>Ga0302320_10002557_pt1 | contig 42764 bp, 42 predicted proteins | sample Bog_T0_3_FD_202130 | JGI IMG/M metagenome (GOLD analysis project Ga0302320, IMG submission 202130) | Peat permafrost microbial communities from Stordalen Mire near Abisko, Sweden - Bog_T0_3 | ecosystem: Environmental > Terrestrial > Soil > Wetlands > Peat | place: Sweden: Abisko, Stordalen Mire... | reverse complement strand
CGCAGCTTCGCTTCACGCTTCCTCCCCACACTCGGTCGCCCTCATGCAGTTGCGCTTCGCTTCGCTCGCTGTGACCTGCTTACGACGGGACTTACACCCGTAAGAGTGCGCCCATGCTGGGCGCACATGCAAAACGGCGGAGCCCGAGAGCTCCGCCGCTTCTTGAATCGTTCGCTGCATGAATCGCGCAGCTATGGATTAGTGGCGTTCACCACCGCCACCGGCATGTCCACCGCCGCCGCCACCGCCGCGAGGCGCTGCTGCTGCGTGTGAACCACCGCCGCCGCCGCCGCCGCGAGGCGCCGAGGCATGCGATGCGCTGGGCCGCGCTCCACCGGAGTGGGAAACCGCCCCGTTGGAATGGACTGCGCCGCCGCGTGCTGCTCCACCGCCGCCTGCGCGTGCTGCTCCACCGCCGCCTGCGCGAACTGCGCCGCCGCCGCCTGCGCGAACTGCTCCGCCGCCGCCTGCGCGTGCTGCTCCACCGCCGCCACCACCTCGGGCGAAGCTGCTGCGGTTGGCCATGGCGCCGCCGCCGCCGCGATACCTTCCGCCACCGCCGTCACTGAAGCGGTGTTCGCCCCATCCGTGGCCATAGCCCCAACCTGCCCACGGACCCATGCCGAGGAAGACGCCACCGTAGAAGTATCCTGGCCCGTAGAAGCCATAAGGCGCGCAGGCATAGGGTGCGTAGTCGTAGTAGCCGTAAGAACAAACCGGCTGAACGCCGATGCCTACGACCATTTGTGCGTTCGCCGCCGGCGCCAGGGCCAGACCGGCGAACAATGCTGTCACTGCGATTAGAGATTTGATTCCCTGCATAGCTGACCCCCCTTAAGGTGTCTGCGGTTGACTTCAGTTGCGTCGGATGCCGGTTTGCCGTAAGTTTCAACGTGGCAGCCGCGGCTACCATAAGGGGTACAGCCAGTTCACGAGTTCCCCTCGCCGATATACGAGGGATTTTCTTTGATCAACCCTTATGTTTCCCACTGTATCCGCCGGTATGAGCCCCGTCTGAGCAATAGGAGGCACCTCGTTTTCGGCGCCGGTCCGCTTGAGTTGCGGCACGCGCCCCGTTTCGCGGTGGTAGCCTCAAAGGTTATGGCAACTTTGTCGCAAGTCGACTTTCTGGTGATGGGGGCAGGCGTGGCCGGGCTGCGCGCGGCGGTGGAACTGGCGCGGCACGGCGAAGTTCTGGTGGTCACCAAGGAGTCGCTGGTGGAGTCGAACACCCACTATGCGCAAGGCGGCATCGCGGTGGCCATGGAGGGCGACGAAGATGTGGCTCTTCACCTGAAAGACACGGTGAATGCCGGCGATGGGCTGGTGTACAGGCCGGCGGCCGAGGTGCTGGTGGCCGAGGGTCCGGTGCGGGTAGCGGAGCTGATTGAGTGGGGCGCGGCCTTTGACACAGAGGGCGGCGAATTGCTGCGCACGCGCGAGGGCGCGCACTCTCTGCCGCGCATTCTTCACGCCAACGGCGACGCAACGGGCGCTGAGATCAGCCGGTCGCTGGTGGCTTTTGCGCGGGTGCACAAGCGCATCCGCTTTGCCGAGTGGACCACGGTGACCGGCCTGGTGGTGCGCGAGGGCCGCGTGGCGGGCGCCGATTTGCTGGATCGGGAGAATAACCTGGAGCGGGTGAGCGCGCGCGCCGTGCTGGTGGCCGCGGGCGGCGCGGGCCAGGTGTATAGCGACACCACCAACCCTGCGGTGGCGACCGGCGACGGCATTGCGCTGGCGGCGCAGGCCGGCGCGGCGCTGGCCGACATGGAGTTCTACCAGTTTCATCCCACCGCGCTGTCGCTGCCGAACGCGCCGCGCTTTCTGCTCTCCGAGGCTCTGCGCGGCGAGGGCGCGTGGCTGCGCAACGATCGCGGCGAGCGCTTCATGGAGCGGTATCATCCGCTGCTGGAGCTGGCTCCGCGCGACGTGGTGGCGCGGGCGATTACCCGCGAAGGGATGGGCGCCGAGCCGGGCCAGACGAGGGTGGTTCACCTGGACATGCGCCACATTCAAGGCATCGATCTGCACCAGCGCTTTCCCGGCATCAGCGCCACGCTGGCGCGGTATGGGCTGGAGCTGGGGCGCGACTTGATTCCGGTGCGGCCGGCGGCGCACTACCTGATGGGCGGCATCAAGACGGACCTGGAAGGCCGTACGAATTTGCGCGGGCTGTATGCGGCCGGCGAAGCGGCCTGCACGGGCGTTCACGGCGCGAACCGGCTGGCGTCGAATTCGCTGCTGGAGGGCCTGGTGTTTGGGGCGCGGGCGGCGCTGGCCATGCTCGACGACGAGCTGGAGTTGCTGGCTGCGGGCGCGCCTGAGGCTGCTCCCATGGCTCTCTCGGCCGCGGAAGAGGTGGAGCTGGAAGGCATCATTGCCAACCTGCAAGCCTCGATGTGGGCGTATGCGGGGCTGTTGCGCGAGGAAGCTACCTTGCGCAAGGGCTTTGCGGCGCAGGAGGCGTGTGCGGCGGGGCTGGCTGTGTTGGCCGCGGCAGGCAAGGGGGGCCGCCGGCTTGCGGAGGCGCAGGCAATGAGCCGCGTGGCGCATGCCATTCTGCACTCGGCACTGGCGCGGACCGAGAGCCGCGGCGCGCACTTTCGCAACGATTTCCCCCGGCGCGACGACGAACATTTCCAAAAGCACTCGCTGTTCACGGGCGACGGGGTTCGGTTCGAGCAGTGGTAGCACAGAGATGGGAGGTCAGGGGTCTGCCGAGGGGGCCACGATGGCGGTGCTTCAGAAGAGGAATCCATTCAAGATCGGGGACCGAGTTGTCTTTGCTCCTGACGAGCATGTGGTTGGCTGGGCGTGGCCGACCTTTGATCGTGTGCGGCTGAAACCGGGAGATATAGGCGTGGTTACGCGGATCGAAAAGGGAGAATACCTATACCTTGACGATGACCGCGGCGGATTCCACTGGGAGTGTTTCCAGCCGGATCGTGAATCCAACTCGAAGCCAGAGCCTTACTGACCCCTGATCTCTGATCCCTGTTCCCTGATCCCTGTTCCCTGATCGCTGTTCCCTGTTCCCTGCCTTTCTCCGTTACCATCGCAACAAGTGATGACACGCGCCAAATTCCTTTGCTCTCTCCTGCTGCCAGTGGCCCTGGCTGCCTCAGCCGCCGCCAAACCCCGCCCCATTCCCGTCAAGGTCGTCGTGGTCACCATGTTTGAGCTAGGCGCAGACACCGGCGACGCCCCCGGCGAGCTCCAGTACTGGGTCGAGCGCGACCACCTCGACCAAATCTTCCCGCTTCCCGCCGCCTATCACCCCGCGCGCATGAACGCCGCAGGCGAAATGGCCATTCTCACCGGCCAGGGAACAGCCCACGCCGCCGCCACCCTCATGGCCCTCGGTCTCGATCCCCGCTTCGACCTCACGCATGCCTACTTCCTCATCGCCGGAATCGCAGGGGCCAGCCCCGACCGCGCCTCTCTCGGCTCCGCCGTCTGGGCTCGCTATGTCGTCGATGGCGACCTCGGCTACGAGATCGACTCCCGCGAAACCCCGCCCGATTGGTCCACCGGCTACGTGCCCCTCCGCAAGACGCAACCCTTTGAGCAGCCCGCCGCCCCGCTCGATGGCCAGGTCTACGCCCTCAACCCATCCCTCGCCGCCTGGGCCTTCAACCTCACCCGTGCCACTCCGCTCGCCGACTCCGATCATCTAAGAGAAATTCGCAACAACTTCGACGGCGCAGCCGCTGCCCGTCCGCCCTTCGTCACCATGGGCGACGAGCTCTCGTCCTCCACTTATTGGCATGGCAAGCTCTTTGACGCCTGGGCCGCCCAGTGGGTGCCCTACTTCACCGCCGGCAAGGCCGAGTTCTCGACCACCGCCATGGAAGACTCGGGAACTCTCCAGTCGTTGCAGTTTCTCGCCGCCGCCGGCCGCATCGATTTTTCACGTGTCATGGTCCTGCGCACGGTGAGCAACTACGACCGCCAGCCCCGCGGCATGAGCGCCGCCGAGAGCCTCGCCGCCCAGCGCGTCAGCAAGTTCGGCGCTTACCTGCCCTCGCTTGAAGCCGCCTACACCGTCGGCCACGCAGTCGTGAACGAGCTGCTCACCCACTGGCCAAACTACGCGCAGACAACGCCGGGCGCAGTTGCGGCCCAGCCCACGCAGCCGAAGCCCTAGCACAACTCTCTTCAGCATTCGCCGTCCGCGCAGGACCAGCGTCCGCCGTCCGCGAAGGACCAGCGTCCGCCGTCCGCGAAGGACCAGCGTCCGCCGTCCGCGAAGGACCTAAGGACCTAGCTGTCCTTGCGGTAGAGCAGATCGCGGATCGCCTTGCGCCGCGCCGCATCGGCTTCTTTCTCCGCCTTGCGTTCTTCGGCGCTCAGCACCCGCTCCTCCTTCGCCGGCTCAAGCGCCTCCGGCTCGCTGCATGCCGGACACCGGTTGGCAAAGCCGGGCTTGTCCGGCTTCAGCTCGAACTCCTCCGAGCAGATGGCGCAAATTCTGATGGGAAAAGCCATTGAATGAATGTTACCGCGAGCCCTCCCCACCTGTTCAAGCCCCGCGCCCCGCGAATCCCCTTGGCGAACCTACCCTCGCCAGTGCAAAATGCATGAGTTCCAAAATTACCCTAATCGCCTTCACTCTGCCGTTCTTTTCACCGGCCGGCGGCACGGCACAAGAGGACACGCAATGCATTCTGTCTGGTTTGGAGAGTTCCTCGGCACGCTGGTTCTGGTGCTCCTGGGCAACGGCGTCAATGCCGGTGTCACCCTGCGCAGGTCTTACGCCGCCGATGCCGGCTGGATGGTCGTCACCACTGGCTGGGCGCTGGGCGTGCTCTGCGGCGTGCTGGTGGCGCAAGCCTTTGGCAGCCCCGGAGCCAACCTCAACCCCGCCATCACCCTGGCCGTCGCCGTCAACACCGGCAACTATTCGTTCCTGCTCTCCATGTGGTCCGCGCAGTTTCTCGGCGCCATGGGCGGCGCGGCGCTGGTGGCCCTGCACTATGGGCCGCATTGGGCACTGACGCCGGGGCCGGCCGACAAGCTCGGCATCTTCTGCACCAACGCCGCGGTGCGCAGCCCGCTCTTCAACATCTTCGGCGAAGCCCTGGGCACGGCCCTGCTGGTCGTCGTCGCCGTCGCCATCGGCTCCCATGGCGTCTCCGCCACCGGCCCCGCCGCCGGACTGGCTCCCTGGCTGGTGGCCAGCCTGGTCTGGGGCATCGGGCTCTCCCTCGGCGGCACCACCGGATACGCCATCAACCCCGCGCGCGATCTCGGTCCGCGCCTGGTCCATTGGCTGCTCCCCATCCCCGGAAAAGGCGGCTCCAACTGGCGCTACGCCCCCATCCCCCTCATCGGCGATTTCCTCGGCGGGGCGTTGGCTGGCCTCTTCCTTCACTACGCGCGCCTGTAAGGAACCTCTGGTGAAATCGATGTTTTGAAAGGGCACGTCTTCAGCCGTGCCGCAAAAGCCCCATATTGGATGCTGGGCTTTAGCCCCGAGCGATGCTCTTGGCCTCCGCCTCTTGGAACCCATGAGCATAACCCGTAAAATGATTCTCGATGAAACGGAAATATGATTTCAGCCAGGGCAAGCGGGGCCGGATTACGCCCCCGGAGCCGGAGCCGCGCGGCAAGACGCGCATCACCATTCGACTGGATGAAGATTTGGTGGATCATTTCCTGAAAGAGGCCGATGCGTCGGGCGGAGCAACGGGATACCAGACTTTGATTAATGAGGCGCTGCGTAAACATGTAGAAGGCAAAGCGCCCAAGCTGGAGGACACACTGCGGCGGATTGTGCGGGAGGAGATGCGGGCGGCGAGCTGACAATGCTGCGGAATCCCGGAGCTCAAAATCGAGACCTGGGGCACCCGGCAAAGGCTCCTGAGCCCGGCCCATGACCGGGAGTCCACAGGATCGTTTTCAGTTCAACTTGACGAGCCTGGCTGTTCCGCGGCAAGGGAGATTCCGGCATCCGGCTTGCGAGTCCGATGGTTCCAACGGAGGATAGGCCGCTCGATCGCATACCAGGACACAGAGGCGAAAAGCAGGGTCAACGGAACCGAAGCCGCAGCCAACCGGGCGCCATGACGATCGCCGTGCAAAGCGCCCCAGTCCTGCAGAAGTTGAATCATGGGCACATGAATCACGTAGGCCGTATAGCTGATCGTTCCTATAAAACGAAGGGGACGGATCACGAGCAGGCGGTAGAGCCATCCTTTGCCGATCGTGGCCCAAATCAACAGGCCGGCACTCATGAACGCCACCGCGCTGTATCCGAGGGAATTCGTAAGATACGAATTGGTTTCGATGTGCCAGCCGAAATAGCTCCCGGCGAACAGCGCGGCCACTCCCATGAAAAACAGGGGCTTGCCATATCTTTTCAATGTCTCTCTTGCGGCCTCGCTCTCATATAAGAGAGCAATCAGGGAACCGATACTAATCGGATCCAATCGGAAAGGGGTCAATACGTTGATTTCTAAATAATCGGGAAAGAACGGCGTAGCTATGAAACGCAATATGGGGCTGACGAGAATAATAGAAGCCAGAATATAGAGCAAGGTTCTGCGCGGAAGGGTAAAAACAAGCAGGGGCCATAGCAGATAGAACTGCTCTTCGATGGCAAGTGACCAAAGAGGATGCAACGAGGCGATCTGCGAGGAGTGGTAGGCCGCGGCTATGTTTTCCAAGGGAAGAGCATAAAAGAACCACACATGACGCCAATCTATAAAAAACAAAGCGGCGCAGAACGCAAGGCAAATCAGATATGGCGGGAGAATGCGCCGGGCGCGGTTTGCGTAAAAACCCCTGAGCGGATGCTGCTCTGCCCTCCGCCGTCGAAGAATGGATGTAATCAGGAATCCTGAGAGAACAAAAAACAGGTCCACGCCCATCCCCCCGGCCCGAAACACGCCGAGGTGACAGATCAGCACGGAGAGAAAGGCCAACGCGCGGAGACCGTCAAGTTGAACGATCCGATTCTCCATTCGTCATTAGATCATCGATAGATGGGCGCAGGCAACCGTGAGCCGTTCTGCGTTGCTCGGCCACGGCCGGGACTTGAAGCTGAATGCGCCATTACCCACACGGAGGATGAGCCGGACACCGATCAACATCGGAATGAACCTTGTGAGTAAAGGCCCCACAGAGATTCACCTCGCCTGACAGGCCCCAAAATAGGTTCTCCGCCATCCGCCCAGGCCCCATTTAAGATAGAACCAGCGTGCAAACCATACGAGTCAACACACCTTCGGCGAAATACAGCATAATAGCCGGCAACGGGCTGCTCACCTCGCTCGCTCCGCGGATCGCCCGCATCGCGGGCAAACTCCCGCGCCGCGTCTTCGTCGTCACCTCCGCTCCCATCTGGGCATTGTGGGGGCATTGCATGCAGCAGTCTTTTGCCGAGCCCCCTATAGTCCTCTTCCTCGAACCCGGCGAGAAACACAAGACCATGGCCAGCGTGGAGCGCCTGCTGCGCCAGATGGCCCAGGCGGGCGGCGATCGCGGCAGCCTGCTCATCGCTTTCGGCGGCGGCATCGTCGGGGACGTCGGCGGCTTCGTGGCCGCCATTTACATGCGCGGCATCCCCTACGTCCAGGTCCCCACAACCTTCCTGGGCCAGGTCGATTCCTCCATCGGCGGCAAGGTGGGCGTCAATCTGCCCGAAGGCAAGAACCTCGTCGGCAACTTTCACCAGCCGCTGGCTGTCTTTGCCGATATCGGCCTGCTCGGCACCTTATCTGACCGCGAGCTCCGCGCCGGACTCATGGAGAGCGTCAAAGCCGGCATCATCCGCGACCGGGCCCTGCTGCGCTATATGGAAGAGCACGTGGACAAGATCCTCGGCCGCGACCCCAAGGCTCTCGAAAGAGTCATCGCCGCATCCATCCGCATGAAGGCCGGCGTCGTCAACAGCGACGAGCGCGAGAACGGCCTGCGCATGATTCTCAACTTCGGCCACACCGTGGGCCACGCCATCGAGCAGGCCACCGGCTACAAGGCTCTGCTCCACGGCGAGGCCGTCGGCTGGGGCATGATCGCCGTGCTTTACCTGGCCCGCGAGCGCGGCATGATCAGCGGCAAGCAATTCGACCGGATGGAAGGCCTGATTCACCGCTACGGCCCGCTGCCCCCACTCAAGCTGCGCGCCTCTAGAATTGTCGCGGCTACCGGCGGCGACAAGAAAAACGTGGGCGGCGTGCGGCGTTTCGTTCTCCCCGTCGGCATCGGCTCGGCCTGCGTGGTGGAAGACGTGACGCACGCCGAATTGAATTCCGCGGTCGGTTCCATGCTGGCCCAGGCCGCGGAGCGGCGCAAACCATGACCACCACTGGGGCCAAGCCGATCGGCGCGGAAGACGAAGCCAGTGCAGCGCAGGCCGTGCGCCAGATGTTCGACGCCATCGCCCCGCGCTACGACCTGCTGAATCACGTGCTTTCGGCCAATATCGACCGCCTGTGGTGGGCGCGGACGGCTCGAAGGTTTCGCGCAATCCTCGCCAACCCCGATGCAGCGATCCTCGACATCTGCTGCGGCACCGGCGACATGACCGTGGCGCTCCTGAAGCATCGTCCTCACGCCGCGAAGCCCATCCTGGCCGCGGATTTCGCCCGCGGCATGTTGAGCCGCGGCGCGCGCAAGTTTGCCGCGCGCAACCCCGGCGCACCCTGCGCAATTCCCATCGAGGCCGACGCGCTCCACCTGCCGCTCCCCTCCGCGTCTTTGGATCTGATTGTCACCGCCTTCGGCTTCAGAAACCTGGCCAACTACGAGGCCGGCCTGCGCGAGTTTCACCGCGTTCTCAAGCCCGGCGGCCAGTTGGGCATCCTGGACTTCAGCGAGCCCGGCGGCCCGCTGGGCAAAGCCTACGCGGTCTACTTCCGCCGCGTGCTCCCAGCCATCGGCAGGATGATCTGCGGTAAAGACGGCCCCTACAGCTATTTGCCCGCTTCGGTCGGCAACTTCCCCCCGCCCGCCGAGATGCTCGAACTGATGCGCGCCAACGGCTACGAGCAATGCGCCTGGCAGCCTTACACGTTTGGCATTGCCGGGTTGTACACGGCTGCGCGCACGCGTGTAGCCTAAAGCCTGATGAGTTCCCCAGCGTCCAATCCGCTCCCTTCGGCCCCGAGCGATTTTTCCGCCGAGAAGCGGCGCGTGGCGCTCCACTCCATGCTGGCCGCGTTGGCCATGACGCTGCTCAAGCTGGCCGCGGGCCTGCTCTCCGGCTCGCTGGGCGTGCTCTCGGATGCGGCCCACTCCGGCCTCGACATGGTCGGCTCCGCGCTCACCTTCTTTTCCGTGCGCTTGAGCGACAAGCCGGCCGACGAAGACCACACCTACGGCCACGGCAAAATCGAGAATCTCTCCGCCTTCGGCGAAGTGCTCCTGATGGCCGCCTCCTGCGCCTGGATCATCTGGGAGGCAGTCGAGCGGATCGCAAACCAAACCACAGCGATCCATCACTCGGTGTGGCCGGTAGCCGTTGTCCTCACCTCGATCGTCGTGGACTTCTGGCGCTCCCGCAAACTGCGCGCCGTGGCCCGGCGCACCGGCTCGGCGGCACTGGCCACAGACGCCTTCCACTTCGCCAGCGATATCTGGTCTTCCTTCGCCGTGCTCTGCGGATTGGGCGCCAGTTGGGCCGGCTCGCACTACGGAATTGCCGCCTTCCGCTACGCCGATCCGGTTGCGGCCATGGTGGTTTCGCTCCTGATCCTGCGTCTCACCGTGCGCCTGGGCCACGAGGCAGTCAGCGTGCTGATGGATGAGATCCCCGCCCAAACCCGCCTCCAGCTCATTGAAGAAGTGACGCGCGTGCCCGGCGTGCTGGCCGTGGAGCAGGCCCGGGTGCGGCGCGCCGGCGCGGCTTACTTTGCCGACCTCACCCTGGCCCTGCCGCGCAGCTTCACCTTCGAGCACACCGGCGAGCTGGTGCGCGCGGCCACGGAGGCCGCGCATCGCGCCCTGCCCCAGGCCGATGTCGTCATTCACACCCTGCCGCGGCAAACCCGCGCCGAGAGCATTTTTGACAGAGTGAGGGCCGTGGCCGCGCGCAACAACGTCAACGTCCACGAGCTCAGCGTCCAGTCGCACCATGGACTCCTCCGCGTCGAGCAGCACGTCGAGCTCGACGAGACCATGCCTCTGCTCAAGGCGCACAGCTTTGTCACCGCCATGGAGGCTGAGATTCTCCGCGAAACCCCGGAGGTTCACTCGATACTCACCCACATCGAGAGCGAGCCGGCCACCATCGAACTGCCGGAGGAGATGGTCGAGGAGGATCGCAAGATTGAGTACGCGCTCCGCGCCACGGCCGCGCTCATCAAAGAGATTGTGGATGTGCATGAGATCAACGTGGGCCGCTCCGGCGAACACATCTCTCTCTCCTGCCACTGCACCCTGCCTGACGCTTTGCCCATGCTGCGAGTGCATGAGGTGATCACCGCGCTCGAAGACCGCTTCAAGCTCGAATGCCCTGAAGTGTACCGCGTCACCATTCACCCCGAGCCGGTAACGGATAACCTGCGCTGAAGCGTTGACTGGCGTGGTGCTAACGGGACGCGGCCTTCTCTCTCAAGGCGCTTTGCACGATATAAGACGATCGGGTGAGGCCCTTGGCGCGGGCGCGGCGGTCAATCTCCGCAATCTGGCTTTGCCGGGCGGTAATGTTGATGCGGATGGTTTTTTCCGGTTCGCGGAGCCCCACAAGAAACGCAACCGCGCCCTTCATGGCCGGGTCGTCCCGCAGGTCGTCGAGTGTGGAAGGCTCGGGAATCGCCTCTCCATCCTCACGCATTCCGGCAACATGCAGCGCCAGCGCCTCTGCGGCCATGCTGCGCGCCTCCTCCAGAGTTGAACCTGCGGTGATGCAGCCGGGGAAGTCTGAGAAGCTGACGCCGTAATCCGAGTTTTTGTCTTTGTGCAGGTAAGCGATATACTCCATGGTTGCTCCTTCACCTGAGCTTGAGGCCAGATTGTGTTTCGATGCTCCTGAGAGTTCCTTCAGGAATATCCTTTCTGGGGGACGGCACTGTAACCCTGCCCGGCTTGACCGGATGCTTGAATTGCTTGTGGCTTCCTGCTTGCGCTATCTCAGACCAGCCGTTTTCCCTGAGCTTGCGAATGACCTCCCGGCTGTTCATATCGGCGCATCCTTCAATCTCAAGAATACACATTTCGTATACACTGATCAATGAGCGAAATGCCGGCAGGGGAAACACCATGATTGCCCACAGCGAATGGAAAAATGGCGACCTCTTCGAGGGAATCGCGGAAAACGGCAACACTGTCCTGTTTGACGCCAACCCCGCCCACGCGCACGGCCCCAGTCCCATGGAAGCCGTGCTGATGGCCCTCTGCGGCTGCACGAGCGTCGACGTGGTTTCGATCCTCCAGAAGAAGCGGCAGCAACTCACCGGGCTGCGCGTCTCAGCCAAGGCAACCCGCGCCGAAACAGCCCCGCAGGTCTTCACCCATATCCTGCTCACCTACGCGGTGCGCGGAAAAGTCAGCCGCAAGGCCGTCGAAGACGCTGTCTCGCTTTCCAAAAACAAGTACTGTTCCGTGTCGAAGATGCTCGAGAAGGCCGCGGTCATCGAATACGAGATCGTCTTTCCCGACGGGGAGCCTGAACCATGACCGACCGTCCGGTAGTCAACTTTTTCCAGGTCGCTTCGCTGGTGATGCTGCTGGTCACCGTGGCCATGCTCTCGGCCGTCACCACCATGCACTTCGCCATTCATGGCGCCGAGGTGCAGGTGCCCGCACTCAAGGGCATGACCGTCTTCGATGCGCGCAGCGAAACCTCCGGCCTGGGCCTCGACCTCGATGTGGACAATCGCTACTACTCGGCCGACGTGGCCGCGGGACACATCCTCACCCAGTCGCCCGCGCCGGGCACAGTGGTGCGGCGCGAGTGGCGCGTGCGCGTGGCTGAAAGCCTGGGCCCGCAGACGGTCGAGGTCCCGGACACGGTGGGAACCGATGAACGCGTGGCGGCGCTGAAACTGCGCCGCGTCGGCCTGGAAGTGGGCGCAACCGCGCGCATGGCCTACGGCAAGACGGCCGAGGGCACGGTGCTGGCCCAGGACCCTCCGGCACACGCCCAGGGCATTGCCCAACCCAGCGTGAGTCTGCTGGTGGCCACACTGGACGCCGAAGCTCCCGATGGCTACGCGATGCCCGACCTGATTGGATGGCCCGTAGTCGGCGCGCAGGCCGCGCTGGATAAGGTGGGCCTGCGCGTGGCTCCGCCAAAGTTTGTGGATGTGCCCGTGGGCCCGGTGGGCGTCGCAGGCGCCAGGCCCCGGCTCCCCGTGGCGCCCGGCGCGGTCATTGGGCAATTCCCGCCCGCGGGCTGGCGCGCAGACCAGACCATGCAGGTCAGATTAACCGTGGCAAAGTAGGCGTTGAGAGAGCGTTGTTTGCAAAGAGCGCAAGTTAGGGAAGGGAAAATACCAATGGGATTCAACGAAGATCTGGAACGGGTAGCCTTGCAGGAGCGGGAACTGAGTCTCCCGCGCTTTGACGAAGCAGTAGCCTGGAAACTCGGCTCGCTGCTCAAGAACCTGGCCGAAGAGCGCAAGCTGCCGGCGGTGGTCGACGTGCGCCGCTTCGGCCAGCCGCTCTTTTACGCGGCTCTCGCGGGAACCACCCCGGACAATGTCGAGTGGGTGCGGCGCAAGGGCAATGTGGTGGCGCGTTTTCTGCGCAGCTCCTACGCCATCGGCCTCAAGCTGAAGCTGAAGGACGAAACCCTCGAATTGCAACACGGCCAGCCCATGCCCGATTTCGCTCCCCACGGCGGCTCATTCCCGCTCACGGTCGAGGGCGCCGGCATCGTGGGCAGCGTCACCGTCTCGGGACTCCCGCAGCGCGCCGATCACGAACTCGTCGTCGAGGGCCTCTGCGCGCTGCTCGGTCGCAGCTACGAGGACCTGAAGCTGGCTGCGGAGTAACGGCCTTGGCGAGTCACATGCTGGTGCGGGGCTTTGTGGCGCCTTTTCAAAATCGTCGCGCCTCTTTGCCCCTCAGGCAACCCGCTCCATGGTTGCGATGAAGAATCCGTCGGTATGGAATGCGCCGGGCAACAGGCGCAGAAACCCCTCCGGCGTGATGCTCGCCAGCAGTTTCTCTGCGCCGGCGGGCGCGACAATCCCTTCTTTAAGCAGCGACTCAATGCCGGCTGCCAACGGGAGCAGCCGCGCGCCTGGGCTCTCCGCCAGCACCGCTGCAACTACCTGCTGATTCTCTTCCGGCTCCAGCGAGCACGTGGAATAGACCACGCGGCCGCCGGGGCGCACCACGCGTAATGCTGCGCGGAGAAGGCCGCGCTGCCGTTCCGCGTGACGCGCCAGGTCTTCCGGTCGAAGCCGATGCCGAATCTCCGGATTCCGCCCCAGCGTCCCGGTGCCGCTGCACGGCACATCGGCCAGCACCAGGTCAGAAGCCGAGGCCTCCTCCATCGCCGATGCATCGCCCAGTCTGCATTCGACTCGATCAGCGTAAGCAGCAAGCCGCTTCCGCAACTGCTCCCATCGCGGCTCGCTCGATTCGCAGGCCACAATATGTGCCTCAGGATTGCGCTCGGCGAGGATCATCGTCTTGCCTCCCGGCGCCGCGCATGCATCTACGATGCTTTTTACTTTTTGGACCAGAACAGTGGAAGCCAACTCCGCCACCAGTTGCGACCCCTCATCCTGCAACCGCGTCCGGCCCTCTTGAAACGCTGCGGTCGCAGTGATGTCGCCGGAGAGCACCGTGCGCGCCGCGGTGAGCAGCTCACCGCGCTCAAGAACGATGTCGGCGTCCGCGAGTTCTCGCTCTAGATCAGGGTGCCCCATCCTTTCCGCGTCTTCTTGCGGAAAGGGTGGGAAACCACGAGCCTCGATTGGCCTTGCATGCTCAACAGGTGCGCTCGCACTAAGCCGCACCGTCAGCAGCGGCTGGCTCTGCCCATGACGGCAGATTGCGCGCGCCGCCTCCATGCCGTAGAAACCCGCCCAGCGCTCCACCATCCATTCCGGATGCGCTTGCGCCAGCGCCAACTCCGCGGCAGACTCTTCCGAGAAATTGAAAAACGTACCGCCCAACTTCCGCAGCACCGCGTTCACCATGCCGGAAGCAAACCGGTGTCCCGCCTGCTTCGCAAGTTCGACGCTTTCGTCGATCGCCGCGCGCGCGGGAATGCGATCCATGTGAAGCATCTGAAATGCGCCCAGCCGCAGCGCGATGCAAATCTCCGCGTCCAGCTTGGCGTTGGGCCGCTTCAGGAGCGCTTGCAGTTGGTGGTCCAGCCGGATCTGCCAGCGCAGCACGCCCAGCACCAGCGCCGTGGCCAGGTTCCGGTCCGCCGCCGAAAGCGCGTTCACGGCCTTGCCGCGCAGCAGGTCGTCGGAGTGCGAGTGCCCGCGCTCCACCGCCATGAGAATCTGAAAAGCCGCCTTGCGCGCTGGGGAGATGGCTGCCATCGTCCTCAGCCTAACCGCGCGCCGCTGGCCAGTTGCGTGCCCCGCAGAAACTCCGCTGCTGTCATCCGCTTCTTGCCTTCCAGTTGAATCTCGCTGAGTTCGAGCCACGTTTCTCCGGCGCAGGCAGCCAGCAGCCGATAGCCCTCCACTTGAATCTGTCCCGGCGCGGCGTTCCCCCGTAGGGCCAGGCTCGCGTCCTCCACCAACTCCATGCGGTGAACGATCAGCTTCTTCCCCTCCAGCGCGGTGAACGCGCCGGGCCAAGGCTGAAAGCCGCGCCAGCGATTCCTCAGCTCGTGCGCCGTCCGCGCGGCAAAGTCCATGCGCCCATCCTCGCGCTTCAGCATGGGAGCATAGGTCGCGCCCGCATGGTTCTGCCCCTGCGGGCTCAGTGTGCCATCGTCGAGTCGCGCCAGCGTCTCCACCACCAGCGGCGCGCCCGCCTGGGCCAGCGCCTCGAACAGATCCACGGCGGTCTGCTCCGGCCCGATCACGCAGGCCTGTTGCAGCAGAATCGGCCCGGTGTCCAGCCCTTCCTCCAGCAGCATCGTCGTGTTGCCTGTGTAGGCGTCGCCCATCGCCACCGCCCACTGGATGGGCGCCGCCCCGCGGTAGCGCGGGAGCAGCGATCCATGCAGATTGATGCAGCCCAGCCGCGGCAGCGCCAGCATCCAGAGCGGAACGATGCGCCCATACGCCACCACCACAATCGCCTCCGGCGCAATCGCTTCCAGTTGCGCGCGAAACTCCGCATTGTCGCGAATCTTCTCCGGCTGCGTAACCTCTATGCCGTGCTCCAGCGCATAGAGCTTCACCGGCGGCGCCGTCAGTTGCTGCCCGCGGCCCACCGGCCGGTCCGGCTGCGTGGCCACCAGCGCAATCTCGTGGCCTGCCGCCAGCAATGCCGCCAGTGTGGGGACGGCAAACTGCGGAGTGCCACAAAAAACCAGTTTCACGGTTTTACCATGTGCCTTCGCGCTGCAATTTGCGGATCTTGCGCAGCGTCAAATCGCGCTTCAGCCCGCTCATGCGGAAGATGAACAACATGCCGTCCACGTGGTCGATCTCATGCTGAAAGCACCGCGCCAGCAGGTCTTCGCCGTCCATCTCGAACCATTTGCCCTTTTCGTCCTGGGCGCGGATGCGCACCTTGGCCGCGCGCACCACCTTCTCGCGAATATCCGGAAAGCTCAGGCAGCCTTCTTCCTCGTAGAGCTTGCCATCGCTGAAGATAATCTCCGGGTTGATCAGCACCAGCTTGTCGTTGGGTTCCTTGCCCATGCTCAAGTCAATCGTGGTGAGCCGCTTCGAGACGCCCACCTGCGGCGCCGCCAGCCCCACGCCCTGCGAGGCATAGGTGGTCTCGAACATGTCCGCGATCAGCCGCCGCAGTTCCGCGTTGAACTCGGTCACCGGCTCGCCGGGACGCGACAAAATGGGGTCGGGGTATTTGACAATCTTCAGAATCATCTTCGCTTTTAATAGCTCCGTATCTGTTCGATGTATCCAAGAAAATTTCGTTGCATTTCCAGCGCCGAATCGCCGCCAAACTTCTGCTGCGCCTGGCCGGCGATGGTCAGCGCCACCATCGCTTCCGCCACCACCCCCGCCGCCGGAACCACGCAAATGTCGCTTCGCTCGTAGCTGGCGCTGGTCGCCTCGCGCGTGTCAAACCGCACCGATTCCAGCGGCCGCCGCAGCGTCGAGATCGGCTTCAGATAGCCCCGTACCACTATATCCTCGCCGTTCGAGACCCCGCCTTCCAATCCCCCGGCATTGTTCCGCGGACGCGTAAAGCGGGTCGGCTTGCCGGTCTCTTCCTGGGCATAAGAGCCTTCAGCCGCGTAATGGATGGGATCGTGAACCTGCGAGCCGAACGACTCGGCAGCCACCACCCCGCGCCCAATCTCCACCGCCTTCACCGCCTGGATGCTCATCACCGACGCGGCCAGCAGCGCGTCCAGCCGCTCGTCCCAGTTCACATAGGTTCCCAGCCCGGCCGGCACGCCATGCACCACCACTTCAAAAATGCCGCCCACCGTGTCGCCGGTACGCGAGACTTCCTCGACTTCCTCTTTCATGCGAGCTTCGGTAGCTTCATCCACGCAGCCCAGCATTACGTCATCCTTGGCCACCAGAGCCACAATCTCGTCCCACGCGGCGGCGCGCTCCAGCTCCACGCGGCCCACGCGGATCACGTGGCTGGCCACTTCAATCCCCAGCGTCCGCAGCATCAGCTTGGCCAGCGCGCCCGCGGCCACGCGCGCCGCGGTCTCCCGCGCCGAGGCCCGCTCCAGCACGTAGCGCGCATCGGGAAAGTTGTACTTCAGCGCCCCGGCCAGGTCCGCATGTCCCGGCCGCGGCGAGGCAACTGCCTGATGCTTGGCCAGGTCGCCCGTCTCCACCGGCAGCTTTTCTTCCCAGTTCTTCCAGTCCCGGTTCACCAGCTCAATGGCGACGGGCGAGCCGATGGTCTTGCCGTGCCGCACCCCGGAGAGAATGTGCGCCTTATCGGTCTCGATCTTCATGCGCCCGCCGCGGCCATAGCCCTGCTGGCGTCGCCAAAGCTCGCGGTTCACAAACTCCAGATCCACCGGCAGGCCCGCCGGGAGCCCCGAGACCAGTGCAATCAGAGCTTCCCCGTGGGACTCGCCGGCAGTGGAAAAACGAATCATATGGATTTGATTGTAAAGGAGAAGCGGACCCACCGGCCCGCGCGATCGCTGCTCAGCTTGTCACCCGCTGCCGTCTTCGCTTTGCAGACCGTGCGCCCAGCCTACCGCCCCATCAGAAAAGCCAGGTGCGATTGGCTCTCGGAAACACCCTCCTGGACTCCCTCGCGCTCATACAGATCCTTCGCCTCGAGCCAAAGCAGCATCGAATCTTCCTCGTCGCCAACGTCGCCTTTCAGAAGCGCATGCCCGCGCAGCGCATTGGCCAGGTCCAGCGGCCGGGTCTGCTCCTCTCCGCGATAAATCGCCACCGCCTCCACGTAGCAAACCGCAGCCTGATCCGTTTTCTTGAGTTTGCGCAGGATGTCTCCGGCATGGCGCAAGGCATGGGCCACGCTGAGGGGGTCGCCGAGGGCACGATGAAAGCCGGCAGCGTCTTGATAATGCTTGCGCGCGGCGTCCAGATTGCCGAGATCACGCTCGATCTGTCCGAGGCCGGCAAGGGAGCGCGCAACGAGGACGCGGTCGCCCGCCTTGCGCGACATCTCCAACGCCGCCGCAAAATGCGCCTTGGCGTCCACTGTCCGGTTTTCTCTGCGCGCCTTGTAGCCCTCGTCCAGCAGCGCCTGGGGTGTGCTCAGCATCCTGCGGTCAGCCTAGCACGCTGAATGTTTCCCTGTATCCTGCTCCCTCTTCGCTAGGGACCAGGGAGAGCCTGCCGAGAGCGGTTGGGTTATACCATAGAGAAATCGTGGAGGGATGCGCGTGCGGAGAGTGGCAAAGGTATGGATGGGTGCGGCGATGGCGGCCGCGTTGGCGATCGCGGCGGTGGCGCAGCAGGCGGCGCATACGCGGGTGATCGGATTCATGACGGACTTCGATGTGAAGGACGATGCGGTGGGGATCTGCAAGGCGGTGATGGTGGGGATTGCGCCGGATGCGCGGATCATCGATATCACGCACCAGTCGGAGCCTTTCAACATCGCGATGGGGGCGCGGTTTCTGGCGGGGTCGGCGCCGTATTTTCCCAAGGACGCGGTGTTTGTGGTGGTGATCGATCCGGGGGTTGGCTCGACGCGCAAGGGGATTATCGCGAGATCGAAGGTGGGGCAGATTTTTGTATTGCCGGATAATGGGCTGCTGACGCTGGTGGAGGACCGCGATGGCATTGTGGAAGCGCACGAGATTACCAACCCGGCGTGGATGATCGGTTCGGGGATTTCGTCGACGTTTCATGGGCGGGATATTTTTTCGCCGGCCGGTGCCCATGCGGCGCGCGGGGAAGACATTGCGCAGGCGGGGCCGGCGCTCGATGTGACGAAGCTGGTGCGCATCGAGATCAAGGCCGCGACGCTGGAACAGGATGGGGTGCACGGCGCGGTGATTGGGACGGATGGGCCGTTCGGCAACCTGGTGCTAAATGTTTCCGCGGAGACCTTCCGGGCGCTGGGCTACAAGCTTGGGGACCAGGTGCCGATTGACCTTGCGGGCAAGCGGTACGTATTTCCGTTTGTGAAGACCTTCAGCGATGTGCCGGTGGGCAAGGAACTTTTGTTCATTGATTCGCGCGGGCGACTTTCGATCGGGATTGACCAGGGGAATTTTTCCCAGGCCTACAAGGTGGGCGAGGGCGTGGAGTTGCGGATTCCGCGGAGGGGTGGGGATTAGTGAGTCAGCAAGTTAGCTGGTTAGCAAGTTAGCGAGTTGGCGGCGTGGTTGGAGGGGTGAAGGCGATGAGGATGGCTTTGGAAGTTTGCATGTTTGCGGGGATGGTGGCGGGAGCCGCTGTGCCGATGGGAGCGCAGCAAACGGCGCAGCAGGCGGCGCAACCGCCCGTGCGTCACTGGGCGCTGGTGATGCATGGGGGCGCGGGAGTGATTGCGCGGGCGGATCTGGGGCCGGCAGGCGAAGCGGCGTACCGGGCTTCACTGGCGCAGGCCGAGGCGGCGGGCGCCAAGGTGTTGGATAGTGGCGGCTCGGCGCTGGATGCGGTGGAGGCCATCATCAACATTCTCGAAGACGACCCGCTGTTCAACGCGGGACGGGGCTCGGCGTTTTCAGCCGAGGGCAAGAACGAGATGGACTCAGCGATCATGGACGGGGCGACGTTGAAGGCGGGGGCGGTGGCCGGCGTGACGCGGACGCGGCACCCGATCAGTTTGGCGCGGGCGGTGATGGAGAAGTCGCCGCACGTGATGCTGGCGGGGCCAGGGACGGATGCGTTTGCCGCGACGGTGGGGCTGGAGCAGGTTGAGCCCAGTTTCTTTTTTACGGAGGCGCGGTGGCAGTCGTTGGTGAAGCAGTTGCAGAAAGAGGGAAGGCCGATTCCTCCGCGTCCGGCGGGCGCGCCGACACCGGGGCCGGCTGTGCCGGTGGCGCAACTGGATGAGGCCGAGGGGTCACATAGTTATGGGACGGTGGGCGTGGTGGCGCTGGACCGGGCAGGGAATATTGCCGCGGGCACTTCGACCGGCGGGATGCAGGGCAAGCTGCCGGGGCGCGTGGGCGACTCGCCCATTATTGGCGCGGGAACGTATGCGTCGAACCAGTCGTGCGCGGTTTCGGCGACGGGGAGCGGGGAGTATTTCATCCGGCTGGGCGTGGCGCGCGAGGTCTGCAATCTTGTGTACTTCAAGGGCATGAAGTTGCAGGAGGCGGCGGACCAGGTGATCCACAAGGAGTTGGAGACGCTGCATGGGGATGGCGGCGTTATCGCCATCACGCCGGATGGGCAGTTGGCCTGGAGCTTCAACACGCCGGGGATGTTTCGCGCGCGGCAGGTGGAGGGCGGGAAGGTGGAGATTGGGATTTATAACGACGAGCCGTGAGGCGCGGCTGGTGGGGACCGGCCGATTGAGATTTGTGGTATCCCACCCTTTCGCCAAAAGACGGCGTGCCCAGAGGGCACCCAGATGGGGCACCCGTCAACACGTTCGAAGGCGCAATTATTTAGTGGATGATCTCGAATTTTTCCCAGGGGCAGTTGCAGACGGGGCAGCGCTCGTGCTCCTCTTCGGTTTCCGAGGTGTAGCCGCAGACGGGGCAGACGTAGAAGTCGCGCGCGGCCCAGATCCATGCTTCCTTTTTTCCGCCTACCAGCAGCGCGATGGCTTCGCCGTAGAGGCGGGCGTGGGTCTTCTCGGCTCCCAACGCGCCGGTGAAGGTGCGGATGGCGGCGGTGACGTTGCGTTCCGTGGCCTCGGCGAGAAAGCCGGGATACATGGTGCCGATCTCGTACTGCTCGCCGCTGAGAGCGGCTTTGAGATTATCGAGAGTGGATTTCACTTCGATGGGGTGAATCACACACTTTGCCTCGCCGGCCAGTTGCTTGATGACGCGGGCATGATTGGCGGCGTGAATCTGCTCGGCGCGGGCGGCGGCGCGGAAGAGGCTGGCGGCTCCGTGGAGCGCGTCGGCATCGGCCTTGACCGCGAAGGCGGTGTACTTGGCGTGCGCGTTGGACTCGCCCTCATAGGCGGCGAGAAGGTTGTGAACCGTGATTTCGTTTTCCGCGGCAATGGCTGGCATTGAAGTGTTCCTCCGAAGCTCGGCTCAAAGACTAAGGAGGGCGGCTGGGTTGCGCTGTGACGCAGGCTACAGGACCCGAAAGGGCGCGGGGATGGGGCGTTTCAGCATGGGACGCGGGCCAATTGTGCAAAATCGCTGATAGAATGTTGCGCATGGACACCATCCAATACAATCTCCCGCAGAACAGGATTCCGCTTGCCTGGTACAACATTGCGGCGGACCTGCCCAAGCCCATGGCGCCACCCCTTCACCCAGGCACACTGCAACCGCTGGGCCCCGACGACCTGGCGCCGCTGTTTCCCATCAGCCTGATTATGCAGGAGGTCTCGACCGAGCGCGAGATCGAGATTCCGGCGGAAGTGCGGCAGATTTACGCGCAGTGGCGTCCGTCGCCGCTGATTCGCGCGCGGCGGCTGGAGAAGGCGCTGGATACGCCGGCGCATATTTACTACAAATACGAGGGCGTAAGCCCGGCCGGCTCGCACAAGCTGAATACCGCGGTGGCGCAGGCCTACTACAACAAGAAGGACGGCACCAAGCATCTTTCGACGGAGACCGGAGCGGGGCAGTGGGGCTCGGCGCTGGCGATGGCCTGCTCGTTCTTCGGGCTGGACTGCAAGGTCTACATGGTGCGGGTGAGCTATGACCAGAAGCCGTACCGGCGGGCGCTGATGGAGGTGTTTGGCGCGCAGGTGACGGCCAGCCCGAGCATCGAGACGGAGTCGGGACGCGCGATTCTGGCCCAGCATCCGGACTCGAGGGGGTCGCTGGGGATTGCGATTTCAGAGGCTGTGGAAGTGGCGGCCAAGGACCCCAACACCAAGTACGCGCTGGGCAGCGTGCTGAATCACGTGCTGCTGCATCAGACAGTGATTGGGCTGGAGGCGATTGAGCAGATGGCGCTGGCCGACGACGATCCGGATGTGATCATCGGCTGCACGGGCGGGGGCTCGAACTTTGCCGGGCTGGTGATGCCGTATCTTGGGCGCAAGCTGAAGGGGCAGAGCCAGGCGCGGGTGGTGGCGGTGGAGCCGGCGGCGTGCCCGAGCCTGACCAAGGGCAGGTTTACGTATGACTTTGGCGACACCGGGCACCTGACGCCGCTGGTGAAGATGCACACGCTGGGCAGCACGTTTATTCCGCCGGGGATTCATGCGGGCGGATTGCGGTATCACGGGATGGCGCCGCTGGTGTCGCACGTGATGGACCTGGGCCTGGCGGAGGCGACGACCGTGCAGCAGTTGGCCGCGTTTGCGGCGGGCATCCAGTTTGCGCGCTCGGAGGGGATTGTGCCGGCGCCGGAGGCCAATCATGCGGTCGCGGAGGCGATTCGCCAGGCGCTGGTGTGCAAGGCGGAGGGCAAACAGCGGACGATTCTGTTCAACCTGAGCGGGCATGGGCACTTCGACATGCAGAGCTACATCGACTACCAGGCGGGCAAGCTGGAGAACTACGAGTATCCGGCGGAAGAGATTGCGATGGCGCTGGCGGGGTTGCCGGTGGTGGAGTAGATCTCACTTCAGGATGCGTTTGGATTGATAAGGGCACGGCTTCGGCCGTGCCCATTTCGTAGCACGAGGCTCTGCCACGGGAAGTAAGATATCTGCTATGGCAAACGGCAGTGCCGATCACCAAGAACAGTTGGAAGCAGCGCGCGCGGAGTTTGCACGGCGCTATCCCTCCTACACTGCGACCGCCGCGCTGGACCGTCTGCGCGCTACGGAGTACGCGCGGCTGGACAAGATGGGGCAGGTGTATCTGGATTACACCGGCGGCTCGTTGTTTGCCGAATCGCAACTGGAAGAGCACGTGAACCTGCTGCGCTCCAGTGTGTTTGGGAATCCGCACTCCGGCAATCCAACCTCGGCAGCCATGACGCGTCAGGTGGAGAGCACGCGGCGGGCAGTGCTCAGCTACTTCAACGCCAGCGCCGACGAGTACATTCTGGTCTTCACACCCAATGCTTCGGGCGGGCTGAAGCTGATCGGCGAGTCGTTTCCGTTTATGCCGGGAAGCCGGCTGCTTCTCACCTTCGACAATCATAATTCGGTGAACGGAATCCGTGAGTTCGCACGGGCCAAGGGAGCGAGCATTGACTACGCGCCGCTGGTTGCGCCCACGTTACGTCTGAACCGGGAAAAGCTTGACGCGCTGCTGGAGGGAGCAGACCCGGCGCGGGAGAATTTGTTCGCTTTTCCGGCGCAGTCGAATGTTTCCGGCGTGAAGCATCCGCTGGAACTGGTGGCGCGGGCCCAGAGCAAGGGCTGGCGGGTGCTGTTGGATGCGGCTGCGTTTGTGCCCACCAACCGGCTGGATCTGCAGGCCGTGCAGCCGGATTATGTGGTGGTTTCGTTCTACAAGATGTTCGGCTATCCGACGGGAGTGGGGGCTCTGCTGGTGCGCAGGCCGGCATTCCAGAAGCTGAAGCGGCCGTGGTTCGCGGGCGGGACGGTGAACTTTGCCTCAGTGCAGGCGCAAGCGCATGTGCTCTCTTCCGGCGAGGCGGCTCTGGAGGACGGCACGCTCAACTACCTGTCGATTCCGGCGGTGGAGATTGGGCTGCGTCATCTTCAGTCGATCGGCATGGATGCGATCACTGAGCGGGTACGGTGCCTGACGGGATGGATGCTGGAAGAACTGTTGGCGCTGCGGCACTGCAACGGTCACGCGGTGGTGCGGATCTATGGGCCGGCGACGACCGAGGCACGCGGCGGCACATTGACGATGAACCTGTATGACCCGGACGGGCATCTGCTGGATTATCGCCGCGTGGAAGAGCTGGCCGGCGAGGAATGCATCTCGTTGCGCACGGGGTGCTTCTGCAATCCCGGCGCGGGCGAGGCCGCCGAGGGACTTACAGAAGAAGACATGCTGGCCGCGCTCACGCTGGGCACGGACGTGAATCTGTATAGCTTCCTGAAACTGATGCAGGGCCGCGGGCACAAGAGCGCGGGGGCGATTCGCGCGTCGGTGGGAGTGGCCAGCAACTTTGCCGACGTTTGGCGCTTTGTGGAGTTTGTGCGCGGGTTCAGGGACCAGGCGCAGCTTTCGATTGGCAGCGTCAGCTTCGATATAGATTCATGCCGCGTGATTCGTGACGGAAGTTAGCGCGCAACGGGGCATGGAATGAGTTCTTTGGCGAGCGCAACCCGCGTTCCGGCTCCCACGCTACTGTGCGGTAAAAGCGGAGACATGATCTAACTAGAGCAGGATCACGATTCCCGTGCGCTGAAAAGCATCGTGCAGGGTGTTGATTTCTTAAGGAAATCAACACTTTGCTTTTCGGGCCTTGGGTGCATCTATCGTGATTCTGCTGTAGCCAACTGCCACTTGGTTCGGGTGTAGGCGATGCGGAAGCCTTTGCGCTCGGCGTTGCGCTGGGATTCGCTGCCGGGCAGGGCGACCATCATGGCGAGATCGCATCCGTGGTTGGCGGCGTAGCGCATGCGCGCTTCAAGCAGCGCTGCCTGGAGGCCGCGGCGGCGGAGTTCGGGGACGGTGGATGAGCCGGCGAAGAGAGCGACTCCTTCATGGAGGGAAAGCACGCCGGCGGCGCCGGGCTCTCCGTCTGCCTCGGCCAGAAAGCAGACTGACTGTGAGCGTCCCGCGGTGACGGCGCCGAGTTCGCGCAGAAACTCCATCAATTCGGGATGATCGTGGGCCCAGCCTCGGGCGCTGGTCCGGCTCCAGAGTTCTGTTTCTTCGGGGCCGATGATGCGGACCGCGATATTGGCTGGGCCGGAAGCCGGCGGAAGCTCGACGGCGCGATAGAGCACGCTGCTCAGTTCGACCGGACGGTAGCCGCGATCGCAGAGCAGGCGCAGCGCTTCGACGCCGGCAAGTGGGCTGACCTCGTGGAGCACCGGCGCGCCGTGGGTGCGAAAGAAGGTCTCGATGGTATCGAGCGTGGCGGCAATTAGATCTTCAAAGATGCCGAGGCAGAAGGTTTGGGTGCAGGGAGATTCGATGCTGTCGAAGACTGCGAAGGCTCCGCCGCACTCGATCCACTCCGCGCCGCTCGAGGGGAATTGGCGGCGGCGCGCTTCGGCGTATTGCAAGCAGGCAAAGCCCTCGGCGCGTTCCAGGCGTTTTGAAAGCGCCAGATCAGAAAAGGTCATGGCGCTTAGTTTAGGCCTTTCAGCGCAGATCGCGGAATGGGCGCAGGCGCGCCGGACGGGTCGCGCGCAGAGCTGTCGGGGGACTGAACGCGAAAGGGCCGTCCCGGTGGGGACGGCCCAGAAGTGCGAAGAACGGAACGGTTACTGCGCGGCCGCGGCGCGAGCTTCGGCCTTCTCGGTGAGCACCTTGTGGGCGTTGTCTTCGAGGGCCTGGGCTTCAGGCAGGAAGGTGAGGGCCTTCTGGATCATGGGGTCCCAGTCGGCGAGGGTACGCAGACCCTGGAGCTGGCCAAACTGGCTGGTGACGATCTTTTCCTTGATGCTCACCTTGATCCAGTCCATGACGCCATTGAGGTCGGCCTCGGTGAAGGCGATGTTCTGGCTGGTCAGATACTGCTTGAATTCGGCCATGACCGCGTCGTTGACCTCGAAGTTTCTTTCCACGGTGCGGTTGGCCAGGTAGTGGGAGGCAAAGCGGAAGAAGACCGATTTATAGAGCAGTTCGTCCTGGAAGCGGTTGCTCTTGGGGCTCTCGATTTTTTCGTCGGGCGCGATGCCGCCGCCGCCGTAGACAGTGCGGCCCGCGTCGGTGAGCTTGACTTCGCGGTTGGAGGAGTCGGTGGGCGATGCACCGGCATGGTTGTAGTAGTAGTCGTAGAGCGAGACGCCGGAGTAATTGCGCTGGATGAGCCGGCCCGAGGGCGTGTAGTAGTGATAGGTGGTGAGGGCGAGGCCGGTGTTCTCGCTGAGGTTATAGACGGTCTGGACGAGGCCTTTGCCGAAGGTGGTTTCGCCGACAATCAGGGCGCGGTCGTGGTCTTGCAGTGCGCCGGAGACGATTTCTGCCGCAGAGGCGGTGTTGCGGTTGACGAGCACGACGATGGGGAAGGTTTTGCCGTCGTTGCCATGGGTGGCCGCGTAGTTCTGGTCGGGATAGGCGCGCCCGCGCTGGGAGACGATGGTCTGTCCCTTGGCGAGGAGATGGTCGCAGACTTCGACCGCCTGGCTGAGCAAGCCGCCGGGATTGTTGCGCAGGTCAAGGACCATGCCCCTGAGGTTGGGGAAGCTGGCGATAGCCTCAATGACTTCCTGGGCGGTTGTTTCCTGGAACTGGGTGAGGTGAATGTAGGCGATGCCGGGGCGAATCTCATACTTGAGGTCGACGGAGGGATGAGGAATCTCGTCGCGGATGAGGTCGAAGTCCAGCGGCTTGGGCTGGCCTTCACGAACGATGGTGACCAGGACGTGGGTGCCCTTGGGGCCTTTGAGGGCTTTGGCGACGAGGTCGGAGGTCATGCCGTCGGTGGTCTTTCCGTCCACGGCGGCGATCTGGTCGCCGGGGCGGATGCCGGCGCGGTAGGAGGGCGTGTTCTCGTAAGGCGTGATGACGTAAGTCTTGGCCTGGCCCGCGATGAGCTGTTGCTGGATGACCATGCCGACGCCGTAGTAACGGCCGTGCTGGTCTTCGCGCATCTTGGCGTAGGCCTTGGGGTCGTAGAAGTTGGAGTGGGGGTCAAGCACGCGCAACATACCGGGAATTGCCCCGCCGTAGATGGCGGCATCGGCCTGATCGCCGTTGAGGGGCTCGGCGTAGTTCTGTTCGACCTGGGCGTAGACATTGGTAAACGCCTTGAGGCTGTCGCGGAGCTGGCTCTCGTCTGCCGAAGACTGGGCTCCCACCCTGCGCTGGAGGACGCTGCCGACCATGGCGCAGGCGGTAAAGAAGACGATCACGGTGAAAATTGCGCGGCGGGCGCGAGGAGTCATAGGCCTAGAAAAACCTCCGGACGGCCGTGCGGACCAGGCGCGTGGGAAAGGCCTGAAACGGCAGTCTTTGCTTAAAGTGTAGCATTCATGGGTTTGACGCCGGCCGAGGGGATTCGGGTAGCGGCCGGGCGACCGGGGCAGGCGAATGCGGCGGGCTTTGCAGGGCAAGAGTTGGGAATAAGGGCCGAAATCCCGCTGAATCGTTCCGGGCATCGCGTTCCCGCTGCCTTGGCATTTACAATGACGTCTATGCCTCAGGTAGCGAATGATCGCCGCCTGCCGTGTCCGAAACTATGAATCCAAGACTCCTTCGAATTATGGGACTTTTTCGCACTCCCGCGGCAATCGTGATTGGCACGCTGCTGCTCGCGGGTTCCACGTTGGCGCAAACGCATCCGGCCGCGCCAGAGAGCCCGTACGGCGGCACCACGGTCGAGGAGATCATCGCCCGCGTCAACGACCAGATCATCACGCGCTCAGACTACGACCGCGCGCTGAAGGAGATCGATGCCGAGTCGCGCCAGCAGGGCAAATCGATGCAGGAGATCTCAGAGAGTCACAGGGACCTTCTGCGGGGCTTGATCGACCAGCAACTGTGGCTTTCCAAGGGCAAGGAACTGGGCATTACGGGCGAGACCGAGCTGATCAACAAGCTGAACGATATCCGCAAGCAATACAACATGGAAACGATGGAGGACCTGGAAAAGGAGGCGCAGGAACAGGGCGTCTCGTTCGAGGACTTCAAGGCGAATATCCGCAACGGCATTGTCACGCAATTGGTGATGCGCCAGGAGGTGGGGAGCAAGATCAACGTCACCCCCGGCGAGTCCGAGCGCTACTATGAGGCGCACAAGCAGGATTACGCGCAGCCGGAGAGCGTGCGGTTGAGCGAGATACTGGTTTCGACCGCAACGCCGGCCGCGGCGGCAGCGGGCGCGGCCCAGCCCGACGAGCAGGCATTGCTGGCGGCGGCCAAGTCCAAGGCCGACAATATCGAGGCCAAGCTGCAAGCCGGGGGGGATTTTGCGCAGTTGGCGCGCTCGTTCAGCGACGGACAGACGGCGGCATCGGGTGGCGATCTGGGCCAGTACCAACGTGGCAGCCTGGCCAAGGTGCTTGAAGACAAGACGTTTGTGCTCAAGTCCGGCCAGTACACGGAGCCGATCCGCACCAAGCAGGGCTACGTGATCCTGAAGGTGGTGCAGCACATCGAAGGCGGCGCTCCGCCGTACAAGGACGTGCAGGACCAGGTTGCCGAAACTCTGTTCATGAAGCAGATGGAGCCCGCGATTCGCGAGTATCTGACCAAGATGCGCGAGCAGGCATTCCTTGACGTCAAGCCGGGCTTCACAGACACGGGCGCGAGCGCGCGGGAGACCAAGCCCGTATACAGCGCCTATGTGCCGCCGGCGCCCAAGAAGAAGAAGAAGGTGGTGCGGACGCGGTTCCGCGAGACGACGCATTCCTTCCGGCAGAAATCGAAGCCGAGCGCCGCCGAGGCAACTGCGGAGCCGGCTCACACAGCCCCCGCGGCCGCGGCGGCAGCCCCGGCCAAAAAAGGCAAGAAGAACAAAAAAGCAGAGCCGGTGAACCTGGCCACGATGAAGCCCGGCAAGAAGGAAAAGATCCGCTTTGGCCAGGCGCCCACGCAGACATTGCCGGGCGCGGCGGAGGGCAAGGTCGAGGATGCGGGCGCAGGGGCAGGGGCAACCGTGGCGTCGAACGCCGCGGCGGAGCCGGTGAATCCGCTGGAAGACAACGCCAAGCCGGCCAAGACCCGCTTCAGCGAGCGCGCCAAGACGGCCAAGACGGGCAAAAAGGCGAAGCGCAAAGGACCGCAGCCGGACAAGCTGGCTCCCGAGGCGCCGGATGCCGCCGAAGTAGCCGACCGCCAGACGCAGGCGGGACCGTTGGGACTGGCCGGCGATACCGCGACCAAGAAGAAGAAAAAAGCCACCACCGTGGGCAACAAGACGAGGCTGCGCAAGAAGAAGAAGGACGATGCGAGCCAGTCCCAGGATGTGCCGCTGGCCTCCGCGCCGGCTCCGCAACCTGCTTCGGCTCCGGCGCCGAAACCATAGCACCGAGTCACAAAGCAGACCATCCGGGCCTGGGAGAGTTCCCCCAGGCCCGGTTTTTTTGGGCAAGGGCAGGCCGTTGCGGTAGTCTTCTGGACAGAATGAAAGACATTTATATTGCCGATCTGGCCAACTTCGACGAGGGCAAGCTCTTCGACGGTTATTTTCTGGTGCTGGCCAAGCAGCAGCGGACGACCAAGTCCAACAAGCCGTATCTGAACCTGATTCTGGGCGACAAGACGGGGCAGTTGGAGGGGCGTGTGTGGGAGCTGGGCGACCCGCGCATCGCCAAAGACTTCGACCGCGGCGACATTGTGAAGGCGCGGGGCTCGGCCTCGCGCTTCGACGACCGCTTGCAGATGAAGATCGACCAGTTGCGCAAGGCGCAGGCCACTGAAGTGGACAAGGCGGACATGCTGCCTTCAACCACCTACGACGTGGCGACGCTGTGGAAGCAGTTGCTGAGCTTTGTGGAGAGCTTCAGCAATCCCGACCTGAAGCTGTTGCTGACGACGATGCTGGCCGATCCGGCGCTGGCCGCGGCTTACCGCGAAGCTCCGGCGGCCAAGCAACTGCACCATGCGTGGCTGGGCGGATTGCTGGAGCACGTGGTGAGCCTGCTTACGCTGGCAGACCGCGTGATTCCCAGTTACCCGCTGCTGGACCGGGATTTGTTACTCACCGGCGTGATTCTGCACGACATCGGCAAGGTGCGGGAGCTGAGATGGGAGATTGGCTTTGAGTACACGGTGGAGGGGATGCTGCTGGGGCATATCCAGATGGGCGCGGCGCTGGCCGAGCAGACCATCGACAGCCTGCCTAACTTTCCGCCGAAGCTGAAGACGCTGATCCTGCACATGATTCTCTCGCATCACGGCAAGCTGGAATTCGGCTCGCCGAAGTTGCCGATGATTCCCGAGGCGCTGGTGCTGAACTTTCTGGACGATCTGGACGCCAAGATGCAGGCAGTGAGCGGCGAGTTTGAGAAGTGCATCCGCGAGGGCAAGAGCGCGGAGGAGCTGACGGGGAAGGTGTGGGCGCTGGATCAGCGGCAGTTGCTGAATACCAAGCGGTGGCTGGGGGAAGAGGCGAAGTAGGCCGGGGCCTGGCTTACGAGGTTGGTGCAGGTCCGTTGACTCTGGTTCGATAGTCTTCAGGCGTTTCGATGACGAATGCTGTTTGGCCAGCCAGCGCCAGCAGGTCTCCGTCCCCGGTTACTAGAAGATCGGCATTGCCGCTGAGCGCCAGGTCGAGCGGTGGCTGGTCCTTGGGGTCGCGGCAGAGAACCGGGCACGATTTCGCAGTCTCAACTGCCTCACAAAAAGGGACATAGTTGGCCAGGGCCTCTAGCTGCTCGCCGGCGGAGAGATGGAACTTCGGGTAGGAGAGGATTCTCGTCAACTCCGCTGCCATCGCACGCGAGATGAGGGTCACGCAGTTTCCGCTTTGCCAATGCTCAACCAACCAGCTCAACCGGCCAAAGGTAAAGAGGAGCGCGGAGAGAACGACATTGGTGTCGAAGACGACTCTCGCTTTGGCGGCAGCACTCACTGCTCTTGACGGGCCCAGGCAATTGCGTCCGTAATATCCTGCTCCGTGATGCCCAGCTTCTCCAGGTGTGCGCGTACTTCATCCAGGCGGCTCGGCCGCAACGGCTTGAGCGTGATCGACGACCCGTCCGTGCTGACATCGAAGTGCTCAACCCCGGCGAATTGCCTGACTATCGCCTTGGGGAGCGTGAGTTGGTTTTTCACGGTAAGTTTCGCCTGCATGGGCGCTCCAGTAAGGAAGTAAGGAAATCTTACTACATTGTTTCCTTACCCGACAAACCACTCCCACTGCTCCTGGGTCAGAGGCACGACGGAAAGGCGGCCGATGAGGACCAGCGGCGAGGCGGCGAAGAGCGGCTCGGCCTTGATGGCGGCGAGGGTCTTGGGGTGCTTGAGGCGCTTGCCTGCCTTGACGCGGACGATGGGGACTTTAGGGTCGGTGGGGTCGACGCTGAGGACGGTTCCTGTGCCGACGGCGGTGCGCTCGTCGCCGGTGTGGTAGAAGATCCACTTGGTTCCGGCCTTCATTTCGCGCAGGTATTTGACGGCGGTGGGGTTGGTGACGTTGTCCCAGACGGTTTCCTTGTCGCGGAGGAAGTCGTCGAAGGAGTAGACATCGGGCTCGGTCTTGAAGAGGAAGCAGGCCATGGGTTCAATGGTAGGCGGCGGGACAGGGAATAGGGAAGAGAGACCAGGGACCAGGGACCGAGGACCAGGGACTAGGGATTAATCCATCTTGCTTGATCCCTGTTTCCTGCGATCCACGACCACACCGCGCAGAACGCGAGAATCGCGCCCATGATTGCCAGCGAGAGCGTGATGGGCACCTCGATCCAGCGGGCGGCCAGCATCTTGAGCGCGACAAAGGCGAGCAGAACGCCGAGGCCGTAGTGGAGGAAGCGAAAGCGGTCAAGCAGGGCCGCCAACACGAAGTAGAGGGAGCGCAGGCCGAGGATGGCGGCGATGTTGGAGGTATAGACGACGAAGGGATTGTGGCTGACGGCCAGCACGGCGGGGATGGAATCGACGGCAAAGAGCACATCGGTGAATTCGACGGCCAGAATGACGGGCAGCAGCGAGCCGCGGGCGGGTTGCATGCGGCGAATCCACTCGGGGATTACAGCGTTTGCCGATCCGCCTCGCAGCAGGCGCCAGGCGGCGACCAAGAGCACGAGGGCGAAGATCCAGGTGATCCAGTGGAAGCGGGCGAGCAGGGTGATGCCCGCCGCAATAAAGAGCGCGCGCAGCACGACGGCCCCGGCAATGCCCCAGGCGAGTGCGGTGTACTGGCGTTGGCGGCCGATGCGAAAGCCCTGGAAGAGGACCAGGAAGACGAAGAGGTTGTCGATGCTGAGCGAGGTCTCGATGGCGTAGCCGGCGACAAACTCAAGCGCAGGCTGGCGACCGCGGCTCACGGCGACATATGCGGCAAAGCCGGTGGCGACGAGTACCAGGGTTGCGGTCCACAGCCATTGCACGGCCTGGGATTGACGGGTTTGCCTTTGTCCGGGGAGCAGCCAACCGGCCACCAGCAGCGCCGCGACCGCCGCGTGAAAGCCCAGCCACCAGACCCAGGATGCGCCCGCAATCATAGGTGGATGCTACAGCAAGAGAGGGGCGGATGAGGGGGCGCCGTGCGATGCGCCGGTGGGTCTACGGGCGTTTCTTCTTTGCCGGCTTGCCGGATTTCGGTTTGCCTTCCCCGGTGTGGTTCATGGGAATCGGGGCCAAGTCGGGGCCGATGCGCTTGACGCGGGTGTCGTCCATTTCATAGGAGATGGTGCGCGTGGAAGCCGGCCGGGTGATGCCGGTGGCGGGATCGGCAACGAGTCCGGGCCCGTTGGCGATCTGGAAGCTGAAGACGGGCGCGCTGCCGCCCGGCACGGGCTGGTTGCTGGCATGGACCGGCAGGTAGCCCTCAATGGGATGCAGGCGGAAGGCCGTCTCATAGCGGTGATGGCGGACGGTCCAGGTGAAGACGCGCACCTGGTCGAAGTCGAACGGGAGGCCGGCCTTGTTTGGGCTCAAGACCGTAACGTACTCCGGCACCTGGTGATCGGGCGTGGTGGCTTCAGGGTCGGTGACCTTGGCCAGAAGGTAGGCGCCGACGATGCGCTGGCCTTCGGCATAGGTGGCAATCTCGTCGGGCACATCGACATCGACGCGGCCGGAGAGCAGCCACCCGGTGTGACCCTGGGCGTCGCGCACCAGCCACCAGTCTTCCATGGCAGGCGGCTCGGCTTCGGGCTGGGTGGCAAGCGGGGCGGGCCGGGCGGCGGGTTTCTGGCCAGATTTTGGTGTGACTGGGGCCGGGTGAGGGGGTGTTCCCGGCGCTGTGATGGGTGGTTTGGGCGTTAGCGCCCCGCCTGGCGGGACTTTCTGGACGGATGCGCGGGCCAGCAGTTGCACCTTGGAGTTGCCGGCAAGCAGATAGAAGCGGTCGGTCTCGCGGCCGGGGAGCAGGTGGAGGTAAATGTCGTCGCGCAGCGTGGCGCTGGCCACGACCGGGTCCTGCCGGTGCAGCTTGGCAAGCTGATCGAAGGCGGCAAAGGTTTTGCCGTCGATGACCGCGCGCTCTTCAATCCAGCCCACTTCGTTTTTCTGGGTTCTGACGCGGAGAAAGCGGCGGCTGTGGTCGAGCACCTCGAGCGGCTGGCCGTTGGCCACTTCGGCGACGCGATTCGAAATCGCGGCCACACGGTCATGGAGGAAGATCTGCCGCGCGGAAACGTAGACCGTCTCATGGCGCAGGTGGTGGAATCGGCCGCATCCGGTGGCGAGCGCGAGAAGGCAGAGCGCAAGCCACAAGGCTGCGCATGCGCTTTGGCGCCCGACAGGAGCGGCAATTGAATTTGGAGTGAGCGTGAACACGGCCGGTGGCGGTCATTCTTGAGAATAGCACTGAAGAGCAGTGGTCAGTGAACAGATGACAGTTGACAGTGAACAGTGGTCCGACAAAGACAGCCTGCGGAACAGAGCCTCCCGACAGTAGACTACGCTTGAGCCCGGCGGCACGCCGAGCCACTCATCAAACTGTAATCTGTCATCTGTCCACTGTAAGCTGCTTTTACGGCGCTGCCAAAATGGCGATGGGGTTGGTGGTGGTTGTGTCAGAGATGGCGGAGTCCAACTGGTAGGTGGTCGTGGTGTCAAAGATGTAGGCGTCGAGCGTGGGGCTGCCCCCGAAGTTGACCGCGAGCATGAAGTGGTCATCGCTGTCCTCGGCCATGCCATAGGGTTCCAAGCCGGAAGCCGTGGTCGCGGTTTCGGCAGTCAGCGAAAAAGTTGTTCCGGTGGTGGTGATCTGGAACGGCGTAACCAGGCCGGCCGAGGTTCCCTGCCAACTGGCCACATAGACGTAATCGCCCGCGGCTTCGGGAGTGATGGCATGGGGTCCTGTTCCGCCACTGACATAGGGTGTCTTGGATATCTCGGCCAGCGTGATCGCGGAAGAAGTGGCCGTGATGGTAAAGGCGCGCAAGCCGCCGGAGTTGCCGTTGGTGGAAGAAGGAAAGGCCGAGGTCTCGCCAACGTACATGAGCCGGTTCTGCGGGTCCATGGCCACGGCGACCGAGGCGCCTGCCGATGCCGGGCTGGTGACCTTGATGGTGGTCGAGGCGGTTCCGATGGGTTTGCTGGTGGCGGCCGGGGTAAAGGGAAAGACCTGGGTTCCGGCCGTGCCCAGGGCCACAGACAGGACGGCAACTGGGCTGTTGGTAGAGAGAGCCATCTGCTGCACCTGGTCTCCAGCCAGCGGGACCGACTGCAACGTGCCGCTGGTGTTAAGCGTCCCAGTCGTAGTGAGCGGAAAGGCGTTCAGCTCACCCGCGTCGGAGGCCTCCAGCAGCCAGTTGTCCCCGGCGCCCACGGCGAGAGCCGCGCCGGTGATATCGTTTGAGATCAAGCTGGACTGCGTCAGCGCGCCGGTCGAGGAGTCGATGTTGTAAAGATAGATGCCGCCGGTCCCGCAGACATAGATATAGCTCCCGGTGGAATCAATCGCCATGGCGGTGGCGATGCCGGTTACGGTGTAGGGGCTTCCGGTGAGCTGGCTCAAGACCCCGGATGCGATGGAAAACCCGTAAATCGAGCTGACCGTCGTCCCTTTGTTAAGGACGTAGAAGTTGCCGCTGGATAGAGTTGTGGTGGTGGTGGTGGCCGGGGGCGCCTGCCAGAAACCTTTGCACCCCGCCAGCAGCGGCGCCGCCAGAAGCAACAACCTTGCCCACTTTGCCATTCTCATCGCAACTCCTTGTCTGTCCCGTGTACTGCTCTCAGGGTACCGCTTGGGCACGGCTCTTGTCTGGCTTGCCCATGCCAAGCTTACCCGGCGCCGTCTTTGAAAAGACGCTCCCTGCAGGGGAACCGCTCACCGGCGGACGCCCCATTTCCAGCCAGAGAGAACGCGCCGCCGGTCAGTTTTTCTTTTTGATCTCAGGCGGGCGGGGAAAGATCACCGCTCCCTCGTTCACCAGCCGCATCAGGTCCCGGGCCGTCTCGCGGGAGGGCGGGTCGCCGCCGTTGGCGCGCCAGCGGTCGGCGGCAAGGCCAAAGATCATAATGGCCAGGTTGGCCGTGAGCACGACGCGCAGATCGTCTTCCCTGACGTGGAGGCGTTGGGCAATCAGGCCGGCCAACTGACGCTGCTGCTCGGCCAGGTAATCCCACAGGCGGGCGCGCGCAATCGGCGACTGATCGATGATAGAGCGCACCAGCAGGGTTTCGCTCCGCTGTTCGTCTTCCACGGCGAGGACGGAAAAGATCGCCTCGGCCAGCGCCTCGTCCAGGGGGTAGTCCATCGAGTGGTGGGCGAAGACCTGCGCGAATTGATCGGAGAAGGCGGTAAAGCGTTCGAGGACAATCCTGTCCTTGCTGGGAAAGGCGCGGTAAACGGTGGAGGGGCTCAACTCGGCGGCTTCGGCAATCGACTCCATGGTGGTTTGTTCGTAGCCGTTGCGGGCAAAGAGCCGCAGTGCTTCGGCCACAATGCGATTCCGGTTGCGTTGAGCCTTTTTTTCGCGCAAGCCCATGAAACGATTGTAGCTTAATTTTGAAATAAAATGTCAATTGACAGTTGCTGTCAAAAAAGTAGAGACTTTCATCATCCTGATCGGGTAGCCGGGGCCAATCCTTGTGCGCGGACCGCAGGAGCAATCTTGGAGGAGCGAATGAATTGGGGCGAGAAGACGACGAGGGCGACGGTTGGCGCGGGATTGCTGGCGCTGGCGCTGATGGGAGTGGTTTGCAGCGGACGGGCCGTTGCGCAGACGGCGCACAACGACGAGTTTGTGCAGCGGGACGGAACACGGTTGACGCTGGGCGGCGAAACTTTCCGCTACAGCGGTCCGAATATCGAGTGGTTGGGCCTGGAGGCGTACGGCCCGCTGGATCCGATTGGGCCACGGTATCCCAGCCATTTTGAAGTGGATGACGCGATGGATACGGCCAAGGCGATGGGCGCGCGGGTGATCCGCTCGCAAACCCTGGGCGACGGCATCGGTTCCCCGCTCAGTATCGAGCCCAAAGAGGGCCAGTTCAATCCCGAGGGCTTCAAGTCAATCGACTACGCCGTCAAATCCGCGCACGATCACGGGCTGCGCCTGATTGTGACCCTGGTGGGCGACTGTGCCAACTGCGTGCTGAGCGGAGCGGGCGAATACTTCAAAGAGAGAGGCGTCGCGGGCTACAAGGACTTCTTTACCGATCCGGTTGTGATTGCCCGGTTCGAGAAGCATGTTGCCGCCCTGCTGAACCACAAGAGCACCATCACCGGCCTGGCGCTGAAGGACGATCCCACCATCATGGCCTGGGAAAACTGCAACGCGTGCGGCATCATGATTCCGTTCATGATGCCAGGCCAGCCTCTCAGCCCGTACATCGGCTGGGTCGACACGATTGGCAAATTCATCAAGTCCATCGACAAGAAACACCTCTACGAGGACAACAGCTCCTTTTTCATGTTCGACAAGAGCGTCCTCGACTCGAAAACGCCGGACATCGTGACCTCTGAGTACTACCCCCACTGGGATGCGGTGTTCAACATGGGGAACAAGACCACGGCGCAGACGTTCTCGCAACACGCCGCGATGATCACCGGCAAGGGCAAGGTTTACGTGGTCAACGAATTTGGGTGGGACAACACCGACTGGGCCACGCCGGCCGATCTTGAGGCCGCCCTCTCGGCCATGGAAGCCGATCCCAAGGTCTCCGGCAGCGATTTCTGGGCGTTGCAGGCGCATGTGGACAATTTCGGATGGCAGCCGATTCCCGCCAACGTTCCCAACGCCGCTTACTCCAAGATGAGCGAGAGCGGCCAGTGGTGGGCGCTCTACTATGGCGGCATCGACACGGTGACCATGACCAAGGCCGACATGCGCGCCCGCGCGGAGCTGTTGCGCGCTCATGCGTTCAAGATGGCCGGCCTTGCCGTCCCGCCCCACGCGATACCGCCTGCTCCGGCCGTTACCACCCAGGGCCTCGGACTTCTGGGCTGGTGCGGTTCCGCAGGCGCCGTGGTCTATAGCGTCCAGCGCCAGGACGATAGCAAGACCTGGAATACCATCTGCGACAAGTGCGCCACGGACAGCGATCTTCCCTGGATCGACCCACACCCGGCCCAGGCCATCTTCGGCACCAAGTACCGCGTGATTGCGTACAACGCGGACGGGGTCGCCAGCGCGCCCTCGCCCGACCGCTAAAAATGCATCCAAGGGACGCGAATTGCAGTTCCGTGCCCCTTGCGAGTACGCTTGCTTCCCGGTGCTAGATTTCTAGCGCCGGGAAGTTATTTTTTAAGAATTATTGCGCTCCTGTGATCCTGATCCGGCCACCTGTCGCCTTTTCTGCCGGGCGCAGACCGCGGGAGACGCAAGTTGGAGGAGCATATGAGTCTTTTGAGGAGCATCAGAGCCGTATCGATCGGCGCCGGGCTTTTGGCGCTTGCGCTCTTTAGTGTTCTCACTACCGCCAAGGCCACCGCGCAGATTGCGCACAACGACGAGTTCGTGAAGCACGACGGCGCCCGCCTCACTCTGGGCGGCGAAACATTCCGCTATGGCGGTCCCAACATCGAGTGGCTGGGCGTTGAGAATTACGGCCCCTCCGAGACCATGGGACCCCGTTATCCCACTCACTTTGAAGTAGATGACGTCCTCGACACCGCCAAAATGATGGGCGCCCGCGTCATCCGTTCGCAAACCCTGGGCGACACCGTTGCCTGCGACGAATGCATCGAACCCAAGCAGGGCGAGTTCAATCCCGAGGCCTTCAAAACCATCGACTACGCCGTCAAAGCGGCGCACGACCGCGGCCTGCGCTACGTCGTTCCGCTCATCGGCGACTGCACCTACTGCGACAACGGCGGCATCGGCCAGTACATCGAGTGGGCCGGCAGCAAGAACATGAACGACTTCTTCAGCGATCCCAAAGCGATCGCGATGTTCGAGAAGCACATCGCCGCGCTGCTCAACCACAAGAGCACCCTTACCGGCATCGCGCTCAAAGACGATCCCACCATCATGGCCTGGGAAAACTGCAACATGTGCGGCCTCTTGGGCGCGATGTCCGGACCCGATCAAAGCCTCGCGGTTATCCAGTGGGTTGACACCATCGGCGCTTTCATCAAGTCCATCGACAAGAAACATATCTACTCCGATAACAGCGGTCTGTTTTTCATGGATCCGCGCGTCCTCGACGACAAGACTCCCGACCTGGTCACCGCGGAGTACTACCCCCACTTCAACCCGCTCTTTGGCGCGATTGGATTGGCGACCACCGCGGATACTTTTTCCAAGCACGCCGCGCTCGTCACATCGCACGGCAAAGCCTACTCTGCCTGCGAATTCGGCTGGGACGTGACCAACTGGCCCACACGCGAAGGCTTCCAGGCCGCGTTGACCGCGATGGAGTCCGATCCCAAAATCTCCGGCGACGGCTTCTGGGCCCTCTACGCCCACGCCATCGAGTACGGCTGGCAGCCCATGGTGATGCCCACGAACGACATCCAGCACGCGAAAGCTGCCGCCAGCGATACCGGCCAGTGGTGGTCGCTCTACTACGGCGGCATCGACACCCTGATCAACTCCCGCGACGAGATGCGCGCCCGCGCCGAGATGCTACGCATCCACGCCTTCAAAATGGCGGGTCTGCCCGTGCCGCCACACGCCATTCCGCCCGCTCCCGTCATCACCACCAAGAGCCTCGGCATCGTCCGCTGGCGCGGATCGGCCGGAGCTGTCAACTACAGCGTCGAACGCCAAACCAAGGACGGCAAATGGGAGCTGGTCTGCGACAAGTGCGCCATCGATTCCGATATGGGCTGGCCCGACTTCGACCCCAAAAGCATGATGGGCGCCACCTACCGCATCACCGCCTACAACGCCGACGGCCAACCCAGCGCACCCTCGGCCGCACGCTAGAAGAGCCAGGCAAACCGCAGGGGCACGGACTCGAGTCCGTGCCCTTGTAACTTGGTTCGTTTAACCTCAAAGGGCATCGAACGCGCGCCCGGCGAATACCGGAAATCCGAAAGGTGGCTCACGATGAAGAGGCTTCTCGCGGCATCTGCCCTGCTGTTTGCCGCATCTGCGTTCCCAGCGCAAAACCTGACAGGCCCGTGGGCCGTTCATAGCAACATCAGCGGCAGCGAAACCGACCAGGGATGCAATCTCGTCGTGACCGCCAACAAGATTACTGGAACCTGCAAGGCTCAGGACAAGGATCGCCAGGTCACCGGCGCCGTTGATGGAAATAAGTTCACCTGGCAATATGCAGCGGAGTACAACAGCATTCCGTTTACTTCTGTTTACACGGGAATCCTCGGTGACTCGGGCAAGATCACCGGAACCCTCAACCTTCAGCCCTTCAACATGGACGGCGTCTTCACCGCGACCCCAGGCGCAGTGCCGCCTCCCCATGCGCCCTCCGGTTGGTCAAAGTATCCAACGCGCGATCCGCATACGCCGGGGTTTGTGGCAGCCAAGGACTTGCCCGATGGCGCCAACCCGCCCGCCGATGCCGACGGAAACTTCATCCTTGGGCCCACGCACACGCCCGCGTCCGAGCTCACGGCGCAACCCGGCGTACCGCAAGGCAAAGTCATCGAGTTTACGATGAACTCCACCGACAGCAAGTTCTATCCCGGCGTTGCCCGCGATCCGGGCACCTATGGCACGCCCGATCTGGCCGATCCTGCCAAGCTGATTATCACGACCAGTCATCCCGCTCCGTACACGCGCCATGTGGCCGTCTACGTGCCAAGCCAATACAAGCCGGGAACCGCGGCGCCTTTCATTGCGGGCGAGGACACAGCCGACCAGCCTCTCTATCACGCTCTCGACAATCTCATTGCGCAGCATCGCATTCCGGCATTGGTTGCGATCTTGATTGGACCGGGCGGGGGCGACGCGCAGGGGAGCGAGCGGGGGCTTGAGTTAGACACGATGTCTGGACTCTATGCCGAGTGGGTGGAGAAGGAAGTGTTGCCGCGTGTGGAAGCGGAAGCACATGTGAAGCTGACACACGACCCCGACGGGCGCGCGTCGATGGGCGTGAGTTCCGGCGGGGCGAGCGCGATGATCATGGCCTGGTATCATCCGGAGCTCTATCACAGGGTGATGATGCTTTCGGGAACACTCTTAAATCAAGCGTGGCCCTATAATCCCGATGCTCCGCACGGCGCCTGGGAGTTTCCCGAACACCTGATTCCGGGCTCGCCGGCCAAGCCGATTCGCATCTGGATGGAAGTGGGCGACGCGGATGCGCTCGACCCCAACGTGATGCGCGACCACATGCACGACTCGGTGCTGGCCAACGAGCGGATGGCAGCGGCGCTCGCCGGCAAGGGATATCACTATCAGTTTGTGTTCGCGCGGAATGCGGGGCATGCCGACGGGGCGGTGAGGATGCAGACGCTTCCGGAGGCTCTCGAATACCTGTGGCAGGGTTATCCGGCTGGAAAAATGTAGCTCCCAGGCTGCGGGGCGCAGAAGCGGCCACTCTGCCCGGTCCGCGGGCAAGACGGGAAGCCGCCCGTAGGCCATGCAGTCTCACTTTCCCGAAAACCTACTGGGGTGGAAGCGATCGTGTCTGCCAAACCAGCCGCGCGGCCGTCAGGTCTTCAATGGCCATGCCGACTGACTTGAAGACAATGCGCTGATTGGCGGGCGCGGCGACGGCGCCGGAGAGAATTTCGCCGATTTCGGCCTGCACCTTTGCGCCAGAGAGGATCACATCGCCCGATTCGCGCTCGACGCAGGAGCGGGATTCGGCGATCACGCAACTCGACAGCATTGCTTCGTCATCCAGTTCGCGCAGAGTGGCGCCGGTTGCGCCGACAGCAAGCACCAGGGCGTGGGGCGCGAGCCAGCGGCCTTCCAGCACCGGCGTAGCCGCGGCGGTGGCCGTCAGCACGACGTCTGCCGCGGCCGCTTCCCGGATTTCCGTGGCGCGGGCGCCGGTTTCCTTGGCCATCTGGGCGGCATGGGCCGGGTTGCGGCTCCAGACGCGAATGTCGCGCATGTGGGGCCAAACCACCCTGAGTGCCTCAATATGCGCACGAGCCTGCACCCCGCTGCCCAGGATGCCGAAACTGGTGGCCTGTGGCGGAGCGAGAGCGGCAAAGGCGGCGGCGGAAACTGCGGCTGTGCGCATCTCTGTAATCAGGCGGCCATCCATCACCGCCAAAGGTTCACCCGTGGCCCGGCGCAGCAGTTCAATCACAGCCATGTGCGTCGGCAGTCCCAGGGCGGCGTTGCCGGGGAAGAAGGTGACGGCCTTAACGGCCATGGCGTCGCCATGAATGACCGGCATCACGGCAAACCAGCCGTTGTTCACGCCCTCGGCATTGCCGGCGCGCAGAATGGAGCGTGGCGGCTGTTCGATAAGGCCGGCGGAGTAGTCGATGAGCGCCTGGCGAATTGCGGGTATGAGCGCGTCATAGGTGAGAACGTCGCGGACTTCTTGTTCTGAGATGTACATGACGGGAACCGTGCAGGGAAGGCGCCGCGCGGCGCATTAGTTGGGCCGGCCGCCTGAGGCGGAGCGGCGGCGGAAGCGCTCATCGACCAGCTGGCGGTCTTTGAAGCCGGTTTCGACGGTGTGCCAGTGCTCGATGGCGGGCTCGCCCATGCGCCAGCAAAGCAGCACCACCTGGTCGTCCATGCGGCAGGGGAAATCGAGCAGGCCGGTTTCGAGATCCTTCACCTGGACGCCGATGGAGTCGATCTCGGCAATGGACTCCCGCACCCGCTGCAAGTGGGTTTCCATCTCCGCGCGCTGCCTGGCCACCAGGCTCAAGTCCACGCGCATTCCGCCGGAGAGATAGATGCGGCGGGCCATCTCGGAGAGGCCGGACTCGACCTGCTCGGCCGACTGCTTGCCTTCAATGGCGCGCTTCAGCAGCGACTCCAGCACCGGGAGCAGAGACTGCGCTTCGTCGAGAGTGAAGGTCTTCATGGGGAAATGCCTTTGGGTTACAGGATACGACAATTCCCAGCGAACAGCTTACAGCCGACAGATCGCAGTTTTCGCTCAGTGCTTTGGACTGTCAGCTGTTAGCTGTTGGCTCTCCGCTGTTCCCTATTTCCAGCATCCGATCCAACGCCACTTTTGCCCAGTGCTTGACGCTGGGGCGCACCTGGATGCGGTTGACCACGCGGCCCTCGATCAGATTCTCGAGGACCCAGGCCAGGTGCTGCGGGCTGATCCGGTACATGGTGGTGCACAGGCAGCCGGTGTCGTCCAGCGTAATGATCTTCTTGCCCTGCGCGGCGAAGCGGCGGGCCATGCGATTGACGAGGTGAATCTCAGTGCCCACGGCGAACATCTGGCCGGCGGGCGCCTGCTCCACGAGCGCGATGAGCCGCTCGGTCGAGCCCAGCGCGTCGGCCTTCTGGCAGACCTCCCAGCGGCACTCGGGATGGACAATGACCTGGATGCCGGGATATTTGGCTCTGACCTGGTCTACGTGGTTGGGCAAGAAGCGCTGGTGCACGGCGCAATGGCCCTTCCACAGCACCACGCGGCTGGCGGCGAGAGATTGCTTTGTCTGCCCGCCCTGCAAGCCCCAGGGATCCCAAACCACCATGTCGTCCAGCGGAATTCCCATGGCAAACCCGGTGTTGCGGCCCAGGTGCTGGTCGGGCAAAAACAGGATGCGCTTCCCGCGCGCAAAGGCCCACTCGAAGGCGGCGCGGGCGTTGGAGGAGGTGCAGACCAGGCCGCCGTGCTCACCGCAGAAGGCCTTGATGGCGGCGGCGGAGTTCATGTAGGTGAGGGGGATGATTTCGTCCGTGAGGCCAAGGTGCGCGAGGACATCCCAGCAGGCTTCAACCTGCGAGATTTCAGCCATATCGGCCATGGAGCAGCCGGCGTTCAGGTCAGGGAGAATCACCTGCTGGCCGGCGCGGCCGAGCACGTCAGCGCTCTCAGCCATGAAGTGCACGCCGCAGAAAACGATGTACTTGGCATCGGTTTCAGCGGCGATCTTGGAGAGCTTGTAGCTGTCGCCCGTGGCGTCGGCAAAGCGGATCACTTCGTCGCGCTGGTAGTGGTGGCCGAGCAGGAGGGTGGTGGAGCCCAGCCGGGCGCGGGCCTC
>Ga0302320_10002556_pt1 | contig 42769 bp, 25 predicted proteins | sample Bog_T0_3_FD_202130 | JGI IMG/M metagenome (GOLD analysis project Ga0302320, IMG submission 202130) | Peat permafrost microbial communities from Stordalen Mire near Abisko, Sweden - Bog_T0_3 | ecosystem: Environmental > Terrestrial > Soil > Wetlands > Peat | place: Sweden: Abisko, Stordalen Mire... | reverse complement strand
GCTGGCACGGCATTGAACATCTGCTGCACTGGTCCGAATGGCGAAGGCGCCATCAATTCCACGCGCTGCTCTGTCACTACCGGAAACGAGGCTCACCGCTGCCGGTCTTCTATCTGCAACTGTAGTATTAGGCGACATCCCGGGTACCGATCTGCCGACGGCAAATCGAGTTCGCCGACATATCCCGGAAAAACAGCCAGTACCGGCCAAGCAAATTAACATCCAACAACCCAGTCTGGGAGTAGAATCGCCAGTCGGCAGCGAGACTGCCGTCCAGCGTGGGAGAACGATCATGCCCAACGTGCTCATCTCCACACAGCGGGGCAAGATGCCGACCTGGTCCGCGGTCCCGGCATCCGCGGCCTCCGTCCCCGGCGTCGTCGTTCTGCACGACGTTCTTGGCATGAGTCAGGACCATCGCAACCAGGCCAACTGGCTCGCCGAAGCCGGCTTCCTCGCAGTTTCTCCGGACCTCTACTATCAGGGCGGCCGGCTCATCTGCATCCGGCAAGTGATCCGCGATCTGACGGCCCGGACCGGTCCCGCCTTCGATGACGTAGAAGCCACCCGAAGCTGGCTTCTCGCTCAACCTGGCTGCAATGGACGCATCGGCGTCGTCGGTTTCTGTCTGGGCGGCGGGTTCGCCCTCCTGCTCGCCTCCGGACACGGTTTCTCCGCTGCCAGCGTCAACTATGGCGGCCCGCTTCCCAAGGATGTCGATGATTTCCTCAACATGGCCTGCCCTCTCGTCGGCAGCTACGGCGGCATGGCCAAATGGGAGCAAGGCGTAGCCGATCAGTTGGCGAAGGCCCTTGATCGCGCCCTCGTCCCCCACGACGTAATGGAGTACCCCGAGGCCGGCCACTCTTTCATGAACAACCACCGGGGCTACAAGATTTTGAAAGTGCTGCGGTTCAGGGCAGTCGGCTACAACGAACCTGCAGCAATGGACGCCCGCCGCCGCATCGTGGCCTTCTTCCACCTGCACTTGGAAAACTCAAGACCATGAATTCAGATCATGACCAGCAAAAGGAAATCCACAAAGAGTGGGGCGATCTCGGCGGTCTTTGCCGCGCAGGCGGAATCGCTGCCCTGCTTCTCATCGTTTACTCGCTGGAAATGATGGTTCAGATGGTTGTTCTGGGCGGTCAGCCTGCATCTGCCGCTCAGGCTTTCGACCTGTTGCAACACCACCGGGTTCTGATGATGCGCAAACCCGGCAAGCGCGATCCCGCCGCAGCACAGCCGGGAGAAACGCCCGTCCGCCCGTTGACGGCTGGTTGATTCTGGTGGCGTCCACACAGGCTGCGAGCAGAAGTGATATGGGTCCGAACCCTCCGCCCACCAGGAGAAGCAGAACTGAGGGGAGAAACAGGATCCCGGCGCCAGCCCTCGACTGAAGAGATGCAACGGACCAGAGGATGATGGCCAGGCCAACAAGGATCGCCAGGATGCCCGTCACCAGAAAGCTGGGAACGATGGTCATGGCCGGTTCGTGGCCGAACGGAAAGGGCAGCTCGAACGGACTAACGGCCAGTATCTTCAGCGCCTTCGGAGCAACATTTCCCTGCAGTGTCTCAAAGCAACCGTGCTCCACACCGAGAATCCCTGCGTAGACGCCAAAAGCCGTGGCCGTGGCCCTTACCGCGCCCATACTGTGCCATGGGATCGAGCGGTTAGCCAAGCTGCTCTCCTGCTTTGCGCCTCTTTCGCTCGAGATGCTGGTTGAGGGAGCCTTGGCCCATGCGGAGGAGTGGTTGAATCCGCCACGTGAGGCCAGTTGTTCCAGTGAGCCGTAGAACTGCAGTCTGTCCTGCTGGAATAGTTCACGAAGTTGGTCGCAGAACTTGCTGCGGAAGACTCGGCTCAGTGCGTGAACAGGCAGGAAGAAGCCGCGCGAAGAGTCGATCCACCTGGAGTCGTCGAGAGCCAGGCCGGTGGCGGGAACGATGTAGTGGACATGCGGGTGATGCTCGAGGTTCTGTCCCCAGGTATGGAGCACTCCGAGGAATCCGATGTCGGCTCCCAAGTGCTTGGGATCACGTGCCAGTTCGAGCATGGTTGTGGCGCTGGTGCGGCAGAGCAGATCGTAGAGCTGCCGCTTGTTCTGGAGAACGAGAGCGGACAACTCGTGTGGCAAGGTGAAGACGTCGTGGAAGTACGGAACGGCAGCAGTTCGGCCGAGCGCGCAGCCAGCCATTTTGCGCGCGCGTTCCCCTGGCACTTCGGGCAGTGCCGGTTGCGGCATGAGTTGAATGAGATGGCCTGATGGCCGCAGCTAACGCACTGATCCAGATGACCGCCCAGCGCCGCGGTGCGGCAACGAACGATGGCATCGAGGCACCTTGCGATGCGGCCATGCAAGGTGCGACTGCTGCTGTTCCCAGAAACTGTTGCCCGTTCGGCGGACGACGTCGGCCGCCTCGAGGGTGGGCCGGCTCATCGCTTCATCCGTCTCCTGGAGTGCATTACTTCGTCCGGCCGCGACACTTCGATCGCTTCGAGCGGGCTTGGAATCACCTGCAGGTGGCGTCGGGACAGGTGCAGATAGACGGTCGAGTGTTCGAGCTTGGAGTGTCTGAAAAGCACCTGGATGGTGCGCAGATCGGCGCCTGCTTCGAGCATATGCGTGGCGAAACTGTGCCGGCTATCTACCATGCGAAATAGGAGGCACACTTTTGCTAGCCGGCTTGTCATGCGTGGTGTAAACTCGAAGACAGTGCAGGTGTTGTTGGGGCACAAGACGCTAGGGAGGGCTGCGCGTTACGCTCACCTGGCGGCACAACACAAGTGGGCGGCTGTGGAGTTGATCGTGCCCCCGTGGTGAAAAAGGGTACAAGCTGGCCAATAATTGGCTACCTGATGTTCTTGAACGGGAGGGGCGCGAATCTTTGCTGATCGCAAGCCACTAAATCTACAGTTCTTACAAGCATACAGGCCGAAGTAGCTCAGTTGGTAGAGCAGCTGATTCGTAATCAGCAGGTCGTCGGTTCGAGTCCGACTTTCGGCTCCAGAATTTGGAAGGTGGCTCCTTACGGCTCCTTCCTGCTCCTTACGGCTCCTTCCTGCTCCTTCCTGCTCCTTACGGCTCCTTCCTGCTCCTTACGGCTCCTTCCTGCTCCTTACGGCTCCTTCCTGCTCCTTACGGCTCCTTCCTGCTCCTTACGGCTCCTTCCTGCTCCTTACGGCTCCTTCCTGCTCCTTACGGCTTGCTTGCCGCGCCGGGCTGCTCGGGCATGGGCGCCGTTTCGGCTGCGCAAGGTTTGCCGCCACAGAGCGCGCCGGTGATGCCCTGACCCTCGGTAATCGTGTAAATGCGGTCCACGGCGGGCAGCTTCACCATCTCCTTGGCGCCTGAAGGCCAGTGAATCTCGGCGGTTCCAGCGTCGGTCGCGTCGCCCAGTCCAAAGTGCTGCCGGCGGTCGTTGGATGAAATGTAGCTTCCGCTGGAGAGCACGTCCTGGCGCATCCGCATCCCGTTGGCCTTCAGGTAAACCGTGGCGCAGGTGGCGTCGCGCGGGCTTTTCGGACCCCCGACCAGCTTCATCTCCACCCAGTGGTGATGGTCTGGGTTCACGTTCCTGAGCAGCGTGGGCGCCCCGTCGATGGGATTGATGATGACATCGATCTTGCCGTCGTTGAACAGGTCGCCGAAGGCCGCTCCGCGCGCCGGAGTCACCACCGCCAGCCCCGACCCCTTCACCGGCTTGACGTATTCGAACCGCCGGCCCTTGCCGTTCGCCTCCGGTTCGTTGTGGAACAGCAGCGGACGTTCGGCGAAGGTGGTGCCCCAGTCGTGCTGGTCCACCTCGGGATAGACGTGGCCGTCGACCATGAACAGGTCCAGCCAGCCGTCGTTGTCGTAGTCCAGGAAGCCATCGCCCCAGCCCACAAAGGGAATCGTGGTCTGCGCGATGCCCGCCTTGTAGCTTACGTCGCTGAAGCTGGCGTCGCCGTCGTTGCGGTAGAGCACTTTGTAGTCGTCGCCGAAGTCGGTGACGAAAAAGTCCACCTGGCCGTTGTTCTCGTAGTCCCCCGCGGCGATGCCCATGGAGGCGATCTCGCGCCCATCCTTGTTCAAGGCGAATCCGGAGACGTAGCTCTGGTCGTCGAAGGTGCCGTCGCCCTTATTGATGTAAAGGTAGTTGGGCTCCGAGTCGTTGCCCACCACCAGGTCCGGCTTGCCGTTCCCGTTGATGCTCACAAAAATGGCGGTGAATCCGTAATAGCGTTCCTTGTCTTCGACGCCGGCCTTCACGGTCACGTCGGTAAACGTTCCGTCCCCGTTGTTGTGGAACAGGTGGTCGGGCTCGCCTTTCAGGCCGCGCGGGCCGCAATTGACCGATGCCCCTCGATATTGGCAGAAGGCGTAGCCCACGGCCTTGGTGCCGGCGATGGGCAGGTTGTCGCGGTCGAAGTGAACATAGCCGGTGACGTAGAGGTCCAAGAGGCCGTCGCCGTCGTAGTCGCCCCAAGTGGAGCCGGGCGACCAGTTGCCCAGCGTCACGCCCGCCTTTTCCGCCACATCGGTGAAGGTCCCATCGTGATTGTTGTGGTAGAGCCGATTCTTGCCGTAGTTGCCGACGTAGATGTCCGGCCAGCCGTCGTTGTCGTAGTCGGCAACGCTCACTCCGTAGCCCCAGCGGTCGTTGGTCACGCCGGCCTTGGCGGCGACATCGGTAAAGGTTCCGTCATGATTGTTGCGGAACAGGGCCGCGTGCGGCGGTTCCTCCTTGCCGTCCAGAGCGTCGAAGGTCGATCCGTTGACCAGATAGATGGAAAGCCAGCCGCTGTTGTCGTAGTCGATCAGGGCGACGCCCGAACCATTGGTCTCGACGATGAACTGCTTCTGAGGCACGCCCATTTTGTGGCTCCAGCCGGAGAGGCCGGCGGCTTTGGTCACGTCCTCGAAGACCACGGGGCCTTTATCCACAAAGCCGCCCGCGGTGATGGGGCGTTTCAGTTCGTCGTACACCGGAGCCGCTCCCACTCCGCCGGCAATGCCGCTGCTCATGCCCGACTGAGCCGGAGGCGGCGGATTCTGCTGCCCGGAGGGCTGCTGGGCGTGGACCAGCAATTGCGGGCTATCTTTCTGGGAGGCGGGAGTCGGTGTCCCCGGCTGCTCCGACCGAACCGGCAGGACCAAGACCTGCTTCTGAGCGGGCTCGGCAGCAGCCTTCTGAGGCTGGGCCGGCTGCTGTGCCCGGCAATCGCCGGGGATGGAAAGCGCGGCAATCAGGATGCCGGAAAAAAGTCCGCGAACAGGCAGCAAAGAGAGTCCTCCACGGCTTAAAGTGTATCGCAATGGAGGTTGCGCTCGTGCTGCCCGCCGTCACCGCAAAAGCCGGCGGTATCTCCCTCTCTGCCGCAAAAAAGGGCTCAAAAGGCCGCAGGGAGACTCCTTGCAGCGGGAAGTATCTTTTGCTTTGAAAGAGCGCTGCTTCACGGCGCCCGCCGGCAGCCGGCATCCGGTTGAATCGTCGGCAGTTGCGCCGATTCCCTCATGCGCTTGCCGGCGCTTTCAACGAGCTTCGGCCGGTGCATCAGGGACTAAATCGTTCCCACCCAGGACAACGTGGGCTTCCGGTTGGGCGTCAAAGCGTGTGTTGCGGATGTTGAAATGACAATTCAATTTTGGAGGTTGAATCCATGCTTTGGACAATCTTTGTAATCCTCCTGATTTTGTGGCTTCTGGGAATGGTAACCGCCTACACATTTGGAGGGTTGATCCACATCATTCTTGTGATTGCGCTCGTCGTGCTGATCTTCCAACTGCTCTCCGGCCGCAGGTCCGTTCTTTGACGGGCACACAGCCTGAGTTCCAACGAATTGAAGCGCCGGAAAGTCCCGTGCTTCCGCACCCTGAGTTGTAACAAATCATGGGAGGTAAAACCATGGACAAGGATCAAGTGAAAGGCACGGTTGACGATGTAGCGGGGCGCGCCAAGCGTCAGGTCGGCGAGTGGACGGGCGACACCCATGCGCAGGTCGAAGGCGCAGCCCAGCAACTGAAAGGAAAGGCAGAAAAAGCCGTAGGGGCCGTGAAGGATTCGATTCGCAAAGCCCAGGATGAATCCGCACACAAGCCTGACCAAAACAAGCAGCCCTGAGAGACCCCCGAGCCATCCGGCCGGCATCCCAGGTGCAAATACGGGGATCTGGGAAAACACGAACCGCGAACGCCGCGTCTTGAAAGGGCGCGGCGGCGCCCCTGCCGGGTCCCGCGCTGTCACTGTACCCATGGGAAGATCGGTCCTAACGGACTGCGGACGTGCTTGTGTCCCGTGTCAAATCGACCGGCGCTGCCAGCCCGCGGGCAAGTAGCCCGTGGTCTGCTTGCGACAGACGCATTCGTCACTGCGTCTGTATCGTCAAGCGATGGCTTATACACCGGGAACCGACCAATGATCAAAAAGACAATTGAGGCACAAGTGCGGACCACCGACGATCATTTCGCACGATTCTCCGCGGGAGCTTCGGTCTGGCTGGGATCCAAGTGGGCGTTTCTGGGTGCAGGCCTGGTGGTTATGGTCTGGGCCGTGACGGGACCGATCTTTCATTTCTCCAGCACCTGGCCGGTGGTCATCGACACCGTCACTTCCATCTCGACCTTTCTGATGGTTTTTCTGATTCAGAACACGCAGAACCGCGACGCGCGGGCGATCAACCTCAAGCTGAACGAGTTGATCCGCGCCATGGATTCGGCCCGCAATCAGATGATCGACATTGAAAGACTGACCGACCTGGAACTGGATGAAATGCAGGCCACCTACGAAAAAGTGAAGATGGCGTGGACGGAACGACAGGCACGAAACCCGCGCGGCCCCGCTGCCAAATGAGACCGGGAAGCGTACGCGGCCTCCGCGGCCGGTGCGCTTTCGTGTCCCCCTGCCCGAAGCGCGCTGCGGCAAATTCCCTCCCTTGAAGGCGAGCGCGGGACCGTAGGAACCGCGGTGTTCCTTTTGGTACTGCGGACGTACCGGCTGCCGTGAGCAACTGAATCAACGGGATTCATCCAGACACTGCTCATGTGCGTATTCTTCGCGCCGGAGCTTCCTCTGATCGCGGCCCGCAACCTTTTGTAACCCGCGCAGGCATCAAGCCGGCGGATGGCGCACAGCAGCGCTCCATCCTGCACTGCGCCCGTGGTGAGCACGCACTTCGACAGGAGCCAGCCGTCGGCCCTGCGAAAAGGAGCCACTATGAAGATTGCCGGAATTCTCTTGATCGTTGCCGGATTCGCAGCCATCCTCTGCGGAGGATTCTCCTATACAAGTCGCGATCAGAACCCTGACGTGGGCCTGGTTCAAGTGGACGACATAGCGGAAAACCATCATGTGCGCATCCCGCCGGCTCTGGGCCTTTCCGCCATCCTGCTGGGCAGCGGGCTCGTCTACTTCGGCACCCGGCCGGCAAGATAGACCGGCCCTCTCCCAAGCGTGCCTTTGCAAGGAACGTGCGATGCGGAGTCCTTTCGAGGTGAAAGCCGCATGAATCCGAGGGCTTGCTGTTCACCGATGGGCGAAATGGCATGGAATCTCCACTCCGCTGCGGGTATACTGTCGGCAAGGTGGGCACTCCAGCCGGCCTGCCCCAAGTGAGGTGCGCCTTCCGCAGGGACTCCGGTTCACTGACTTTCGACGTTCCACCATCGGAGACCTCCCGTTGGCGCGCGGTGGCCCGCGTGCTCCGAAGTCCCGTGGACGCTTTGGGTTGCGCCCTCCTTCCTGCCTTCTGTACCCTCTGCGGCTCCCCTCTGCCGCATCTTTCCCCTGTGCCAATCTGCAACGCCTGCTGGACCGAGTTCCCGGTTCAGAGCGGCAGCCGTTGCGCACGTTGCGGCGACTCGCTCGATGCCCCGATGCTCGAAGAGAGTTCCGCGCTGTGCCGGCCTTGCCGCATGGCGCCGCCTCCGTTTGTGCGGGCGGTGGCCTACGGGCCTTACCGGGACCGCATGAAAGCGGCTATTCACGCGCTCAAGTACGACCGGCTCCATCCGGCGGCCCGCGGGCTGGGCCTCATGCTGGCCGAAGCCATTGCCGAACTGGCGGCCGATGCGCCGCCCGAGATGCTGGTGGTTCCCGTGCCGCTGCACCGCTCAAAGTACGCCGAGCGCGGCTTCAACCAGGCCCGGTCACTGGCCGTGCATGCCCTTGAATCGCTGGCCAAGACACACCCGGAGTGGCGGCTCAAGCTGGCCTCGAGTACCCTGATGCGGTTGCGCGCTACCGAAAGCCAGGCCGGCCTTACCATGCACCAGCGCCGCCAGAATGTGCGCGGCGCCTTCACCGTCTCCGACCCGGCCGCCGTCAGTCTGAAACATATTCTGGTCGTCGACGACATCTTCACCACCGGCGCGACGGCCCGTGCAGCCGCCCTGGCTCTGGCCCGGGCCGGCGCGGCTTCAGTATGGGTGGCCACGCTGGCCAGGGCGGTCCGCTCAAATCCATATCGCCGCGGCTCGACGGCGTTGTTCAACGATGCGCAGGATGATCCGGATCCGGCCGGCAATGCGCTTGACGGAATTTTTGAAGGAGCAAGCATTTATTCATCGCACGACCAATCATCTTTTTGACGAGGGGAAAAAGGATGTCGCTGGGAAAAGCAATGATTCATGCACGCAAACAGAAGTCCATCGCCAGGGCCGCGGCCTTCGCCGGCGAACCGGCGGTAATCCAGTCCAACCATATCCTGCAAATGCCGGTGCTGGTGTTGAACGCCTCCTATGAGCCGATCAACATCTGCGGCGCTCGCCGCGCCCTGGTCCTGGTGCTCAAAGGCATTGCCAGAACCGAGGAGGAGCACGGCCTGACGCTCCACGCCCAGCGCAGCCGCATCGCCATGCCCTCAGTGATTCGACTGCTGGAATACCGCCGCATCCCCCACCAGACCCGCGCCCTGTCGCGCAAGAATATCCTGCTGCGCGACCGCAACGCCTGCCAGTACTGCGGCGTGGTGCTGCCCTCCAGCGAACTCACCCTGGACCACGTGATTCCCCGCTCCCGCGGCGGCAACTCCACCTGGGAGAACCTGGTGGCCTGCTGCCACTCCTGCAATCGCCGCAAGGGCAACCGCATGCTCAATGAACTCGACGACATGAAGCTGCAGCGCGAGCCGCGCCCCTTCTCGCTCCACACCAGCCGCCAGATCATGCGCATGCTGGGGCGGGGCGACGACCGGTGGCGTAAGTATCTGTTTTATTAGGGATTAGGGACTGCTGGAAAGCAAGAGGAAGACAAAGCAATACCGCTGGCCTTCAAGCGCGCTCGCGGTGACGCTCGACATGTTCGCGCAGAGCGGCGTTCATGCGGGTTTGGTATCCCTGGCCCTGGCGTTGGAACCAGTCGATCACGTCGGCGTCAACGCGCAGAGACAGCGGCCGCTTGATGGGACGGTAGAATGGCCCGCGCACTGCCTCGCTCCAATCCTTGATGGGCGGCATCCCGGTGGTGTCGATCTCGGCCTCCGGCATCGCAGCCAAAGCATCGAGTTCGGCCTGCAACTTAGGTGTCAGCGGCTCTGGATTACCTCTCTTCATACGCTCGCCTCTCGTGGAACTCCGCCTTTCGTGCGCTGATGATTCTTCCGGCTCCATCTTCGTCCTCGGGCCAAGTGTGCACAACGTAGGGGACAACGATTCCATTCACACTCGGCGAACCCAGAGTCCGCCATCTTTCCTCGCTGGGATAGGGATCGGGGACCGAAATGCACAGAGGGTCGCCGAGTGCGCGTTCAGCGAGTTCAAAAGCTGACCTTGTGCTTGGCGAGGTTCGTCTTCGCCTTCTCGGGATCCCACGTCCAGTGCAAAACCGGCTCTCCGTAAATACACTAAAGTATCTACATTTTTGAGATACGTCAATGGATGGCAGGTCAACGGCCTGAAGTCAGCACCCCGAAGTCAAACAGGCTGGAGGGGAAGGCAAGCCCCCTCCAGCCTCTCCTCAATGCTTGGGCTGCTGATCCGGCTGCTTGGCGGGCGGCGTGATGTCCTGGCCTTCGTAAATGATCTTGATGTCCGCGCCGAACTGCTTGTAGTCGGTGTATTTGATGGTGTCGCGCATGTGCACGTCCTGGGCCATGTACCCCGAGCCGCCGCTGAAGTGCAGGATGCCCTCGCCCTTGGTGTACACCGGGAACCAGTAGTGGCCGTCCACCTGCTGCCGCCAGGTCATGAACGGCGGATGCAGGTCTTCATTGTTCTTGCGCGTGTCGTCGGGAACCATGCGGCCGTTGGTCACCACGATCTGCAGGTCAGTCTCATCCACCCACACGCGGCCCAGCAGGTAGCGCTTCCCTTTGACGATGGTCTTGGGGGAGACGTCGAAGACGTAGCAGTCCACTTCGTCCACCTTCTGCCGGCCCACGTACTTCACGTCATACTGGCCGATCTCCTCGGCGGTGAGCACAAACGGGTATCCGTGCTGGATGTCCTGTAAATCGGACGGCGACATCATCACCCGCTGCAGGGTGCTCTCCGGCGCATAAACCGTTTTCTCCGTGCGCTTGCCCGTGGAGTCGAAAATCACGTCGTCCACCTGGTAATACTCGCCGTCCACCTTGTTGTCGTCGTCGATGGTCTGCACCCGGGCGACGCGGCGATAGGTGTAGTGGTTCAGCGCCTTCTGAAACTCGCTCTCCTTGGCGGCAAATTCGCGGATGATCTGTTCGGCCGGCATGGCCGGCTCGGAGATGTCCATGGGACCGAAGCCCGCGTCCAGCGCCATGGGAGTAAAGCTGTCCTTGTTCTGCGCCGTGGCGGCCAGGGCGCAACCCGCAGCCACCAGCAAGGCCAATAACCATCGATTTCGCACCCTTTTTCTCTCCCTTTGCCTTCTCACCGGTTCCGGCTGCCCCAAATCTCCCGGTCTTCCTGCAACATTAGACGCTAAGGCGGCCGCGCCGGGTGTCTCCCAGGCGGCTGGATTCCGGTTTGACCGTGCCGGACCTGCTGGACTCAAGGTACACTGACCTGTTTAGCTTGCCTGAAGAGGCCCCGGCATCCAGAGGAATGGTTTCCGGGCCGGAGTGTGCCGCGCCCGAGCGGGCGGCTGGCCAGATAGGCCCATTGGCGTTCCATGAGGACAGAAAGAGATCATGCCCGATCCTTACCAGGTTCCCGCGCTTATCCTGACGGCGCTTCTGCTGCCCGCTTTCGGGTATCTCTATCTGCGTTTCCGGGATACGCGCACGCTGCTCTGGTTCCTGGGGTTTCTGCTCGCCATCGTGCGCATGGTGCTGATTTACAGGCTGGGGCCGTGGCATCTTTCCCCGGGATCGATTCCGGGGCTGGACGCCCTCGGGGAAACCTCCATTCAGATCGGGTCCGCGCTGTTTCTGGCCTCGCTGTCGCCGCTGCGCTTCCGCCTGGGCCGGTTCAGAATCCTCTATGTTGTCCCCTACACCATTCCCCTGGTTGCCTACGCGATCCTCTACTATGGCGTCTTTCACGGCGTGGCGCCTGCGGGGCCACAGTCGCTGGTGTTCCCCGCCCTGGGAGCCGCGGCATTGGTCGCTGGCTGCCTGTGGGGCGCGACCCGTGGCAGTCTCCCGGTGGGGCTGGGTGTCGGTTGCGTCATCGTGCTGGGCAGCCTGGGGTTCTGGACCTGGTCCGCGATGGGCAGCGGGTGGCCGCTCACATTTGTCGAGTGCGCCAACCATCTGATGACCGCCTTGCTGCTGATGTACGTCTTCCGGCGTCTATCGCCGGGCATGTTCCTCAGCGTGCTGGGCTTCTCCGCCTGGTCGCTCTCCATCCTGGAGGGCCTGCCCTGGGCTGCCAACCATCCGGCGCTGGCTATCGACTTGGTCCGCATCGTCGTCATGGGCAAAGTGATCGCCGCAGTGGGAATGATTCTGGTGTCCCTTGAGGATCAGTTGGCGATCAACGAGGTCTCCCAGGAACGCGAGCGCAGGGCGAGGCGAGAACTCGAGGCCTATGCCAACCTCAATCTCTCCCGGCGACGAGTTGAGGATTTCGACCGCCAGGGGCCCGAAATCTGCCGTACCGTCGTTGAGAACAGCCGCTTCGCCCAGGCCGCTCTGCTGCTGCTCGACAGCTCCGCAAGGTACCGGCTCACCGGCGCCGCCGGCCTCGATGCCGCCACCGTCAAGGCACTCAGCGTCGCGGTGGGGCGAATCCTCGTCGCCGAGTTCCTGACGCCCGGATCGGCCCCTCCCGCCATCGAGCAGAGCCAGACCTTCCTGCTCGACCTGGACCCCTGGCTCAGCCCTGGCGATGACCTGAAACGGCTGCGTTTCACCTCCGTGCTGGCCGTTCCCATGAACGGCCGCTCGGCTACCGATGGCGCGCTGTTGCTGGCCGGAATGCGCGTCTCTTCCGGCTCTTTTCAAGACCCGCTCCGTTCCGACGACCTGCTGCCGATCGAAATGCTGGCCGCCCGCATGCAGGCCGTGCGCAGCCAGACCATGATGCTGGAGAAGCTGATCGACTCGGAGAAGTTCGCCGGCCTCGGCCAGTTGGCGGGCAATGTCACTCAGCAGTTGAACAACCCGCTGACCGTCATCCTGGGCTATGCGTCTCTGCTTGAAGAAGCCAAGGGCATTACCCCCCAGGAGCGCCGCGGCCTGGAAGCCATCCTGTCGGAAGCCCGCCGCATGCGGTCCACGCTGGAGAGCCTCTCCCGCATCTCGCGTACCCAGACCAGCCAGCTCGACGCGGTCTCGGTCGCCGAACTGCTGGCCGACATGGAGCAGCTCAACCGCACCGAGTTCCTGCACCGCTCCATCGAGTTCCGCGTCAGCATCGCGCCCGATCTCCCCAGGGTTCAATGCCAGCCCCAGCAGTTGCGCCAGGCCGTCCTCCATTGCCTGCAGTTCGCCATGGAAGCGGTTGGAAACCAGGGGGCGGATTCAAGCCCGGCGGAGACCAGAACCGTGCGCCTGGAGGCAACCGCGGAGGGTAGCCGGGTGCAGATTCTCATCGCCCACTCCGGCCCCGGCTTTCTCCATCCCGACCGCGCCTTCGACCCGTTTGTTCCCACCCAGGCCGCCGGCGAAACGGCCGGCCTGGGCCTCAGCCTCTGCGCCACCATCCTCCGCGGCCACAACGGCCGCGTTTCCGCCGTCAACTTCGAGCCACGCGGCGCCGCCATCATCCTCGAGCTGCAGGCCGCCTAAGGCATTGTCTGTTGATCGCAGCCTCGACTCATCGTGTTAGCCCGGATCATTCGTGATCGGGCGATCTACTGGACGCCGCCGACCCCAAAGCGACCGCGTGGGAGATGTGCGGAACAATGATTCAAAGCTGCTGTTGCCCGAGGGTTGACAAAGGCCAGTTCCAGAGAATCCGTGTTGAGCGGAGATGATCTGGCTGGATCAAATCTCCGGGCCTCGGGGCGTCTTCCTGTTGTCGAACGTGCTGCGAGCGAGACGGCCTGGGCGCAAAAATACGTGTTGCAACACTTGGTGGATCTCCATTAAGCTCATGCCGGTTCCTTCTGCGATTTGGCATCTTGCCAAGACCGTCGGCGTAGATTTCATGAGGAGAGACGGGCAGAATAATCTCGGGAGCGGAGTGGTGAAATGAACCCGGGATGTAGCCCTCAGCCACCGTTCAGGATACGGGAGAAGCGATCCCGGCAAAGAACGGGACGGGACGGGAGGTTGCGGAGATGGAGCAGCAGCAATCCGCGGCAAGACTGCAATTAGCGCTCGGCACCGGGGCGTTTGCCCTGTGTTTTGCCGTCTTTGGCTCACAGTCGGCAATGATGCCGGTGCTGAGCAGGCAAATGCACTTGACCGCAGCGGAGCGGAGCATCGCAATCGCACTGCCCGTGCTATTGGGCAGTTTGGGGCGCATTCCGCTGGGCATGTTCACGGACCGATGGGGCGGGCGCAGGGTGTTCATCGCCGTCATGGCGCTTTCGCTTCTTCCCGCGTTTCTGATGGGCGGGGTACGGGACTACTCACATTTGCTTCTCTACAGCCTTCTGATCGGCATCGGCCTAGCCAGCTTTTCTGTTGGCGCGGACTTTGTGAGCGGATGGTACTCGGCTGATCGACAGGGGTTTGCCCTGGGAGTGTACGGAATCGGCAACATCGGCTATCCTCTGGCGGCCTTCGGCGCGCCAGCGATGGCCAGCGTATGCGGCTTTCGCTGGGGATTCTGGATCTTCGGCGTTCTGCTGGCGGTGTGGCTGGTGATTTTTACCATTGCGGCTCGCAACGCTCCGCACCGCGGAACCGCGAAGTGTCTTGCAGAGACCATTCGCCCGCTGGGGAATTCCCGCAGTTGGGTGCTTAGCATCTATTTCGCTCTGACTTTTGGCGGATTCGTCGCCATGGCCATTTATCTTTCCGACCTGCTGTCGGAGACATTTCACCTTACGTCCGCGGACGCTGGGATGCGCACTGCGGGATTCATGGCGCTGGCGACGCTCATGTGGCCTGTCGGCGGCGCATTGGCGGACCGGGTGGGCGGTTTTGCAATTCTCAAATGGACGTTTCCCCTCCTCGGCGTGACGGCGCTGTTTCTGACCTGGCACATCATGGCGATCTTCACGATAGGAGCGCTGAGCGTAACGACTGCCATCGGCCTGGGATGCGGAGCGGTCTTCAAACTGGTCCCTCAATTCTTTCCTGACTCGGTGGGAAGCGTGAGCGGCCTGGTGGGCGCTGCCGGCGGCCTGGGTGGATTCCTTCCACCGCTGGTGCTGGGCTTTGCGAAACAGCTAACGGGCACCTACGTCGCCGGTTTCATCCTGTTGTGTGCCTTCAGCTTTTTGTGCCTGATTCTGCTCTTGCACCGGCAGGGTGTGCAAGCGGTTGCGGACGCTGCGGGGTAGCGGCAATCCGACAGCCGGCGCCCCCACCCCGAGGCTCAAACGCGGCTCATGCCATGGCTCTCGAGATTGTCCGCGGCCGCTGCGAAGAGTAACGATTGAACAGCGCGGAGACGGCCGATGCATCCTCGGTGGGATACTTGCCCTGGGGCCGGGAGAAATGCCACATTCCATGGTTTACATCGATTGACCGGAGTTCATTCGACCTTCATTGCCCTTCAACCCATTCCTTGCAGGGCAGCCTGAGCTTGCTTGCCTGTTGGCAAATCGGGCGCAAGCGAAATGGCCTTCTTCAAGTGGAGCGTCGCCTTGTCTTTTTCCCTCAATTTGCTGTAGACCATTCCCAAGTGGTATTGGAACGTGGCGCTGCTCGGGTTGATCTTGACGGCGTCCTCCAGAAGATCGCGGGCAAATCCGTAGACCCCCTTCTGGTAATAGGCCCAGGCCAGTGTGTCGGCCGCGTTGGGTGAATTCGGCATTCCCTTGCGGGCCGCGGCCGCGAGCGTTAACGCCTGATCGACGTTTCCGCCCCGTTCCAACAGCAAATAGGCCAGGTTGTTTGCCGCGACAGGCTGCTCAGGCTGAATCTGCAGGGATTTCGTAAAGTAGGCTTCGGCCTTGCCCAGATCTCCACGGGACTGCTCCAGGGTCCCCAGGATGGCGAGGGCGCCAGCATCGTTCGGATGGGCTTTCGACCATTGCTCCCAGGCTCCGATTGCAGGGGTCAACTGTCCGAGCTGAATCTGAATCTGCGCAAAGAGCATGACCGCCTCGCCGTCCCCGGAGTTCATTCCCATCGCTTTCCGGGCCGTTGCGGAAGCCTGGTCAAGATTCTTTGCCTTGACCTGCAACTCGGCCAAGAGATCGTAGAGTGAACTGTTATTCGGGCTCCTGGCGATCTGTGCGTTCACCCGGGCCATAGCCTTGTCAGGATGCTTCTGGCTCAGGTCGTAGGCAACCAGCAAGCGCAGGGGCTCAACGGACCCGGGGGCATATTGCAGAGCCTGTTCGAGCAGCGCGACTCCCTCCGGAGAGCGCTTTTGAGCGAACCTGAGTTTGCCCAGTTGCAGATAAGCTTGCGGGCTTTGCGGTGCCACCTGGATGGCGGTCTTCAAGTCGGCCTCCGCGCTGTTGGTTGAGTTACGGCTCATCTCCACCATGGCCCGCCACACATAGCCACCGGGAAAGCGCGGCGCCGAGGCGACCGTCTTGTTCGCCACATCGGCCAGCAGGTCCATGTCGCCGCGCTCGACCGCAATGCGCGACAACTCCTCCTGCGCTTCAAGCCTGGACGGATTCAGTTGCGCCGCCTGCCGAAAGCTGGAGACAGCCAGCGGCGTGTCGCCCTTTGCGATCGCGGCCTTGCCCAGCCAATACTGCACAAAGGCGTCGCCTGGGGCGTCCTTGGCGGCTTCGCGGATGACGTTCACAGCATCGCTCGCCTTGCCGTCGTTGAGCAGGATAATTCCGTTCAAGACCGCAACCTCAGGATCCCTGCCCGCCGTCTTCATCAGCCCGGCAAGGATGCTTCTCGCGGTTGCGTAGTCGTTGACCTCAAAAAGAACGCGCACGTATCCCTTCTGCACGGCAATATTCTTGGGATACTTCGCGTAGAGGCTTGCAAACTCCGCCTTGGCCTTCTGCAACTGACCGAAGCGCAGGTAGTAGTCCGCCAGGATTCGAACTCCCTGCGGATCGCCGGCAAGATCGTTCGACGCCTGGCGCAGAATCTCCTCGGCCTTACTCTGATTGCCCTGCTTCAAAAACACTTCAGCCAGATCTTCCCGCGCGGGAATGCTCTTGGGATCCGTAGCGACGGCATCGCGGCTGACCTGTTCAGCTTCAGCCCAGCGGCGTGCCTGAAGATAGAAGGCGGCGAGCAGGAGCTTGGAATTGGCTGACTTGGGGTCGAGCGCGACGGCTTTCTTCAATTCCGCCTCAACGGTAGAACCTTTTGCCGGATCGCCGGCTTGAAGAAGCGCGAGATTCTGGTGGAACGCCGCCCGGTTCGGATCGAGTTCCAGGGCGCGCTGAATTTCGCTCAGCGCCTGGCTCTTCTGACCTCGCCGGATGGCGATCGCCGAGAACAGTGCGTGAGCGTCGGGGTTGTTTGGCTGCGCTGCCATCACGGCCTTGGCCTGCGCCTCTGCCTCGTCCGTCTTGCCGCCGGAGAGCAGCAGGTTTCCGAGGTCAATCCGCGCGTTCAAGTTGGTTGGCTGCAGCGCCACGGTGACCGTGAGCTCCGCATACGCGGCGTTAAACTGGCCCAGATGTTCGTAGGCCTGCGCCAGCCTGTAATGCGCGTCGGTGTAGCCCTTGTCGATCTTCAGAGCGTTCCGGTACTGGTTAGCGGCATCCCGGTAATCGCCCTGGGCGCTATAGCGCTTTCCGCTTTCCACAAATCTCTGCTTCAGCACGCTTGGATCGGTATGACATCCGGCCAGCAGGACGGCCGCAACGAGAAGCACAGGCGCGCACAAAGATACTCGCATGCCGCTTGATCCACTGCTGACTTGGAAACTCGATTCGGGTGCTTGTAGCTGGCCTTTCACTGTCGTCCATCCTTGCCGGATTACTGGTTGGTTCGGAGAGATCTTGATCTCCGTCATCGCGGGCAGCTTGAAAGCGATGCATCCGCGGCCATGGCACAACGGCCAAATGTCAATTCTCCGCCCCCCCCGCGCCTGGCGCTAAAACGTGAATTTTATGGCGGCTTGCATGAGCCGGGGCGGATCGGCACTGTTGATTTGTCCGAATGCGGAGCTGTTTACATCGCCATTGACCACCGTGGGACCGAAGAACTGCGCGTGATTAAAGACGTTGAATGCTTCAATGCGAAACTCCAGCGCACTGGCTTCTTTCACGCGAAGATACTTTTGCAGCGCCATATCGAAGTTGTCGATACCCGGCCCGAAGAAGTAGCGCGGCGCGGTGTTTCCAACCTGCCCGAGCGGCTGCAAGCCGAACACCGACTTGTTGAAATAGGGTTTTCCATTGCGTGGATTGTGGTTCAATTCGAGCGGCCCAGGCTGGACTTGGGGCAGGTCCACGACATACGGATTGACGCCATTCGGCCGGGTGCCCAGAAGCGAGTTATCGCTGGTGTTCTGCATGGTGACCGGGAAGCCCGTGCTGAAACGGACAATGCCGGAGGCTATCCATCCCTGCGTAAGCCGGTTTTCCCGGCGCAGGAGCATATCGATGGGAAGGTTATAGCCATAGCTCCCGACAAAGCTGCTTTCCACATCATAAGCCGACAGGCCGTAGGTGCGATGAGGGTCGCCGGGGACTAACTCGTCGGCGATGCTTGACGATATGTCGAGAGACTTGCTGTAGGTATATCCGGCGAGAAGTTGCAGGCGGCCGCTGACGTGCCTCAGGGTCATTTCCAACGCGTTGTAATTTGAATTGCCGACTGTCTTTTCCAGATCGACGCTGCCGAAATTTGCTCCGAACGGTCCTCTTCCATTGACCACCTGGCCCGATGTCGTGGTAAAAGTGCCGGTCTCGCTGAATGGGCCGCAGGTGGCAGAGCCGGGCGCCACCTGGCTGGCCTGGCTTACGCTCAGGCAAGCCGACGGGATGCCAGGATTGGCTTCGACGAGCACGAGCAGATGATGGCCCTCGCTGCCGATGTAGTTCAGGCTGAGCACGGTATCGGGGCCCAATTGCCGCTGCAGGGAAAGATTATATTGCGTGGCATATGGGCTGACATTTCCCGGCGCGTATCCCGGCAAACCGGAGATGGGGAGAAATGGCGTCCAATCGACCGTAGTGTTGGGGTGACTGGGGGACGCGCCGAACGCCGGAAAACTCAGCGGAAAGCGCTGTCCTTCGTTGAAGCCCGTTCCCGCGTCGACAAAAGGATTGGAAAACAGCGGCGACGCCGGGCTCACGTACGTGCTGCCATACGGAGCGTCGCCCGCCATGACTCCGGCGGTGATGCCTTCCACTGCCGAGAAGAAACGGCCGGCTCCCAAACGAATGCTGGAATCGCCCGGATTGCCCAGCAGCTTGCCCAGCACTCCACTGTGCCTGGCGGCGGGCGAATAGGCCAGGCCAAGGCGCGGAGACAAGTTGTTCCACCGCGTGCTCCCCAGAGAGCGTGAGATGCCAGGATCGCCAGGAAAGACAAGGCCGGTGGGCGCGCCGGGATAGACCAGGGACTGCTCGCCTGCAACCAGCGTCTGAATCTGGTTGAACTTCTCGTGGAAGGGCATTTCCACATCCCAGCGGAAGCCGTAATTGAAGGTGAGGTTGGGCCGCACGCGCCAACTGTCCTCCAGGAACAGCGCGCCATAACGGTTGCGCATGTAGAAGGGCTGCGCGTTGCCTTGCTCATACTGGCTGGGAGCGCCGATCAGGAAGTCCGCGAAATCCGAACCGGTTTCTGAACCGAAGAAAGCGAAGAGGCCATTGGACTGCACATCGGCGTTCGCATTTACCTCGTTGTAGCGTAACTCCCCGCCCAGCTTCAGCGTATGAGCGGCAACAATGCGCGAGAAAGTATCCGAGTATTGAAAGATATTGTCGTACTGGTTGAGGCCGGTAACGGTAGAACCAATGACGTAGTTATTGAAGATGATGTTCTCGACGCCTTCAATTGCCGGCCGTTGCGGAAGAATGCTGGGCGCGCCGCTACTGGTGACAAACCCCTGCGAGGCGAGCGTGGTTCCGACGCCGCCAACGGGGGTGCCAAGGACGTTGACATCACGAAGATAAGAGGCCCCGATCTGATTCACGGTCCGCTGGCCAAAGGTCATGGTGTGGGACACACTCATAAGTTGTGACCGCCCATTGGTCAATGCGTTGAATCCCGGAACGGTCGCCCCTCCCTGCTGCGTGGGGTAGGGGTTGTTGAGCGCATAGTCGTCGATCGAATAGTAGCCCGAGAGATTGCCCAAGCGCGAGCTCGTATCGATGCGGATGGCTCCCTTGTTGTCTCCAAGCGTCTGGTCCTGAGAGGAAGTGGAGAACTCGCCGTTCGCCAAGTTGGGCGATGGAATGTACTTCAACAAGTTTTGCGCGGGACCGGACCAAGCGGTTTGTGGAATCTCGCCATCGCCAAAGACCGGGGGCCTGGCTTGCGCACCCTGGGGAGTGCAGCCCGTTACTGCCGAGGAGGAATACGGATCGCCCTCTTTGATCGTGGTACCAAGCCGTTGTGAGAGCAGGCTTGCCAGGTAGGAACCACTTACACAACCGGTGAGCGGACTGGCCTTTGCGGAGGAATCGTAAAAGTCTCCGCTTCGATTCTGCAGGGAGGGAACGAGTATTTGACCGCTATCCACGCCCTGAGTCATGCGCGTTCCTTGATAGTCGCCGAAGAAGAACATCTTGCTCTTCAGGATTGGCCCACCGGCAGTGCCGCCATACTGATTCTGCTCGAATGCGCCGCGATCCGGAGAAAAGTAATTGCGCGCATCGAGGGCGGTGTTGCGAACGAATTCGAATGCATCACCGTGGAACTGGTTCGATCCGGATTTTGTGACTACGCTGATCTGGCCGCCGCTGTAGTTGCCGTATTCCGCATCGACATTGCTGGTGAGAATGCGGAACTCCGCGATGGAGTCGAGGTTGGGGACGATGCCGGCGCCCATGGTAAAGGGCTCCTCCACGCTGGCCCCGTTGACTGTAAAGCCATTGGCGAACTCGCGTTGCCCATTGATCGAGATCGTGCCGGGATTCAGGTTGCCCGACGGGGATATGACGCTGGCACCGGCAGCGGTCAGCGATCCAGCCGTAAAGGAAGCCGCAGGGGCCACTCCGGGCTGCAGCGACAGCAGGTCGGTGAAGCTGCGCCCGTTGAGGGGGACGGCCGTGGCCTCAAAGCTCTCAATCACTTCGCCAAGTTGTGTATCCACGTTTTCCACGCGAACGTTCGACGAGGATACCGTCACGGTTTCCGTTGTTCCGCCGACTCGGAGCGAGGCATTGACCAGCAGAGCGCCGCTGGCGTTCAGGTTCAAGTTGGTCTCAATGTACTGCTTGAAACCAGGCGCCTCGATGCTGACCTGATAGCCTCCGGGGGGCAATTCCGTCAAAGAGAAGAAGCCGTTCGAGTCGGTGGCCGTGGTCTGCCTGAGGCTAGTATTGAGTTGGATCACGCGGACTGTTGCATGGCCTACGGGTGCTCCTGTCTGGTCTGTCACTGTGCCGGAGATACTGCCTCCAATGGCTGCCCAGACATTGGCGATGAACATCCCCAAGAGCAGAAAAAGGCAGCAGGAGGTTCTTCCGCAATGCGCCAGGAAGGAGCAGTTAACTGGCTTGAAGCACAAGGATGTCATATTACCTCCGCGCCATTCAGACGGGACTAAAGCGAAACCGGAGTGAAAGCGCCCCCCAAAGAGCATCCCAAGTCGCTTCTTCTTAAGGAAAAAGCCTCTCGGCGTCGTGCTTCCTGGGTGCAGCTGCCCTTGTTTCGTTCTAGCCACCGCAGCCTTGTCTTCAAGTCGATCTCCGCGAACACATCGTTGCGTACTCTTCTTTCGTCCAATTCAGCGGTTTGGTTCTTCTGCGCGCCAACGGCACTTCAGAACGACAGACGCGCCGCAAATTGCAACTCGCGCGGGTCGCTTGCGGAAGAGATGATGCCGGCGCTCGGCTGGTCAGTGACTGCTGCCGGAAGCGCGAGATTCGGACGATTGAATAGATTGAAAGACTGCGCCTCCAGGGTCAGCGTGGCGCGCTCCGGCAAAGTAAACCGGCGCAGCAGGGATATATCGAACGACCCGTATCCAGGCCCAAGAAGAGAGTTGCGACCCGCGTTGCCGTAGCTGTTCGGCGCCGCAACCGCAAACGCACAGGGATTGAACCACTGAGCGGCCGTGTGGGTTGTTGATCCCTTGGGCACGGTGCAGGAGGAGTTGGCTGCAATGGAACCGCTTTGGTACGGATTGCCGACTCGATTGGGGCGGTCCGCTCCACTCTGTTGATTTGTATTTCCGGTATTGCTGTTGTCGAAGGAAATCGTCGGCGTGAACGGCTGGCCAGTTTCGGCTTGCGCAATTCCCTGAAACTCCGTATTTCTGGTCCAGCGGTTGCTATGGGGCAGGGTCAAGACATATGCACCAACAAAGCGCTGCCTGATATCGAAGCTGGAAGGCCCGCGCTCCCCGGGCAGGTTGTGGCTGTTCTGGGGAAAGTTGGGGTCCGCCGTATCGCCCAGAAATGCCGATGAGTCGTCGATGGAGTGGGAGTAAGTGTAGGCGCCCCACAGCGAGACTCCCGGGGCCACGCGGCCGGTGAAATGCGCTTCGAGCGCGTTGAAGTTCGACGCTCCCTGGGTCTCAACATAGAAGATGCTGCCGTATTGAGGGTATGGCCGGCGCGACTGCACGGCATCCGAGCTTCCTGCCAGAGGCTGATTCAGGTCGCGCTCACGAATCAGGTGCGAACCTCCGGACCCCACGTAGCTCAGCGTAACCGTTCCGCGCCTGCCCAGGTTGCCTTCCGTTGTGAAGTTCCATTGTTGCAGGTAGGGAGTAATGATGCTTGGACTCAAGGTGCTTAAAGAGTCCGGCGAGGGCAATAGACCACCCGACGGGAAGGGATTTTGCAAGGTCAGCAGTCCGGACAAGGGGAGGAACACGTTCACGGTAAATTGCGGCGGGTTGTAGTAAGCCGAGGAACCGATGACGAACATTCCGGCATCGTAGAAGACGCCGTAACCGGCGCGGACAACAAAATTCGGAGCGGCCTGCCACTCGACCCCGGCTCGCGGAGCAAAGTTCTTGTAGTCAGGACTGATCCCGGAGTCCGATACCCCGTTGGTTCCCACCTGAACAACCTGCCCTGTTTGCAGGTTCAGTTCTGACATTGCATTCGCCGGGTCCGTGGCGGGACTGTTGAATTCATACCGTCCACCGAGGCTGAGGACCAGATTCCGGCGAACTCTCCAGTCGTCTTGAAAGTAGGTATCGTAGCTCATGGAGCGAAGGTGGATGGGATTGTTGGACTGCGACTGAATGCCTAATGCGGGATAACCGAGCAGAAGGTCGCTGATGGAAGAGCCGGATATGGGTCCGACAACCTCTTCGGAGAAGGTCAGTGCGCCGCGCTCGTATAAGTCTAGGCGCCCGTACAACTGCAGCCTGCGCAGATCCACCCCAACTTTGAAGGTGTTTCTTCCGCGCATGAATGTCAGGCTGTCAGCGATCTGGTAGGTATTGGTATGCCTCAAATCCGGGAAGGATGAGCTATCACCAATCTCAGAGAAGCCTGAAACATTGATAATTGGGTAACCATAGTCCCGCGGCGGAATATTTAGCCAGCTGACGTTCCACAATGCACCCACATTTGTCTGATCATTCTGGGCATTAAAGTCGCGGGAGAATCGGTTATATCCAAAGATCAGTGAGTTGATGGCGTTGGTTCCAAAGGAATGCTGCTCTCTAACCATCGCGTTGTGAGTGTGGTCGTCAATATAGTCGCCGAAGCCGGGCGCCGCGCCTGCTACCCCGGCCGGGTAGGGCTGAAATTCGTTGGTGATTCCCTGGGCGTACCTGAGGGTAAGATCGTCCTTCCGCGAAAGCTGATGATCTCCGCGAAATGTGTTTCCAGTGTGATTGGTCGGTTGAACGGGCTGTCCGAGGTAGTTACTCCCCGATCCGGTCAGATTCGGTTCCGGATACAGCTTTAGAATGTCGGTTGCAATTGGGGAGATATCGCCTGCGGGAATGATGCCACCTTGAAAAACCGCTCCGGTGAGAGGGTTGAAGATGGCAGTTCCCAGCGCACTCAGGTTCCCCTTTCGTTCATCGTCGGTGGGAACCAGGGATTGCTGGCTCAAGCCCAGGCGCTCCCGCAGGAAATCGGTGTTCGCAAAGAAGAAGGTCTTGTCTTTCCGTATCGGACCTCCGCCCGCGGCGCCAAATTGATTGCGGATGTAGGGAGTTTTGGCAAATGCCTCCGTGTCAAAGTAGTTGCGCGCTTCCAGCACCTTGTTCCTTAGATATTCGTAACCTGTGGCGTGGAAGTCGTTGGTTCCGCGCCGCGTGACCACGTTGATCTGCCCGGCGGCGCTGCGGCCATACTCCGCCTCGTAGGTGCTGGCCACCATCTTGAACTCCTGCACGCTGTCCACCGGAGGCTCGACCACATAGCCGTTGACATAAGGATCGTTGTTATCCACGCCATCCAGGAGAAAGTTATTGAACTCTTCCCTTCCTCCGTTCACTTCCATGGAAGTACTTCCGTTGGCCGATAACTGAGACCCTTCCACGGGCGGGAACGCTCCAGGCGCGAGGAGCGCCAGTTGCAGGAAATTACGCGCATTCAGAGGAAGGGTCTCAATCAAGTCCTGATCGATCACAGACCCTACGTCGGGAGTCCCGGTCTGCAGGTACGATACCGGAGCGCTGACCTCGATACGCGCGTTGGGACCTCCAACGGTGAGATGAAAGTCCAGGTTCAAGGCCGCATCGACCGCCAGCAGCACGCCGGGCCGTGTCTGCTCCGCAAATCCGCTGGCGCTCACCGAGATGGTGTAGACTGCGGGCGCCAGGCCGATGAGGGAGTAGTTACCCGTGGCGTCCGCGGTCACGACGCGAACCGTGCCTCGCTGCTTGTTGACGACGGTGACCTGCGCATCGGGTATAACTCTCCCGGCAGGGTCGAAGACGCGGCCCGAAATGGATCCATTGACGACCTGTGCCGGGAGTACGCCAGCAGGGACGAGTAGCAGCAGCAACAGAACAAAAAACCAACCTTGCCCCAAATCTCTTCTCACGTTGAACCTCGCTGGTCTATTTCGGTCGAAAAGTGATACTCCCTACTTTGGACTAACCGGGTTTCTGTCAGGTGTTGGCCCCAAGAACCACATCTGACGGATCGCTAGCGTGACGCCAGCGTCGACGAGGGAGCTGCGAGCGGGGCGGGCTTGAAGGTCCAGGTTGCTCCCGTATCTTCCATGGCGCGCGTCTTAGGAAACACCTCCGCGGTTCCGGAATACATGTAGGTCATCCGAACTCTGACTTTGGCGTTCGGATCAGGTTCTACCAATGCCTGCGCCATCAGACGCAAGAACTGCGCCGCGTTCATCCCAATCCCGTCGACCACCAGGACAGATGGCACCGTGTTGTTGGGTATCGGGTAGCCCGTAGTATCGTGCAGGTCGTCCGCAATTTGCGCGCATACCTTTGCAACGGAGGCGACGGGCACATCGCCCACGTTGGGCCCGTGCCCGCCTGCCACTCTGAGGGGTCCGTACACCTGAACTGCGGGCACGGACTCCGGAAGCTTGCCAGTGCGGCTCAGGCCCGCCAAGGCATCGGTCATCACTTGAAACGCTTCGGCCATGGATAGGTACCGGTTGCCGACTTGGAAGTAAGGAGGCGGAAAGGTGTTGCTCCCCCACTGATCGAGCGTCTGCTTCAGGGCGGCGCGCAGCTCATCGACCGAGACAGAATATCCGGCGCTGGCCGAGGTCATCTTCTGCAGATCGGTGTTCGATACAAAGCGGCTTCCGGAATTGGCGGGCAAGAAGTCCGCAACCAGCCAATTCAGCGTGGCTTCCTCCTTGGAGAACGCGACATTCACTTGATCGGGAGTTAGCCTGTCTTCCGCTGGGACCTTGGGATTGTCTGGGTGTGCGTAGGCGTAGGTGAGAGTTGCAGAGAGCGTAGTTTTGGCAAAATCAGGCTTCAAGTAATCAGTGTCGCTGCCCAGTTCCATGTGAATGATGCGTATCCTGGATCTGTCGAGTTTGGTGGTGAATTCCTTGATTGCAGCCGACCCTTCATTGCCGCGGATGACGCGGGCGCCAAGGCCAGCGGATTCCGAGGAGCGGAGAATATTGTCGGCCCAGAAAAGCTCTGGCGAAGTCTCCGGCGTGGGACTCATCATGTGTCCAATTTCAAGGATGGAACCGCCGAAGCCAGGGATGTGCGCGGGGTTGGTTCCGGGGAGCCCGAACAGGATCGCCTCCGTGTTGTACCGGCGCAGCAAGGGCGCAATCTCCCAGTCGCCCACCTCGGGTGTTACGGTTGGAGTGGGTCCGGCGCCGGGCATGTCACGGTTGGGGTCCGGATGCACACGCTCAGTGCCCACACTGACACCGGTGATGCAGGCGGCCTTCCCGAAGACCTGCTGCATGGCCTGCAACCCTCCGACGGATCCGGGGCGCGGATCACCGGTAAGTGGATCGCGGCCTTCGGTCAGGAATTTTTCGTCTTCAGCCGCCCGTTCCAGCCACCGTTCCCTGTAAGCTTTGGATTCCAGCATATGAGACATGGGGCGGTGCTCATACGTGGGTTCGTCGGTTCCATCGTAGCCAATCTCGATGATGCCCCTGTTTTTGAAATCGAGGACATAATCCTTGATCCCGGTTTGAGCATTTCTCTCGGCCAGAGCCTCGCTCGACGCCCCTGAAAAGAAGATTGTCGCTTTCAAGTGGGCTTCGGGATGCTGCGTGCGGTAGCGCTCGATCATGGGCAACAACCGCCTGAGGCGGGCTTCGCTGATGTCCAGATTGACCTGATCCGTGACTCGGGAATAGAGATAGATGTAGACGGGTTGAGTTACCGCTGCGTGCGCCGCGGGTTGAGCCGAGGGAGTTTGTGCTGCGAAAAGCGGGGTCACAATAAGTGAAAGGATCAGGCTACGATAAATGCGCTTCATTGCTTTCTCCCAGATTGCCAGCCTGTCTGGCCGTTCGGTTTACCGTGATTCTCTTGCACGGCACGTCACCACTTGAGACACGAGATTTGATACATGCAGAAGGGGCGCGCTTGCTCTAAAAGCTCCCCTTATGCAACATACCCTCGGCGTTCGCCGAAGGTATGTTGCAAGCAATGGTCACGACGCGATTAACGGCGCGGCTTCGGGACTGTGATGGTTGCCTGGTTCGACTGGCAAACCGCGCCAGTGGCGTTCACAGGCTGAAGAACGTAATAGTACGTATTCCCGTTCGCCAGTCCTGTTCGATCCGAATAAGCTGTTGTGCTGGTGCTGCCTATCTCGGTGTAAGGCCCTCCGTTGGTGGTTGATCGCAAGACGTCGTATCCCGTAACATTCGGGATACCGGTCCAGGTAAGGTCGATGCGCGCCGGGCTGGTTCCGCTTGCAGTTCCCGCGCCGCCCAGGTTGTTGACGCAGGTGATAAACACCGTGCGTTGCAGCATGATGATGGACCACGCGGTCTCATACGGATACTGGGACGAGTAGTAGTTGTCGCCATACCAATAGCCCGCGGCATTCTGCCTGCCGACAATGGTCTGAGCTACGCCGTCGCATGGGTCGGTGCCGCCATTGGCGGGCGAGAGGGCGGCATACCAATCGATCGTATTGGCCGGAATGCTGGTGTTTGACGTGAATACACCGGGCGTCATGGTGCGAAGATACTGGATCGGCGACAGGGCGCCGTTCGGGTTGTGGAGCAGCATGGCCTTGGTAAACGAGAACAGGCCGTAGGTGTAATTCCGCGGCGTGTAGTAGGGGCTGGTGTAGCTGCCGCTGTTGGTGCTGTTGCAGAAATTGTCCGCATAGAACGTTTCCGCACTGTTGAAGCGCTGATCTGGATCGGTGGTTGCATCGCCAAAGGCCACATTCTTGGTTCTGCCGATGCCGTCCATGGACATTTGCACCATGCCGGACGGAGTTACGGCAAACGGGCCCCAGGCATTGGAGTAATAGAGTGAGCCGTTGTATCCGAACGCTCCATACGAGGTGTCATAGCTGTTGTAGTACGGATCGTTCGGCTGCGGCAGGGGGCCTTGGACATCCTGGCTGGAGGTAACCCACATGTTGTTGGCATCGGTGACGATGGTGGGGATTGAAATTCCAAATCCGCGCTGAGCGCCAATCAGCCCGATGGCCGCCCACTGGGATACGGAGTTATCGCCACCAGTCTGGCAGTTGTACCACCAGCCGCCACCCTGGTATGGTTCGCTGCCGCGGGCATAGCCAGCTTCAACGTCATATGGGTCGCCAGGATACTGGCAATAGGAAGCGGCGTCGGCGATGTCCTGAACGATGTCCTGATACTTCTCGCCAGACACGGATCCAGTTCCGGCCACGCCGCCCGGGTTGGCGCTGGCGACGAGGGCATCGGCGTACTGCCCATCCTCATAGCCCCAGGTGTAGCCCTGCTGGTATGCGAAGACGGCCTTCCCGTTGCTGTTTCCGTCAAAGGTAAATGTGCAGGCCGCCGCTGTGGGGCAGGTATTGCCGCCGGGGTTATAGAAGACCTTGGTCGCGGTTCCATCGCAGGCCCCTGTCCCGGCTATGGGAGCAGTTCCATCGCTGCAGCCATAATTGTACGTTGCGGTATTGAAGGTGTAAGTCTTGGCCAGGACCGACGCGGGGGTCAGCCAAGTGAACATCTCGTTCAGCCCCTCCTGAACGTCTTTCGTGTAAGGATCGGTGGCAGGTCCGGTTGCCAGATGTCCGTTGACCTCGAAAGCCTGAACATTCGAGGCATCCAGCGAGCCATAGCCGCTGCACGCGTAACCGCCGTAACCCGACGCGCACCCACCCGACCAATATCCGGTGGTCGCGCTGGGATGATACATGGTCTGATGCAGATACCAGAGGCCGAGGTCGATGGCCACGTTGACCCGCGACTGGAGGGTGTTGTTCTCCCAGATGACCAGATAGTTTCCGGTGTACTGGGCAGAAGTGGTGGTGTCAATCACTGTGACCACCGCGGTCCAGGTCTTGCCGACCGTGGTTCCGGCATAGATGTGCCGAGCGGAAATATCGTTGGGGTTGGTAACGGCGGCCGCTGCGGTAACTGCGGTTCCGTCGCCAAAATTCCAGGAATAGGTGAAGGAATCGGTTGACCCGCCCGTGTTGAAGATTGCTCCGAGGACGATATTGGCGCCGGGATACGCGGTGTGCGGCGCTGCGGGATTGGTTGGATCCAACGGCACCGTGTTGACCGATTGGGCGCCGGCGGAGAGAGACATGGCCACAAGCGCGAACAATCCAACGGCGAAGGCGCTGGCTGCTTTGAACTGGAATGGACGGCGCATCCGGAAGGGTCCCGCGCCCTGGCCTCTAAGCTTCAGAGGCCGGGAGCCGGGATCGGAAACGATGTAACTGAGCGGCGTTGTTACCTTTCGACCAGCGAACAGCAGGGCTCCGGCAATGGAGGCTGCGGCCAGCAGGAGGTAGAACAGCGGGGCGCCGCCCTCGGGGACTGACGACGAAGACCCTTGCGGAATTTGCTCGGCGGTTAAACTGAAGTAGACGTTCCCTGCAGTGGGGTTATTGGGGTCAACCGGATGGGTCTGATCCAGGTAGAACCCGCTTGAAGGCGCTGTCGTCGATACAGTGACAGTGATAATCTCTTCGTCGCCGGCGGCCACGTTGTACGAGTATCCCAATGCCGTTGCAACATCGCCATTGCAAGCGCCAGTGCAGGGATTGAGATAGTTGCTGGCCCCTTCGGGCAGCTGGTTCGTATTCGTCAAGGTGCCGGCAGCGGCATCGTTGAAGATCGATGAGGCATACGAGTCGCCGATCTCCCAACTCTCGCCGGCGGATGCTGTCCCGCTGGTGGAGCCGTACTCGTTGAAGAAGGGTGTAGAGACTGATTCGTCGAACCAGGCGTTGAAGTACCCTGCGCCAGTCGATGTGGATGTGAACGTGATTGTGCCCAATCCGGTCGAGGTGTTGTAAGAGCTGAGGTTGACTCCCAAAGCCGCCACATCGGCAGCAAATGTTGAGTCTGACCCAGCTTCAACGGAAGTTCCTTGAGCGTTGAACATCAAATCCTGCAGTGAGGGGCTATCGGCGAGGGCACTCGTCGTGCATAGACCCAAAGACAGGAATGCCGCACCCATGAGCAAGCTATTTCGTTTCATTTCGTCTCATTCCTCCCTAGTCTCTCTGGCGACCTGCCAGTCCCTTGCCGTTTCGAGTCCAAAGCAACTGGCTCGCGGCTTGGGCGTTTCCGAGCATTGGGATTCAAGGCAGCCAGGTCTTGCAGGCGCCTGTTGACCACGCTCATGTCTGCCTGTTGCGGGGCGGGAAACCGAATCACAAGGAACTGGATCTGAACAACATCAGAGACAAGGAAAACCCCGGGGCAATCCTGTGAGGATCCCGAGCAACAAGTTACAAATTCTGGCCTGAGGAAAACCCGAGGCATTCTTACAACTCACCCCAGGGAGCGGATCTTTCACCCGCGCCAGATTACTTTGGTCTAGTGGCCGTCTGTTGTCAAGATGGATAATATTTGCGACAGAGTGCAAAGTTTTGCAACATTGAGGCGCTATCCGTTGCGGTTCATGGCGAGATCTCCTCGCAGACATAATGAGCGGAATATGGACGACCCCTTAGCTGTTGATCGTAAATGAGATAGGGATAACCTCGGCGGGGCGCTTCATGCGCCGCGCTGCCCGGGGGAAGCGGTCCAAGTTGGGAAGAAAAAGCCGTACGCGCGGCTGCCGCGGCCTAAGCGAGATGAGGTGCGGCGGGGCGTCGTCTGACGGCGTCATAGCACGGGCATGCCCAACTGCGGAAAGAGGTCGGCCGAGCGCAAATGGGTGGCCGTGTCGACATTCATGACCCAAGGGAATTCCGACACCGGGGCTGATTCGGCAGCAGCGAGGGTTGATCGCTCGCCTCAGAGAATGGTGAGTCCCCTGGCGCACCCAGTTCCCTGAAGGGTGCAGGATTCTCCGACTGCGAGGATCTCGCGCCGCCAGATGATTTTCCATGTGGGCTGAGAGACGCCGGGCGTATCACAGAGACTCGCCGAAGGTTCGCGGAGGGTCAAGGGGCGAAGAGTCGGAGAATTTCGCGCAGGTCCATTGGGTGGCCTTCACGGTAAATAGAGTACGGGGGACCGAAGCCCTCCTGCGCGGGACCGGCCCCTTGGAAGAGCAGTTTACAAGGACAAATCCAGCTCGTACTCAGGCAATGCTTCGATGGATTGAAGTTCTCCCGATGACCCGTTTTCGCGGGGAGTCGGAGCCATCCCAGGCTCGAAAAGGATGGGAGCCTTGGTGCTTAATGGAAGCACCTGCAACCGGAATGTACGGGCGCTGGAATCGGCGAGAAATCTCTTCAGGCCGACCCGCCACTCCGCTCCATTGAAGAAATTGTCGGTGAGCAGGCGATCGCCCGCCAGTAGGCGCGCTTGGTCGCCCTGATAGCGTATGGCCAGAAATACATCGCTCAGCCCGTCCAGAGTTCCCTGCGGCAGGGTTACAGTCCATTCCGCGGCCTGGGCAAAACTCGACTCATCCGGAGCCATGACGACGGCGGACTTGCTCCACGGCAGTTTGGGGCCGAAGCTGGGCGCAGGGGCCTGACCAAAGACCTTGGCCTGTGCGGAAAAAAGCGTCACTTTGCGCTCCGGCATGTGCCAGCGGAGGCGCTGGAAGATGCCCTCCGTGGTTGACGCCGCGGACGCCGGCGCTGCCTGGCCTGCGGAGATGGAAGCGGCTGGGAACAGCGCTGCAGTGAAGGACGGATTTCCGATTTGCCGCAGGATGAGCCGCTCGCCATCGCTGTAGACCTGAGCTTCTGTGAGCACAAGTTGGTCATAGCCATGGAGACGCACGCGCCACAGATTCTTTGCGTCCGAGGGACTGAGCAGCACCAGATGCACGGTGTTGCCGTGGGCCTGCACGATGATCGCCGGACTCAAGCCGGACCCCACGTTCTGAATGCGCAACAATCCATTTTCTTCGGTCAGCGAGCCGCTCTCGGCATGGACTGCCGTCTTGCTCTCCCGGGGAAACGCGAACTCCGCGGGAATGCCATGAGTTTCTGCGAAGAAGAGATAGGTGCTGTTGCCCCGGCGAAGCTTCAGAAGCGGTTGCGCCGTCGCATAGCGCAACTGAACGCCGTCGAGGTCCAGGTTCAGCGGCCAATAGAAGTAGCTGTCGGCGGGAACAGCGATGGGCGCGGCGGGAACCCGGAGAGTGCCGGCGGGAAGTTTGATCTCGAATTGGGTATTGTTCCAGGAGGGCATCTTGTTTCCGCGGACATGGTTGTTCACGAACAGGAATCCGCTCTCACCGTCGATGCGCGCGGATGCTCGGACCATGGATAGGTCCGCGGGGCCTGCAGGATGAGGCGTTGGCTCGATCACCCGGGCCGGAGCCAACTGCGTCCCGAAGTCGTGGAGAAAATAGTGGTCGAGCTTCAACTCTCGCAGGGTTGGATTCATCTGCCCGAACTCGCCGAGTGGCGCCTGAAAGTCATAACTCTTGACGGGAACATCGGTTGGATAGCCGGTGCGCTGCGATTCCTCGAGCGTGGTCAGCCGGCCGTCAGGATTCTCGCCTCCCTGGTACATGTAATAGCCCAGGAGATTGGCGCCCGAACCAATCAGCACAGGTATGGTGGCGGGCACGTCGCTTGCGGCCAGCAGCGGCCGGCGATAGTAGGTGTCTTGAATGCCTCCGCCGACTTCCGCGGTGAGGAACGGCACTTCCGCGCGCAGTTCGGCTTCGTGGCCGCTAGCGGTAGCCGCGCTTCCGCCGATGGCTCCCATGTTGGCAGTCACGCGGCTGGCAAAGCGAAACGAATAGATCTCCGCCGGGGGAAGAGGCTCGGCGCTGGGGTCCCAGGGAGCGTCGGGATAGCCTCCATAGACAGGAAGAAACAAACGCTCGGGCACTACTGCGTTATCCCAGCCGGTCACAGTGTACATGGGCACATCGAGTCCGCTGGCGATGGCCAGACGCTTGAGGGCAGCCATGTGCTCGACTCCCTGCCCAGGCCCGTTCGCAGCATACTCGTTCTCGATCTGGATGCCGATCACCGGGCCGCCATCTTTCCACAGCAGCCCGTTCAGTTGCAGGCCAATCTGGGCGTAGAACTTCTGGACCTCGGCAAGATAGACGGGATCGTTGGCGCGTACCGCACTGTCTTTCAGAACCCAATCCGGAAAGCCGCCGTTGCGCGCCTCCCCATGCGCCCACGGGCCAATGCGCGGATAGAGCAGCATTCCGTGCCTGGCGCAGAGTTGGGCAAATCTGCGCAGATTGCGCTGCCCGCTCCAATCGAACTGGCCTTCCACCTCTTCGTGATGAATCCAGATGACGTAGGTTGCAATAACCTCGACGCCGCTGGCCTTCATCTTGAGGATTTCTTCTTCCCAGTAGGCCTCGGGATAGCGGGTATAGTGGAACTCGCCCATGACTGGAATCCATGGCTTTCCATCGCGCACAAGGTACTGACTATTGACGGCAAGCGTGCTTCCGTCGGGGGCGCGGTTGGCGCCCAGCTGCGTGGGCACTAGCTTTGGCGCCAGGCCCGAGGACGTTGCATCGAATTCCAGGCGCTGGGCTGCGGACTGCGCGCCAAGGTTGCCGGAAAAGGCAGCCAGAAGCAGAAGGAGAGCAAAATACAGCATAGCTCGAATACCTTTCATGAGTTATAGAACATGCCGCGCAAGATAGGGCGGAAAGCCCCTTCAGTGCGACACCGGAGAACACGCGGGCCCGTTTCAGGGCTGGCGCTTGCCCTCGAGGGCATGAATGACCGGTAGGACATTGCCGTTGTCGTCGAAGAAACTTCGGCCGCGCAGTTCATTTTCGGCGGCAGGCTCCCACCAGAAGACACCCTGGCCCAGGCCGAGTGGAATTGCATGCACAGCAGAATCGACGGCGCGCAGAAACTCTTCCTGGCCGGCCGGGCTCTCCGCGAATTCGGCCTTCTTGCCGATGAAGTCTCCGGGGGTCCAGTTATAGGCCGTCTCTACCACAATGATGGGGCGTCGATAGCGAAGAGCGAGGTCGTGCAGGTTGCCGCGCAGCTTCGCGATGCCTCCATGCCAGCGCGGATAGTAGGAAAGACCCATTACATCGAAAGGCACACGATGCTGGATTAGATTGTCAAAGAACCAGACCGCCGCGTCGTAGTCGCCGCTGCGTTCGATGTGGATCATGATGCGGGGCATGGGGTTCGCGCCGCGGCCGGCATCGACACCGCGAATGCCCGCCTTAAGCAGGTCCGCAAAGTTATCCAAGTTATCCGGAAGTTTGCCGTCGGGCCATAACATGCCGTGGGTGACCTCATTGCCCACTTGCACCATCTCCGGCATGACGCCTTCGCGGGCAAAGTCGGCAATCGTGCCGCGTGTGTAGGCGAAAACCTGTTCGACGAGTTGCTTGTTGTTGAGCTTCTTCCATGCCTCGGGAGTGGGTTGCTTTCCTGGGTCGGCCCAACTATCTGCGTAGTGCAGATCGAGCAGGATGTGAAAGCCCAGCCGCTGGGCGCGTTTTGCCAAGGAGAGCGTGTAGTCCAGGTCGTTGGGCAATTTGTCGCTGCTGGCCGATGGATCGTGAAAGAGGCGCAGGCGCACCCAATTGTACTGGTGCTCTCGCAGCAGCGACAACACTTCCCGGGGCTGCCCCCCTTCGCTGAAGACCATCCCGTCCTGCTCGCATTTGGCGAGAAACGATACGTCCGCCCCGATGGCGTAGGTTTGCGCGGGCGCGAGAGTGGAGACGGGAAGTGCCAGGCACAAGACGCAAGCTAGCTTGATGCAGAGGCGCATGACGATTTCCGGCAGAGATTGGTGAGCGGACAGCGGGAAGAGCCTGCGCTCTTCCCGCTGCCCGGGGTTGAGACCATGTTCGATCAAAAGTAGAATTTCGCAGCCAGTTGGATCTGACGATGGCCCGTCTTGTTATCGGCAGTTCCGGCCGAGGTCGAAACGGTTGCACCGCCGGGCTCGTTATATCCCAAATACATATTGCTGTCGTTGGCGATGAATTCGTTCCAGGGATGGTTGAAGAGATCGAAGGCTTCTCCGCGGACCTCCAGCTTCCGGCTCTCGCCCAAGCCAAAGGTCTTGAAGAGGCCGATGGAGTCGTTGATGAAGGCCGGCCCGTGAATGTAGGGCAGACGGTAGGTCCCGTTCTCGAGATAGGACGGCGCGACAAAGCAGGCCGGATTGAAATACTGATTCTTGGCCAGCCCCTTACGCGGATCGCAAGTCACCTTCGGCACGGCAACTTCGTCGGGAGTACCGTTGACAAAGGCGCCACTAAGAGTGGAAGAACTGTTTGTGTTGCCGTTGACGGTGTAGCTGAAGTCGTTTTTGGTAAAGATGCCGATCACGCTTCGGTTCGCCGCGTACTCATTGCCTTTGTACGCGGTATTGTTGATCGGTCCGCCGGTATTGGCCTGGAAGATTCCTGAGATGTGCCAGCCGTCGACAGCGCCGTTGACCAGCTTATGGTTACCCAGACGCTTTCCGGCCGACGGCAGGGTCAGATAGTAGGAGAAGCTGAGAATCTGCGAGCGGTCAAAGGGAGTTGGCCCGTACCACCGCTTCATGTCGAAGAAATCTTCCGCGTTATAAGCCAGAGACTTTCCGAAGGTGTAACTGCCCCAGTAGTTCAGCCATCCCTTCTGGCGGGTTACGGTTAACTGCATAGCGTTGTAGTTGGAGTTCAGATTGTGGTAAAGAGTGGTGATCTCCGCGTAGTTTGCATAAGGGCGAAGCTGCTGGTCGTACCAGGTTCCGTACCAGGGACCTGTCTCGCTGCCTTCGGGAACCACGTTCTGAATCCCGTAGCCCGTCAGGTTGCGGCTCACGTTACCCACATAGTTGGCTTCTATTTTGGCAGACCATGGAATTGCGCAGGAGACGGCCAGATTCCACGAGTAGGTGACCGGCGCACGATGATCGCCGGGATTGGCTGTGCCCCATATCGTGGGAAGCGCGGTGGAAAAGTCTAGAGTCGAAAGAGCGGAGAGCGTATAGGGAACTGTGGAGCCTGAGTTCGTGGGATTGTAGCCGGGATTGCCCTTAACATTGGCTGTAGAAGCCCACATTGTCGCCACCTGGAAGTTTGGCGGCGCCTGGATAGCCGATGAGGCATTTCCACCGGGATCGATGTAATAGCTGGTGCCAAAGCCGCCGCGCACTACCGTCTTGCCACTTCCGGATGGGTCATAGGCAAAACCGAGCGACGGAGCCCATTGAAATCCGAGCGGCTTGGAGCCGGAGTATGGAACCTGGGAATCCGTGGCATGGGTTTTGATACCGGTGTAGTCGGTGTAGGAAGAACTCGCCACATAATCGGCCGGGATGAAGACGGCAATGCGTCCGCCGCGGTCAAACCACCAGCCGATGTGATCCACGCGCAGACCGTAGTTCAGCGTCAACTTCGAAGTCGCCTTCCAGGTGTCCTGGGCAAAGAAGTCGAAGCGCTTCTCTTCCAGGGAAGCCTCAATGTTGCTGCTGCTTTGTGTGAATCCAGAGGTATAGCCCATCAGCAAGTCGGCCCAGTCGTTGCCGGTAACTCCGGTATAAGTATCCGTGCTAACCGAGCCGTTGTCGTTGCCGCCGGTGAACTGGTTGTAGCGCCCCAGTTGCCCGAAGAAGCCCACTTTGATCAGATGGTTGCCCATCAACTTGGTCAGGCTATCGTTGACGGTATCGCTGTTCTGCGCGCCCAGATGCACAGGAACTTCACCGCCTGAGATATATAGCTGTTCGCTGCCAAGCGCTCCCGAGCCTTCAAAAGCCACATTGGGAATCAGATCGGCCTTCGAAGCGAACAGGTTTGCATAGGGATAATCGAGGCCGGTGCGCGAGACACTGCTTAGGTCGGCGAGCACCTCCTTGAGCGTGAAGCGTGTGTAGCCGATGGAGGCTTCATTGGTAAGTGACGAACTCAGTACGTTGGTGAAGTTCAAGTTGACCGAATTCGATGCGTCCTTGCCGGTCTGCGCGGCGGGATAAGGAACCTGGTTCCACTGGATATACGGACCGTAGGGCCAGGGTACGCTTTCGTTCTCATGGTTGTAGCGGCCGAAGATATGGAAGTTGTCGCTGGCGGCGTAATCCATCCGCAGAATCTCCTGATTGCGGGGATCGGAGGTCGTGAAATCCGTAATCAGGTTGTTGCCGGCGTGCAGCAGCGGATCGACATTGGGCAGCGGAAATGCGTTGAGCAGAATCTTGCCGGCTGGATCGATGGCCGCCGGAGAAATGACGCCATTGCCGCTGCAATAGCTCTGGCCGCTGCCGCAGGGATACGTGGAAACCGGCCAGTACGCATAGCCGTTCGCCGCATTCGACAGGTCCATATCCCAGACGTTGCTGAAGTCTCCATCGCGCATGCCGTGCCCGCCCGCGCCCGGTGAACTTGCAGCCGTGGGCACCGCCGCTTTGCGTACGCCCTGATCCACATGCTGCTGAGCAATCTCAGTAGCGGCAAAGAAGAACAGCTTTTGACGATCGCGGCTGACGCCGGGCAGGATCACCGGGCCGCCGATGTTGAAACCGGGATAGAAGAGGCTGGTCTGCGACTTGGGCAGGCCGTTGTTCTTGTTCTGCCAATCGGCGGCATCCATGCTGTGATAGCGGGTGCTCATGTAGCCTTCGCCGTGGAAGTCACGGCCTCCGGCCTTGGTTTCTGTGGTTACAACAATGGGGCCGTTCGCCTCGGCGGCGGAGTAGGCCGCCGACTCAACTTTCAACTCGGAGATCATGTCCACATTGGGTGTGACAGAGGCGCCGCCGGCAGTGTTCAAATCGGTGACCGAGGCGCCGTCGCTGACGATTGCGACTTGGTCGAAGCGATTGCCGTTAACCGTGTAGGCGCTTGCGTTCTGCGTAAATCCGGCCTGATTGCCATTATAGGTTGCAGAATTCCAATTGCCTGTGTTGCCCGAACCCGGGACCAGGCCCAGCAGTTCGATGGCGCTGCGGCCCTCGATGTTCATGTTGTGCAACTGGGTGTCAGAAATGGTGTAGCTGACCTCGCCGGAGGTCGTCGGCGTCATCTGAGTGGCTTCGGCAACAACCACGATCGAGGTATTGGTTCCGGCCACGGTCAGCGCAATGCTCTTCAGCTCGATCTGATCGTTGATGTGGACAATTACGCCTTTGCGCAACAGGCTATTGAATCCCGACGCGGAGACTTCCACGTCATAGGTGGCGACGGGAATGCCGACCATGGAGAAGAATCCTTGCTCGTCGGTCAAAGTGGAGCGGGCGACTCCGGACGCTTCATCGGTCACGACGATCTTCGCCATGGGGATGACGGCTCCAGTCTTGTCCAGCACGGTGCCCGTCAAGGTGGCGGCGTTGCTCTGCGCGAAGGATGCGGTGCCGGTAAACAGCAGGATCAGCATCAGCGTCATGCCCGTTGCGATGGTGCAGATTGCCTTTTTCATGTACTTGCCTTCTTCCTGGCCTTCTGAGATTCAAGTGTTCCGGATGTGGCCTGACCCGCAGCATGAGCGCGTCCAACAGGCCGGAGGGAAGGAGCGGAACTGCCTTCCAATCCACCCCACGAATCCTATTCCGCGCAATGGACAATGCGAATCCTACGAAAGTCGGATTCTGGGGAAACATTTTTTGAGAGGCGGGTGGGGAAGTGACGAAAGTGTAGTGCTTCCATGACCGGAGCGGGGTGAGACGGCCTGGATGGAATCCAAAACCTGGAGCGCGCGGCGTCTCAGAGGTGAATCAGACCGCGCTGCAAAGCGGTCACCACCGCCTGCGTGCGGTCGCTGGCGCTCAGGCGCATCAGAATGACGCTCACGTGACACTTTACGGTGGCTTCGGTAATGCCCAACTGCACGGCAATCTCCTTGTTGGAATTGCCTTTGGCCACCAGCGCAAGCACCTGCCGCTCGCGTGTGCTCAGGTTGCTGTCCGGAGTCCTCGCCGCCAGGGCCTGGGACATGGGAGGGGGCAGGTAGCGGCCTCCGGCATGCACCCGGCGCACGGCACTCACCAGCATCTCCTGGGGCAGGCCTTTGACCAGGTAACCGCTGGCTCCAGCTTCCATCGCCTGGTGAATATCCTCGTCGCCCTCGTAGGTGGTGAGGACGATGATGCGCGCATCCGGCGCTCTCTGGCGAATGCGGCGAATGGTCTCAACGCCGCTGATTCCCGGCAGCCGCAGGTCCATCAGTGTCACATCCGGCTTGAGCGCGGCATGCTGCTGGATGGCTTCTTCGCCGGTGCCGGCCTGGCCCACGCACTCCATTTCCTTGGAGGAGGAGATGAGGGCGGCAATGCCCACACGCATGATGGGATGGTCGTCGACGATGAGGATTTTCACGGGCGGCATTGGAACACGATTATAGTGGGCGCAAAGAGGCTTTGTCGGTAAGCGCGGACTTGGCTCCGGGCGCCGCCGTGTTCAAGGAGAAATTTTGGACTGCGGAATCGTCATCCGCAGCCGCGTTCCATGGTGCGGCTGGCTCTGGATTTCCAGTTGGCCGTTGAAGCGATGCACGCGCTCGCGAATGCCCTGCAGACCGTAATGGCCGTCGGCCGGAGCGGCTGCGGGATCGAAGCCTTCTCCGTCGTCGGCTAGGACCATCTCCAGCTTGTCCGGCGAAAAGTGCAATTCGGCGCGTATCTCCTCAGGATGCCCATGCAGAACGGCGTTAAACAAGCCCTCGCGCGCCACCATCATGAGCTCGTGCGTGGCCTGCTGGCCCACGGGGAAGATCTTTCCTTCGCTGCGGAAGTCCACGCGCACGCCGTATTCCCGGCTCACCCGCTCGGTCATCTGTTGCAGGCAAGTGGCCAGGTCAACGGGGCCTTCCGCGCCGGCGCGAAGATTCCAGACCGCTTGACGGGCCTCGTCCATGGTCGCTCGAATCTGCGTATTGGCGTACTCGATCAGGTGCTGGCGGGATTCGCTGTCACCCACTTCGCAGCTTGAAGCCGCCTCCAGCATGGCGGAAACGCTGGCGCATCCCTGGATCAACGTGTCGTGCATCTCCCGCGCCAACCGGGTGCGTTCGCTCAACACCGCCTCAAAACGTCCATGCACCTGCTTCATCCTCACCTGGTAGGCCAGGGCCGAGAGCAGACTGGCGGCCAGGACACAGAGCGCGATGAACCAGGGCGTTCGGTAAAAATAGGGCCGCTTGAGAAAGGAAATCGATGCGCTGGGCCGCCGGCCGGGATGATCCGTCTCCCAGGCCTCCACCAGGAAGGTGTAGCCGCCGGCGGGCAGGTTGGTGTAGGTGGCGAGCCGTTGCTGCGTGTTGGCATAGGTCCAGTTGCGATCGTAGCCATCGAGCTTGTAGCGGAAGCGGAGACCCTCTTGCGAGCGCAGCAGGACCGGCTCATAAGCAATCTCCAGGCGGCTGCTTCCCGGGTCCAGCTTCAAGCTTTTGGACAACGGCGCCGGGCGGCCATCGACCGTGACGGCATCTATGTTCAAGCCGGAGAAGATGGGATGCTCCAGGGCGTCGGGGCGAATGCTCCAGAGCCCCTGGCTGGTGGGAAACCAGGCCTCTCCGGCAGCGGTCAGGGCTCCGGCGGGCTGCGTTCCCCCGTAGAACTGTGCGGGCTTCCCGCTCTCATTGGCGCGAAAGATGCGCAGAGAAAGGAGTTGCTGCCGGTCGCCGGCCTGCTCGTCCAGTTCGCCCCGGTTGAGCAGCATGACCCCGGCCGGGCCGCTGAACCAGAAATGCCCCTGCTTGTCTTCGAGGATGGAGTAGATGCTGTCGCTGGCCAGTCCGTTGGCCGTGGTGTAGTGGGAGAGCTGGCCGTCGCGGTAGCGATAAAGGCCATGGGCGCGGGTGCCAATCCAGATTCCCCCATCCGCATCCTGATGCAGCGCCCACACCTTCTCGTCCCCCAGCGCGGCTGTCAAGGCGTCATTGAGGAACGCTCCATTCCTGTACCTGCTGAGCCCGTGCTCGGTGCCGATCCAGATCACACCGTCCCGGTCCTCCAGCAGAGAGCGGATGCTGTTGTAAATCAGCCCGTTCTGGGCCGTGAAGTTCTGCGTCTTCCCTCCGCCGAGGTGGCTGACGCCATTGTCGGTTCCGATCCACAGGCTGCCGTCTCTCGACTCCAGAAAGACCCGCACGAAGTTGTTCACCAGCCCCGTGCTGGCCGTGAAGTGCGCGGTTTGGCGGCCGGAAAGGTGGTAGACGCCGCCGCCGTCGGTGCCAATCCAGAGCGAGCCGTCGCGGCTGCGCAGCACATTGCGCACCCGCACATCGCCCAGGGCTGAAAAGCCCACCGGCACGGCCTTGCCGGCCTCGACATGGACCAGTTTGTTTGAAGCGGCCCAGAGCGAACCGTCCGCGTCCAGGGCGACGGTGCCGAAGTCCGAGTCGGCGGCTTCTGACAGGGCCAGCACGCGCACCGGCGTTCGGCTCAGGCGCATCATCCCGGCCTGGGTTCCCAGCCAAAGGTTGCGGTCTGAATCCACGAAAATGGAAAGCACGGTATTGCTGATGAGCGGCGCAGGCGCCTTGAGGCGGGTGACGCTGTCGCCGCGGATTCTGAAGATCCCGGCGCCGATCGAGCCGGCCCACAGCTCGCCGTTGGGCGCCTCCCGCAGCGAACGGATGGTGCCGGAGACCCCCCGAACCGGCTCGAAGCGGTCATCTCCGGGGAGCAACCGGTAGAGGCCGCCGACCGTCCCAACCCAGATCACTCCACCCGCGGTCTCAAGAAACGATTTCACCTTGTTCTTGCTGTCGTTACCCGGCAGCGAATACTCGCGGGACTGGCCGCTCTTCAGGGAGTAAAGCCGCGACCCGCCGATCCACATGCGGCCGGCGCGGTCTTCCAGCACGGCATGCACGTTGAATTCCGGCACCCCCAGGGGCTTGTCGGCACGCTCCAGGCGGCCGTTCCTGGCCCAGAACAGGCCGTCATCGGTTGCCACCCACAACAGTCCGTTGCGATCCTCTGCAAGGGCGCGGACAAAGTCGGACGTCTGGCCATTGGCCGCGGGGTAAGCATGAAACGCTCCGTCGCGCCACTCGATCAAGCCGCTGCCGTCGGTGCCAATCCACAGACGGCCGTCGTGGCCGACGAGCAGGCAAAACACGCTATTCTCGCCGAATGCGGGAGTGTTTTCGTGCGCGAACAAGCGAAAGCGCGCCCCATCAAAGCGCAGCAGCCCGCCGCTGGTTCCCACCCAGAGATAGCCGTCCGGGGTCTGGGCAAACGCCTGTACCGTTTCCTCCGGCAAGCCATCCTGCGATTGCCAGGAACGGGTGGTGTAATCCCACGGCTCGGCAAGGCTCGAAGGTGTGCCAGCAGGCGGCTGCTGGGCCAGGGCCGTCGCAGCCGTCACCAGAAACATCCAGGCCACTTTCAACAAGAGTCCGTAAAGCACCAACAAGGCCGCCGATTGAGGTTCCAGACCTTCCCAGGCATGGCAGGTCGAATGTCGCACGTCTTTCACAGCACGGCCTCCACGCACGGAGATCCCGACAGCACGTTCCACAGCCATTCTCGCTCACCAACGCAAGGAGCGAAGAACTTGCGCTCGCCGTACGGTGTCGATTGGCCGGCGCATGGCAGACGCATGAAGGAGACTTTGAGGGGAATCTATAGCCTGAGAAGGCGGCTACAGCGGTTCCACAGTTGCTGTACCCAGGAGCCACAGCTATCAAGTGCCCTATTCATCAAGAAAAAGGCACCCTTCGCCGCGCCACAAAGGGCATGTGAATTGTGGAACCGCTCCAGGGCTGGCCCGCGAACGCGAGCGCGGCAGGCGTTGACGGGCGCGAAGTAAGAGTAATACTGGGTGCCGTTGACCACGTAGGGATCGATGAACGGACCTTCCTCAGCCCAACACCGATAGCCGATGTTATCGATGGAGTCATTCGAAGCCAGGCGCAGGCCGGTGGTGGAATCGAATTGTGCGATATGCGTGCCGTCCATGCTGACACGGAAAAGGCGTCCCTCGCGGAGGCACCTTGTTGACCCCGCACCCTCCGCCAACCCGGACGGCCGGGACGTGATCCTGTGGGCATCGGCAGATGCAAGTCCCAGCCATGGCGACCGATTCGAAACACCTCGACCTCGCCTGCCGCAGACCTCAGTGCCAGCCCACCGCTGCCTGGACCAAACCGTCCCTGGCAACCGCCACCCCCGCCGGCTCCTGCGCCGCATCGTACTCCGGCTCGGCCGCGGCCTCGTTTTCCTGCTCGTTTTCCTGCTCGACCCGGGGCTGGCCAAAGGAATAGCCCCGGATGGCCAGGTAGAACAGCAGCTCCACGCGGCTGGACACACCCAGTTTCTCGAAAGCCTTGAAAAGATA
>Ga0302320_10002555_pt1 | contig 42802 bp, 30 predicted proteins | sample Bog_T0_3_FD_202130 | JGI IMG/M metagenome (GOLD analysis project Ga0302320, IMG submission 202130) | Peat permafrost microbial communities from Stordalen Mire near Abisko, Sweden - Bog_T0_3 | ecosystem: Environmental > Terrestrial > Soil > Wetlands > Peat | place: Sweden: Abisko, Stordalen Mire... | reverse complement strand
CTGTTCGCCTGCTGAAGGTTTCGAGCGAAGTCCGAGAACGCTACCAGCGCCGGTATAGATATTTGCTCGTCGACGAGTACCAGGACACCAACCGCCCTCAGTACGAGCTAATGAAGCTGCTGGCCGGCGAAGCCAAGAACGTCTGCGCCGTGGGCGACGAGGACCAGAGCATCTACTCATGGCGTGGCGCAGATATCCGCAACATTCTTGAGTTTGAGAAGGATTTCCCCAACGCCCGCATTGTCCGGCTGGAGCAGAACTACCGGTCGACCCAGATTATTCTGGAAGCCGCAGGAGCGGTGGTTGCCAATAACCTCAGACGCAAGGGCAAGAAGCTGTGGACCGACCGCCAGGGCGGAAGTCTGATTGGCTACTACGAGGCTCCCGACGGCGAAAACGAGGCCCTCTTTATCGCCGACCGCATTCAGGCATTCCTCCGCGAGGCCGACTCTGGCTCCAGCGCCACCGAGGCGCACTGTGCGGTGCTTTACCGCACCAACTCGCAGTCGCGGCTGGTTGAGGAAGCCCTACGCCGCTACAACATCCGCTACACCATGGTCGGCGGCTTCAGTTTTTACGAACGCGCTGAGATCAAGGATCTGCTCGGGTACCTTCGGCTCATTCGCAACCCGCACGACTCGATGGCCCTGCAACGCGTGATTAACACGCCGGTGCGCGGCATTGGTAAAACCACCCTGGAGACTCTTGAACGGCTGGCTCTTGAAACCGGCGCCTCCACCTGGGACGCGATGGGCGCAGCCATCGCTAATCGCCTCATCCCCAACCGCGCCCTGATGGCCATCGAGTCCTTTCGACAACTGATCCTCGACGCCCAGGCCATGATGGACCCGGATTTCGCGGGCAAGCTCTCGGCGGACGTAGCAGAGGAAGAAGCCGCCGACACAGGCTTTGAATTTGGCGCTTCCACGGCCGATTCGGACAGCGCGGAGTCAGCCTCCAGTTTCGACTTTGGTGGGAATGATGCACAGCTTCCGCTGCTCGATGCCAGCAGCTTTTCGCCCTTTGCCACTGCGCCCAAACGGCCGTTCTTGAAGATGCCAGCGAAGGCGCCGAACCCAGATTTTGCATCGGACGCGGCAGAAATTGCGGAAGACGAAAAAGGGCAGCCAAAAGCGTTTCGGGCTCCCGGCGATGCAGCTACTCTTCCCGAACTGATTCGCTTCCTCATCGACCGCACCGGCTACATCAAGGCTCTTGAAGTAGAAGGATCGCCTGAAGCCTTCAGCCGCATTGAAAATCTGAAGGAACTGGCCAATGCCGCCCACGACGCCGAGGCTCGCGGCGAGACACTGGCTGAGTTCCTGGACCACGCGGCCCTTGCCTCTGATACTGACCAGTTCGACCCAGAGTCCCGCGTCACTCTCATGACCCTCCACGCCGCTAAAGGATTGGAGTTCTCGCTGGTGTTTCTGGCCGGCTTGGAGGAGGGACTCTTTCCTCACTCGAGGACGCTCAACAATCCCGAAGAACTCGAGGAAGAGCGACGCCTCTGCTACGTCGGCATGACCCGCGCCATGAACACGCTAATCCTTACCCGCGCGCACTACCGCAGACGATACGGCAACGATGCGCCAGAGATGAGCATCCCCTCGCGGTTCATCGAAGAGGTGCCCAGCCAACTCGTGGAGAATCTGGGCGGCCGGTCAGCCTCCTGGGCCACGCCCGGCTACCCCAATACCTACGGAGGCGCCTCGCGATTTGGAGCAGCCCGCCGTCCTGGCCAATCAAGCGATTTTGCCGACCAGCACTACAACTACGAAGACGAAAGCCAGGAGGCACCACGCGCCTCGGCCAGTTCCAAAAGTTCCTCATCAAAACCCTTCGTCGCGTCCTGGATGACAGCCAGCACAAAGACTGCGTTGACCAGCGAGGGATCTGAGCTGAAATCACACGATGCGGACGCACCTGAAGAGCCAAACTCAATTGATAACATCGCTCGCTTTTTTGGCGGCAAAGCGGCGGTTGGCAATTCTAACTTTGGCAAGCCTGGTTCCCTGCCCCGCCCGGCTTTCCCCGAATCTGTTGGCCTTCCCGGCCCCAAAGGCGCAATCGGCCTGAAAAAAGGCCAGCGCGTCCGGCACAGCAAATATGGCGAAGGCACGATTCTCATCCGCGAGGGCGACGGCGAAGACGCGAAGCTCACCGTCATGTTCAATCGCCACGGCATGAAGAAACTAATGGAAAAGTTCGCCAACTTGCAGAGGATTTAAGACCGGAATTCCAGGCAAAGGGTATTCATCCGCCTTATAACAGGCCGGAAAACTGATCGTGTAGAATTGTGCCTGAGCATGGAGATCGTCCTCAATCTCGTCTGGTTTTTGCTGGCAGCCGTTAGCGTGCGGCTGTGGCTGCGCTATGCACCGCGCGAGGGCGCAAGCCGGCTTACGCAGGCCGCAGCGCTGGCGATGCTCATCGTGATCTTATTCCCCGTGATCTCGGTGACCGACGATCTGCAAACTGCTCAGAACCCGGCCGAGATTGTCTGTGGCGCACGCCGCGACCATTCGGTTTCCTACTCTCACTCCATCCATCCCATGGTCGCGGCACTCCCGCAGCCGATTTTTGCTGAGGCGCCATTCGGATTTATGCTCTTTGCCGCGTCCTCCAGTTTCCCCGTCCCAACCGTGGACAACCCCGCATTGGCCCCCATCCAGAACCGCCCTCCGCCGACGGCCTGATCTTTCGCTTCCTTTTCATTTCACAGTTTGAGTCTTATTCCATCCTGGAATCGCCGTGTCAACAACGGCGAAAGGGTTGTGTATGAAGCGAGTTCTCCTTTCTCGGTCTGTTTCGGCAGCAGCGGCGTACTTCGTTCTGGTCCCCACTTTACTGGTGGCGCAGACTAGCCTTGCCTGGGATCAGGTCAAAGCCCGCTTTGAGGCCGCCAACCCCACCCTTAAGGCGGATGCGCTGAGCGTGGACGAAATGAAGGCCACCGAGGTTACGGCCTCTCTGCGCCCCAATCCGCAGGTCACGGTGGGGGTGGATGGAACCCAGATCGCTCCCAATAAAGGAGTCTGGGAGCCATTGAGTGGGACCGATGTTCAACCTGGTGTCAACTACCTTCACGAACGCGAACACAAGCGCGAACTTCGATTGCAGAGCGCCAAAGAAGGCACACAGATCGCTGGATCGCAGCACGAAGATCTGGAGCGCAATCTCCTCTTTGATCTGCGTTCGCAGTTCGTCCAGACACTTCAGGCCAAGGCTGTTCTTGAACTGGCCAAAGCCGACCTTGTCTACTACGACAAGATCACCGAGATCAGCCGCGACCGTTATAAAGACGGCGACATTGCCCAGATCGACCTGGACCGCATCGTGCTGTTACGCGTGCAATACGAAGCTGAGATTCAAACGGCCATCGTCAATCTGCGCACTGCAAAGATTCAACTGCTGCAACTGCTCAACGACAGCACGCCGGTAGAGCAATTTGACGTGACTGGCCCTTTCGACTTCTCGGACCAGTTGAAGCCGCTCGAGGAGTTCCGCAAGATTGCGCTCGATGAGAGACCCGATCTGCGCGCGGCGCTTGAGTCGATCCAGCAGGCTCAGACCAACCATAAGCTGGCCATTGCCAACGGCTCGGCCGATCCGACATTCGGCACTTGGTACACATGGAACGCCTCGAATAACAATCCGAACGCGAACCAGACACTGGGCGCCAGCGTCAGTATTCCTTTACGTATCTTCGACCGCAACCAGGGCGAAAAACAGCGCACGCTGATAGATATCGACCGCAATAAAGAATTAACCGAAGCCGCGCGGACCCAGGTTTTTAGTGACGTTGATTCGGCTTATGCCCAGGTGGATAGCAGCATCACTCTCCTCAAGCCTTACAAGGCCCAGTATCGGGATCTGGCTACGCGCGTTCGCGACACAGTGACTTATTCCTACAATCACGGCGGCGCTTCGCTGATGGAATTTCTCAACGCGCAGAGCGACTACCGGGCCGTGCAACTGGCCTACCTGCAACTGATCGGCTCTTATCTGACCGCCGCCGGACAATTGAATCTGGCAGTAGGACGCGAGGTAATTCAATGAATTCATCTTCCCGCATGAGTTATTCCCGTGGGGTTGCGCTGGTCTGCGTTCTGGCTATTCCATTCAGCCTTTCCCTTGCCGGTTGCAAATCAAAAGATGCAAGCAGCGGCGCGCCACCACAGACACAGGTCATTCCAGTGGCCGATATGAATCTGATCACCATCGATGCCAAGGATGTCGATAAGTTTCCATTGGTCCCAGCCACTCAGAATGAGTCCGCTGCTGAGTTGACGGCTACCGGCGCGGTCTTTCCGGACATCAATCGCGAAGTGCCTGTCATTTCGCTGGCCAATGGCCGCGTTGTGGATATCAAGACCCGACTCGACGACAACGTAAAGAAAGGCCAATTGCTGCTGAAGGTGCAAAGCCCGGATATTACCAACGCCTTTAACGCCTACCTCAAGGCAGCCAACGACGGGCAGCTTGCCCACAAAGCTTACCTGCGCGCAGACGATCTATTGAAGCACGGAGCTATCTCGCAGGCCCAGTTTGAGCAGGCAGAAGATTCAGACAAGAATGCGCAGGCCGACCTGACAGCCGCGGAAGAGCAGTTGCAGACACTGGGAGTGGACAAAAATCATCCCAGCAATATAGTCAATGTTTACGCGCCGATCAGCGGCGTCATCGTAACCCAGAATGTGACCAACGCAGGCGCTGCGGGTGTCGGACTTTCCGGCTCCGCGACGGCCTTTACAATTGCCGATCTTTCCACGGTCTGGATTGTCTGCGATGTGTACGAAAACGATATAGCAAAACTGCAACTCGGTCAGGAAGCGCGGATCAAGTTTAATGCCTTCCCTGACCGCACAGTCACAGGCCGCATCAGCGACATCGGCCCCATCCTCGATCCATCGCTGCGCACGGCGAAGGTCCGCATTCAGGTAGCTAATCCCGGCTTCCTGAAGCTGGGCATGTTTGCCACAGCTACTTTCACGAGCCGCTCTAAAGAGATTCACTCTGTGGTACCTGCAGAGGCTGTTCTTCACTTGCACGATCGCGATTGGGTCTATGAACCTGTGGGAGGCAACCAGTTCAAGCGCATCGAGGTACACGCAGGCCGCATGATCGATGGCAAACGCCAGGAGATTCTCTCCGGCATTCAGCCCGGTCAGCAGGTTGTGAGCAATGCTCTTCTTCTTGAAACCGCGGGGAACCAGTAAATGATTCGCGCACTCGTAGATTTCGCGCTCAAGAACCGCTGGATGATCATCGGAGGGCTTGTTATCCTTAGCGCGTGGGGCGTCATTTCATTCCGCAGCCTGCCGATTGAGGCCTACCCAGATGTAGCCAACAACTACGTGCAGATTATTACCCAGTGGCCGGGGCGCAGCGCGGAAGAGATTGAGCGGCAGGTCACAGTGCCGGTCGAGATTCAGATGGCCGGTATTCCTCACCTTACACATCTGCGCTCAACGACGCTGGCTGGCCTGTCGAGTCTCATGCTGATCTTCGACGACAACTCCGACAGCGACACGAACCGCCAACACGTTCTTGAACGACTCAATACGGTCAGTCTGCCCGCCAATCTGGTTCCGCAGATGGGTACTGACTGGAGCCCGGTCGGCCAAATCTACTGGTATACGCTCGAAAGCACCAACCCCTCATACGATGTGATGGAAAAGAAATCGCTCGAAGACTGGACACTGGAGAAGTCTTTCAAGAGCGTTGACGGTGTGGTGGATGTATCGAGTTTCGGCGGGCCCACCAAGGAATACCAGATCCGGCTCGATCCGGAAAAGCTCGTGGCCTATGGGTTGAGTATTTCTCAGGTCGAGCAGCAGATTGCCGCCAACAACACCAACGGCGGCGGCAGTTTTATCGAGCAGGGTGCACAGCAGATCAACGTACAGTCCGCGGGCCTTTTCACCAGCGTTCAGGATATCGAGAATACCGTCGTCAAGACCGCGAACGGTACTGCCATCAAGATCAAAGACATCGCCACCGTTGCGCAAGGCCCCAAGATTCGACTCGGACAGATTGGCAGATCTTCAAAGCCCTACGTTCTTGTGGACGGCAAGAAGGTCTACAACGACGACAAGATCGTTGACAATCCCGATACCGTCGAAGGCATTGTGCTGCTCCAGAAGGGAGACGATTCCGATCCCGTCCTCGTGGGCATTCACAACGAAGTGGAAAAACTGAATGGCACGAAGGACCACCCCGGCATTTTGCCCAGAGGCGTAAAGATCGTTCCCTTTCTGGACCGCTCCGATCTGGTCTCGTACACGGTGGAGACAGTCGAGCACAACCTTACCGAGGGAATGATTCTGGTTGTGATCGTTCTTTTTCTCTTTCTCGGGAATGCGCGCGGCGCCATCATTGTCGCGCTCACCATTCCTGTCGCACTTCTTTTCGCGGCCATTTGTCTCAACCTCAGTCACATTCCGGCCAACCTTCTATCACTGGGCGCTCTGGACTTTGGGATGGTAGTTGACGGCTCTGTGGTGATGATTGAAAACATGGTGCGTCACCTCAACATCAAGGGTGATACACGACCGACCATGCAGAAGATCGGCAACGCAGCCCACGAGGTGCTGCGCCCGGTCTTCTTCGCACGCGGCATCATCATCACTGCGTACCTGCCCATCTTTACGCTGCAAGCTGTAGAGGGTCGGCTCTTCAAGCCGATGGCCTGGACGGTCACCTTTGCACTGATCGGCGCACTGCTCTTTGCCATCCTTGTCGCGCCGGTGCTTGCCAGCCTCTTCTTCAGCAAAGAGGCCAAAGAGTGGGAGAACCCACTGCTCATCTGGCTCACACAGCATTACCGCACCGCTGTCCGCGCCGCAATCGAACACCGTCGCACCACTCTCGGCATTGCCGCTGCGCTCTTCGCGATCGCGGTTTATCTCACCATGGGCGGACCCATCGGCTCGGAATTTCTGCCTCACCTCGATGAAGGCTCCATCTGGGTGCGCGGCACGCTGCCTCCCAGCGAGGGCCCCACCGCCAGCATCGACTTTACCAACAAGGCACGGCTGGTGATGGCCTCGTTCCCTGAAGTGACGCAAGTCGTGAGCCAGACCGGGCGCCCCGATGATGGCACGGATACTGCCGGTTTTTTCAACACGGAGTACTTTGTCGATCTGAAACCAAAAAAGCAATGGAGGCCCGTTTTTCATCAGGATAAGGAAGCATTGATCGCCGCCATGGACGCAGAGCTGTCGAAATTTCCCGGTGTGATTTGGAACTACTCTCAGCCCATCTCTGACAACATGGAAGAAGCCGTCAGCGGCGTAAAGGGAGAGCTGGCGGTGAAGCTCTATGGCGACGATCTCCGCACGCTCGAACATGAGGCCGAGAAAATTCAGGCGCAGATGGCCTCGGTTCCCGGTGTGGGCGATCTGGGCATCTTCCGCATTGTGGGTCAGCCCAACCTAAATCTGCAAGTAGACCGCGCCGCTGCCGCACGCTGGGGTATCAACGTCGCCGACATTCAGGACGCTGTGCAGACCGCGGTCGGCGCCACCGCCATCACACAAGTGCAGCAGGGCGAGGCCCGCTTTGATGTAACACTGCGCTATCAGCAGCAATTCCGCGACACGCGCGAGGCCATCCAGAATGTGCGGCTGCTTGCGCCGTCCGGCGAACGCATATCACTCGCACAATTGACAAGAGTATCAACCGATGATGGCGCCGAACAGATCAATCGCGAAGGCGGCCAGCGCTATATCGCCATCAAATATTCCGTGCGCGGACGCGACCTTGGCTCCACGGTCGAAGAGGCCATTGCCAAGGTCAACAAAAATGTGGCGCTACCCCCCGGCTATCACCTCGAGTGGGCCGGCGAATACGAGAGCCAGAAGCGCGCCGACAAGAGGATGGCCATCGTCGTCCCTATCACGGTGCTGGCCATTTTCATGATCCTCTACACCATGTTCCGCTCTTACAAATGGGCGCTGCTCATCCTGGTCAGCGTGATCATGGCTTCCATCGGCGGTCCGCTCGCGCTCTTCCTTACGCACACCAACTTTTCTGTCTCGTCAGCGGTTGGCTTCCTCGCGCTCTTCGGCGTTTCGGTGCAGACGGGCGTGATCATGATCGAGTTCATCAACCAGCTCCGCGCACGCAGCATGGGCTCGAAGGTCTCCTATGAAGAGCATATTATCGAGGCTGCCGTCGATGGCGCGGTGTTGCGCCTGCGGCCCATCATGATGACGATGCTGGTAGCTACGTTGGGATTGCTGCCTGCGGCCTTTTCTCATGCAATTGGTTCGGACTCGCAGCGTCCTTTTGCTATCGTCATCGTCGGCGGTCTTCTCGCCAATCTGATTATCGGCATCTTTCTGCTGCCCACGCTTTATGTGTGGATGGCGCGCGAGAACGACATCCTGCCAGCCGTTGAATCCACCGACGACTACTAGAGCGGCTCCACAATTCACATGTTCTATCTGTTTTCGTGAAAGGTGGTACTTCCGGTGTGTAGCAATTGTGGAACCGCTATAATCGGCTTCGATGGCATGACTAATTCTTCCTGGCGGTATTCCTGAACAACACGCCGCGGCAGGTTTGCAAGGCCATGACGATTGCAACCTTCCACCTGTTCGGCATCGCGATGCACGGGAACGGCCATAAGACGAAACTCATGAACATGAACGGGAGATAGTAGAGCGAGCCGTCATCGCGCAGTGTCTCCGACGTGTCGAAATAGTTGAATGCCAGAATCCTTCGCCGCCAAAGTACACGGGAAACTCCGGAAGTTCCAAACAAGCAACTGCTCTTCATGATGGATTTGCGCACATGGAAGAAGCGCATCGCACTTGAGCCAAGACTTCCTGGAACTCTCCGGTACACCACCAGCGGCTCAGGCGCCGCGGCGAAAACTTCAACGGAATAGCGAGCTGCGACTCTCAGCCAAAGATCCCAGTCCTCCGCAGCCCGCAGTTTTGGATCGAATCCGCCAAGCGCATCGAATATGTCGCGGCGCATCAGAACGGAGCTGACATTCAAGCGGTTGCGGTAGCGCAGCATGGGCAAAAGTTCACAGGGAGAGAAGAAGCGTCCTGCGGTCTCCGATCCATCGACGGCGATGATTCGAAAGCCGGTGTAGATCAGCGATGCCTTCTCATTCTCCATTGCGCAGCGCCGCTGGTGTTCCAGCTTATCTGGAAAGAACCAGTCGTCCGCGTCGAGAAACGCAATCCAATCGCCTGTAGAAGCCTGAACGCCGCGATTGCGCGCAGTGGAAAGCCCCATGTTCTGCGGCAATCGAACTACGCGAACAGGAGAAGGAAATGATTCCGCTTCGGCGGCGGTACCATCGGTCGACCCATCGTCGACGACAATGATTTCGATGGGAGCGTAGGTCTGGCTCAAGCAGCTCTCGATCGCTGTACGAATATACTGCTCTGCGTTGTACGCCGGAATTACGACGCTGATCTTCATCGACATCGACCTTCGATGCTGGTATTGCCTACGGGAGCATTGGAATCGCCCTTTCTGGTGTTCGTCATGATTCCTTAAACATTTCCCGGAGTTATTCCGGCGTATTCGGTACGGATGAGTACCGATAGAACCTTGCTCACCGGCCCGGCGACTGGCTTCGGCAGCATTCCGGTCAGAATGCCGAAGCGATCGCGGTCTTCCGGTTCCAATACGCGCATGAGATAAAAGAGCGCGAAGAGAACAACTAGAGAAGCGCTGCCGCCGGCCAGAATACCCAAAAGAGAAGGCAGACGCGCAGCGATCTGCGCCGTGTAAGAGGCGAACAAGTGCGGAGTATAAGAAGCGATCAAGCGATCAGTATAAGGAGCGGCCAGGAGAGCAGTATAGGAAGCGATCAAGTGCGCAGTCAGAGAAGCGATCGCGCTTCCGAAGGCAATTTTTGCAACCTGCACCCACGGCAGTTTCACTTTGTAAAGATAGATTGCGGCGCCCCACATCAGGCCGACGGCGACCGCCTGTGCCGCTCCGTTGCCGAAGCAGGCGCCCACCGCGCCGTATCCGCGAATGAAATACCAGGCAACGCCAATATCGATGATTGCGGCAAGAACGGTGGCGCCGATCACATATCTCTGCCGTTCCGCACTTTGCAAGAGATTCTGCGCGGGCGTAATGAAAGCTTTGAACATGCACAGCGGCGGGGCCAAAGTTGCAACCAGGGCGGCATCCTGGAACTGGTGGCCGTAGAGAAGCAGCAAAGCCGGAACCGCAAGCGACGCCGCGATGAAGTGCAGGGGAATGGAGGTAAGGGCGAGGTAACGAAAAGTGGACGCAGTAATGGCGGGAAGCCGGGATTTGTCGCGTCCGTATTGCGCGAAGATTGTGGCGCCGGCTGCCCCGCCGAAGATGGTCGCACCCAGCAGGAGTTGATCGGCCATGCTAAAGGACAGGGAGTAGAAGGACACTTGGCGGATATCCGTGCAGAGATGCTTGAGCAGAAAAATCTCCGACCGGCCCCAAACGACCATGGACACAATCATGCTGCCCACGCTGGAACATGCGAAGGTCATCATGCGGTTGCGCAATCCCGGCGGGTACGCGTGAGCCTCCCATGCCAATACGCGCTTCATGGTGGGAAAGAAACGCACTAGAAAATCTACGGCACGCATGACCAGCAGCGACATGCCGACACCGGTTACGCCCCAGTGGAAGAATATCGTTGCGCCAATTGCGCTGAAGTAGACAGCGGTTGAGATGACGGAGGCCGGCATATTGGTCGAGAAATCTTCCGTTGCCACATTGGCCTGAGCCGGGACGGAGTTGACCATCGCAGGCCAGATGCTGAGCACCAGGAGGACTGAGGCTAGTTTGTAATCTGCACCGGCATCGCCCAGCACCCAGACGAGCAGGCCGCCGGTTGCCAACGTTGCAAGTCCGACCTGCAACAGCAAAGTGTGCGTGAAAATGGAGCGGGCAATGCCACGGTCGCCCATGCCAATGAACTCGGCCATATATTTTCGCGTGGTTGCTGAAATACCCATTCCACCGAGCATGCTGACCCAACCGGCGATTTGCGAGACATAAATGATGTATCCATTTTTCGTTGGCCCTAGATAGTTGTTGATCGCGATCGAAGTAAACAGCGAAACGAATGCACTAACGACATTTTCCAGACCGAACCAGCCGGAGTTCTTCGCAATCGTTTTTGTATTGGACATAGGTTTCCAGCTTTGTTTTCAATGCGGGGTTGCGCGCGTTCATCGGCTGTTTGGCCAGGGACCATCAGACGCAACCGGCAGCGCTTGGCGCGCTGCCGGCAGCCATCAAGCTCTGTCGGAGTTCAACCTAATCCTTGCAGCGCCGCCTGCGCGTCCTTAGCCTGCGGCGAATTGGGCGCCAGCGATATAACCTTCTTCAGATGAGTTACCGCGTTGCTCTTATCTTTGAGCTTGCTATACACCATTCCGAGGTGATACTCCATCGCGGGATTGTTCGGCGAAGTCTTGATTGCATCCTCAAGCAGATCGCGTGCAAATGAGTAGGTTCCCTTGTAGTAGTAAGCCCATGCCAGTGTGTCCGCAGTGCTGGGCGAATTCGGCATGGCCTGCCGGGCAGACTGCGCTAGTGTCAATGCTACGTCTACGTTTTCGCCATTCTGCAACATCCGGTAGGCTAGATTGTTGGCGGCAACAGGCTGTTGCGGCTGAATTTGCAGGGCTTTCTTGTAATAAGCTTCGGCCTTGACCACATCCCCTCGGGATTCCTCGAGGGTTCCGAGAAGCGCAATCGCACCGGCATCGTTGGGATGCGTCTTCAGCCACTGTTCCCAGGCGCCGATCGCATTTGTCACTTGTCCGCGGGCGATTTGAATCTGAGCAAAAAGCATCACCGCCTCGCCATCCCCTGGATTCAAATCGATGGCTTTCTGAGCTGTGGCGGCAGCCTGATCCATATTCTTGTTTTGAGCCTGTAGCTGTGCCAGAAGATCGTAGAAACTGCTGTTCTTCGGACTCTTTGCAATTTGAGCGTTCACACGGGCCATGGCCTGGTCCGCATGTTTTTGGAACAGGTCGTATTCGACCAGCAGGCGCAAGGCCTCAAAAGCATTCGGGTCATATTGTAAGGCCTGCTCTAACAGCGCGACGCCCTCGGGGTAACGTTTCTGCGAAAGCCGCATCTTCCCGAGCTGAACATAGGCCTGCGGGCTTTGCGGGGCTACGCTCATTGCCGTCTTCAGGTCGGCTTCGGCTTTGTCTGCCGAGTCATGGCGCATTTCTACAATAGCGCGCCAGACATATCCGCCGGGAAAGCGCGGCGCCGCAACAATGGTCTTATCCGCAACGTCTGCCAGCAATTGCAAGTCGCCGCGCATGGCGGCGATTCGCGCCAGTTCCTCCGGCGCGTCAAGCCTGGACGGGTTCAGATCCTCGGCCTGGCGAAAGCTCTTCTCAGCCAGCGCATTATCGCCCTTGGCCAGTGCAGCCTTGCCCAGCCAGTATTGGATAAATGCATCTTTCGGGTAATTCTTGGCGCCATCCGTGAGTGCATCGACTGCTTCGCTAGCCTTGCCGTCGTTGAGCAGCACAATTCCGTTCAAAGCCGCCACTTCAGGATCTTTTGAGCTGTTCTTCATCAGTGCGGCCACTACGGTTCGGGCGGTTGTGTAATCCTTCACCTGAAGAAGAAGGCGAATGTATCCCTTTTGCACCGAAACATTCTTCGGGTATTTTTCTGACAGGCTTGCGAATTCCGCCCTGGCTTTGTCTATCTGCCCGGAACCGACATAGTAGTCCGCCAGTATGCGGACTCCTTGCGGATTGTCGGCAAGATCCTTCGAGGCCTCGCGCAGCACTTCCTCGGCTCTCGATGGATTGCCCTGCTTGATAATGACTTCAGCAAGGCTTGCCCTGGCAGACAGGCTCTTTGGATCTGTGGCAACGGCATCCCAACTAACCTTCTCGGCATCCTGCCAGCGGCCGCTCCTGCCATAGAACGAGGCGAGGAGCATCTTGGCGTTTACCGATTTCGGGTCAAGGGAAATCGCTTTCTTCAGCTCATCTTCCACCGTGGAAGCCTTGGTTGCGTCGGACGATTGCAGGATCGCGAGATCCTCGTGGAACGCTGCCCGGCCCGGCTCCAGCGCCAGAGCCTTATTAATCTCGGTCAGAGCGAGATCCTTGTTGCCCCGCCGGACGGCCAGCGCGGAGAGCATGGCGTGAACATCGGGATTGTTGGGCTGCGAAGCGAGAATCGCATCGGCCTGCTTTTGGGCGTCGTCTATCCTGCCGGCGGCAAGCAGCAGATTGCCCAGGTCGATGCGGGCCTTGTAGTTCGCTGGCTGCAAATCAATGGTGCGGGTGAGTTCCTCACCCGCCGAGCGGAACTGGCCCAAATGCATATAGGCCTGCGCCAGCGCATAGTGCGCGTCGGGAAAGCTCTTGTCGACCTTTAATGCGTTCAGATATTGGATGGCCGCTTCTCTGTATTTGCCCTGTGAGCTATACCGATTGCCGCTATCCAGATATTTATGCTTCCGCACATTTGGATCGCGGTGGCACCCAGCCAACAGGGTTATCGCAAGAAGGAGCATCACTACGCCAATCGATCCACGCCGATTCATTCGCCCACCCCTGCCGTCGAAACTCGCCCGATCTGCTCTACATGCATTGTTCAATCTCTTCCATCCTTGCCGGCTGCCTTTCGCTTGAGTGCAGCCCGATAACCTTTGCTGAACTATTTCCCGCTCAATGCTGCTTCCCATCTGCCTAGTCCGGGATAAACCGGGGAAGCATGGGCGCAAGTTGCGCGGTAAACGCCTCGGCTCTGGCCCTTGCTGCCGATTCGCCTTCTCGCGCATCAATCGGCGTTGTCACTCGCACCAGCGCCCCATCGGTCCTATCAAAGCGCATCGCGTCGGCGACCATATATATCTTAGCCATGTATTCACTGGCGACGCTACGTCCGTGCGCCTGGTACCAATAAATGACAAACTGCTTACTATCGCCGTTGGCAATGATGTATTCGCCCACCCGGTGCGGCTTGCCGACCGCATCGGTTAGATCCACGTACTGCGACGACTCAAACACCCAGCCTGCGCCGGGCAGGCAGTTCTTTGGGGAGTGAATGGTGACGCCGGACCGCTGGGTGGGGAAATATCCGATGAAAAGGCCGATCGGCGCCCTTCCTCCGCTTTGGGAGTAGACGCGCGACAAAAAGTCTCCGGCCCCAAGAACATCGAGCGTCTCCTGGCTGATCGGCTCATCGAACCCGGTCCAAGCCGTGATCTCACGCGGCATTTGCGACAGGGGCTCGCTGACGGGAATCCGATCGGAATTGCCGCGCGCCTTTAGGATCAGCGCCGTACCCGCCAAGAGAAGGACAACGACCCAGAAACGAGGACTCTTCATGCCGCCCTCCCTTTGGCTGGGAACAAGCACATGATGCGATGGACCATGAAAAGGCACCCGAGGGATACGAGAAACATGACCCAGCCCGAGAACTCATGAAAAAATCCCATTGCCTTCTCCGGATCCCAGTACTGGACGCATAGCCCCGTACCAAGAATGCGCACGGCGTTGGCGGCAATCGCAATCGGAATGCTTGCCAAGGCAAGAACGGCTCGCCTGAAAAAGCGCTTCTCCAGGAAGTACCCATAGAAAATTGAGAGCGTAAACAGGCTCATCAGAGAGCGGATGCCGCTGCAAGCCTCGGCAACTTCCAGCTTCATGGCGGGAAGCTCGATGACGTTTCCCTCGCGTAGGACCGGCACACCAAACAACGGGAGCAGTGCGCTGGCCATCTTTGAGGCCCAAATTTGGAGTGGGATGGTTATCTCGTTGAAAATAATAGCTGGAATTGGGATCGCGAGCAGCAGGACGAGCAACACGAAGCGAAGTTCCTTTAGGAGCTCCCATCCGCCAAAACAAAGCGTCAGGCCTGCCAGCAGGATGACCAGCGAAACCCGCGACAGGAATAGTTCCGCTCCGAAGACCCCCAAAAGCAGAACAACCAGCCCCAGGGCGACCACGGCAATCCCACTCCACGTGGGAGCAAGTCTTGTATTGAGAAGTGTTTGCCTGTTTTCCCAGACGAGGTAGGCGGCAAAAATCGGCACCAGGAAGCCGTGAGAAAAGTCTGGTATCTGCCACCAATCGGTCACCAGTTTGGCAAGCACCCGGTAGTAACAAGCCGCCATGAGCGCGCCGATGAGGACCGGAGCCCAGGAAAACCGAGCGTTTTGAAAGAGCCCGGGGTTCTGGGGAGTTCCGGGCATTTGAATCTCTTGGGTCATATTCTCCGTAAAGCAACTTGCCGCATTTCAATCCGTTACACATAGCCTAGCAATTGGTATGCCGAAAGTGGAACGGCTTAATCCAAAGGGATTCCCATAAATTGCCTCTTCTCTGGAATCATACTTCCTGTATGAGTGGAAACAACTTTCCACTTTTTAGGGAAACCGCTTTCACAGTCATTCCCGAGAAAAGGGCAAACAATAGCTTTTTGAGGATAGCTTATCTTATGGAAACGCCCACAACACCTGATATACCGAGCGGAAAGCCTTTTCCGCGCTCCGCACCCCCTGTTTGGAACCCGCATTGCTAAAGAAGGGGGTGTGGAGCCAGGTCACCTCATGGCAAGCAGCTTAATAATCCAAAACGCGAAACGAAATGGGAAGTCGCTTGGCCCCATCGAGGCGCAGATTCAGCGTGCAATCGCCCGCATTGCCGAGAGCGACTGTCCGATCCTGATTGCGGGCGAGCGTGGCGTTGGAAAGCGGTCCATTGCCGCGGAAATCCACGCGCATTCCCATAGGTCTCGCAGCATCTATACTGAGATACACGGCGCCGACGCAGATGCACAGGCAATTCTGTCGGCCTTTTCCACCAAGGGTACGGTTTATTTGTCGGAGATTGGCGACCTGAGTCTTGCCATGCAGGAGCTGATCGTGGACACCTATTTCCACGCCGAACAGCCGCAAAGCAGCCGTCTTCTTTGCGGCACGAGCCGCGAACTTCTGGAGGAAGTGAAAACCTGGCGCATGAGGGAGGATTTTTACTATCTGGTATCAGCCGTTACGCTCAGAGTTTCACCGCTGCGCTGCAGAAGGTCAGAAATCCTCATGATCGCCGACAACCTTCTGACGCAATACTCCAAACAGTTTGATCGTCCCAAGCCGGTATTAAAAGAAGGGATTATTGAGTTCTTGATGGAGCACACCTGGCCCGACAATTTGTCAGAACTTCAGACCGCGATCAAGACGTTTGTCGCCATTGGCGACCAGTCGATTTCCCTGGCCGCGCTGAAGGCAGCCGCGCCAGCCGTAAAGTCTAACGGGCATCGCAAGCCTCTCTCTCTGAAGGAAGCCACGCGTGCCGCATCCACCCAGATCGAGCGTCAGTTGATCTCAGAGGTGCTTGTTGCCACCGGCGGCAACCGCAAGCGCGCCGCGGACGAACTGCGGATCAGCTACAAAGCTCTGCTCTACAAGCTCAAGCAGATTGGGATGCAAGACCAGCACGTATCCAACGGAAATGGAGTCGCACTATGAACAAATGGAAGCTTTTCATTTTGGCATGCCTTGTACCCGCCATCTTTTGCCAGGCTCAGGACAAAGAATCCGCGAGCAAGCCCGACCAGCCCGTGTCGCCTGCCTTGACAGTTCCCGCGACTGCGGTGCCTGCGCTGGCCGCCGGAGCGGCGGCAGATTCCTATGTCATCGGCCCGTCCGACCAAATCACTGTGAATGTTTGGAAAGAGCCGACCCTTTCAGGCAGCCTCCTGGTTCGTCCAGACGGCATGATCTCGCTGCCTCTGCTCGGCGACGTGCAGGCCTCGGGCTTGACGCCGCTCCAATTGGCCGATCGGATCGCGACAATGCTGAAGAAATTCGTTCAAGACCCGAATGTATCCGTTGTGGTTAGCCAGATACACAGCAAGGTCGTCTATTTGCTGGGCGAGGTTGGCAAGAAGGGTCCGATTGAAATGACACCTGGCATGACCTTGCTTGAGGCCATTGGCAGCGCAGGCGGCCTGACCGATGATGCCAACGCGAAGAAGATTTACATTCTGCGCAACGACGGCGGAAAGCACGACAAGATACTCGTGCATTACAAGGAAGCGCTGAAGGGCGATAGCGCGCTCAATCTCGTACTGAAGCCAGGCGACACGATCGTTGTTCCTTAAGGCGCATCCATGAAAACGACTTTCAAACTCCTGGCGTTTCTACTCACCGTTAGCGCCGCGGTAGCCGCGCAGGTGGTTCCGGAGGCGACGGGTGGCCGTGGGCTGCCCATCAGGGGTACTTTGCACTACGATTTGCGCTACTCGCAGTCCGCCGAATTCGGTAACGCGCTGGGCAACTCGCAGTCCGCCACCGTCTCTGGCGATGCGGACTATTCGAACGGCAAAGCAAAGCTTCCATTCAGCCTGAGCTATGGCGGCGGCTACGGCTGGGCCTTAACGGGGCCAAGCTACTCGACGGGATTCTTTCAGCATGTGGCGCTGACGCAAGGCTTTGTCCGGCACAAATGGAATGTCACCTTAACCGACAGCATATCCTTCCTGCCACAGTCTCCGACCACGGGCTTTTCGGGAGTCGCGGGAACAGGCGACCTCGGCGGTTCCGGCTCGACAACTCCATCTGGCCAAACGATCCTCACTGTGAACACTCGGACCATCGAGAACTCCGCGAATGGAACATTCCAGCGTACCCTGAACTCCTCTACGACTCTGAATGCCAGCGGCAGTTCGAATCTGTTGCGCTACCCGGATGGCAATGGCCTGGATTCGGACTCGTGGGACCTGAGTGGAGGCTTTACCCGGCGCCTGAATAAACGCAATTCGCTCACGAGCCAATACAGTTTTTCTCAGAACACCTACCCCGGTTTCAGCGAGACGTTCAAGAGCAACACTCTCCTTGTTACCTATCAGCGCCAGTGGACGCGGAGATTGACCACCAATGCGGGCGCTGGGCCGGAGTGGGTGAATCTTGCGAACGGCGCCGGTGCGGCTTCCTCGACCGGCAACGAACCACCTACGACCCCCGTCTCGCCCAATTCGATTGGAGTCTCTGGAAACGCCGGGGTTACCTATAATATGCGGTTTGGGACGGCCGGCCTCAACTACAGCCATGGGACCAATAGCGGCGCGGGATTCTCGGTTGGCGCGAAGAACGATACGGCCAGCGCAAGTTACTCAAGGGAGTTTAACAGGAGCCTGACCGTCGGGGTTACAGGCAGCTACATGCGCACCGTTGGGCTTGAGACAAGCGGTGTCACCAACGGAAAATTCGGCGGTGTACAGGCCTCCCGGCGCATGGGCCGGTATTTCAGCGCCTTCGCAAGTTACACCGCAATCGAACAGTCGTCGAGTTCCGCGCTGAACCCCAACGCCCTCAGAGGGCTGACGCAGGTGTTCGGCTTTGGCATCGGGTATTCGCCTCGGGAGACCCACCTCAGGCACTAAATCTTTAAGGAGTCGTATGCTCGGGCATCGTGATCTGACAATGGAAGACTACGCCGGTATCTTGAAGCGGCGATTCTGGCTGATTCTAATCTGCTCAATAGCGGCCCTCGCTATTGGCGTAGTGGTCAGCCGCATTATTCCGCCTCAATATGAGTCGCAGACGCTCGTGCTTATTGAGCAGCAAAAAGTTCCGGAAGACTATGTAAAGCCGGTCGTGGATGAGAATCTGGGAGCACGCCTGGCTTCGATGAAGGAACAAATCCTGAGCCGCTCGCGCATTGAGCCGATCATTGAGCGATTCAACCTTTACGCAGGAGGCCAGACCACCCTGGACGATCGTATCGCAATGACGCAGAAGGCGATCGGAATCAAACCGATTCCATCCGCGAGCGGCGGGATGCCGGGTTTCTTTATCACGTTCAAGGCGCAAGACGCCCACACGGCACAGCAGGTATGCGGCGAGATCACCTCGCTTTTCGTGAGCGAGAATTTGAGCGCGCGTGAGCAGTCTGCCGAAGGCACCACCGACTTTCTCAAGCAGCAGCTCGAAGACTCCAAGAGGAATCTCGACGAGCAGGATGCCAAGCTCGCGGCCTTTGAGCAAAAGAATATCGGCAAGCTGCCGGGGCAGACCATGCATCTTGGGGATATGAGCCTTGCCTTGGGAAGTCCCAACGAGAGCACGCTTCAGGCGCTGACCACCCAGCTTGACGCCACCACACAGTCGCTCGGGCGCATGCAGCAGAATGAGACATTCCTCCAGGCGCTTGTCTCGCAGCAGACCCATGACCTGGAAAGTACCGAGTCGGGAGCCGGGATTTCAACGGATGAGCGCAGGAAGGAGCTCAAGGAGCTGATCGCACAGAAGCAAGCGCTGGAGGCGCTCTACACACCAGACCACCCGGATGTACTGGCGGTTTCGCGCAAGATTACCGAACTTCAGAAGGAAATTGCACATGCGCCTGCCGAGCCGGCTCCTGCTGCCGCCGCCAATCGCGAGGATCCACCCCAGCTTATGCAGCTCAAGTTTCAGCTGAAAAGCGTGCAGCAATCCATTGCCGCGACTAAACAGGAGCAGACTCGGATTCAGCAGCAGATTCGCAGTTACGAAGCGAAGATTGAAGCCAGCCCGCTGATCGAGGAGGAATACAAGCAGGTCACTCGCGACCACGAGACGGCATTGGAGTTTTACAACACCTTGCTGAAGAAAATGAACGAATCGTCTATGGCGACCGCTCTAGAGCATCGCCAGCAAGGCGAGCAGTTCCGCGTCATGGACGCTCCCAATCTTCCCGACGCGCCCAGCTACCCAAACCGGAGGATTTTCGCGGCCGGCGGGCTGGGGGCGGGCTTCGTTCTTGGCCTGCTCATCGCGGCATTGCTTGAGTATCGCGATACGTCCCTGCGCAATGAGAGGGATATCTGGGCATTCACCAAGCTGCCGACACTTGCCATCGTGGCTCACATCGAAGGCCTTCCCCGCGTGGCTAAAGAAAGCAGCCGCTGGAAACCATTTGCACGCGGGCAGAAACCCATAGAAAGCGCGGGCGGATAGCTATGTACAAGTCCTACTTTGGGCTTCGCGCCCTGCCTTTCGGAGCCAGCCCCGATCCGCGGTTTCTGTATATGATGCCGCAGATCCGGGAGTCGCTCGCGTGTCTGCAATACGGCATCGCGACACGGAAGGGGTTTGTCGTCATGACAGGCGAAGTGGGTACGGGAAAGACGACCCTTCTCAAGACGGTTCTCAGTACGTTCTCAAGCGAGCGCGTTTCGTCAGCGTTTGTTTTCAATCCGCGTCTCGATGTACTCGACTTTTTTGAGTTTGTGCTTACCGATTTCGGTATTCCCCCTAAGACGCGGACCAAGTCCGGCATGTTGCTGCAACTGAACCGCTGGCTTGTTGAGCGCTTTCGCGAGCGCGGGTTGTGCGTCATTGTTGTGGACGAGGCGCAGAATCTCTCCTGGGAACTGCTCGAAGAAATTCGCTTGCTGACCAATCTGGAGACTTCCTCGGAGAAGCTTTTGCAGATTGTTCTTTCTGGCCAGCCGGAACTCGAAGAGAAGCTTCGCGACCCCAGTGTGCGCCAGCTGCGCCAGCGGGTTGCCGTGTGGTGCAGAACCCGCGCGCTGACTGGCGAAGAGACGGAAGCGTACATCGCGGAACGGCTCCGGATTGCCGGCGCAACCGAGTTGGTGCTGGCGCCTGATGCGGTGCTGCTTGTCCACCACTATTCGAAAGGTATTCCACGCCTCATCAATCTTATATGCGAGCATTCCATGATCACCGCTTACGTTGAGCAAATGAAGCCAATCCCGGCCTGCATTGTAGAGTCGGTCTGCATCGATCTCGACCTGCACCTACAGCCCTTTCTGGTTTCGCCCATGGCCCTCTCGGGTTCGACGGGAAATACGATGCCGACCGCCATGTACAGTACCCCCAAGTCCGTCGTGAATGCAACAGATTCCCTGAAGGAACGTGAGATATGAGCCGCATATACGAAGCACTTCAAAGAGCAGATCGCGAGCGCAAGGCCGCGCTTGGATCGGGTGTCTCACAGGATGCCCCGCAGTTTGCCGAGCAGGCAGTTGCTCCCGATGCTGAGGAGCCTCCACCAGCCAGGGCCGAGGTCGTCCTGGAGAATATCGCGCTGTATCCATGGCAGCCATCCGTCGCATCCTTTCCCACGCTTGCGGATCGCGGCGTAGGCGTCGAGCAGTTTCGCAGCCTGCGCTCACGGGTCTACCAGGCCCGCTATGAGGCGCCGCTGAAGACGATCCTCGTCTCCAGCGGCATGCCCGCGGAGGGCAAAAGCTTTGTTACGGCAAATCTCGCCATGAGCCTCGCGCGCAACAGCGTGAATAACATTTTGCTCATCGACGCCGATCTTCGCCGCCCCTCGCTCCACAAATTGCTGGGCGCCCCGAGTTCGCCGGGATTGTCGGACTATCTGGCCGGGACCGTGGACTTGAATGCCATCTTGCAGCGCGACCGGGGTTCAGAGACCCCTTCCAACGCAAGCCAGCGCACCATCTCCAACCTCACCTTCATCCCCGCGGGCACCTGCGATGACGACTCTTCCGAATTGGTGGCCAATCATCGCATTGAAGAGCTGGTCGCCACCCTTGCCCCGTGTTTCGACTGGATATTAATCGACTCCCCGCCAGTATTGGCGGTTACGGATGCCGTGGAACTTGCACGCGCTGCCGATGCGGTCCTGCTGGTTGCGCGCGGAGGAAAAACTCCATATAACGTCGCACAGCGCACGCAGGCCACTTTCAACAAGTCGCGCATCCTCGGTTTTGTACTCAACGACATCAAAGACGCGCCGCGCCGCGGATATTACTACTACTACTACAGCTCGCCTGAAGCCGGCGCTCCCCCCAACGGGCGAAAGGATAGCGGGCAAAAGAGATGATAAGGTTTCTCAATGTCTACTATCCGACGCGGACCTTGGTGCTGCTACTCTGCGAGACGCTCCTCGTAAGTGGCGCATTTCTGCTGGCCACTGCGTGCCTGATGGGACCGGATACATACATCGCGCTTGTCTACGAGAATGGATTCCTGAAGATTGCGGGCATCACGGTTCTTACCCTGCTGCTGTCTTACTACTTCGACCTGTATGAGCCGCAACGCATCTCAGGCCGATGGGAGATTTACTTTCGCCTTCTCCTGCTCTTGAGCGTTCTTTCCTTTCTTCTTGCCGCGCTCGTCTATTTCTTCCCCGATCTGGATATCGGCCCAAATGTCCTAGTTGCCGGCGCATCCATCCTTGTCATTGCCCTCGTCATCTGGCGATGGGTCTATGCGTGGACAATCAACCTTTCAGTGTTTCGCGAACGCGTGTATGTGCTGGGGGGCGGCGAGCGCGCGCGCAAGGTCGTGGAGACATTGCGCACTCGGCGCGATGCAGGCATGGAGGTTGTTACAGGCAATGTAGAACCCGCAACGGGCGGGGATCTCGATCACTTTGCGGCAGAGCTTCGCTCGTTCTGCAAGCCGAAGGTTCAGATCGAGCGTGTTATTGTTGCCATGGAAGACCGTCGCAAGTCGATGCCGGTTCGCGAACTGCTCGATCTTCGGCTCCGCGGCGTTGTGATTGAAGAAGCAGGCGCCGTCATGGAAAGGCTGCTGGGCAAGCTGCCGCTGGATGGACTCAACCCCAGCTCACTCATCTTTACCGAAGGTTTCAACGTGAAGGCCTCGCAGCAGATTCTCCGGCGCCTTGTTTCCATCACGGTCTCCTTTATTGGACTGGCAATCTGCCTGCCGTTCATCCCGTTCATCATTCTGGCAGTGCGCCTTTCTTCGCCGGGGTCGATTTTTTTTCGCCAGACGCGTGTCGGACTGCGCGGGCGTCCTTTTTCCGTCATTAAATTCAGGACAATGCGCCAGGACGCCGAAGCACAGGGCGCCGTATGGGCCAGCAGAAACGACCCGCGCGTCACGCCACTGGGCAGATTCATGCGGAAGACACGCATCGACGAGATTCCACAGCTCTGGAACGTCCTCCGTGGAGAAATGGGATTTGTCGGTCCCCGCCCGGAGCGCCCTGAGTTTGTGCAGTGGCTGTCGAACGAGATCCCCTTCTATGAACTGCGCCACATGATCCGCCCTGGAATCACGGGCTGGGCGCAGGTGCGCTATCAGTACGGCGCAAGCCTTGAAGAAACAAAGCAAAAACTGGAATACGATCTCTACTACATCAAGCATCTTTCGCTAGGCCTGGACTTGCTCATCATGTTTGAAACGATCAAGACGATCGTGCTGCGAAGGGGCGCGCAGTGAGTATCCTCTTCTGGCTCTCGCTGACCGGCATCCTCTACACCTATGTGGGATACCCGGTGGCGATGTGGATGCTTTCGCGGCTGCGGCCGCGGTCCTGGAAGGCTGCTCCGATTACACCAAGCGTGAGTATTGTTCTTGCTGTGCATAACGGCGCCGCTCTGCTGCCGCGCAAGATGCGGCATCTCCTCGATCTCGATTACCCCAACATCAAGCAGATTGTCATTGTCTCGGACGGCTCAACCGACGGGACAGAAGAGTTGCTAGCTCGCCAGCAGAATCCTCTGTTCAAGACGATTGTTCTGAAAGAACACGCAGGCAAGGCGGTTGCTGTCAACGCCGGCGTGGCGGCGGCTACCTCGGACGTGATCCTTTTTGTGGACATCCGGCCGGAGATCGCTCCCGGCGCAATACAGCAATTAGTTGGAAACTTTGCCGATCCAAAGGTCGGCTGTGTGTGCGGTAATCTCGCACTGGTCCAAGCTGGTCACGACGCGGCATCTTCGGCTGTCGGCGGGTTTTATTGGCGTTACGAACAGTGGATCAGGAGTTGCGAGGCGCTCACGGACTCCCCGGTTGGTGTCTATGGCGGCTTTTACGCCATCCGCCGTGAACTTGCCGTGCGGCTGCCAGAGGGCACCATCCTCGATGATATGCTACAGCCGCTCTCAATCATCCGCCAAGGCTACCGGTCGGTTCTCGATCCCCGTGCCGTTGTCTATGACACTTGGCCGAAGAGAGTTGAAAGCGAGTTTCATCGCAAGGTGCGAACCCTGGCGGGAAACTTTCAGCTCCTGCAACTTGCACCTTGGACGCTGACTTTCCAGAATCGAGTTGTTTTTCAACTTGTCTCGCACAAATTGATGCGCCTCGCGGTTCCATATCTGCTTGTTCTGCTGCTTGTGTCGAATCTATCTCTCGCCGCCGGGTCGCGAGTTTTCGCGGCATTCGCTGTCATTCAGTTATTGGGCTGGGCGCTTTCACTTGCGGGCCTGCGCTTCAGGATCCCGGTGCTGCATCGCATTGCGGCTCCGGCCAGCGCATTGCTCGTACTCAATGCCGCCGCCACCGTCGGGCTCTACAAGTTCCTTGCTACGCGAGGCCCGCTCTGGAAGATATGGAATACGAGCGAGACGATGGCGAGAGAGTCAACTCCTGCACAGGAGAACGCGACGCCGTCTAACTCCGCTGCCGCCGTGGTTAAGTAATTGACATCGGCTAGTGCTTTTGCAATGATTCACATGAACTCGAGGAGCATCGGATCGCCATGACTAACCGTAAAAGAGCGCTTTTCATTGCCATACTCGGAATTGGCGCCTCGGCCAGCTACTTTGCGTATCACAGCCACATCGAAAACGTCAGGGCCGCAAAGCTGGAGCACATCGTACCACCCAAGCCTTTCTTCCCTCCTGGCTCCCCATGGACGCAGGATGTTAGCCATGCACCCGTCGATCCCCAGTCGTCTACTATCATCGCCTGGCTCGCGGATGCCGGTGGCTGGGGAACCGGCAGGATGCGCGTAGATTTCAGCCTCAGAGTGTTGCAGGCAGACGCCAACACACCCTTCGTTCCATTTCAGAAGGGACCTGGATTCTACGAGGCAGATTCCGACAAAATTTCGGTCTTTCCGCTCCCGCTTGGCGGTGGCATTGAAGGGCACACGGACTATAAGTGCCCAGAACAGGACGACTGCCACCTGATTGTCGCCGACCGGGGTCACGGCAAACTCTATGAAGCCTTCTTGGCTAATTATGCAGGGGGCGTTCTTAGCGCGACCGATGTAGCTGTTTGGGATCTTAACCGCGTTTATCCTCCCTACGGACGCGGAGATCAATGCACAAGCACCGACGCCGCCGGCTTTCCCATTGCACCGTTGCTCTTTAATGCCGACGAACTTGCTCTCGGCCACATCGACCACGCCATCCGGTTCATTCTTCCGAACCCTAGAATTCGAGCACATGTCTTTGTGCATCCGGCCACACACGCCGGAGCACCGCGCGGCCCTGTCACCGCGCCACCGATGGGAGCACGCTTCCGCTTGAAGGCATCTTACGATATGTCGCAACTGACTCCCGCGGCACAAGTCGTCGCGCGCGCCATGCAGAAATACGGCATGTTTCTCTCGGACGGCGGAAACATCGCGCTGACCGCGCAGAGCGATGCCGACACCAAAGCAAAGTACTCTGACATGGATTTCACTACCCACGATTTGGCCGATCTGAAGATAACCGACTTTGAAGTCCTCGACCTGGGGACGCCAATCCGGCTGACCGATGAATGCGTGCTGAAACCCTAACGGACGGGCAAACAGACAGCTCTTGCGGCTTATAGGATTGCTCCGCTGCGAATCTGGGCGCAGCCTGCAACGTCGCGCTGCTCTCTGCGAACCTGAGTGAACTTCTTGTCATATTTGTCGATCCTGTCTTTCTACTCGCTCATCGCTACAGGATTCCAGGGGGCATGTGAGGCGGCGCTTATTCAACTCGACTCTCTTTTCCGGCTCAATCTCCGAACTGCTTCATCCGCCAGCCGGCCAGATTCCATTTCTTGACGGCCTGCGATCCATCGCCGTCCTGCTCGTCATCAGCGGGCATCTCAGTACCCACTTCGCTGCCGCTATTAGCTCGAATCGCTTTTCACGACTGCCTTTTGTCGCCAACGGATGGATGGGCGTCGATCTCTTCTTCGTTCTCAGCGGCTTTTTTATCGGCGGCCAACTGTGGAAAGAACTGCGGAACAGCGAGTCCATCGATGTAGGCCGATTCATCCTGCGCCGCGGGTTCAGGATTTGGCCGCTCTATTTCTTCACGTTCCTGTGTGTTCTTGCTTATGCTCTCATGCCAGGACACGGCGCAGCGGCAAAGGAATATGGCTGGTCGGACGTTGTCTTTATTACGAATTTCTACAATCGCGGATTGGTGCTCGGCAGTTGGTCCCTCTGCACCGAAGAGCAGTTCTATATTGTTGCGCCGATCGCCCTCTATTTCTTCGCGCGGTGGGTGCGGCCGATTCGACAGTTCCGCCCCTGGCTGTGGGGATTATTCCTTTTCGTTCCGCTGCTGAGAACTGCCGTGTGGGTGCATGCCACCGGACATTTTTTTGCGCATAACCCGGCATCGTTTACCCCGCTCTATTACAGCTCCCTCACTCACTGTGACGGACTGATTATGGGGCTGATTATTTCTAACTTCTGGGTCACGCGCGATAAGCCCGGTCCGGCGTTCGCTACACCTGTTTTCTGGGTTGCGGCGTCGATTGCAATCTTGATCGGGCTGCACCAAGTGCAAAAAGAGATATTCGATTTCACGGTTCTAGCCTTGGTGTTCGGCTCGCTTGTCTGGCTTGGGATTCAGAGCCGGCCAGCCATCTTCAATTCCAGGCTCTTCTATTGGATATCCAGGCTGTCATTCGGCATGTATCTAAATCACGAATATATGTGCAACTGGGTTGTGCGCGTCGTGCTTTCGAGGCTCCCGTTCTCGGCGAACTATCCTTCATTGGCGAACATCTGCGGGGTGGTCACGATCACGGTGTTATCGGCTGCCATCTCGCTTGTGACATTTTGTCTTGTCGAGTATCCCTTCCTTCAGATGAGGAAAGTGGTGTTGGAACATAAGGCGAACAGTCCTGCTGTCGCCGCTGAGTCCATATTGCCCCCAGCGGTTTAGTTGGGCGTGCCGGACGCTTCCGCGGCGGCAAAAGTGCATTCGCGGCAGCGGCAGACGCGGCGCAGGTATTCCCACGAATAGATGCCGCCCGAGTGGCCATCTGCCCAGTTGAATTGCAGCGCATAGCGGCCCACAGCATGAGCGCTGGCCGGCTTGGCCGCTGGAGTGTAGATGGGCAGAACGGCAGCTGGCTTGGCCTTGGGCTGGCCGGCCTTACGGCCTTCCAGCTTGCGCTCCTCAATGCAGGTGGCGCAGGGACAGGCCTCGCGCAGCCAGGCAAAGCTCCATGCGCTGCGATGGCCGTCGACCCAATCGATTTCAAGCCCCTTGCCCTCAGTGAGCAGCACACGGACTTTTTCCGGAGTGACGGCGATGCGGGGAAGCGGGCGGTTTTCTTCCGTTTCGCGAACTTCCTCGTCTTTTGAAACAAAGCGAATGCCTTCGTGGCTCATACTTCCAGTTTACAGCGGACAGCGAAAAGCAGACAGATGTGGGCAGATCGTCAGCAGCTGTTCGCTGTTCTACTGCCGCCGGTCGTAACGCAGCTTGAGCGCCAGAATCGCCAGAGCCAGAGCCAGAGTGACGGCGTTGGCGGCGGTGATGGGACCTGACCCGATGCCAATGCCGTAGACCAGCCAGCAGCTGACGCCAAAACTGAATAGAAGAAACATGACAAGCGAAATGTCGCGGGCGCTCTTGCGCCGCCACACTCTCATAAGCTGAGGCAGAAAAGAGAGCGTGGTGCAAATGGCGGCGGTCGAACCGATCCAGTCAAAGACCCAATGCGGCATCGCCCAGCGCGCAAGGAGCCCGGCAACCAAAGTGAGCGCTATCATTGGCCCTACTTCTTCTTCGACTTCGCCGGTTTGCCAGATTTCTTGGCAGCACGCTTGGCCGCTGGCTGCTTCAGCGCTTTCAGAGCCGCCTGATTCTTCTCGATCAGGGCGCAGCGCTGTTCGACGCAGGCGCGGCTGCGCAGCGGATCGGCCGGCGTGTTCAGCACATAGTCCAGCAGCTTCTCCACCGTGCTGGTGGCCACGTGCAGCCGCGTGTCCGATGAAGCGTAGTAAATCCACACATCGCCATTCTTCTGCCCGATCCAGCCGTTGCTGAAGACGACGTTTGATACATCTCCCACGCGCTCCCAGCCCTCCGGAGCGATGAAGTAACCCGCGGGCTTGTGTGTAACCACCCAGGGCCGCTCCAGTTCACACAGGAACATATAAAGGACGTAGCGCAGGCCGGCGGCTGTGTTGCGCACGCCATGCGCCAGGTGCAGCCAGCCCTTCGGCGTCCTGATGGGCGCGGGGCCCATGCCGTTTTTCACCTCTTGGATGGTGTGGTACTCGCGGTTGTCGAGGATGATTTCCTCATCGACCTCGGCCTGCTCGATGCCCGCCGACAATCCCCACCCGATGCCGCCGCCCTTACCGGCCTGGATGAAGTCGTCCTGCGGCCGGGTGTAGAAAGCATATTTGCCATCAACAAATTCAGGGTGCAACACTACATTGCGCTGTTGAGGGGACTTCGATTTGAGATCGGCAAGCCGCTCCCACGTCTTCAGATCCTTTGTGCGGGCGATGCCGCACTGCGCCACTGCCGAGGATGTGTCCCACTCCGGCGTCTTCGGATCCTTGCGCTCGGTGCAAAACAGTCCGTAGATCCAGCCGTCCTCATGCTTCACAAGCCGCATATCGTACACATTGGTGTCAGGGCTGGCGGTCTCAGGCATAAGAATCGGATAGTTCCAGAAGCGGAAGTTCTCCGTTCCGTTTGGACTTTCGGCGATGGCAAAAAACGACTTACGGTCTGCGCTCTCGACCCGCACGGCCACAAGATATTTACCCTCATGCAGAATGGCGCCGGCATTGAAGGTAGCATTGATGCCCATCCGCTCCATCAGGAAGGGATTCGTCTTCTGATTGAGGTCGTAGCGCCATACGATCGGGGCATGGGCCGCGGTCAGGACCGGAAACTCGTAGCGGTCGTAGACTCCATTGCCGCCGGGTAATTTGTGGTTGCGGCGTGCCAGCAGTTTTTCCTGCTGTTTGAATAGCTCCAGAACGCTCTTTTTGTAAGCTGCCCGATTCATCGTCTCGCTCCGGTTCTTCACGATTGCTGTTGTGTCTCGGCAAGACAAAGCTTGCCTGCGTCCACCCGCTCCATGACTTCAAAGCATGTGCGGCTATTGTGGTAGGGGCATTTCCACGGGTCTACTTTATATTGATCGGGATCCGGTATGCCGGACTGCGACACTTTCCAGAACCATTCGCCATGCTCTCGATCGACGATGTGCTTCTCAATGAATTCCCAGCTTCGCTCCGCGGCATCCATGAACCATTGACTGCCCGATAGCTCATAGGCGTTAAGAAATCCTATGACAGCCTCAGCCTGCGGCCACCAATGCTTATCGCTATCGATGATCCCCTCGGAGCCGGCCTCGTAGAGCAGCCCCCCATCTGTGTCCAGTCCCTGCTCGTAAACCGCCTGCGCCATTTTGATCGCGGTCTCGCGCACACGCTTCAGCGTGTCGGGCTCGCCGAGAATCTCCGCAGCCTCACACAGGAGCCAGCTTCCCTCAATGTCGTGCCCAAACGAAATCGTTTCGGATCGCGAACGCCACTCTTCGTCGAAGAACAGAATGAAGTGATGAGTGACTGGGTGGATGATATGGTTGAGAAATATCTCGATCAGTTCCTTGAGCCGCAGCCGAACAGTCGCGTCTTCATGAACGCGCAACAGCGTGGCGTAGGCTTCCATCATATGAAGATGTGTATTCATGGACTTCTTCTCGTCCATGTCCGCATCGCTCAGGCGCTGGTCCGCTGCCAGGGTCCAGTCTCGCTCATACGTCTCAAAGTAGCCGCCATGCTCCGCATCGTGGCCAACTGCCTCAATCTGCTCCACCATCCGCAAGGCCCTGGCCAGAATCTCGGCGTCGCTGGTTGCGTGGTAATACTCGGCCAAAGCATAGACGGTAAAGGCCTGTCCATAAATGCGCTTCTTGGTGTCGATGGGACGGCCGTCATAGTCGACCATCCAGTAGACGCCACCAAACTCTTTGTCCCAAAAGAAACCAGCGAGATATTCATAGGCGCGGTGAGCCGCATCGAGAAACACCGGATCGCGATAAACGCTATAGGCCTTCGCGAAGGTCCACAAAATGCGCGCGTTCAGGATCACTCCCTTGGCGGCATGCGGATCGACAGTCAGATCATTGGAAATCTGGCCTCGAAAACCGCCAAATTCATCGTCGATGGTGTATTTAAGCCAAAAGGGCAGGATGTTGGAGAGTAACTCTGTTTCCACCTTTTGCCGTAACTCTTGCACCGTGTTACCTCCTCAAAAACCTTCCGCTGCGGCCTTGCCAAGCCAGCGGACTGCCCGTCAGACAGCCTGTTGCAGAATCGCGTCGATCCTGCCCAGTTCCACCCCAGAAAAATCACGATTGGACAGCGCCGCCACATTCTGTTCGATCTGTTCCACTCGGCTGGCGCCAATCAGCGCGGAAGTCATTCGTCTGTCGCGCAGCACCCAGGCCAATGCCATCTGCGCCAGCGACTGTCCGCGTTCACTGGCCACAATACTCAGCGCGCGCACTTGAGTCAGGCGATGCTCGTCGATGTCCTGTTTCTTCAGGAATCCATGCGGCTTGCTGGCCCGCGAGTCGCCGGGAATCCCTTGCAGATAACGGTCTGTCAACAGCCCTTGCGCCAGCGGACAAAAGGCAATACCGCCCACGCCCTCATCGTCCAGCACGTCCAGCAGTCCATCTTCGACCCAACGGTCAAAGATGGAATACTTGGGCTGGTGAATCAGGCACGGCGTTCCCAGTTCCCGCAAGATCTTCACGGCCACTGCGGTCTGCCTGGCACTGTAGCTTGAGATGCCCGCATACAGAGCCTTGCCGCTGCGCACGGCTTGGTCGAGCGCCTGCATCGTCTCCTCGACGGGCGTCTCCGGATCGGGCCGGTGCGAATAAAAGATGTCAACATATTCCAGGCCCATTCGGTTCAGGCTCTGGTCCAGGCTGGCCAGCAGATATTTGCGCGAGCCCCAGTTGCCGTAAGGGCCGGGCCACATGTCCCATCCGGCTTTGGTGCTGATAATCAACTCGTCGCGATACGGTTTCAGGTCGAGGCGCAGAATCTCGCCGAAGTTGCTCTCCGCGCTACCCGGCGGCGGCCCGTAGTTATTAGCCAGATCGAAGTGAGTTATGCCGAGATCGAAGGCGCGGCGCACCATCGCGCGGCCATTTTCAAAGTTATCCACTCCGCCGAAGTTGTGCCACAACCCAAGAGAGATAGCCGGCAGGCGCACGCCGCTCTTGCCGCAGCGGCGGTATTGCATTGCCTCGTAACGCTGATCGCTGGCGACGTACAAGGTGATTCTCCTAACTCAGAATTCCCTTGATCGTAACTTCTTTTCGTCCGTCCGTGGGAGGTGCAACGACATTGCCCTCGATCGGTGTTCCGTCCACGGTCAGTGCAATCCTATTGCCCTCGCCCTTGCGCTCGATGGTGATCTTGTAGACCACATCGCGGAAGACGCGAGTCGCGGTGAAGCCCGGCCAGTTCTTCGGAATCACCGGAGCAATTTCCAGCCCATCGAGTGTGGTGCGGACGCCCAGGATCCACTGCACAATGGCGTAGTAGTTCCACGCTGCCGTGCCGGTGAGCCAGGAGTTCTTGGCCTCGCCGAAGGTGGGCGCGTCTTTGCCCGCGATCATCTGCGCGTAGACATACGGCTCGCAGCGATGCAGGTCACCGATTTCTTCGCGCGCCGAGGGATTGATCCGGCTGTAATAGTCGTGCGCCGCATCGCCGCGTCCCAGGCGTGTTTCTCCAATCATCACCCAGGGATTCACGTGGCAGAAGATGCCGGCATTCTCCTTGTATCCGGGCGGATAAGAGGAAATCTCGCCAAGGTTCAAGTAGTACCGGGAGTAAGCCGGCTGCTGCACTACGATTCCATGCTTGGTCGCCAGATGCTCGCGCGTCGAGTCCATCGCCTTCAAGGCCGTGCCGTCTTCCAGGCCGATGCCAGCCAGCACGCAGAAGCCGTTCGACTCGATGAAGATCTTGCCCTCATCGCACTCTTTTGAGCCGATCTTCGCGCCGAAGTCGTCGTAGGCCCGCAGGAACCACTCGCCGTCCCAGCCGTGCTCGCGAATGACGGCCAGCATCTTCTCAGTCTCGCCAATATAGTGGCTGGCTTCGACGGTCAGGCCGAGATGGCTGGCAATCGCTGCCAGTTCGCGCCCTGCATGGACAAAGAGCCCGGCGATGAAGACCGACTCGGCCACTTTGCCGTCCTTGTTGGTGGTGGTTTGGAAAGACTGGCCTGGCGTGTCGGAGAAGCAGTTGAGATTGAGGCAGTCGTTCCAGTCGGCGCGGCCGATCAGCGGAAGCCCATGCGGCCCCAGGCGCTCCAAGGTATAGAGGAAGCTTCGTTGCAGGTGATTGTAGAGCGTGGCTTCGGAGCCAGATTGATTGTCGAATTGGACCGGCTCGTCGAGAATGCTCCAGTCGCCGGTCTCCTTGAGATAGGCGGAGACGCCGACGATGAGCCAGTGCGGGTCGTCATTGAATCCCCCGCCGATGTCGTTGTTGCCGCGCTTGGTGAGCGGCTGATACTGGTGGTAGGCGCCGCCTGTGGGCAGTTGCGTTGCGGCCAGGTCGAGAATACGCTCACGGGCGCGGGCTGGCGCCATGTGGACAAAGCCGAGCAGGTCCTGGTTCGAGTCGCGGAACCCGAGGCCGCGACCAATGCCGGACTCATAGAACGACGCCGAGCGTGACATATTGAAAGTCGCCATGCACTGGTACGCGTTCCATATATTGACCATGCGGTTGGTGTGAATATCGGGCGTGTTGACCTGGAAGACGCCGAGCAGGCTCTGCCAGTATTGGCGCAGCCGCTCAAAGGCAGCGTCGGCATTGGCTGCATCGAGATACCGTGCGATAACCGGCTTGACCAGCGTCTTGTTGATGGTCTGCGAATTGGGCGGATCGAACTTCTGGTCGACGGGATTCTCGTGGTAGCCCAGCATGAAGACAATCTGCCTGGTTTCTCCCGGCTCAAGTTCGAGTTTCACCTGATGAGCGCCGATGGGCGACCAGCCGTGTGCAATGGAGTTGGTGAGTTGACCGGCCTGGACGGCAGCGGGCGAGTCCCAGCCCCGATAGCGGCCCAGAAACGCCTCGCGCTGGGTATCGAAGCCCGCGAGGGGTTCCGAGCACGCGAAATAGGCAAAGTGATTGCGGCGCTCGCGGTACTCCGTCTTGTGATAGATGACGCCGCCGTCCACTTCTACCTGGCCGGTATTGAAATTCCGCTGGAAATTGGTGGCGTCGTCCTGGGCATCCCACAGGCAAAACTCAATACTAGAGAAGGCGGAAATCCGCGCTTTGGTGGCGCGGTGGTTGGTCACTGTGAGCTGCCAGAGCTCCAGGTTCTCGTCGAGGGGAACGAAGTACCGGGTATGGGCCTCGATACCATTCGATGTGGAGCCGATGACGGTGTAGCCCATGCCGTGGCGGCAGGAGTAATCCTCCAGTTCATGGCGTGTGGGCTGCCACGATGGCGACCAGAACTGGCGCGATTCTTCGTCGCGCAGATAGATATAGCGCCCCCCTAAATCGAAGGGAACGTTGTTATAGCGATAGCGGGTGAGGCGCCGCAGCCGGGCATCGCGATAGAACGAGTAGCCCCCAGCGGTGTTGGAGATGATCCCAAAATAAGCCTCGCATCCCAGGTAGTTGATCCATGGCAGGGGCGTATCTGGTTGCGTTATCACGTATTCACGGTTTTGGTCGTCGAAATAGCCGAATTTCATCAGGATTCTTTCCCCCAGGACACTGCCGACCGCCTGCGCGGCGCCCGGTCAGTCAATGCAGATCAAAAGGCTTTCTGGAAATCGATGCGACGTAACCCAACGTCGATCAAACGTTTTTCCAGAGTATTATTTCACATTGGAAGACGAAAGGTGATTATACTTGATTCGGCGTTGGAACGAAGATTTTCCACGCATGAAAAGTAAGAGTCCTTGCGGCTGCGCCGCGCATGATGCTTGTACTGGCTCAATGGCTGACGATCCCATGCTTCTGAGCCCGTATCTGGTGCTTCCATGGCGAAATCGGACGTTATTGGCCGGAGAGCGGGCATTCGGTGGTCCGCGATAAGCGGGACTAGGACATCTGCCGCGATATTTGAAAGGTACAAATGCATCTTCACGTAATTGACATCGTTATCATCGTGGCTTACCTGCTCAGCACGGTGTTTATTGGCTACTGGGTTTCAAAACGCGCATCCCAGAGCATGCAAAACTACTTCCTCGGCGGCAATTCGATGCCCTGGTATATGCTGGGCATTTCAAATGCGTCGGGAATGTTCGACATCAGCGGCACCATGCTGCTGGTCTCCTGGATGTTTGTGTACGGATTGAAGAGCGTATGGATCCCCTGGCTCTGGCCCACCTTCAACCAGATATTCCTCATGGTCTACCTATCATCCTGGCTGCGCCGCTCCAACGTGATGACCGGCGCGGAGTGGATCAAGACCCGTTTTGGCACGGGGCGAGGCGCGCAGTTATCGCACCTGATCGTAGTGGTCTACGCTTTTGTCAGCATCATCGGCTTCTTCACCTATGCCTTCAAGGGCATCGGCAAATTTGCGCAGACCTACCTGCCCTGGCATCTGTCGGCCAACGAATACGCGCTGATCCTGATCGGCATTACTGCCATCTATGTCATCAAAGGCGGCATGATCAGCGTGGTCATCACCGAGGTGGTGCAGTTCTTCATCCTCTCCATCGCCTCCTTTGCCGTCGGCATTATCGCCATGCGCAAGGTGGCTCCCGAGATGCTGCAAAGGGTGTTGCCCGCAGGCTGGGACAACCTCTTCTTCGGCTGGCATCTGAACCTCGACTGGTCCACGCTTCTTCCCGCGGCTACCGCCAAGATCGCCGAAGACCGGTACGAGCTCTTTGGCTTCTTCGTCATGATGCTGCTCTTCAAGGGTATTCCAATTTCGGCGGCTGGACCTGCGCCGAACTACGATATGCAGCGCGTGCTTTCGGCGAAGAATCCGCGCGAAGCATCGATGATGAGCGCCTGGGTGAACATCGTGCTGACCCCGCCCCGCTACTTCCTCATCATGGGTCTCACCGTGCTGGCGGCGGCCTTCTTTGGTCCTGACCTGCGCGCCATGGGAACCCACATGGATTTTGAACTGGTGCTTCCGCTGGCGCTGGGACGCTTCGTCCCGATGGGCCTGCTCGGCTTCCTGATTGCCGGCCTACTGGCGGCCTTTATGTCCAACTTCGCCGCCACCGTCAACGCCGCCCCGCCCTACTTTGTCAACGACATTTACAAGCGCTACATCAATCCCAACGCTTCGCCCAAAACCTATGTTCGCTTGAGCTATCTCGCTTCTTTTACCGTGATTGTGATTGGCGTCGTCTTCGGATGGAACGTAACCTCGGTCAATGAGGTGGTAGTGTGGATTGTCTCCGGCCTTTGGGGCGGATATACAGCCTCCAACGTCCTCAAATGGTACTGGTGGCGCTTCAATGGCTACGGCTACTTCTGGGGCATGCTCACCGGCATTGGCTCCGCGCTGGTGATGCCGAAGTTCCTGCCGCTCCTACCCTTTGTGCAGCACTTGATGGCCAGCTACACCATCAATATGGAAGTAGTCATCATCTTCCCAGTGGTTGTGGGGATTTCATTGATCGGCTGCTTGCTCGGCACCTTCCTGACCAAGCCGGAGTCCGACGAGGTGCTGATGGACTTCTACCGCCGCGTGCGGCCATGGGGCTTCTGGGGGCCGGTACTCAGGAAAGTGCTGGAGGAGGATCCGGGCTTCAAGCGCAACAAGGACTTCTTCCGCGATATGTTCAACATCGCCGTGGGCATCGTCTGGCAGGTTTCTCTGGTGGCGCTACCCTTGTACATCGTGATTCAGGAGTTCCAGCGCGCCGGTATCGCCTTGGCGGTTATTCTGGGAACATCGCTGATTCTCAAATTCACATGGTACGACCATCTGACCGAGCGCGAGGTCGAGACCGGCAAAGCTGCTCAGCAAGAAGCCATCTAAGGCTGTCAATCTTGGCTGAGAGCAGTAACTCAACTGTGCGCATGTGCCCCGCCCGCGCGAACCAGGAAGGGTTGGATCACATGTTTCCGGCGGACTCGCAGTGATAACCTGCTAGTCCCGGCAAAGATTCGGTATATTTTTCCTACTGGTGATTGTCGCAAGGGGAGTTCATGGTCAAACCTACAAAATCGGGGGCTAATTCAAAACGCACGCAGCCCGTCAGCTTGCGAACGCTGGGCGACCATCTAAACCTTTCGCCAGCTACCATCTCGCTGGTCCTGAATAACGCTCCGGGAGTGCGCTCGATTCCCCAGGAAACAAGGGACCGGGTAACCAAAGCGGCAGCGGAATTCGACTATCGCCCGAGCTTCTATGCGCGGTCGCTGCGCACCCGCCAGACCTTCTCAGTTGGCGTGCTGGTGCCGGATTTGAACGACCATTATGTCGCGCCAATATTGGCTGGCGTCGAAGAATACCTCATCGAAGAAGGTTACTTCTATCTCACCGCTAGCCACCGCCGCAAGCCGGACCTCATCGAGGAATACCCGCGCCTATTGATGGACCGCTCCGTTGAAGGTTTCGTGCTGATTGACACCGTACTGGAACACAGCATGAAGCTGCCCGCCGTGGCTGTTGCTGGTCATCGCACCATTGAGGGGGTAACGAACGTTGTCCTCGATCAGCGCCGGGCGGCTGAGCTGACTTTGCATCACCTCTACGAACTCGGGCATCGCAAAATCGCATTCATGCGAGGCGGCAGCCATAGCTCTGACGCGGATGAACGCTGGGAATGCCTGATGGCAGTTGCCGCGGAGATGAACCTGGAGGTTTTGCCCGAGTTGACCGTGCAGGTAAAGTTGCGGGTTTCCGCGCCGGAACTGGGTTTTGGGCCGGCCAATGAACTGCTCGGTCGCGGCAGCCCATTCACGGCCATTGTCTGCTACAACGACGAGGCCGCCATTGGCGCCATCCGCGCCTTGATGGATCACGGCCTGCGCGTGCCGTACGATGTCTCCGTGGTGGGCTTCGACGACATTCAGAGCGCGGCCTTCCACAATCCCAGCCTGACGACCATTCGCCAGCCGCTCAATCAAATGGGGGTTGTAGCTGCTCGCATCCTGCTACAAAGGATTCGCGGCAAGCAGGATCGCGATGGTACAGTGCCGATCTTGCCCGAGCTGGTGATTCGCGAATCGACCTGTCCTCCCATTACCAAGCGGAGCCGCGAGAAGCGGAGTTAGGACCCAGCCGCTCTGCTTTCTCTGTAAACCCTATTGCACCGTCAGCTTCAACGTCATGGTGTGAGACAAACCGCCGGAAGCCGCGGTGACGGTCAAGGAATAACCCTGCGGAGTTTGAGTGATGCCGCATCCATTCAATCCCGCTGCTATGGCAGCGCCAATCAGCGCAAGCAACACAAAGCTCCTCAAGCGATGAGCGCCCCTGCGCAGCCTACCAGAAAACGGCAGCCCCAAGGCAAAGGGAAACAGGATAAGCCCCAGCGCCACATTCCGTGAAATTTTGCCGAAGGGGCTTCGCGGTGTGGAGTGAGCGGCCGATTGGCCCGGCGGCAACACCTCGAAAGTCACATTGCTAGTTCCGGCGTTTGCCGGCGCAGTAGCCGGGGTGAAGACGGCGCTCCTGCCTGCCGGCAAGCCGGTCACGCTCAAGCTCACGGCGCCGGGCAGCGTTGCTCCGCCAACAGGCGTAATCACCAGCGGATAACTCGCCGAACCTTCCATGGGCGCGGTCGCCGATCCTGTTGTGGCGCCACCTGCCAAAGTCAGCGTGAAGTCCTGGACTGTCTGCGTGAGCGCGCTGGTGGTGGCTGGATTGTAGCTGCTGTCGCCAGAATAGGCGGCTGTAATCGAGTGAGGCCCAATCGTGAGCGCCGATGTGGTAAATGTCGCCACACCAGATGTCACTGTACCCGATCCAAGCTGCGTTGACCCATCGTAAAAAACCACAGTGCCGGTGGGCGTGGTTGCAAATGAGGCAATCGTGGCTGTGAACGTGACCGGGTTTGAAAGGAAGACCGGGTTGGGCGAGGCAGTCAGCGTTACGGTCGGAGCACCAGGGATCACCGTCAGCGTAACAGTAGCAGTTGAAGTGGTGTAATCAGTCGTATCGGTAGGAGTGAACGTCGTCTTGAGCGTCTGCTGTCCAACGGCCAGCACGGTGCCCGCGGCAGGAGAGTAGCTGAAGCTGCCTGCCAGCGGAGAAGTAGCGTCGAGCTGTGTCCCGCTCAGCGGCGTGCCATAGACGATCGGCGCGGGCGTGGGCCAGACGATCGCTGGCGGCTGCTGGAAGATGACTGCATCCGACGCCGTCACGTTGCTCGAAAAATTCGGGCTTGAGACTGTCAATCCAATCTGCCCGGTAGCCGGCTGGCCTGGCTGGTAGGGCGGCACGCTCAGGGTGAGTGTGACCGAGTCACTGGCGCTGGCAGGGATGCTTGTCGTCCGAACGCAGCTTAGAGTACTCACGGTACAGATCCAGCCGCCAGTTGCGTCGGTCAGGGCTGTGGCTGTAAGGCCTTGCGGCAGCGTGAAGGTCAAAACGGCAGAACTGTAGATGGGTGCGGTCGTACTCGTGTTGGTCACATTTACCGTAACCTGATCGGCGCTGTCTCCCTGTTTGACGATCACCGGGCTGGGCGCAAAAGCGACTGAGAGTGTGGGGACCACCACCGGAGTTACAAAAGACGACAGATCGAAGAGAGCATACTCGAGCATCTCTTCCTGCGCAGTCATTCTGGTTTCAGGCGGGCACTCGGTTGGATATGACACTCTGCCAAAGGCTGACGGATTGATCACGTGATACTCGTTGTACAACACGCGTCCGCATTGGTTGGCGGCGGGCGCGCCAACCGGCGTGTTGAAGGTGATTTGCATGACTGGATTACCGGCCGCGCTGTCATTGAGGGTGAGCCAGGGCTGTGTGGGCGCAATCACTCCGTTGAAGTCGTGGCGGAGCGTGCCGATCTGAATCTGCCCCGGCGTGTTATTGAACGAGGCGCCCGCATTTTGTAGCCACTGGGAAAGCGTTGCCCCGTCGGTGAATCCTGTATTGACCGTGGCGATTCCTGGATCGGGGGTGGGATCGTTCTGTTGAGGGTTCCAGTTTGCAACCGGAGGAAATTGCGAGTCGTAGGGATCGCTGGGGTCAAGCCACGCATAGCTGAAGTGGGTCGTAAACACCCGCCCGCCAGCATTCGCATAGTTCAGTAAATTGGTCGCCGCAGTGGGGGTGGCTTGAGCGTCCGGACCCCCTTGGCAGGGAAACATGACCATGTCGTAGCTGTTCAGGAGCGATGAATCTGTCGGAGTACCCATGAGCGTAGTTTGAGTCGGAGTCGACGCGGTGATAGTCGCTCCCGCCGAATAGCTGCCTAGGTAAAGATGGATGCGTCCTCCGGGATTGGTGGTGCCATTGTCGTCTGTAAACTCCGTATCGGCAATGCCCATATCGTGAAAGACACACTCCAGAGCGTCGGCCCCGCCCGTGGCGATTGCAATCAGCGGAATGTCGCCCTGCGTATGGTTCGCGGGCATGTGCAGAACAAGCCCGGTGAGCGGGCCGGCGGCAACGGTCTCGCTAAACTGCCGCCTCCACTTGCCCGCCTGGATCACCAGGGTATAGGTGGCGTTCTGGGGTACATCTGTCAGTGTGAAGGTCCCATCCACGGCGGTATTGGTATAGCTCACTACGCCGGTTGGAGTGGTGCTCGTCAGGCACTGCACGCCGGAAGGAAGCGTATCCACAGTCCCGGTAGTGACGTAGACAAGAACACCAGGCAGCGGTAGAGAGCTGGCTGTTGTTCGCGGATCGTAGACCGCGCCACTGATCGTCGTGTTTTGCGCGGACGCAAGCGCACAAAGAACAGGAAACACCAGCAGCACAGCCGAGACGGCGCGCTTGGACCGTGGGGCGTATCTGCAAGCGGCTACAGAAAGAGACCGGGCAAGAATAGAGCGAATCAGACGATGCGATGCGGCCATGGCGAAGGTATCCCTTTTCAACACACGCCAGCCTACATGATCGAGCCCCGATGCCCGCGCAGTCGCATGAAATTGATTCCCGTTGCCGCTGGCCTCCCCGAGCAGGCCGGCAAACCATTGGGCATTGCCCCCGCGAAGGCGCCATTCGTCGATAAGCAGACTTGCGAATGCAGTTCCGAATCCCGATTGGCAACCCGGAACCATCATACGCCGTGTTTCGTCAAAATGGCGATATGCAGGGGGCCGTTGTGCACAAGAACCCGCCAAAATCAGTCAGGAAAAGAAGTGCGAACTAACGAGAGGCCAACCGCCGACAACATCAGTCGTAACGCTCAAAGACGATCTGCTTGCGGTGCCAGCCAAAGCCAGCCAGGCGGTCGCGGACGCTGGAAACCATGAAGTTGAGGCCGCAGATATAGGCGTAGATATCGAAGTTCAGCTCCGATGCCAGCAGGTTTGGATCGGGCGGAGGCGTAGGCAGCGGCAGGCCCAGGCTGGCGGCGCGCTCTTCCACAATGCGGGCCACATGATCCTGCACGTAGCCGCGCAGGCCGCCCCAGCTCTCCTCGGCGCGGCTCAGCGTGGGCAGGTAGTGGAAATTCGGCTTGCGCTGCGCCAGCGCCTCAAACTCCTCGCGGTAGTAGATGTCGGTTTCGTGGCGTGTGCCATATACCAGCCAGATCTGCTTCCCGCCGCTGCGATCCGGACCGTCGGCGGGAAAGAGCGATTGCAGGAAGCCGCGCATCGGCGCAACGCCCGTGCCGGTAGCGATCAGGATCGAGTCGGTGACCGGCTCCTTGAGTATGAAATGCCCGTGGGGCCCATGAATCTGAATGGTTGCGCCCAGCGGCAGATCGGGCAAGTCGGCCAGGTGATTGGAAAAGAAGCCTTGCTCGACTCGGTTGACGCACAGCTCGAAGCGATTGCCGTTGGCCGCCGAAGCAATGGAGTAAGCGCGGGTCTGGAGCTTGCCGTGGGCATCCTCGGCCACCGCGGAGACAAATTGGCCGGCGGCAAAGGGAAAGCTCTCAATCCCGTCGAGAACGAAGACGAAGTGGTAGCACTGCGCCACTTCGGAGATGCAGACTTTTTCTTCAAGACGTGCGGTAAGGAGTGGTCGCGCCAAGGCAGTTCTCGCTGAGGAAGAGATGAGGCCCGTGGAACGGGCTGTGTGCAGTATCGCCAGAGGAGCGGCATGGTGGCAAGCCGCCCTTTGCGAACTGAGGCTGCTAGCCAAGGGCAACGGCATGCGCCCACCCCTATAATGAATGGGGAGCCGGACGAGTTATCCGTTCGCTTTTCCGCATCCAAGCCCGTTTCCTGAGGATTCCATGGCCGCACTGCTCGAAGCAATTACCGTCAAGCGCAAGATGTATTTTGAGTTTGAGAACACCCCCTACTACTGCCTTGAAGCCGAGGTTTCAACCCCCACCGCGCGGGGCGGCCAGACCCTGGTCCGCCTGAAGATGCGCAACCTGCTTACCCGCGCGGTCTTCGACAAAACCTTCAAAGCCGGCGACAGGTTCAAGGAGCCGGATCTGGAGACGGTGGAGGCCTCTTACCTCTACAGCGACGGAGAGGGTTCGCACTTCCTGGACCAGGAGAGCTTCGACACGCACACTCTCTCGGGCCAGATGATCGGGGATGCGCTGGACTTTCTCGTGGAGGGCGCCTTGATCCAGTTGCACAAGTTCAACGGCAACCCTATCGGCTTGCAAATGCCTGAAAAGGTCGAGCTTGAAGTTACGTATACCGAGCCCGGTGCGCGCGGCGACACCAGCGGCAACGTGACCAAGCTGGCAAGGCTGGAGACCGGCCTGGAGATCAAAGCTCCGCTTTACGTGGAAGTGGGCGAAAAGGTGAAGGTCTACACCGAGACGCGGGAGTTCGCGGGGCGCGCCTGAGCGCCTACTCCACCGTCACCGACTTGGCCAGATTCCGCGGCTGATCCACATCGCAGCCGCGGCGCACGGCGATGTAGTAGGCCAACAGTTGCAGCGGCACAATCTCAATGAGCGGCGAGAGCAGTTCGATGGCCGGCGGAACGTGGATGACATGCTCCACCAGGCTGCCGATGGTCGTATCGCCCTCGGTGGCTACGGCGATTACGCGGCCCGAGCGCGCGGTGACCTCCTGGATATTCGAGAGGGTCTTCTCATAGCGCAATTTTGACGCTGGGTCGGCTTCGTCGCGCGTCGCCAGCACCACCACCGGCAGGGTCTCGTCGATCAAGGCGTTTGGCCCGTGTTTCATCTCTCCGGCCGGGTAGCCCTCGGCGTGGATGTAGGAGACTTCCTTCAGTTTCAGCGCACCTTCGAGGGCAATGGGGAAGTGAATCCCGCGTCCGAGGTAGAGAAAGTCGCGCGCATTTGAGAATTCCTTCGCAAGCTGCTCGCATTGCGCGGTGCGCTGGCGCAGCACCTCTTCGATCTTTACCGGAATGCGGCTCAGCTCCTCGATCAGCGCCACCGACTGGGCCGCGTCCAGCTTGCCGCGCAGTTGCCCCAGCTTGAGCGCCAGCAGGAACAGCGCCGTCAGTTGCGCGGTAAACGCCTTGGTGGAGGCCACGCCAATCTCCGGGCCGGCGTGGGTATAAATGGCGCCGTGGGCCTCGCGGGCCACCATCGCGTCTACCACGTTGCAGATGGCTACGGTCTTCGAGCCCAACCCGATCATCTCGCGCTGCGCTGCTAGCGTGTCGGCGGTCTCGCCGGATTGGGTAATCAGCAGCCCCAGCGCATCGGGGCCGGCAATGGGATCGCGATAGCGATACTCGCTGGCGTAGTCCACATCTACGGGAAGGCGGGCCAGCCGCTCGATCATGTATTTGCCGGTGAGCG
>Ga0302320_10002553_pt1 | contig 42823 bp, 29 predicted proteins | sample Bog_T0_3_FD_202130 | JGI IMG/M metagenome (GOLD analysis project Ga0302320, IMG submission 202130) | Peat permafrost microbial communities from Stordalen Mire near Abisko, Sweden - Bog_T0_3 | ecosystem: Environmental > Terrestrial > Soil > Wetlands > Peat | place: Sweden: Abisko, Stordalen Mire... | reverse complement strand
GCCTCTGGAGATAGCTTACGGGCATCTTCACGTTCCATACTTCATTAGACGCACGCCGCCACAAAAAGTGTCAGTATTTATTTGCCGAATCTATAGGAGGCGGCAACGCTTGTGGTGTGGAGTTTTTTTTGCGTCAATGGCAGGGATCGGAGCGTCAGACATAAAAAGCGTCTTTTCGGCGACTTGTGGCTGGTGGACGGGACAGACTTCGACAAGCTTGGAGTAGTGAGTGCCGAAGTTGCACCGGAGGCGGAGCAACTTTTGGCCTGCCGGGAGCGTAAAACATTCCGGCAAGAGCCGGAGGGCGCGATCCCCTGGACCGGCCAGCATTCAAAGGGCGGCCTAAAACGGGCAGCCTCAACAGGCGGCTTGAACAGCAGAAAGATTGAGCGAGGAACAGGGCGTTGAAACCCATATTAGGCTGTGTTGTACTTTTGGGCCTTGCGGCGACGGGCTGCCAGCAGGAGAAACCTGCGGCTCCGGCGGGCGCAGGAATGCAAGGGATGCCGGTACGGACGGTGACGGTAAGTCTGGCGCCGGTGGCGCAGGCAAGCGAGTATGTGGCGACAATCAAGTCGCGGCGGTCGGTGTCGGTGGAACCGATGGTTCCGGGGATGCTGACACAGATTCGCGTGAAGTCGGGCGACCGGGTGGCGGCGGGCCAGGTGCTGATGCAGATCGATCCGCGGATGCAGAACGCGGCGGTGGAGGCAGCGCGGGCGACGGAGCGGCAGAAGAAGGCGCTCTACGACTTCAACAAGGTGGAGATCGACCGTCAGAAGAAGCTGTTTGATGCGGGAATCACGAGCCGTGACGCCTTCGACCAGGCGCAGCAGGCGTTCGACAACACCAAGGCGGATTACGAGTCGGCGTTGAACCTGCGCAAGACGCAGGAAGAACAACTGGCCTACTACACGATTCGCGCGCCGTTTGCCGGGGTGGCGGGGGATGTTCCGGTGCACATTGGCGATTATGTGGCACCGATGAACAATCCGCCGAGCATATTGACGACGGTGGATGAGAACAAGGATCTGGAGGCGTATATCTACATACCGACCGAGCGCGCCGGGCAGGTGCGCAAAGGGCTGGATGTGGAGTTGATGGACAACAGCGGCAAGCTGCTGGAGAAGACGAAGATAGATTTTCTGTCGGCGGAGGTGGATCCGACGCTGCAGGGGATTCTGGTGAAGGCGCCGGTGCACACGCCGCTGGAGACGCTGCGCACGGCGCAGATGATCAAGGCGCGGGTGATCTGGAGCAATACGCCGATGGCGGTGGTTCCGGTTCTGGCGGTGATGCGTCAGGGCGGCCAGACGTTTGTGTTTGTGGCGCAGGAACGGGGCGGCCATCTATTTGCAATGCAGACGGCAGTGACGCTGGGCGATACGGTGGAGAACTCCTATTCTGTAACCGCGGGGCTGAAGGCCGGGGACAAAGTGATCGTTTCGGGGACGCAATTTCTTGTGAACGGCATGCCGGTGATTCCGCTGGGCGGGTGAGGGATCGTGGTTTCCCGGCGGTTTCCTGCCTGAGCGAAACAGGTTGAAAGTCGTGGTATCCCACCCTAGCCGCAAAGACAAAGGCACGGCGAGGGTGGGGCACCCGGCTTCGCTCAGGATGACAGGGCGATGGGAGAGCGGAGCCAGCGGCTGAAATGCAGGTCTTTCGACTGTACGGATCGCAAAAAGCTGACCGCTTCGCTCAGGATGACAGCGCATAGGTTGGAACCAAAAAGGAAGGCTTACCTTGTTTGTTGATTTCTTTATTCACCGGCCAGTGTTTGCGACAGTTTGCGCGTTGATGATCATTTTGGCGGGGGCGGTTTGCATTCCGAACCTGCCGGTGGCCATGTATCCGACGCTAACACCGCCTGCGGTGATGGTGATGTGCAACTATGTGGGCGCGAACGCGAACACGGTGGAGAAGGCTGTCACCATTCCGCTGGAAGAGGCAATCAACGGCGTGGAAGGCATGCGGTATATCAGCTCGTCGAGCACGAACAGTGGTTCGAGCATGATTACGGCGACGTTCAATACCGGCTACGACCTGGACATCGCGGCGGTGGACGTGCAGAACCGCGTGTCAAGCGCCCAGGGGCGGCTGCCGGCAGCGGTGAATGCTACCGGCGTAACGATTCTGAAGTCCAATTTCAATTTCGTGTTCGGCGCGGGATTTTATACCGAAGACGGGCGTTATTCTCCGGAGTTTATTTCAAACTATCTGGACGTTTATGTAAAAGACGCGATCAAGCGTGTGCCTGGCGTGGGCGACGTGATGATCTTTGGCGAGCGCAAGTACGCGATGCGGGTATGGCTGGACCCGGAGAAACTGGCGGCGCGCAGCCTGACGGCGACCGACGTGGTGAACGCGCTGGCAGAGCAGAACGTGGAGATTCCGGCGGGGCAACTGGGGCAGCCGCCGGCGGATTTGAAACAGGCATTCCAGGTTCCGGTGCGAGTTGTGGGGCGGCTGACCTCGCCGGTCGAGTTTGACCGGATCATCATCAAGAACTCAGCGAATGGCCTGGTTGAGTTGAAGGACGTGGGCCACTCGGAGGTGGGCGCGGAGGATTACAGTTCTTCGCTGCAGTACCTGGGACATGATGCGAACGGCATTGGCGTGGAGCAGTTGTCAAACGCGAACGCGCTGGAAGTGGACAAGGCGGCGAAAGCAGCGCTGCTGGAGTTGTCAAAGAGTTTTCCGCCGGGGCTGAAGTACGCGATTGCGTTTGACTCGACGACGGTGGTGGGCGACTCGATTCGCGAAGTGCTGGAGACGCTTTCGATAGCGGTGGTGATCGTGATCAGCGTCATCTTCCTTTTCCTGCTGGATTGGCGGGCGACAATCATTCCGGCAGTGACGATTCCGGTTTCGCTGATTGGCACGTTTGCGTTTATCAAGCTTTTCGGATTCTCGATCAATGCGCTGACGCTGTTCGGGATTACTCTGGCAACGGGACTGGTGGTGGATGACGCCATCGTGGTGATTGAGAACGTGCAGCGGCATATCGCGATGGAGCACTCCGATCCGCACGAGGCGACGTCGCGGGCCATGGGCGAAGTGACGAGCGCGGTGATTGCGACGTCGCTGGTGTTGATTGCGGTGTTTGTGCCGGTGAGCTTTTTCCCGGGAACAACGGGCATCCTGTACCGGCAGTTCTCGCTGACGATTGCGTTCTCGATTGCGATTTCTGCATTCAACGCGCTGACGCTTTCACCGGCATTGTCGGCGATGTTCCTGCGCGGCGAAGAAGACCGGCCGAAGCAACTTGACTTTCTGCACATTGGTTTTGTGTCACGGGCATTTGCCGCGTTCATTCACGGAGCAGACGCCTTCATCACGTGGCTGGCGAGCACGTATGCCAGGATCATCCACGTGGCATTGCAACTGCGTTACCTGCTGCTGGTGGTGTTCATTGCCGGGTTATGGGGCACGGTGTGGATGTACCAGCGGGTTCCGACGGGATTTATTCCGCAGGAAGACCAAAGCATGCTGATGGTAATTGTGCAGGCGCCGCCGGGGTCGTCGCTGGCGTATACGACGCGGCTGTCGGAGCGGGCGCAGATGGTTCTTCAGACCAACCCGGATGTTCGCGGGGCGTTCAGCATTATGGGGTTCAGTTTTTCAGGCGGCGGATCGAACTCCGGCATGATGTTTGTGAGTTTGAGGCCATCGGATCAGCGGCGCGGCAAGGGCCACTCGGCGGCGGATATTGTGGCCGATCTTTCACCGAAGCTGGGCGGCCTGATGTTTGCCCCGAACGGCGGGCTGGTGGCGGTGTTTGAGCCGCCGGCGGTGCAAGGCGTAGGCAGTTTTGGCGGATTCAGTTTCATGCTGCAGGACTCCGGGAATAATACGCTGGCCGATCTGGACCGGGTGGCGCACCAGATTGTGAATGCAAGCCGCGCACGCAAGGATCTGACAGGGTTGCTGACAACTTTCTCGGCGAACGACCCGCAGGTTCTGGTGACGATCGATCGCGAGAAGGCGAAGGCGATGAATGTGCCGCTGTCGCAGATTACGACGACGCTAAGCGTGTTCATGGGTTCGGAGTACATCAACGACTTTGACTACAACAACCGCACGTATCGCGTGTTTGTGCAGGCGGACCAGCCGTTCCGCATGACAGCGAAGGACCTGCACAGTTTTTATGTGCGCTCGGATTCAGGGCAGATGATTCCAATGGACAACTTGGTAAGCGTGGTGGAGAGCGCGGGACCGCCAACGATCTCGCACTATAATCTCTTCCGTGCAGTTGAGATCGACGGGTCGCCGGCCCGCGGCTACAGCTCAGGGCAGGGACTGGCGTCAATGGAAGAGCTGGCCAAGCAAAACATGATGCCTGGAATGCGATTTGAGTGGACAGGGCTGACGCTGGACGAGATTGAGTCGAGCGGCAGAGCGCTGATCATCTTCGGGCTGGGCATCCTGGTGGTTTACCTGACGCTGTCAGCGCAGTACGAGAGTTTTGCGTTGCCGTTCATTATTCTGCTGGCGGTGCCGATGGCGATTCTGGGCGCGCTGGGGCTGGTTTCGTTGCGCGGGTTGTCGAACGACGTGTATTGCCAGATTGGACTGGTAATGCTGATTGGCCTTTCGGCAAAGAACTCGATTCTGATTGTGGAGTTTGCCGAGCAGTTGCGGCGCAAGGGGCGGTCGATTGCGGAAGCGGCGATTGAGGCGGCGGAGCTGAGGCTGCGGCCGATTCTAATGACGTCGTTCGCGTTCATTCTGGGCGTGCTGCCGCTGGTGTTTGCCACCGGCGCGGGCGCGTTGGGCAGGCGGTCAGTGGGTACGACGATTGTGGGCGGCATGCTACTGTCAACGGTGCTGAACCTGATCTTTATCCCGGTGCTTTACGTGCTTCTGAGCAGACCTCTGAGGCGCGGGGATGCACCTGCGCCGGAGCCGGCGGGAGCATAAGGTGGGTGGGCGCTATTTGTCGTGGTGGGCGATGACGTAGTCTTTGATGCGGATGTAGAGCTCGCTGGTGACTACGCCCTCCTCGATCAGATCCTGCTTGGTGCGGTAGGGCCGGAAGCGCACGATGCGTCCGGCCCAACTGCGGGTCATGCCGGGCACCTTCAGCAGTTCATCGACAGAAGCGTGATTGATGTCGATGCGCGCCTCGGGCGGGGGAGCGGCAGCGGATGTTGCGGGGATGCTGCGGGTGTCGCGATCCTGATCCTGGGCCAGGACGGGCGGGAGGAGAGCGAGGATGGCAACTGCGACAAACGCTAATCTGAGCTGGACGAGCACGGGATCATTTTCAACCCATGCCGGACCGGCGGCAAGGAAAAGATTTGACAGGGGAAGGATTTCCCTTTAGCTTTTAGACAGATGCAGAGTCACCTCCATGCCGGTCACCACCATCATCACGGGACCCAAATGCCGGCGGACTGCCATGGCTTGAAGTAACAAGCCAGAGAGATCAGAAGAAGCAAAGCCCGCCGGCGACCCAAGCCGGCGGGCTTTTTTTGTTGACCGCACAAATCTAAACCAAGGATGAAACCGTGGAACGGATTGATTTCGAGAAGATGGATGGACTGGTGGCCGGGATTGTGCAGGACGCCGAGACGGGCCAGGTGCTGATGCTGGGATTTCTGAACCCGGAGAGCTATGCCAAAACACTGGAAAGCGGCTTTGTGACTTTCTGGAGCCGTACGCGGCAGAAGCTGTGGATGAAGGGCGAAACCAGCGGCAACCGGCTGCGCGTGGTGACGGCGGCGACCGACTGCGACAATGACACGGTGCTGTTTCGCGTGATTGTTGAGGGCGATGGGCTGGTGTGCCACGAAGGAACCGTCAGTTGCTTTACCAAACCGATAGCCGTCGGCACGGCCGGCAAGAAGGAGGAAGCTCATGGTTAACAAATTGAGACTGGGAATTCCCAAGGGCAGCTTGCAGGATGCGACGATTGCGCTGTTCAAGCGGGCGGGGTGGAATATCTACGCCGATGGGCGGTCGTATTTCCCATCGATTGACGATCCGGAGATTGAGTGCATGCTGATTCGCGCGCAGGAGATGGCGCGGTATGTGGACCATGGCGTGCTCGACGCAGGCCTGACCGGGATCGATTGGGTGGTGGAGAGCGGCCTGCAAGTGACGAGCGTGACCACGCTGACCTATGCCAAGCAGAGCCGGCGCAAAGTACGGTGGGTGTTGGCCGTTCCCGAGGGCAGCGGCTTTGAGAAGGCAGAGGACCTGGAAGGCAAGATTATCGCCACCGAATTGGTGGAGGTGAGCAAACGCTACTTTGCGGCGAAGGGCGTGAACGTGAAGGTGGAGTTCAGCTGGGGCGCGACTGAAGTGAAGCCGCCGACGCTGGCTGACGCGATTATCGAGATCACCGAGACGGGCAGTTCTCTGAAGGCCAACCGGCTGAAGATTATTGACACGGTGATGGAGAGTGAGACGCACCTGATTGCAGGCAAGGCAACACTGGCCGACGCATGGAAGCGCGAGAAGATTGACCAGATTGCGATGATGCTGCGCGGGGCGATTGATGCGCAGTCGCAGGTGGGACTGATGCTGAACGTGAAGCGTGAGGATCTGGAGGCAGTCCTGGCGGTATTGCCGGCATTGAATTCGCCGACGATTTCGCAGCTGAGCAACTCGGAGTGGGTTGCGGTGAACACGATTGTGGAAGAGCGCGTGGCGCGGGACGTGATTCCGCGGCTGAAGGCGGCGCGGGCGACGGGGATTGTGGAGTATCCGCTGAACAAGGTTGTGCTTTAGGGAAGCGTTGAACAAGTCGCGGTGACGGTTCAGCATTTCCTCAGGGGCTAAAGCCCACTTTCGTTTTTTGGCTCTTGCGGCACGGCTAAAGCCGTGCCCTTTCAAGACATCGACATGATTCGAGGTTCCTTTGAGCATTTGCGTTGGGCCGAGGTGGCAACGATGAAATTGATTAGGACAAAAGGGCGTGGGGCGCAGCAAACAGCGGAGATGCTGACGGCGCTGGAACGGCGCGGGGGGGCAGCGCTGGATGCTGTTGCGCCGGCGGTAAAGGGGATTGTGACGAATGTGCGCCAGCGGGGCGACAAGGCGCTGCTGAAGTATGCGGCGGAGTTCGACGGGCTCAAGGGCGCGGTGGATTTGCGGGTAACGCAAGAGGAGATGTCAGCGGCGTGGGAAGCGACGGAGCCGAAGCTGCGCGAGGCTCTGGCGACGGCGGCGGCGCAGATTCGGGCGTTTGCTGTGAGGCAACTGCCGGAGTCGTGGAGCGACGAGGCGGTGGATGGACTGGTGACGGGGCAACTGGTGCGGGCGTTGGGCGCGGTGGGCTGCTATGTACCGAGCGGGCGGCATCCGCTGCCTTCAACGCTGCTGATGACGGCGATTCCGGCGCAGGTGGCGGGAGTGAAGCGGATTGTTGTGGTTTCGCCCAAGCCTGCTCCCCTCACGCTGGCCGCGGCGCACTTGCTGGGGATTACGGAGTTTTATCGGCTGGGCGGGGCGCATGCTGTTGCGGCGCTGGCGTATGGAACGGAGAGCGTCGCGCGGATAGACAAGATTGTGGGGCCGGGGAACTTGTATGTGACAGCGGCGAAGCGGCTGGTGGCGTTTGATTGCGCGATCGACATGCTGGCGGGGCCAACCGAGATTGTGGTGACGAGCGAACGTGGCAGGGCGGCGGATATTGCGAGCGACCTAGTGGCTCAGGCCGAGCACGATCCGGAGGCGCTGGCGATTTTTGTTACGATGCGGGCGGAGCTGGCGAAGGATGTGATGGTGGAGGTGAAGGCGCGTGCTCGCGAGAATGCTGTGGCGCAACAGGCGTTGGAGCGGAACGGGCTGGTGATTCTGGCGGCGAGTGTGGAAGAGGCGCGACGGATTACGAACAGGCTGGCGCCGGAACACTTGACGGTGGACGCGGCGAGCGATGTGACGTGGGTGGAAAATGCGGGATCGGTGTTTGTGGGACGGTGGTCGGCGCAGCCGATAGGGGACTATATCAGCGGGCCGAATCATACGCTGCCGACGGGCGGAATGGCGCGGGTGCGCGGCGGGTTGAGCGTGAATGATTTCGTGAAGTTGATTACGGTGCAGGAGTATGCAGCGCAAGGGATGAAGGCGCTGGGGCCGAAGGCAGCGCTGCTAGCGGAAGCTGAAGGGCTAACTGGGCACGCTGAGGCGATTCGCGTTCGGCTCGGCAGAGGCTCGCGCGCAGGCCTCAATCGAGGAGGGTCTCGTGGCTGAAGTAATTACGGCGATGTATCCGGCGGCGCGGGCGCGGGTGCAGGCGATGAAAGAGTATCACCCGCCGCTGGGTTGCAGGGACGCGCTGCGGCTGGACTTTAACGAGAACACTTGGGCTTGCTCGCCGAAGGTGCGGGAGGTGCTGGCGGGGATTTCGGCTGGTTCGCTGACCAGGTATCCGGAGCGGGAGCCGGTGGAGGCGCTGGTGGCGGTGCGGCTGAGGCTGGAAACTGCGCAGGTTGCGTTGACGAATGGCGTGGACGAGGCGATTCACGTGCTGTTCGAAGCGTTTCTTGAGGCGGGCGATGAGTTGCTGCTGCCGGTGCCGACGTACACGATGTATGAGGTGTATGCGTCAGCGACGGATGCGCGGGTGGTGACGGTGCAGGCGGCGGACGATTTGCAGTTCCCTTTCGAGCGGCTGCTGGATGCGATTACGCCACGGACGAAGATTGTGGCGATTGCGAATCCGAACAGCCCTTCGGGGTCGGTGGCAACGCGGGAACAGCTTTTGGAGGTTGCGCGCCGGGTGCCGCAGGCTGTGGTGCTGGTCGATGAGGCGTACTTTCATTTCCACGGCGAGACGGTGATGGACTTGATTGGGACGGTGCCGAATCTGATGGCGGCGCGGACATTCTCAAAGGCGTATGGGTTGGCCGGGTTGCGGCTGGGGCTGCTGGCAGGTCCGGTGGAGTTGATGCGGTGGGTGCGAAAGGTGCTTTCGCCGTATAGCGTGAACTCGCTGGCGCTGGCTTGTTTGCCGGCGGCGATGGAGGACACGGAGTATCTGGAGTGGTATGTGGGCGAGGTGCTGAAGGCGCGCGGGGAGTTTGAGGCGGCGCTGGATAAGGAGGGCGTGCGGCGTTGGGCGAGCCGGGCGAACTTTGTGCTGGTGGAGATTGGGGCGCGGCACGGGGAGTTTACGGAGAGGATGCGCGCGGCTGGTGTGCTGGTGAGGGACCGGTCGAGCGATCCGGGATGCGATGGACGGGTGCGAATCACGATTGGAACGCGGGAGCAGATGGGGACGGCGGCGGTTGCGCTGAGCGAGACGCTGGCGGCGCTGCGGAGTGAGGGAGCGAAACGATGATGGCTGTTGCGAAGAAGGATGGATTGCGGAAGTCGATTGTGGAGCGGAATACGGCGGAGACGCGGATTGCGCTGAAGCTGACGATTGAAGGAAACGGGCAGTACAAGATCATTACCGGGATTCGGTTCTTCGATCACATGCTGGAGTTGTTTACGCGTCATGGGGCGTTCGACCTAGAGTTGACATGCAACGGCGACCTGGATGTGGATCAGCATCATACGGTGGAGGATGTGGGGATTGCGCTGGGCGAGGCGTTTGACCGGGCGCTGGGAGACAAGCGCGGGATTTTGCGGGCGGGTTATTTTCTGATGCCGATGGATGAGACGCTGGCGATTGCGGCGGTGGACTTGAGCGGGCGTGCGGCGTTTGCGGTGGACGCGAAGGTGAGGACGCGGCTGGTGGGAGATTTGCAGACGGAGCTGGTTACGGATTTCTTCGAAGGGTTTGCGCGCGGTGCGCGGGCGAATGTGCATGTGAAGACGATGTATGGAAGGTCGAATCATCACAAGATTGAGGCGATCTTCAAGGCATTTGCGCGGGCGCTGCGGGTGGCTTGCTCGAAAGACAAGCAGTTGGGAGAGATGTTGCCGAGCACGAAGGGGTTGTTGTGAGGATGGCCTCGATTGGTGGGTTGAAATTTGCGTTTCCTCGGGGGCTGAAGCCGCGATCATTTTTTCTGCGGCACTTGCGGCACGGCTGAAGCCGTGCCCTTTCAAAACGGCAGCTGGTTCGGAGATTTTCGATGCGGGTTACGGTGATTGATTACAAGGCGGGGAATTTGACTTCAGTGCTGAAGGCGCTGCGGCACCTGGGCGCGGAAACTATTGTGACGGACGGAGACTTGGCCCTGGTTGAGAGCGCGGAGCGGATTGTGCTGCCCGGGGTTGGGCATTTTGCTGCGACGGAGCGGTTGGATGCTACGGGGCTGACGGCGGGGATTCGCGCGGCGATTGCGCGGGGCGTGCCGTTCCTTGGGATTTGCGTGGGGATGCAGTGGCTGTATACGGGATCGAGCGAGGCGCCGGAGCAGGCGGGGCTGGGGCAATTTGTGGAACGGTGCGAGAGGTTTGCGGAGGGCGATGAAAAAGTGCCGCATGTGGGATGGAATTCGCTTGACGTGCGGGAGGGATCGCGGCTGCTGAAGGGTGTGGGAGCGGGGGAGTTTGTTTATTTTACACATTCGTATAAGGCGCCGGTTACGGTGGATACGGCGGCGGTGACGACCTATATTGAGCCGTTTGCGGCGGCGGTGGAGCGGGAAAATGTGATGGGGGTGCAGTTTCATCCGGAGAAGTCGGGGGAGACGGGGCTGAGGATTTTGGGGAATTTTCTGGGGTCGTGAGGTGAGTGTGGCCGGTTGGGGTTCGTGGTATCCCAGCCATTCGCGATGAGGCTGCGAATGGCTGGGGCACCCGACCTGAGTGGCGGATTGAGTTAGGAACGTCGAGGTTTATGGTATCCCAGGTCTCAGGATCCAGACCTGGGGCGCCCAGCTTGGTTGCCAGGTTCGGATGCCGGAGCGATTGGGAGATTGAATGATTACGAAGCGAATTATTGCGTGCCTGGATGTGCATGATGGGCGGGTGGTGAAGGGCGTGCAGTTTGTGGATTTGATTGATGCGGGTGATCCTGCTACGCAAGCGGGGCGGCATGCGCGCGAAGGGGCGGACGAGATTGTGCTGCTGGATATTACGGCTACGCATGAGGGGCGCGCGACTTTGCTCGATACAGTGAGGCGGACGGCGCGGGAGTTGTTTGTGCCGTTCACGGTGGGCGGGGGGATTCGCACGGCCGATGATGCGGCGCAGGTGTTTGAGGCGGGGGCGGACAAGGTGAGCGTAAACTCGGCGGCGCTGAAAGACCCTGGGCTGATCGATGCGATCGGACGGAGCTTTGGGGCGCAGGCGGTGGTGGTGGCAATTGATGCGCGGCGCGACCCGGAGGCTGCGGACCCGGTAAGGGATGCGCTGGTGTATGTGCAGGGCGGGCGGAAGAAGGCGGGACGGCGCGTGGTGGAGTGGGCGCGCGAGGCCGAGGAGCGCGGGGCGGGAGAGATCTTGTTGACGTCAATGAATGCGGATGGGATGCGGACGGGGTTTGACTGCGAGCTGACGGCGGCGGTGAGCGAGGCGGTGAGGATTCCGGTGATTGCGTCGGGAGGGGCGGGAACGGTGGAGCATTTTGTGGATGTGTTTGGACGCGGGAAGGCTGATGCGGCGCTGGCGGCGAGTATCTTTCATTTTGGGGTTTCCAGCGCGCGTTCGCTGAAGGAAGAGTTGGAACGGGCGGGAGTTTCAGTGAGGTTGCCATGCTGATTCCTTCGATTGATTTGCTGGGCGGGCGAATTGTGCAACTTGTGCAGGGGGAGAAGCTGCGGCTGGCGTTTGACGATTTTGAGTATTGGATTGAGAAGTTTTCTCGCTTTCCTTTGGTTCAGTTGATCGATTTGGATGCGGCGATGCGGCAGGGGGAGAACTCGGCGCTGGTGGCGCAGATTGCCAAGCGGCTGCCGGTGCAGGCCGGCGGGGGGATTCACACGGTGGAGCGGGCACGGCAGGTGTTGGAGGCGGGAGCGCGGCGTGTGATTATTGGGTCGGCGTTGTTTTCCGCGGAGGGTAAGGTGAATGCGGCGTTTGCGGCGGAGCTGGCTGCGGCGGTGGGCGCGGAGAGAGTGGTTGCGGGTATCGATACGAAGAATGGGCGGATTGCGGTGAAGGGATGGAAGGCGCAGGTGGAGTTGACGCCGGATGAGGCAATGCCGCAGTTGGAGGAGTTTGCCGATGCGTTCTTGTATACGCATGTGGATGGCGAGGGGATGTTGCAGGGGTTTCCGCTGGAGACGGCGGCGCGGTTGCGAAAGTTGACGAAGAAGCAACTGATTGTGGCGGGGGGAATCCGGAGCCAGCAGGAAGTGGATGCGCTGGATGAGTTGGGCGCGGATGCGGTGGTAGGGATGGCGGTTTATACGGAGTTGCTGGCGGTTTGATCGTGTTCGCCGATGGCGCGGCTGGTTTCCACTCTTGAGGCGCGGAGGATGCGGGCCAGCTGCTTGAGGTGGAGCTGGACGGAGTAGGCGCGCAGGATTTCGTCTTGAGCGAATTGGGTGCTGGTGGAGCGCACCTGGTTGAGGCGGGCTTCGAGCTGGGCGATGTCTTCTTCAAGATTCATATTGGGCGGGGGGATGTGGAAGCGCCAGGTGTGGATGCAGTTGGCGACGTGGTGGAAGCCGGTGCGGATGTCGAGGGCGAGCTGGCCGAGGGCGGGCTCGAGCTGCAGGGCGTATCCGTCGTTGTGGCTGTCCTGGACGGAGAACTCGAGGGCGACGAGGGCGTCGAAGAGGGAGCGGCCGAACTGGGAGAGCATGCTTAAGCCTTCGCGCCATCCGGGGCCTCCGGCGGGTTCGTTGCGAAAGGCTTCAAGGAGTTCGTTGTTGCCGCGGAGCATGGCCATGGCATCTTCGCGGAGGGCGGGGAGATTGGGAGCGGTCGCGCCGCGGAAGCTTTCGACAATGGCTTCAAAGAACGCACTGAGGACGAGGAACTCCTGGGCGAGGCCGTCGCGCAGGCGGACACGCGCGCGGTCAGGGAAGACGAGCGTAGTGACGGCGAGGGCGACGACGATGCCGAGGAGGACCTCGCCGACGCGATCGACGGCAAACCTCCAGCGGGAGCCGGGCACCTGGACGAGCATGATGATGGTGATGGTGACGCCGGCCAGGCGTGAGCTGCTGCGCAGGCCGAGCAGGCCGCAGAGGAAGATGGCGAGCAGCACGGCGGCGATGTAGTTCCAGGGCAGGGTGCCGAAGAGGGAAAAGAGAAAGCCGAAGAGCGAGCCGATGAGGGTGCCGTAGATGCGCTCGCGGGAGGCGGAGACGGTAGCGCCGAAGTTGGATTGCAGGACGATGATGGCGCTGATGGCGCCCCAATATCCGTCGTGGAGACCGAAGAGGCGGGCGAGACCCCAGCAGAGCGCCGCGGCCAGCGCTGTTTTTGTGGCGTGGATGAGCAGGTGCCGGCGCTCCCATGTGAAGAGGCCCTGGTTGGGCTGCGGGGCGACGCGAAGCTTGACGGCAAGCTGCTGCTGCGACCGGGTTTTGTCGGGCATCAGGCGCATTGGGACTGTCCCAAGGCTAGCAGATTGCGCGACACAAGGGCGCGTGTAGCATAAGGGAAATGAGCCCGCATGCGGCGGGATGAGGTCATCTATGCTTCGAGTTGGTTATCCGGCGGTTTATTCACAAGAACTGCTGCGCGATTTTCCCGCGGATGTGGAGTTGATTCCGTTGCCTGACGGGCTGGATCACACGGTAGAGATTGACGTGTGGATTCCGAACCCTTATCCGACGCGGGCGATTCCGGTGTGGCCGCATTTGAGGGGCGTGAAGCTGGTGTTGTCACTGATGGCGGGGACGGAGTGGATACCGGGGACTGTGGGGCCGCACGTGACGATCTGCAGCGGTCGCGGGGCGCACAACATTTCGACGGCGGAGTGGACGGTGGGCGCGATTCTGGCGATGCTGAAACACGTTTCGTTCTTTCTGGATATGCAGCACGACGGAAAGTGGAAGCGGCGGTTTGAGCAGCCGGCGAATTATGCGGGGATTACGGGGGATGCGAGCTTGCTGTATCCGCCGGTGATGCTGGAAGAGCTGACGGGCAAGCGGGTTCTGCTGGTGGGGCATGGAGCGATTGGGCAGGAGATTGAGCGGATGCTTACGCCGTTCAACGTGGAGCTGACGCGGGTGGCGCGGACAGCGCGGACGGAGCCGAAGGTGCATGCGGCGAGCGAGCTGGACGCGCTGCTGCCGGAGGCGGAGGTGGTGGTGCTGATTTTGCCTTCGACGGTCGAGTCACATCACCTGATTGGCACGCGGCAACTGGGGCTGATGAAGCAGGGAACGCTGCTGGTGAATGCGGCACGGGGGCCAATTGTGGATACGGATGCGCTGGTGGAGGCGCTCAACTCGGGACGGATTCGCGCGGCGCTGGACGTGACCGATCCGGAGCCGCTGCCGGATGGGCATGCGTTGTGGAAGTGCCCGAATTTGCTGCTGACGCCGCATGTGGCGGGATCGAGCCCGCAGTTTGGGCCGCGGTCGCTGAGGAATGCGGCGGAGGAGTTACAGCGGTATATGAAGGGCGAGCCGTTGAAGAACGTGGTGCAGGCGGGGGTTTAGGCGGCGGGGCTGGGGCGATTTGCTGGAGAGGCCCGGTAGAGGCGGGGTTTGTGGTGCCCCAGCGGTGGTGACTTAGCCTGCGATTTGACTTGCGGCGCGGTGAGGCGTTTGCGCGGCGCGACGCCAGTCGCGGAGGCCGAGGGCGGCGAGGGCTACGAGGCCGGCGTAGAGCAGGGCTGTGGGGACTAAATTCTTGTAGAGATATTCGCCGATGTAGATGAGATCGACGGCGATCCAGAGCCACCAGTTGGCGATGTGCTTGCGGGCTTGCCACCAACTGGCGACGAGCGAGTAGCTGGTGAGGGCGGCATCGAGGTGAGGCAGGGCCGCGCCGACCTTGGTCATGAGCCATCCGAGGAGCAGGGAGCCAACGGCGCCGGCGGCGAGACCGCCGAGCCAGCCGCGGCGGGAGAGGGGTTCGACGCGGACTTCGCCGTCTTCCTGAACACCGCGCCACCAGTGCCACCAACCGTAGAGCGTGAAAGCGACGAAGAAGACTTGCAGCAGCGAGTCAGAGAATAGCCGCGCGCGGTAGAAGACGACGAGGTAGAGGAAGTCCGCGGCGAGGACGACGGGCCAGCAGACGAGCAGGCGGCGAGTGGTGAGCCAGATGCCGAGGATGGTGGTGATGGTGCCGGCGATCTCAAGCCAGTTGTCGGCCAGGTAGTTGAGGATTGTGTTCCAGGTCATGCGAGTTGAGCTCCGTGCGAGTGGTGCGGGCGGGTTGAAGCCCAGGTGCGGAGGGCGTTGAGGAGGGCTTGTCCGCGGAGGGAGCGGTACCAGCGGGCGTGGGCGACGAGATAGCCCTCGGTGGCGAGACAGGCCTTTTCAGGGGAGTGGAGGACGGAGAGAAAGTAGTCGGCCTCAGTGAGAGCGAACTCGGCATGGCAAAGCGCGGCCATGGGGGCAAGCGCGGCGGCTTCTTCAGAGGAGAGCTGGCGGATGGATTCGTAGCCTGCGAGGAACGCTTGCAGATGATCGAGGTGGATGGGGACGGCGTTGTCGTGTGCGGCGTCTTGTGTGAGGGCGAGCCATTCGACGATGTTGCGTTCAATGGCGTGGGCGATGTCGTGGACGGGGTTGGTGTGGTCGGCGAGGCCGAAGTCGATGATGGCGGTGGCGTGGGCGTTGGGGCTCGGATCGGACCAGAAGAGGTTGGAGGCGTGGAGGTCGTTGTGGGTCCAGAGGGATGGGAGGGATGGAAGAAGGGGTTGAAGCTCGGCGTGAAAAGGGGCCAGGAGTTCGAAGGCTTGGTCGCATGCGGTGCGGGCGACGGGGTCGTTGTTGAGAGCGGGGCGGGCGGCCAGGTAATGGTTGATTTCTTCGGCGGGATCTGGCGCGGCGAAGATGGTGAAACTGGCGACTAATGGGCGCTCTTGGCGGCTTGGGGCGGTGAAAGATTGTGAGGCTTGATGGAGGCGGGCGAGCGCCTGGCCAGCGGAGTAGGCGTGGGACGGGGATTGAAAGGGGGTCCAGGAGAGGGCGTCCTGATAGAGGTCAATGCCGGAGGGAATCTCGTGAACTTCGTAGGTCCAGTGGGCGAGTTCGATTGCGGTCTGGCCGGAGGAGTTTCCGAGGACGCGGGGGACGGGCGCGCCGTGGGCGTGGAGGTGAGCGAGGAAGCGATGCTCTTCGAGCAGGCCTTCTTTGTCGCGAACTGAGCGGTGATGGCGCTTGATGAAGACTCGGGAAGTTTGCGTTTGGATTACGCTGGCGGCGGAGAAGGGACGCGGGCTGACGGAGAGGATAGCTGTTGGCTCGGCGATGGCGGGAAACTGGCGGAGCAAGGAGCGCACCTCATCGAGGGCGAGAGGAGTCCAGTCGGGTTCAACGAGGGAGCCGTCGAGGCCGTGGGCTTTGGGTGCGGAGGTCATTGCCGATGATTTCTCTTTCAGATCAGAAGGTGTAGTGGGCGGAGAGGCGGACGGTGGTGGGCGCGCCTAACCAGAGGAAGCTGTCGCCCAAACTTGCGCCGGTGTCGCTCCAGTAGCGCTTGTTGCGCATGTTGTTGGCGTAGAGGTGGAAGGTGATGCGGCCTTGTTCTCCGCCGGGGGTGTAGCGAGCGCCGAGGTTGAAGATGTTTGCCGCGGGGATGCTCACTGTGTCGTCGCGCGTGGCTTGCTTGCGGGCGGAGTAGCCCCAGCCGGGCATGAGGTGGAGGCCAAGCAGGTGAGGGAGGGCGAGGTCAGCGAAGAGGTTGGTGTGAAGGCGAGAAACGTTGAGGACCTGCTTGTTATCGAAGGCGGGCGTGCCGGTGTTGGAGGAAATGGCGCGCAGGATGGCGGCAGAGCTAGTGAGACGGAGCCAGTTGGTGGCCTTGCCTTCAGCGTTGAGTTCGATGCCGGAGTGAGTTTCGCGGCCCTGGGACTCGAAGCATTGATCGCCGGCATTGCCGGCGGGACAGAAAGAGTCAGATGCCTGGATAACTTTGGGATAAAGGAACGGGGCGCGCATGCGGAAGAGAGCGGCGGTGAGGAGGATGCGCTGGGCGGGGGAGTATTTTGCGCCGATCTCGGTTTGGCGGGTGTTGAAGGGGGCGAGGAACTGGTTGGCGTTATCGACCCACCAGGGAGCCTGGGGACCAAGCGAGAGGAGGACGCCGTAGTTGGAGTAGAGGGTGAGGTTGGAGAGCGGGTTGTAGGTGACGGCGAATTGCGGGAGCCAAACGGGCTTGCTGGTGACGGTGGGTGGAGTGGCAGGGCTGGTGGCGGTGAGGGAGTAGTTGTGGTCGCGGAGGCCGTCGTCGCGGCCGCCGGCGATGAGCTGGATGCGGCCGGGGAGATGGATGCGGTCCTGGAGCACGAGCGAGGATTGATGGCTGTCTTCCCAGAGGGTGCGAGGGCCGGCGGATTGAAGCGGGCTCTCGATGGGGACGGGTGCGATGGGCTGATAGATATTTTCAGCGCCAACGTAGCTGTAGACTGCGCCGTCCTGGACGGTTGAGGGCGAGTTGGCGGGGGGCGCGCCGGGCTGCTGGACGCTGCGGAGGAAGAGTTCGCTGCCGAGGATGAGGTCGTGGGTGAGTGCGCCGGTGTGGATGTGTCCGGCGAGGACGGCTTCAGCGACGGCATCGATGCGGAGCTCGCCCGGGTCGCGGTAGTCGTATATGCCGTAGGTTCCGTCGGGACAGAAGAAGTAAGCGGGGGCGTTGGGCGCGCCGGGGCAGTTGACGTTGCCGTTGGAGTCGAAGGACGAGCCGTAGGCGTAGATGACGTTGTCCTGGATGAGGGAGTGGCTGAGGCCGGCGGAGGCAAAGGCGGTGAAGTTGGGCGAGAGGGTGAGGTCGAGGCGGGAGTTGACGTTGAAGACGTCGTAGGTGTCGGGGGGACCCCAGGGCTGGTCGCCGAGCATGGTGGAGGTGTGGACGCGGGCGATGTCAGGCAGGGTGGTGCCGCCGAGGAGCTGATAGCCGCTGCCATCGCGCTCGACTTTGTGCTGGTACTCGAAGTCGTTCTTCCAGAGGACGCGGGAGTTGATGCGCCAGTCGACGGCGGCGGCTGAGACGGCGCGCCAGCCGTTGGTGTCAATCATGTAGCTCTGGATTTTTTCGCAAGCGAGGTTGAGGCGCGCGCCGAATTGCTTTTGAGCGCCGAAGAAGCGGCCGAGATCGACGGCGGCGTAACTGGTTCCGCGATGGTCGGTAGCGAGGTCGAGCGAGTGGACGAGGGCGGGGCGCTTGGTGACGTAGTTAATGAGGCCGCCGCCGGAGGCGATGCCGGTTTCAACACCGGCGAGGCCGTTGAGGATTTCGACGGATTGCTTGTTTTCGAGAGGGACGTCCTGCTCGCCGGCGATGGTGAGGCCGTTGATCTGGAGGGCGGTGGCGAGGTCGAGGGGAAAGCCGCGGATCTGGTAGTCGCCGTAGTAGCCGACGGGGACGTAGTCGTCGCCGACAGAGGCGTTGTTTTTGACGACGTCAGAGAGGAGGCGGGAGACCTGGTCAGAGAGGACGTCGCGGGTGATGACGACGGCGGAAAGCGGGGCGTCTTTGAGCGGGATAGTGTCAAGGACGCCGACGGAGATGTTTTCTGGGAGGTAGTTGTCTTCGAGCTGGCCGTGGACGACGACGGTGGTGGTGACGCGTGGGAGCGGTTGGGCGGGAGACGCTGGAGGCGGGTTTTGCGGAAGCGCGACAGGAGAGACGGAGAGCGAAAGCAGCAGCAGAGCCAAGGTGGGCGCGAGATAGCTGAGCGCGAATGGTCTGTACGGGATGCGCGCCGAAAGTGCGGCTGCGGAGCGAAGCATGGGTTCCCCTTGTTTCCAACTGACTGAAACAAGAGCACGCAGGCTGCGAATCGAGGAAGGGGGCCGCGAGGCCGGAGGAAACTTCCCACGCCGGTATTATCCGGATCGGGTTCTAGGGTATTTCTCAGCCCCACATCGTGGAGCACCCCTGTTTCAGTAGTTCAATTGGAACACTCGCGGTGCGGTTTGGCAACCCTGGAGGAGCTGGGCGAGCAGGAGAGGCGGGCGGAGCCGCGATTCTGGGCGGCGGAATGGGGTCGGATTTGGAGTGGAGAGCTTCCCGTTGGGCAGACGGGATGATAGGGACGATGCGATGAATATTTTGGAAAAAAATGCCCCCACTTGCGGAGTCGCAGGCGCTACATTTGAATTAAGAAGTGTTTAAATCTTCGGCTCCCGCTGGAAATCTCCACTGAAAGGCGTGTTGATGGAAAGATTCTGCTCCCCTGCCCGCGTTGGCAGGCAGATCGGCTTTCGCCTGCTTCTGATCTGCTGTCTACTTTTGCCGGGAGGGGTCCGGCTAACGGCCCAGTCGACGTATGGCGCCATCCTGGGCACGGTACGGGACACGAGCGGAGCGCTGGTGTTGGGGGCGCAGGTATCGCTGCTGAACACCGGGACCAAGGCGACGCGCTCAATGACGACTGACGTGAGCGGAAGCTACGCCTTCAAGAACATCGATGTGGGCACGTACTCGGTGACGATTACGGCGGCGGGGTTTGAGAAGGAGTCGCTGCCGGTGATTGTGTTGACGGCGCGCGAGACCCGACGCATGGACGCAACTCTGAAGCCGGGGGCGGAGACGCAGACGGTGGTGGTGCTGGAGGATGCGACGCCGGTGATTACGACCGATGTGTCGAGCCTGGCGGAGACCAAGGTTGGCGACGAGCTGGTGGATCTGCCGGTGGCGATCTATTCTCGGTCGGCGGGATCGACGAGCCCGATTTCAACGCTGACGACCGAGGCGGGGGTGCAGACGGACGACAGCGGCAACCTGGAGGTGATGGGGACATCTCCGGCGCTGCTGAGCGTGACGATTGACGGGATTTCGAGCGTGGGGGTGGAGTACTCGGGACCGGTGAACGAGATGTTTCCGTCGTTCAATTCGATCGAGGAGATTCGGGTATCTGAGTCAAACAACAATGCGGAGTTCAGCGGCGTGGCCGATATTACGACGGTCTCGAAGGCGGGGACGAATCACTTTCACGGCGGGGTGTTTGAGAACCACGAGAACACGGTGTTGAACTCGAACGACGCATTTGCGAATGCAAAGCCGAAGATTATCATGAACGATTTTGGCGGAACGCTGGGCGGGCCGCTGACGATTCCGCATCTGCTGGAAGGGCAGGACAAGAATTTTTTCTTTATCAGTTTTGAGGGGCTGCGTTTGCCGCGGGAGACGCCGATGCTGCTGAGCGTGCCTTCAATGGATATGCGCAGCGGCAACCTGACGAGCTACCTGGCGGGACAGGGCGTGACGGCGATCTACCAGCCGGATGGAGTGACGCCGATTGACGCGAGCGCCGTGCCGGTGACGCCGATCGCGGGGAGTTTGCTGAACTATCTGATGCCGACGCCGAATCATGGCGCGGCGGGTGACTACGCGAATAACTACCAGGTGAATTTTCCTTCGCCGATTTCGGCGAACCAGGGCGATGTGCGGCTGGACCGAACGATCTCGTCGAAGCAGACGATTTTTGCGCGGTTCTCCTACAAGAACCGGCAGGTGACCACGGCGCCATCGGCGGCATGCACGTTTACGTATTGCGCGGAGGCGGGGAGCCCGCTGCAAGGGGGATATAACACGCCGGAGATTGACGAAGGGCTTACGTTTGCTCACAACTATATTTTTTCGTCGAACCTGATGAACGAGTTTCGCGGCGGGTATAACGCGCAGCATACATCGGAGACGCAGAGCTACCAGACGAGTACGCTGCTGAGCCAGACGGGGATTGCGGTGCCGCAGCCGGACACGCAATGGTCAGAGGCGCCGCAGGTGCTGATTAATGGATTCATGTCGACGGGGGCGGGGAATCCGGGAGTGCAGCGGGGACAGATTATCCAGGCGCTGGATAACGTGACTTGGGCGAAGGGGAACCACAGCTTCAAGTTCGGCGCGGACTTCAAGCGGATTACGGATCACGACGACAACGTGTATGGGAATTACCGGTCGGGGTGGTACGTGTTTAACGGGTCGACGCAGGTGACGGGAGCGATTGGCGATCCGTACACGGCGTTTCTGCTGGGGTATCCGGATTACACGGAAGTGAGCTCGACGAACAAGGCGAGCATGGATGGGCTGGGTTACGGGTATGCGGGATTTGCGCAGGACGACTGGAAGATTACGCCACAGCTTACGCTGAATCTGGGACTGCGGTATGAGCTGCATCCGGCGATGCGGGAGACGCAGGGGAATACGGCGGTGTTTGAGCCGGGGTATAGCGCGAATATTGGCGGGCAGGCGGTGAATGGCGCGGTGGTGGTGCCGAAGGCACAGGATTTGCAATACGAGTCGAGCGATTTTGCGAATGCGATTGCGCCGACGCCGATTTTGACGGCGGCGCAGGCGGGGATTCCGGAGAGCCTGCGGTATACGGACAGGACGAACTGGGGACCGCGGCTGGGATTTGCATGGCGGGTGATGGGCAGCGACAAGACGGTGCTGCGCGGGGGATGGGGACGGTTTATCGAGACGCCGCTGGGGTTCTCGCTGGTGGCGGGTTGGGGCGTGGATGCGAGCTACCTGGGGACGTATAACCAAGGCTACGCGAGCGACAACGTGACGCCGCTGCTGTCGCTGGCGAATCCATTCAACACGCTGGCCGGTGGATCAGCGGGGACGGCATCGTTCGATTATGCGTTTCCGGTCAAGTACAAGAACCCGACGGTGCAGCAGTGGAATCTGACGCTGGAGCAGGATCTGGGGCACGGGATCGGGGTGCGGGCTTCGTATACGGGCAGCCATGGAACGAACCTGGATGCGATGGTGGATTTGAACCAGGTTGCGGCGAACACGGTGGGATATGCGCAGGACTCGGCGGCGATTCCGTATCCGCTGTGGGCGATCATCCAGAGCGTGCAGAATGCGGCGTTCAGCAACTACAACGGCGGAGACGTGGAGGTTTCGCGGCATAGCGGCAAGGGAATTACGTTTGACGTGAGCTACTCGTTTACGCGGGACTTGTCGAATGCGGGCGGGGCGACGCCGACGGCGTTTGCGGTGGCGGGCGGAAGTTTTTTGACGGACCGCTTCAACCCTGGGCACGATTACGGGAACGTGATCTATGACAGAAGGCACCGTTTTCTTGCGACGTATCTCTATAATTTGCCGTTTGGAAAAGGGCAGCGGTGGCTGGCAGCGAGCGGGCTGGCGGACCGGCTTTTTGGCGGGTGGCAACTGGGCGGGATTGTTATTTTGCAAAGCGGGCCGTTTTTGACGCCGTATATGGACACGGTGGACCCGGCGAATACCAACATTCTGACGACGGTTGGGCAGACGCGGTCGGATCAGTTGCAGAATGTTTCGCTATACGCTCAGCAGCGGACGACGGGGCATTGGCTGAACCCGGCGGCGTTCCCTTACAAGACTCTGGCGATTGGGTATGGCACGCCGACGCAGATCGGCATTGGGCGGTTTGGGAATGCGCCTGTGGGCGGCGTGGTCGGGCCGGGAACGGAGAACTTCTCGCTTTCGCTGATGAAGAGCGTGGCGGTGTATGGGAAGTCGAAGCTGGAGATTGGCGTGGAGGCGGCGAACGTGTTGAACCACCGCAACTATGAGCCGCCGAATATGCAGGTGGACTCGTCGAGCTTCGGATCGATTACGGCGCTGCAGAGCGCGGAGGGGGCGGGGCCGCGGAGTCTGGAGTTGTCGGGGCGGTTTACGTTCTGAGCGGGGCAGCTAGCGGGCGACGAAGATGAGGAAGTAGTCCTGGCCGTCAGACTTGGTGAAGCTGTAGCGGCCGAGGCGTTTGTAGCCGGCCTGGGCCATTTCGCGGACTACAATTTCAGGCATGATGCCGTGGTCCGTGCCGCTGCCGAAGCGGTCGATGATGCCGATTTTTGCGCCGGGACGAAGCGCAGGCCTGAGCTGACGCATCAGCGGGATGGGATGCGCGAATTCGTGATAGGTCTTGAGAATGAGGACGGCGTCAATGCTGTTTGCGGGAAGCTTTGTGTCGTCGACTGAGCCGAGGAGCGGGCGGATGTTGGGAAGGTTTTCGCGTGCGGCGCGTTTGGTTATGGAATCGATGGCCTGGGGGTTGATGTCTTCAGCGTAGACGGTGCCGGCGAGGCCGACGCGTGCGGCGGCGCGGACCGTGAACCAGCCGGAGCCTGCACCGATGTCGGCAACGCTCTTGCCGGGAGCGATGCCAAGCAGATCCATGACGCGATTGACGTGAAGGCGCTGGTCGCGATCGGGATACTCGAAGATGGATAGGTCGCCGGCGTAGGGCGTGCTGGTGGGGCGCTGCGGCGGGGCCTGGGCGCGGGTGGGTGAAGGGAAGGCGCAGCAGAGGAGGAGCGCTGCGGCGAGGGCTTTGCTTTTGCAGGTGAGCATGGTTCCCTTCCCTGTTTGGCTTGCGGGTTAGACGCCGGGGACTGGGGGACAGCCGGGGAAGTCGAGCCGATAGGTGTTGCCTTTGTAGCCGAGATACTTGATGCCGATCTTGCTGGTGAAGAAGCCGTCAGAGACGAGATTGCGCAGGAAGGCGAAGAACTCGACGGCCGGGGCGAGGGATGGGTCGGCGACTGCGTTCTTGCGGTAGGCGATGAGGTCGAGGATCTGTTTCTGCTGATCGGGCGCGGCATCGAGATAGAGCTTGCCGTAGCGCTTTGTACATTCGGCATCGAGCCACCGGATGCCGCCGCCCAGCCTAGATTGGTAGTCGGTGTTTTCGCTGGTGAGCAGATCGATGAACTCGGGAGCGCCGGCCTCGATGGCGCCGCCGGCATCGGCGTCGGCAGGGAGGATGGTTTCGCAAAGGGCATGGAGGGTTTTGTAGTCGTGATCGTTGAAGAACCTTGGCGTGTAGAGGCCTGCGGGGGCGTCGGCCTTTTCCGATTCGATCATGTTGTGAATATGCTCGGCGGCCTGGAGGGGGATGACGCTGAGGACCGAGCCGGCGGCGGCGCCGAGGGTGATGGACTTCAGGACGGAACGGCGGGATAGAGAATCTAGCGTCATGGGTTGCGTTCTCCAAAACCTCTGATTGAGTTCGAACGCGGGCCTTGAAGTCCCTCAGGGGCTAAAGCCCGCGTTGCTTTTTGCGCATCATCGGCACGGCTTAAGCCGTGCCCTTTCAAAACTTCGGACTGTTTGTGGTTCTCTAAATCGAGCCTTTCTTGGCTTCATCGATGAGGTACTCGGAGGTTCGCCAGGCCAGGGCGGTGATGGTGAGGGTGGGATTCTTGTCGGGGTTGGTGACAAAGGGAGCGGCGTCAGCGACGAAGAGATTCTTGACGTCGTGGGCCTGGCAGTTGCGATTGAGCGCGGAGGTTTTGGGGTTGTTGCCCATGCGAACGGTGCCTAGCTCATGGATGATTGCGCCGGGCTCACTGAGGCTGGCTTCGGCCGATTGAGGCGCGCCGGCGGGGAGGGGATGACGCCGTGTGCCGCCCATGACCCTGCCGCCGGCGGTTTCAATGATGGAGCGGAAGGTTTCTCGCATGTGCTGGGCCATCTTGATTTCGTTCTCGCCCCACTGCCAGTGGAAGCGGAGGACGGGAATGCCCCAGCGATCGACGACGGTGGGATCGAGGTCGCAGAAGCTCTTGTCGTTGGGGATCATCTCGCCGCGTCCGCTGAAGCCGATGACTGCGCCGTAGGAGGTGCGGGTCTGCTGCTTGAGGGAGAGGCCGTAGCCTTCATGCTCGGCGTTGACGCCATCGAACTGGCCGACACTGGGCAGGTTGCGTCCGCCGCCGAACTCGATGTGATAGCCGCGGAGGAAGTCGTTTTTCTTGCCGAAGAGCCACCAGGGCATGTACATGTGCATGCCGCCAGCGCCGTCGTGGTTGTGGATGGGGAAGTTTTCCAGCTGGGGAAAGTATCCGGCGAGATCGCTGCCGACCGAATCAGTGAGGTGACGGCCGACGACGCCGGAGGAGTTGGCGAGGCCGTTGGGAAAGAGCGAGGAGCGGGAGTTGAGCAGCAGGCGGGCGGACTCGCAGGCGCTTGCGGCGACGACGAAGGCGCGGGCGTAGACGCGCTGTTCGGTGCCAGTGGCCTTGTCGATGTAAGAGACCGATTCAACTTTGCCGGTTTGGTCGACGACCAGTTCGCGGGCCATGGCGTTGGCGATCATGGTGAAGCGGCCGGTGGCGGTGGCGGGAGGAATCATGACCTGGCTGGAGCTGAAGTTGGAGGCGGATTTGCAGCCGCGGCCGCATTGGGCGCAGTAGTGGCATGCGTCGCGGCCGTTGAGGGGCTGGGTGAGAATGGCCATGCGCGAGGGGATGCAGGAGATGTTGAGACGGTCGCAGGCCTTCTTGATGAGGGTCTCAGTGCAGCGGGGATGGGGCGGGGGAAGGAAGACGCCGTCGGGGGCGTTGGGGAAGTTCTCTTTGGAGCCGTAGACGCCGATGAAGGACTCTACCTTGTCGTAGTAGGGGGCGAGCTCTTCGTAGGCGATGGGCCAGTCGTCGCCCATGCCGTCGAGGGAGCGGGCCTTGAAGTCGGCGGGGCCGAAGCGGAGAGAGATGCGGCCATAGTGGTTGGTGCGGCCGCCTTCAATGCGGGAGCGGAACCAGCGGAACTTGGTGCCGGGGGCGGTGGTGTAAGGCTCGCCTTCAATCTCCCAGAAGCCGTTGGGGGCGAGGAACTCGTTGTTGAACTCGAGGCGGCCCTTGGCAGCGACGCCTGCGCCGCGATGGGCGAGTTGATAGGGCCAGACGTGCTCCTTGAAGTCATTGTCGGGGCTGAGGCGGGGGCCGGCCTCGAGCATGACGACGTTCAGTCCACCTTCGGTGAGCACCTTGGCCGCGGTTCCGCCGCCTGCGCCTGAGCCGATGATGCAGACGTCGTAGACCTTTTTGATGGGGTTGATTTGCAGCATCGAAGTTCTCCAAGGCAGCGAATGGGGATTGGGAGCGAAGACGTGTCTGCGCTCAAAAGTCTGCAGAACTCAATTGACGGATGACCTGATCCAAAACGTCCGAACGGGAAGCCGTGGTTTGGATTTCGAGGTACCGAATCAATATACCGTTTGGGTGGTGGGCGGGACCATCTTTTTCGCGGGAGGCGGTGGGGATGACAGAGGCTCAGGGGAGCTTTGTGGTGTGGCGGCGGGTGGGCGATTCAGGTTGGTGGTATCCCAGGTCTGAGAATCCAGACCTGGGGCACCCAGCTTTGTTGCCTGGGACACACGGCTGTGTTGCAAAGCGAGTTTAGAAAGGAAATCGGGATAGGGGGAGCGGTTGGCCGCTCTCCCCTCCCACACCACCCGGCATGCGGGCCCGCACCGGGCGGTTCGAGAAGTTGAGGTTTACCCCGTGCTCCTTATGTGAGGGCGCGGGCGTCGGTCTTCATCACTGCCCGGAACAGACTCGGCTTCACCTTGCCCCTCCCAGACCGCTCCGCCAATGCGGACATCTGATGCCATTTCCAACACATCGCCTTCCAAAGAATCACTCCTTCTCGTTCGGCCCTTCACTCGCCTCGCGACAAGCTACTACGGCCTTGGCTGACTTCTCGCTCCGGTTCAACACCGTCACCCTTTCAGGCGCAAGGCGAGATCTCCCCAGGTAAGAACGCACTCCTTCACTGCACGACCGCCGGATTTACGCCACCGCCCCTTGGTCACGAGAGCTTCGCGGTCGCTTGCCCGCTCGCCCTGGCCGGCATCGCCTCTTATCCGGTTCTTGTCCATCGGCCCGCAGCTTCGATCCACGCTTCCTCCCCACAATCGGTCGCCCTCATGCAGTTGCGCTTCACTTCGCTCATTGTGACCAACTCGCGACGGGACTTGCACCCGTAAGAGTGCGCCCATGCTGGGCGCACAAGCAGAACGGCCACCCCGAGGGGTGGCCGTTGCTTGTGATGAGGTTGGAAGCGCGGGGTTAGCGCTCGCTCTTCCAGTTGATGAGGTCGCCAAGGGTCGTGGTGGAGCTGGAGACGGGATGCTTGTGGGTATCCGCCTTGTAGCTTTCGACCTGGGCGCGGCTGGCCTCCTGGCCAATTGCGCGGAGGCTCAAGCCTACCTTCTTCTCCTCGACGTTGATCTTGATGATCTTGAAATCATGCTCAAGACCAGTCTCAAGTTTGGAGGCGCCGGAAGCATCTTCGCCGGCCTCGGAGATGTGGCAAAGGCCTTCCACGCCCTCCGCGATCTCAACGAATGCGCCGAACTGCGCGGTGCGCAGGACCTTGCCGTGGACGACATCGCCAACGCGATGGGTGGCGAAGAAGCTCTCCCAGACATCGGGCTGAAGCTGCTTGATGCCCAGCGAGAGGCGGCGGTTCTGGGGCTCGACGCCGAGAACGACGGCCTTCACCTTTTCGCCCTTCTTGACGACTTCAGACGGGTGCTTGACGCGCTTGGTCCAGCTGAGGTTGGAGACGTGAACCAAGCCGTCGATGCCGTCTTCAATCTCGATGAAGGCGCCAAAGTCAGTGAGGTTGCGGACGCGGCCCTCGACAATGGTCCCGGCGGGATAACGCTCTGTGAGGTTCTCCCAGGGGTTGTCCATGAGCTGCTTCATGCCCAGCGAGATGCGGCGGTCAGAGGGGTTCACGCTGAGGACAACGGTCTCGACTTCGTCGCCGGGCTTGACCAGCTTGGAGGGGTGCTTGAGGCGCTTGGACCAGGTCATCTCAGAGAGATGGACGAGGCCTTCGATTCCCTGCTCGAGCTCGACAAACGCACCGTAGTCGGTGACGGAGAGGACGCGGCCTTTGACGTGTGCACCGACCGGGTAACGCTCGGTGGCGTCGAGCCAGGGATCGGGCGTCAACTGCTTGAAGCCGAGGGAAACGCGCTGCTTGTCTTTGTCAAACTTGAGGACCTTGACCTGGATTTCGTCGCCGACGTTGACCAGATCGCGGGGGTGGGTGAGGCGACCCCAGCTCATGTCGGTAATGTGGAGGAGGCCGTCAATGCCGCCGAGGTCGACGAACGCGCCGTAGTCGGTGAGGTTCTTGACGGTGCCGGTGAGGATGGCGTCTTCGCCCAACTGCTCGAGAGTAGTGGAACGCTTGGCGTTCTGCTCTTCCTCGAGAATCTCTTTGCGGCTGACGACGACATTGCCGCGCTTCTTGTTGAGCTTGATGACGCGGACTTCAATCTGCTGTCCGAGATAGCCGTCCAGGTTGCGGACGGGGCGAATCTCAAGCTGCGAGCCGGGGAGAAAGGCCTTGAGGCCGATGTCGACGGTGAGGCCGCCCTTGACGCGGCTTACGACGGTGCCGATGACCGGGGTCTTGTCGTTGGCAGCCTTCTCAATGGTGTCCCACACGCGGAGGCGCTGGGCGCGCTCGTAGCTGACGAGGTAGCCGCCTTCGGGTTCTTCGCGCTCGATGACGACATCGATGACGTCGCCGGGCTGGAACTTGACCGCGCCGGTGTGGTCCTGGACCTGCTCGAGGGGCACCATGCCTTCTGACTTTAGGCCGACATCGACGATGAGATGCTTTTCAGTCTGCTTGATCACCGTGCCGGAGACGACCTTGTCGCCGTAGGCTTCAACGGCGGCTGCTTCGGCAGCCTGCTCCCGCTCAAAAGCTTCGAGTGCGGCGGAGAAGTCGTCGATGGATTCGAGTCCATGTTCGTGATGGGCGGCGGCAGGCTTGGCGGCAACCGCCTGCGGTGGGGCCAATTCAGCGGCGACAGGTGCGACGGGCACCTCGACAGCTTCAGTTTCAGCGGCGGCAGGCTGGGCGGCAGCTTCAGTTTCAACTGCGGCGGCGGGCTGGGCGGCCTGAATTTCGGGTTCGGCAGGGGGCACGACCTGAGCGACAGGCTCAGTGGTTGAGGCATCGGCGGGTTGCCCGGCCTCGCATTCGGGTTCAGGTTGGGTGACGGCCTGGCCTACAGGTTCGGCGGTTGGGGCATCGGCGTCCAGCGCGGGAGTTGCGACGACTTCGGCGATTTCGGTGTTGGACGTGGATTCAGACGACGGCTGCACAAGCTCCGTCGCAGGCTCGAGGGTTGGGGTTTCCAATTCGGTGTTCAGGGTTATACTCTCGGTTTCGGGATTGAGGACGTTTGCCATGAGTGCGAGCTCCGCGATTCCTTGCTCCCCGCGACGAAAACAAAATGCCGCTGGGGTTGGCTCCTGCGCTGCGATTGCCGACAACGAGGTAAGCCGGTGACCAAATCCCCACCGGTAAACCGCTGCTTGTGTCAGAGAGTCTTCGCGAGGGACAGGCTTCCCTGCCCAGTGAAGCGGCAAGGACTGGATCTGTATTCCCTCGGGAAACACCCGGCAGGCAATGGCTCGCTGGAGGGCGGCCGAAGCTTGCAGCTGGAATCGGCGCAGCAAGCTACGCTAACGAGTGTAGCAACCTCAGCATTCCCCCGTCAATGCAACAGACGTAGGGCAGCAGGCGGGAGCGCGGCGGAGAGAGAAAACAATGGACTTTCCGACCGCGAGGGCGGGTGGCGGTGCCTTTTTGGCCCTGGGCGTAGGTTGCTATGCGGAGGTGAAGCACAGGTGATCTTGCGTCGATGACGAATCTCGCCAGGGGGCGGCGCTCTGGTCAGGGGACAGCTGCGGGGGCCGGATTAGTCAACAGCCCCATGAACCTGAGGGATTGCCGATGAAAAAGCTGCCAGTGCAGGCGACATTCTCGATGTCGAGTGCGGTGTAAGCCGGGACCTGCAGGTTGGAGACCTATGCTTCTTCCTGGATGGCAAACGGGGACTCTGTTCTCGGTGCGGTGTTCTTCGGGGGTGTATTCCGGCACATTGGTTTCGACGCTGGCGCTGCCCCCTGCTGCTGAAATTCAGTGAGCCGGTGTAGAAGCTGCGAAGATCCAAACTCCTCTGAAGGCAGAATCGAGAATCGTGCAATAATTATTCTCTATGCGCAAAACGCTAGCTTCTTTTGCGACTCGATTGCGCCCACTTGCGGTGAGCGCAATCCGATCCTTGCCAAAGATGCGGGGTCTAGGCAGCCTGGCCTACATGGTCAATGCAGTACTTCTGGCCGCCGGCGCCGAGCCGAAGCCGGTTACGAGGATGATCGCTGGGCACTTGATGCTCATGGACAGTCGTAACCGCCATCACTGCTGGGCGGTGTTCCTCGGGGTTTATAATGATGAGCTCATCGCCCCCCTGCTCGGGTTCCTTCGGCCAGGCGGAGTTGCCTTGGATGTGGGCGGTAACATCGGATCGGTGACAGTGCCTCTTGCGATAGCAGCGAAGAGGCTGGGCGGTCACGTGGTCTCGGTTGAGCCGCTCCTGAATAATGCAGAGATGATGCGTGAAAACTTGCGCTTGAACCAGGTTGAAGATGTTGTGACAATCATCGAGGCGGGCCTTTCCTCGACACCGCACGAGGCGGAATTGTTGCTGCGGGAAGACTTTGAGATGGGGTCAGGTGTGGGGAATGCATCGGTTGTCGAGGACGGATTGCCGGAGCATTTCAAGCGGGTGCCCATCAAGCTTGAAACGCTGGACAGGCTCTGGCCGACGCTGGGCAATCCCCGGCTTGATGTGGTCAAAGTCGACATCGAGGGCCATGAAGACAGATTCCTTGAGGGCGGCGCTAAGACCCTCGCCACATTCCGCCCGGTAATCCTCATGGAGGTCAGCAGGTGGTTCTATCGGCGGCGCGGCCTTGATTTCGACCGGTTGATCCCTGGACTTCTGCCTTCCGGATATCGCATTTTCTCATTGAGCCTCACCGAAATCGAAGACCTCAAGGCTTGGGACGGTTCAGACGTACTCTTTGTACCGGAAGAGAAGGCCGGCGCGCCACTCACGGAACAGATGGCCGAGCTTACTGCCTGAGCATAGACTGTGGTCATCGGCTGCTTTCGCAGGCTCTCCGGCGCTCAAACAGTGGCCCCAGGCCCGGCCGATGCAGTCCGAATGCGTCATGCCGACAAGCACAATGAACATGAAGAAGCCAGAAGCGGACGGAGCAAAAGAAGAGGAAGGCAGGCGAGTGCAGGATCGAGGCGAGGCGAGGCCAGCCGATTGCCAACATGCTGACCTCGGGCAGCGCAGGGATTGGAGCCAAGGACCTGACCGACGGGTTGCCGCGAGCAGAATTCTTGGCAAGGCAGATGATTCCTATTTCGTGCGTCACGCTGGCGTTTTTGTCCAACGGCGACGACGTAAACCTGAAGCGAGGAGACAAGCTTAAAATTGTGCCGTTGCGGCACTGAGCGATTCGAACAAAGGCAGGCGGACGCCCTTGATGGATATTCTGTGGACTCCCTGGCGATATAGCTACGTCACGACAGCGGATGGGAAGGCGCGGGCAGGGGTTCCGGCAGGCTTGGCGGCGTGGCCCGGCGATCTGGGTTGCGTGTTCTGCAACCTGTTGGCATCGATTGACTTCGCGATTCGCGACGGCATGCCGGCTGAAGTAGCCGAGGCAGCCGGAGGGTTGGTGGTGCGCGGCCAGCAGTGCTTTGTTTGCCTGAATGCGTTTCCTTACACCTCAGGGCACGTGATGGTGATGCCGTATGCACACCTGGACCGGCTGGCGGCTTTGCCTGCGGAGGCCGCGTACGAATTGATGGACCTGGCGCAACGGACCGAGCGGGTGCTGGAGCGGCTGTACCATCCGCATGGCTTCAATTTTGGAATGAATGTGGGACAGGCGGCGGGCGCGGGCGTGGCCGGGCACCTGCATCTGCACGCGATGCCGCGCTGGGTGGGGGATACCAACTTTATGACCACGGTGGCCGAGACGCGGGTGCTGCCGGAGGATCTGGCGACGACGTGGAAGCGGCTGCGGGCAACGTTTGAAGAAGTGCCGGGCTAGCGGCGATTGAGACGCGCTGGATGGTGCCGCCAGCGGCCTCTCTGATGTTTTGCTTGCACCAAGTTGGACTTTGGGGATAGGCTATTTGCATGCGTCGATGTCGCTAACGCCGTCCTGGTGCCAGCCGCGATGCAGACGTGCGCCCCATTCGCGCGCGATCTTTTCCACCTGACAGCGCGTTCATTATCCCCCTGAAAAAGACCTTCAACGATAGACCTGGGAGCGTATCCCGGAATGAGGAGAACATCATGGCGCACATTGCCAACAATGTAACGGAATTGATTGGCCGCACCCCGCTGGTGCGGTTGAACCGCATTGCGGCCGGGCTGCCGGCAACCATCGTCGTCAAGCTGGAGAGCCAGAATCCGCTGTCGAGCGTGAAAGACCGCATCGGTCTGGCGCTGATTGAGGCCGCCGAGAAGGACGGCAAAATCAAGCCGGGCGAGACGGTGCTGATTGAGCCGACCAGCGGCAACACCGGCATTGCGCTGGCGTTTATCGCGGCGGTGAAGGGCTACAAGCTGATTTTGACGATGCCGGAGACGATGAGCCTTGAGCGGCGCGTGCTGCTGCTGGCCTTTGGCGCGGAGATTGTGCTGACGCCCGGGCCGAACGGGATGAAGGGCGCCATCGCCAAGGCCAACGAGATTCTGGCCAAGACGCCAAACGGATACATCCTGCAGCAGTTCGACAACCCGGCGAACCCGGCGATTCACTATGCCACGACGGGACCGGAGATCTGGAACGATACGGACGGCAAGGCAGACATTCTGATCAGCGGCGTGGGCACGGGCGGGACACTGACGGGCGTGTCGCGGTACATCAAAGAGCGCAAGCCGGGATTCAAGACGATCGCCGTAGAGCCGACAGACAGCCCGGTCCTCTCTGGCGGCAAGCCGGGGCCGCACAAGATTCAGGGCATCGGCGCGGGATTTGTGCCGGGAGTTCTGGACACGGCGCTGATCGACGAGGTCATCCAGGTGACCAACGACGAGTCAATCGCGACGGCGCGTCGGCTGCCGCTGGAAGAAGGCCTGTTTGTGGGCATCAGCTCAGGGGCGGCGGTGGCCGCAGCCTTGAAAGTGGCCGCGCGGCCAGAAAGCGCTGGCAAGCTGATTGTTGCGATTCTGCCCAGCTTCGGCGAGCGGTATCTGTCGAGCGTGCTGTTCGAGTCGCTGCGTCAGCAGGCGCTGGCGACGGAGACGCAGGCGGTAACGCTGTAGGCAGTTGAGCCGCCGGCGGGATGGAGACCATTCCGCCGGCGATCCTGGCTGGAAAGACCGTACCCATGTTTGAACGCATACGCGAAGATGTGAACTCCGTGCTGGAGCGGGACCCGGCTGCGCGCTCGCGGCTGGAGGTGCTGCTGTGCTATCCGGGGCTGTGGGCGGTTTGGATTCACCGGGTTGCGCACCGGCTTTGGCAGGCGCGGCTGCGACTGTTGGCGCGACTGGTTTCGCAGGCGGGGCGTTTTTTTACCGGAGTGGATATTCACCCGGGCGCACTCTTAGGGCGGCGGTTGTTTATTGACCACGCAACGGGGGTGGTGATTGGCGAGACTGCGATTGTGGGCAGCGACGTGACGATGTACCAGGGCGTGACGCTGGGCGGGACGGGCAAAGGCCACGGTAAGCGGCACCCGACGGTGTGCGACGGGGTCTTCATCGGCAACAACGCCAATGTGTTGGGCAACATCACGGTCGGCGAGAACTCGCGGGTGGGCGCGGGGTCGGTGGTGCTTTCCGACGTACCGCCCAACTCGACGGTGGTGGGCGTTCCGGCGCACATTATCTACCGCAACGGTCAGCGGGTGCTGATTACCGACCCGCACGATGTGAAGGATCCGCTGAGCGACGCGCTGATCGCGCTGGCGGGGCGCGTGGAAGAACTGGAAGAGCGGCTGGGCGGCGAGCCGCGCGTGGTGGAGCCGTTTGCGGCCGAAGCGGCAGAGCGGGAAGCCTATCGCGCGGAGCTGGACAGGCTGCGGCAGTATGTGTCGATGGGCGAAGGGATCTGAGGCTGGGGTTGGCCTGGGGATTCTTTTTTGGGATTGGATTTTACTTATCCCCAAACTGTGCGCAGTAGCGCGGAGTTCCCGGATTTGTGCTCAAGGGCGTGAGCAGTGTGTCCTAGACTGCGTGCAGAGGCTCGTTCCTCACCATGCGCCGCTGTTGCTTCAGAACGTCTTCAGTTGCATTGCCCCTTCTCACGCTTGTTTGCGTTCTCGGCTGCGGCTTTGCTGCCCGCATCACGGCGCAGTTGACCGCGCCTGAAGCACGGGCGCACCCTGAACCGATTGCTGTGAAGAAGAGTTTGCGGCCCGATGGCGCAACGAACAGCGCTACGCTGACGACGCTGACATTGTCAGCGACGACGGTGAACGCGGGGACGGCGGTGACGGTGACGGCGCACGTGAGCGCAGGCGCGGCGGCGGTGACGCCGGGGATTGTGCTGTTCTGCAATGCGGCATTTCCGGTTTGTTCAGGGCCGGCAGTGCTGGGGACGGCAGTGCAGAATGCGCAGGGAGTGGCGGCGCGGACGCTGCTGCTGCCGGTGGGTAACTATTCGATGGAGGCCCGGTTTGAAGGGACTACGCCTTATGCGGCTTCGGCTTCAGCGCCGCAGAGCCTGACGGTCGAGGGGGACTCGACGTATGCGGTGAAGTCTACGCTGACCAGCGTGGCCGGGAGCAAGGGGAGTTATGCAGTGGGCGCATCGCTGGCAAGCCATGCGACGATGGCGCCGACGGGGAGCCTGGTGTTCAAGAATGCGAGCGGGAGCGCGCAACTGGGCAGCGTAACGCTGGGTGCGACGGCGCTGGGCGGCTACCAGCCTTTTGGACTGATTACCACGGGCGCCAAGAGCGGGCCGAACGATCTGGCGATTGGGGATTTCAACGGGGACGGGATTCCGGACCTGGTTGTTCCGGACTCGGCGACAGGAGTGGTGGCGGTGTTTCTGGGCAAGGGGGATGGGACCTTTGCGCCGGCGGTGAACTACTCTACCGGCTCGGGCTCGGAGCCGCTGGCTGTGGCCGTGGGGGATTTCAATGGTGACGGCAAGCTGGATTTGGCTGTGGCGCTGGGCAATACCGCGGCGGTTGCGATTCTGCTGGGGAATGGGGACGGGACGTTTGGACCAGAGCGCACTTTTGCTACTGCCGGTTCGGAGCTCTACTACCCGGTGGGGCTGGTTGTGGAGGATTTAAACCACGACGGGCGGCTGGACATTGCGACGGCGAACAACTCAGTAGGCGTGAGCGTGCTGCTGGGGAATGGGGATGGGACGTTTCAGCACTACAAGCTGCTCGGGTCGAGCCAGGGGCCGACGTGGATTGCGGCGGGAGACTTGAACAACGACGGGAACATGGACCTGGCGGTGACGACCGCGGCGGACACGGTGGATATCAGCCTGGGCGACGGCTCGGGGGGCTTCCAGCCCTTTAGCGCTCTGGAGATCGGCAGTGGAAGTACCCCGGAATCGGTGGCAGTGGCGGATCTGGATGGCGATGGAAATCTGGACCTGGTGGTTGCCTGCTATGGGGCGAATGCTGTGGGGGTGCTGCTGGGCAATGGGGATGGGACGTTTTTGCCGGTGGAGCTTTATGGCGCGGGGAATGGACCGATTGCGGTGACGGTGGGGGACCTGAACCTGGATGGGATTCCGGACCTAGTGGTGACAGACCTGAAGGGCAACGGGCTGAGCCTGTTTGAGGGCAATGGGGACGGGACGTTTCTGCCGCTGCCTGGCTATACGACGACGACCGGGTCGCAGCCGGCAGCGAGTTTGATTGCGGATTTGAACGCCGATGGGACGCCGGAGATTGTTTCGGTGCTGTATGGGTCGAGCGCGCTGTATGTGCTGGAGAATGGGCGAATCCAGGGGGCGGTGCTGAAAGGGGTTGCGCTGCCGACGGCGGGGACGGTGGACTTGACTGTGAGCTACGCGGGCGATGGCAATTATGCGGCAGGGACTTCAGCGCCGTATGCGTTTACCGGCTCAGCAACCACGGCGGTGGCGCCGGTTTTTACGCCTGCGGCGGGAAACTATGCGGCGGCGCAGAGCGTGACGCTGGCGAGCAGCACGCAAGGAGCGCAGATTTATTACACGGTGGATGGGTCGACGCCGACCGCGAAGTCGAGCCTGTATGCGGCAGCGATTCCGGTGAAGAGTTCGATGACGATTTCGGCGATTGCGGTGGCCAGCGGGTATACGAATTCGTCGGTTGCGCAGGCGGCTTATGTGATTGAGACGGCGGCGGGGACGCCGTCCTTTTCACCTGCGGGGGGCAACTACACAGGTAAGCAGAGTGTGACGCTGACCAGCACGACGCCGGGGGCGACGATTTATTACACGGTGAATGGGTCAACGCCGACGACGGCTTCAGCAAAATATGGCGGGGCAATTGTGGTGAGCGGGAACACGACGATTGAGGCGTTGGCTGCGGCGAGCGGGTATTTGAACTCGGCCGTAGCTTCAGCCGGGTACACGATTACGCAGCCGACGCTGGCGCTGGCAACGAGCGTGAGCGCTCCGAAGGCCGGGCAGAGTGTGCAATTGACGGCTACGCTGACCGCGCCAGGAGCGGCGAACGTGGCGGGGACGTGGACGATCGCGGATGGCGCGACGCGGCTTTGCACGGCCAGCCAGACGACGCAGACCGGCTATAGCTGCACGGCGAAGCTGGCTCATGGCGCGCATGCGCTGACGGCCAGTTTCACAGGGAAAACCAACGGCTGGACGCTGACGGCGGGGCTCACGCTGGCTGTGAATTGACGGCTCTGGTGGCGGATCTCGCAGCGGTGGCAGACCAGGCTGCAGGGCGGGTGAGGTTGCGCCGGTGCTACATTGGTTGGGTTCCCACTCTTGTTCAGGGGTCTTGTACTTTGCCGCGTTCTCTTTCTCTATTTGTGTTGCTTGCAGCTCTGCCGGCCTGCGCGCACGCTGCCAGCCGCGTGCAGGCAGCGCCGGTTCCCGCGGAGATGCGGTCCGCGGCGTTCACGGTGAAGGTGAACGGGCAGGTTGTGGATGTGGCGCACGCGGCGACGAACTATGAGTGGGTGAGCTTCGATGTGACGGGGCCGGTGGAGGTAGAGATTACCGCCGCGGAGAAGGGGTTCTGGGAGCGGGGCGTGGATATTCAGCCATGGCGGCTGGGGCTGCGGCCGACGCGGGACGGACAGACGATTCGCTTCAGGCTGGCGGGGCCGGCGAAGCTCTCGATTTCGCGGCCGGGGGATTTTCTGAACCAGGCAGTGATGCTGTTCTTGTTTGCCGGGAGGCCTGCGGCGCCGCAGCCGGCCCCTGGGCCGAATGTACGCGTGGTGCCGGCGGGGGTGCATCGCGAGAGTTTGAATCCGAAGAGCGGCGAGACGATTTACCTTGCGCCGGGGGCGTTTGTTTTTGGCAGCCTGAACCTGTGGAAGGTGGAGAACGTGAAGGTGCTGGGGCGGGGGACGATTGTGTATGAGGGTACGCAAGCACCGGACGCGGACGAAGGATGGATGCAGAAACCGGATTGGCACTGCATTGGGGCGCTGGATGCGCACAAGGTGGAGATCAGCGGGCTGACCTGCATTGTTCGGGCGCGGACGTGGTCGATCCAAATGAAAGACTCGACGGGCTTCACCTTCGACGATCTCCGGGTGATTGGGGGGAACCCGGGGAACGCGAACCAGGACGGGATGGACTGGCTGGGCGGCGGCCAAACGCTGGTGCGGGACGCGTTTTTGCGGGCTTCCGATGATGTATTTGCGATGGAGGGCAACTGGGACGGGTACACGGACGCGGACATGCTGCGGCCGGGGCAGGATGTGGGCGACATCACGATTGAGCACAGCGTGGTATCGACGAGCATCTCGAACATCGTGCGCTCGGGGTGGCCGCGGAAGATTTTCAACTCGCGGAACTTTACGCTGAAGGACTCGGATATTCTGCATGGCGGGATTGGGGCGTGCGGGCAGACGTTTGGGCTGCTGGGGTTCTGGGGAGCGAACGGCGCGAAGGGGGACCACTCGAACTACACGTTTGAGAATCTGCTGCTGGACAACTGGTACTCGCTGGTTCAGATTGAGCGGGAGGAGCCGGCGCTGCACGGGTTTACGTTCAGGAATATCTGGGCACTGGACCAGCCGCCGCTGGAGGGCTCGACGATTACCGGGCCGGTGAACGACATGGTACTGGACAACGTGAAGTATGGTCAGGCGCGGGCGACGACCGACGCGGATGTGCCGGTGACGGTGACGAATGGCGCCGAGGCGATTCACTTTGCGACCGTCCATGGGCCGGTTGCAGCGTTTACGGTGGATCCGCCGGTGTTTGGGCCGAAGCAGAATGTGACGTTCACGGCGCAGGCTGTGACGGGCGGCCGCTATACATGGCGGTTTGGCGATGGAACCGAGGCGCAGGGGCGACGGGTGCGGCATCGTTTTCCCGACGCCGAGGGGACCGAACTGGACGGGTCGGGAAGGTTCAGGGTTCTGCTGCACGTGGAAGATGAGGAGGGACGGCAGGACTGGGCAGGGCAGGGAGTGGTGGCCGTGGGCGCGTGGCACGATGCCGTGGCGGCGGATGCGCCTGCGCTGCAAGGGCTGAATTGGACAGTGTATCCGGGGACGTGGAAGATGCTGCCGGACCTGACGAAAGAAAGCAGCGTGTTCAGCGGCGAGTCACACGGGATTTACGCCGATGCGCATGGTTTCAAGCAGTATGCCGCCGCGTGGGACGGGCTGATCGATATACCGGCGGATGGCGGGTACAGCTTTCACCTGCTGGCGCGGGATGGGGCGCGGCTGGTGATCGACGGCGTGGAGGTGGCGAAGACGGGGCCGCCGTTTGTGCAGGTCTGCGGGTCGCCGGGGAATGCGGTGCGGTACGAGCGCGGGAGCATGGGGCTGCGGGCGGGGAAACATACGTTTCACCTGGAGGGTTTGCATACGGCGAGCCAGGGCGTGCCGAAGCTGCTGTGGGAGGGGCCGGGGTTGCCGCTGACGCAGGTGCCGATGGCGGCGTATGGGCATGTGCGGCAAGATGAGGTCGATAGGGACTAGCCACCTGCGGTGGGGCCAGCGGCTCGCTGTTCGCTCGCACCGGCTTTTGTGGGTAAGCACCCAGACACCTGCGGTGGGGCCAGCGGCTCGCTGTTCGCTCGCACCGGCTTTTGTGGGTAAGCACCCAGACACCTGCGGTGGGGCCAGCGGCTCGCTGTTCGCTCGCACCGGCTTTTTGTGGGCGGCGGCCTGGGCGGGCGTACTGGGACTGTATGTGTTTTTCAGGGGTGTCTGTATGTGGTTGAGGAGGTGGAAGTTAGGGGTGTTTTACTGGGATACTGAGTTTGCATTTCAGCTCTGGGGTGTGGCGGCAGGTTGTTGATGGGGAATGAGTTAGATGGGTTTTACAGGAATACTGGAGGGATTTTTGGGGGCGCATTCGGGTTTCCGGGGTGAATTTGTACCCGTCTGGGTAGACGTTTTTTGGGGGTGCTGGCGGCGGATCCTGGCTGCGGCGAACTGGGGATGGCTGCCGGGGAAACAGGGTTTCTTTGCGGCGTGGGGCAGGATCTGGAGTGAGGGCCGGAAGCTATCCCGGACTCTGCCGGGGACGGTGGTGGCGTGGCCGATGGCTCGGCTGCGGGATTGGCGGTACGGCTCGGGGTCTGCGGATACGGGGATGTTTCCTGCTTTCTGCATGGTCTGGCGTTCCTGGGGTGGAGCTTGCTTTCGAGCGCGGTCTGCGCTGGTGTTGCCGTGGAGATAACTCTGAATACAAGTGTGCGCCGATGGGGGGTAATTTTCGGCAAAGGGGGTTGGCGGGGGCGGTTAGGCGAGCGGGTTTCGTCGATGTGGAGGTGGACGGGAGTGAAAAACCCGGGATGACGACCTGGAGGGCGACGGAAAAATGGGAATGTCTATTTATAGCTGGACGTTTTTGTTGAAAAAAACTGAAAAACAAGGTGTTTTTGACGCGAAATGGCGGGAAAATGGCGCGTTTTTGAGGTGGTTTGGATGGTGCAGGGAACAGGCCAAGGGCTCGCCGTGGGGAGGAACAGGGAGGGGCGGCCAGCTTTGGTGGTGGGTTGGCGGTTGGCCGATGGGGATTTGTGGTTTCCCACCCATGGCGCGATGAAACTGCGCCATGGATGGGGCACCCGGCTTCAGGGGTTGTGGTCGCATCTCCCGGTTCCTGGGGCACCCGGCTTTGGTGGTTGGGCTTGCTTCTGCCGGGGGCCTGGGGCGCTTGCCGGTAAGTTACTGAAAATCTATGAAATAGTTACCCAGGTCATCTTGCTGTCGCAAATTCGGTCAGGAAGTATTGTTGATAGCATCGTAACTTCACTTTCCCCATTTTCACTTTACCGCAGAACCAGAGTTTGGAGACTCCGGAGCCGAATTGTCTGAGCCGGCGCGGCTTCGCAGCGCGGTGACCCGCCACAAGGTTTAATTCGACACAAGGACTCCACTGTTACGCCAGGACCTGCACGTTATCCCGCCTGCGGAAGCGCCACCCCTCTGGGCCTTCGTGGCAAGACTTGAACGATTGAAGCTCCCTCCGCTCGTCACGGCCGGATTTCTTTTGCCCGCCGGCACGCTTAATCAGAGGGCTCGCCGCCCTCTCTTCCCCTGAAGTGCATGGAGATTGAATATGCAGCGTACGTCGATCTGCAAAACAGCCCGGGGCCTGAGTGGCCTCGTTGCCTTGGTGCGTGCCCGCTTCACCCCGCGGTCGCTTGGGGTCCATGCGCTCTTGACCTTGTTCGCCTGCCTGCTGGCGCCCGCGGCGGCGCACGCGCAAACGGTGCAATTCAATGGAGCGGTGAGCATTCTGGCGACGGCCAACGGAAACTTCTCTAACCCCTACGGCGTGGCGCTGGACGCGAACGGGAACGTCTTCGTCGCCGATACCTTTAACAACCAGGTGAAGGAGATTCTGGCGGCGGGCGGTTACGTGACCGTCAACACCCTGGCGCAGGCCAACGGAAACTTCTCTGGCCCCTTCAGCGTGGCGGTGGACGCGAACGGAAACGTCTTTGTCGCCGATACCGACAACACCGTGGTCAAGGAGATCCTGGCGCCGGATTACGTCACGGTCAACACGCTGGCGCAGGCCAACGGGAACTTCTCTTTCCCTGAAGGCGTGGCGGTGGACGCGAACGGGAACGTCTTTGTCGCCGACACCTACAACAACCAGGTGAAGGAGATTCTGGCGGCGGGCGGTTACGTCACCGTCAACACCCTGGCGCAGGCCAACGGAAACTTCAATCAGCCCCGCGGCGTAGCGGTGGACGCGAACGGGAACGTCTTCGTCGCCGACCTAGATCACAACGCGGTGAAGGAGATTCTGGCGGCCGGCGGTTACGTCACCGTCAACACCCTGGCGCAAGCCAACGGAGATTTCGCTCAGCCATCGGGCGTAGCGGTGGACGGGAACGGGGACGTCTTCGTCGGCGATTTCTTCAACGACTCGGTAAAAGAGATCCTGGCGGCGGGCGGTTACGTCACCGTCAACACCCTGGCGCAGGGCAACGGAAACTTCCTCTTTCCCGCCGGCGTGGCCGTGGACGGGAACGGGAACGTCTTTGTCGCCGATCAAGGGACTTCCCTGGTGAGCGAGATCGCCACGACGAGCGTGAGCTTTGGCGCGCAGGCAGCCGGTTCGTCCAGCGCGACGCAGCTGCTGGCCTTCGCCATCACCGCGGACACCACGGTGGGCAGCATCAACATAGTGACGCAGGGCGCCACCGGGCTTGATTTTAGAGACGGCGGATCAAGTACCTGTGCGGCAACGACCTATTCCTCGGCTACCAACTGCGTTGTCAGCGTGACGTTCACGCCGAAGTATGCGGGCCTGCGGCAGGGCGCGGCCGTAATCCGCGACGGATCGGGCAATGTGCTGGCCAGCGTGCCCATCTACGGCATCGGAACCGGGCCGCAGGCGTGGTTCCTGCCCGGCACGAAATCGGCTGTCAGCACCACTGTGTCGCAGCCCGGGGGCGTTGCGGTGGATGCCGCCGGCAACGTTTACATCACCGAATACCTGAACGGCGTGGTGCTGAAGGAGACCTACTCCGGCGGCACGTACACGGCGACGACCATCGCCTCCTCGACCGACGGCCTTGCCAATCCCTCCGGCATCGCGGTGGATGGCGCCGGCAACCTGTTCTTTGCCGATAACACCAATAACAACGTGTACGAGGCGAGCCCGTCGGGCGGCAGCTATACCGTGAGCACCGTTGTCACCGGCCTCGACGGACCCAGCGGCGTGGCGGTGGATGCAACCGGGAATCTTTACGTCGCCAGCAGCCAGAGCGGCCAGGTGTTCAAGGAAACACCGTCGGCAGGCGCCTACAGCCAGAGCGTGGTTGCCGACACCTCCAAGGGCCTGGAAGACCCCGCCGGAGTCGCCGTGGACGGAAGCGGCAACGTCTTTATCACCGACGGCGGCACCAACCGCGTATACAAGGAGACACTCTCGAGCAGCGGTTACACCCAGAGCGTGGTCGTCAGCGGGCTGAGTGAGCCGGGAGGCATCGCAGTCAGCGGCACCGGCCGTCTCTTCATCTCCGACACCGGGCACGGCCGCGTCCTCACAGAGGCGCCGGCCGGAGCAGGTGGGTATCCCTGGACGACAATCGCCGGCAGCGCCAACGGCCTGGAGGAACCCCTGGGGATTGCCGTTGACGCAGCTGGCAACGTCTATATCGGCGATGGAGCTGCCGGCGAGGTGGTAAAGGAAGACCTGGCCGATCCACCCAGCCTCACCTTTCCTCTCACCGACAAAGGGGCGGCCAGCAATCCGCAGACGGTGGCGCTTTTCAACATCGGCAACGTCTCGCTCAGGTTCACTGCCCTCAGCTATCCCACGGACTTCCCGAGGGCCGGCGGCTTTGCCGAGGCCTGCGCCACCTACCGCAGCCTAAACCCAGGCTACGAGTGCGATCTGCCCATCAAATTCGAGCCGACTTCATACGGCGCCTTTAACGAGCACGTTACCCTGACCGACAACGCGCTCAATGTGCCTGGGGCTTCGCAGTCGATTGCGGTCAGCGGCGGTGGCGGTTCGGCAGCACAACTCATCGCTCCCACCTCCGGAGTGCTGCCAGGTTCCCCCACCACAAAGACCTTCTACTGGACGGCCGGAACCGGGGTCGCCTACTACGACCTCTACGTCGGCAC
>Ga0302320_10002550_pt1 | contig 42844 bp, 32 predicted proteins | sample Bog_T0_3_FD_202130 | JGI IMG/M metagenome (GOLD analysis project Ga0302320, IMG submission 202130) | Peat permafrost microbial communities from Stordalen Mire near Abisko, Sweden - Bog_T0_3 | ecosystem: Environmental > Terrestrial > Soil > Wetlands > Peat | place: Sweden: Abisko, Stordalen Mire... | reverse complement strand
GCTGGCGCTGCGGTTTTTTGAGGACAAATCCACCCCGGAAGCCGCCGCCGCGCTCGGGTTGAGCCAGTCGGCGGCGCACAAGCGTACGAACCGCGCGCTGGAGAAGCTGCGGAAGTTTTTCACCCAGCGCGGCGTGACCCTGTCGGCGGCGGTCATTGCCGGCACCATTTCGGCAAATTCCGTCTCGGCCGCCCCGGCCGGCCTGGCGCAAACCATTTCCGCCGTCGCTGTGACCAAGGGCGCGGCGGCGGGCGGTTCAACCCTCGCTTTGGTCAAAGGAGCACTGAAACTTATGGCATGGACCCAGGCAAAAATGGCGGCGACGGTGGCGGTGGGGGTGTTGTTGGCGGCAGGCACGACGACCGTGGTGGTGCAGACACTGGAAGCCCCCAAGGTCACCGAGGAAATGTGGCTGGCCGATTGGAACGGCATCTACAAATTGCCCCCCGTCCTGATGCTGCGCCCCACCCGGTTTCCGGACCAGCCCAGCGGCATGATGACGGATGGCAAATATGTTTACCGGAACCAGCCTTTGCAGATAATACTCGACATCGGTTTCCCGGGCATCTCGGAGGATCAATGCATTAAACATGTTTCCCTTCCCGGCTCGGGCTACACCTACGAAAAGCCCGCCCAGCCAAGATTAACCAATGGCTGGGATCTGATGCTGACCCTGACCAATCACGCGGCAGAAGCCTTGCAGCGGGAAATCACCAAACGGTTTGGGTTTACGGCCCACCACGAAACCATCGAAACCAACGTCTGGTTTTTGACAAAGGTGAAAACGGACGCGCCCGGACTCCGGCCCGGACAAGGCCCGCGGACCACCATGAACGTGGGCGGCATGTTTAACCCGAACACCGGCTATTCCATCACCAACACCAGAACGCTCGGACACCTGGTCAGCCAGTTGGGGTCCGTCTTGCATCTGCCGATTTTGGACCGGACCGGTCTGACCAATTATTATGACGTGTCCCTGTCTTGGGACTGGGTGCCGATCGCCCAGGAAGGCGGCGCGGGCACGGAGAAAGGGATGGCCGTCGAACGAAAGCTGATTGATCAGGCCTTGCTCGACCAGCTCGGCGTTCAACTCGTGCCCGGCCGTGCGCCGTTGGACTTCCTGGTGGTGGACCCGGCGAAATAGGTGGGGCGCCTTTCCTCTCACCCCGGTAGCAGCCGAGGTGACGAGGCCCTGATTTCTCCTATGGGCAACGTGGCATTGCGCCCAGCCTCGCGGATTCAGCCAGAGCCTCCACACGGGCGTGTTGCCCAAGCCAAAAACGGAAAAAACAGCGCGCATTCCATCAATCGGGCACACGAAATACCCAGCATTTTTATCGGTTTCAACGTTGCTGTGCCCGAGGACGGGCACACTCCGGCACTTGGGCAACACGCCCTCACGTCGGCTGCCACGACGGTTTGCCCGCCCGGCCGCGGCTCCGGGAGCCGGCAACCCGATGTTGATCATTAGAAATCAATATTTGTGGGTTGATAGATTCTCTGCTTGATGCGATAATGTCGGTGGCCAAGACCGTTCCCGAAACTGCAGCGGCCCCGCCCGGCGGGCGCCGGTGCCGGTCCGAATTGCGAGGAACGCCGCCCGATGCCAATACCGAAAGAACAACATGAACACCCGATCCCCTTCCCTTAAACTGGCCGCCTTGGCCGGCCTGGCGCTGCTGGCCGTCACCGCCGCGCGCGCGGTGGATTTTCACGTCGCCACCCCGCAGGATTTGCAGAACGCCCTGACCTCGGCGGCCGGCAACGGCTCGGACAACAACATCTGGATCACCAACGGCTATTACACCGGCACGTTCAACTACAACAGTGTTGCCGGCCATAACCTGGCGATCCAGGCGGAAACGAACCTGGTGAACACCAATGTGACGATTGACGGCGGCGGCGGCGGGCGGGATCTCAACATCACTGTGTCGGCCGCCGCGGGCAACGTGATCGTCAGCAACCTGACGTTCATCCGCAACTGCGGCAGCTCCACCATCGGCGCCTTGCGCATCGCCGGCAGCACCGGGGGATCGAACATCGTGGACAGTTGCCGGTTTCTCGCCCTCACCAATTCCCTCGGCATGGGCCTGGAAATCGCCTCCGGGCTGAACACCACCCTCCACAACTGCCTCGTCCTGGGAAAAACCAGCGGCAGCGTCTATGACGGCGACGGCGTGGATATTTCCGGGGTGACCGGCACTACGCTGGTTTACAACTCGACGATGTCCGGGAATTATGGGGGGCGCGGCCTGTACGTCACCACCACCGCCAGTGCGGTCCTGACCGTGACGAACAATGTGTTTCAGACCAACTCGTCCGACAACCTGACGTTTTCCGGGAGTGGCAACACGGCCGTGTTGGTGGTGTCCAATAACGTTTTCACCGCCAGTGGTGCCTGTGGCGCCAACATTCAAAGCTTTGGCACGCTGAATCTGGGTGCCAACATTTTTTCCGGAAACAAGGCCACTGCCGGAGCCTACGTCTATAACGGCAATCTGGCGGTTTTGTCCGGCAATACCATCAACGGGAATGGTGGCAGTTACGGCGGGGCTTTTCTTTACTACCTCAACGCGGCCATGATTACGGGCAATACGTTCAGCGGCAACAGCAGCGGGAACGGCGGCGGCGGCCTCTTTTGTGATAGCTGCGCCACCAACATTGTCACGGGGAACACCTTCAGCGGGAACGCCCTGTCCGGCGGCGACGGCGGCGGCGGGGCTTGTTTCTACAGCAGCACCTTCTGCCTCGTTTCCAACAACACCTTCAGTGCGAACAGCGCTCTCAATGGCCCCGGAGGGGGGGTTAATTTCTACGGCAATAGCGGCAGCAGCACCGTCATCCTCACCGGCAATTCGTTCACGGGCAATTCCTGCGCTGGCAACAACATCATCGGTGGGGCGGCCGCCTTCGCCGGCGGCACGAACATTATCACCGACAATACCTTCCTGCAAAACTCCTCGGCGGACGGTGGCGGAGCCATTAACGTCACCGGTTCGGCCATCACCATTACCGGCAACCTGCTGGCCGGCAACACCCAGTCTGGTGCCAGCGCGACCGGCGGCGGCATTTTTGTGAACGCCTCGGCCGTGCTGTACTTGGTCAACAACACCCTCTTCGGCAACTCGTCCGGCGGCAGCGGCGGCGGCGTGTCCTTCCAAGTCAGCGGCAACGTCGAGTTGCTCAACGTCTATAACAACATCATCTGGGGCAACTTGCTCACCGGCGGCGGCTCCGGCGCGGATGTGTACCTCGTCGGCACCGGCCTCAAAAAGCTGTTCATGTATAACGACGCCGGCGTCCTGTCCGGCATCTGGGACATTGCCTCGCCCTTGTTGAACGTGGATCCCAAGTTCTTTGACCCGGTCAACGGGGACTATCATCTCCAGCCCGGCTCCCCCTGCGCGAATGCGGGCACCAACAGCCCGGCGTTCCTGCTCCTGACGGATCTCGACGGCAATGTCCGCACCAACAGCGCCGGCCAGGTGGATCTGGGGTGTTATGAGTTCAACAAAACGGCCACCCATCCGGCCGACACCAATGCGAATTTGGTCATTTCCGCCGTCGAGTACAACGCCTACGCCGCCGCCTGGAAGGCCGGCCTGAACTGGACGAACGGGCCCAATCACGGGCCCAATCCCATCCCGGCAAATTACGTCACGCGCGCCGGCTATCTGATGACCAACAACAGCGGCGCGTACACCAACGATGGCAGCGCCCGGCCCACCAACTGGAAGACCAACCCCTGAACGCGCGAACCCCGATCTCCACCAAAGGTTCTCGTGTGCCAAACATAATTTCAACCTGGGTCAGGCGGTTCCGCCGGTGGCGGACCGCCGCAGCTTTGGCGTCACTGCTGATGCTGCCGGCCGGCTTCGCCCCGGCGCAGGCAATTCCGCCCGCCACTTGTGTGCGCTCCGTGACCAATGATGTGCCGAACCAACCGCTCGTCACGGTTGCGGTCGCGGGTGCGACCGGCGTGTCCTGTTTGACCCTCGAGGAAATCTTGCCGGCGGCCACCCGGCCGGTGAGCATCAGCGCCGACGGCGTCTATCTGCCCGCCCTCAACGCCATCCGCTGGGGGCCGTATTTCAAAACGGTGGCCACCAACGTGAGTTACCGGCTCACGGGATTGCCGGCCAGTTACCCGGTCAATGGCGGCGCGTGGATGGATGGGGCCTGGTATTTCTCGCCCGGCGTCACGCTGGTCACGGTGCTGCCGGCCGGCGGGCCCACCGTCGTACCCGCGCCGCCGCCGCAGGTGGCTACGCCGGTCTTTTCACCCACCGGCGGCGCCAGCGTGCCGACCAATGTGACGATTACCTGCGCCACCCTGGGCGCGGCGATTTACTACACGCTGGATGGCACAGCGCCCACGCCCAGTTCAACGTCTTACTCCGGCCCGGTGGCGCTCGCCACCGCCGGCGTGCTGCGCGCCGCGGGCTTCACCAACGGCTGGACCCCCAGCAGCGCGGCCGTGGCGTATTACGGCCCGCCCGCCGCGCCCGTCAATGCGCAGGTGACGCGCACCGTGAACAACAATTCTTCCCCCGCCCCGACGGTGACGTTCAACGTCACTCCCGGTGTGGGTGCGAATTGCGTGGCGGTCACCGAAACCCTGGCCCCGGGCATCGGGGCCACCGCGATTACCGCCGGCGGCAATTATGTGGCCAGCAACAACGTCGTGCTATGGGGGCCGTTCTTCGGCACCAACGCCTTTTCGGTGGGCTACCAGGCCAAGGGCCTGCCGGGCGCGTATCCGGCCAAAGTGTCGTGGAGCGTGGATGGCATGAGCGGCGGGGAAACGGTGAGCACCAATCTGATCATCACCGCCAGCGCGGTGAATGTCGTCATTCCGACGCCGTTGCCCCAGGTGCCGACGCCGATCTTAATTCCCCTCAGCGGCTCGGCGGTGCCGGTGGATGTGCTGATGGGCCTTCCGGGCTGGGACTTTGGATTGTTGGATGACACTTGGGCCGGGGGAACCCGGAGCGTCCAGAATCTGCCCGCACAATCGGCCTGGTTCGTCTCCGGCTCCAGCACCAATTTGATCGCCGGGACCGGCGCATTGAACTGTTGGAACGGGACGAACGCCGTTGCCGGGATCACGTATTTCACGCCCAACCCCACCACGCCGATGGTGCTGAACCTCGGCGACACGTTGACCGCCACGGTTAGTCTCGTCTTGAACGGCGTGGCCCCGGCCAATGCGGCGCAAGGGTTCCGTCTCGGGTTGTTTGACTTTGTGGATTCCGCCCTGGCCCCGACCCGGGTTTCCGCCGACGGCTTTGCCGCCACCGGGGAGGGCAGCGGCGTGCAGGGGTATAGCCTGTTTCAAAACATGGGTGCGGCATTCCAGTATCCCATGCCGGTGGACATAAAAATGCGCACCAATCTGGTCTCCGGCGCGCTGCTGGCGACCAACACTGATTTCAGCTCTTTGAGCGGCAGCGTGATCAGCAATAATTTCACCGGTTTCACCTCAGGCCAGCCTTATGTGCTGAAGCTGACGGTCCGCCGGCCAGCGGCCGGTTCGCTGGCCTTCACCGCCGCCTGGCAGAACACGACCACCGGCGGAACGTATTCCAACAGCGCCACCAATACTCTCGCGACCAGTTTCCGGTTTGACGGACTGGCGCTCTGGTCCCAATCCGCCGCCGGCGCGGCGACCAATCTGACCTTGAATGAGCTCAAGCTGGATTACGTTCCGGCCACCAACAGCGCGCCGCCGGCGGCCGCCACCACGATTTATTACACGCTGGACGGCACATCGCCGACCCTGGGTTCGACGGTTTACACCGGGGCGGTGCCCTTGGCCTCCGCCGGCGTGGTGCGCGCGGTGGCGTATGCCGCCGGCTGGACGCCGAGCAGCACGGCGGTGGCGTATTACGGCCCGCCCGCGGCCCCCGCCAATGCGCAGGTGACGCGCACCGTGATCAATAATTCGTCGCCCGCCCCGGCGGTGACCTTCAACGTGACCCCCGGCGTGGGCGCGAATTGCGTGGCCATTACGGAAACGCTGGCCCCGGGGATCGGCGCCACGGCGATTACAGCCGGCGGCAATTATGTGGCCAGCAACCATGTGGTGCTGTGGGGGCCGTTCTTCGGCACCAATGCCTTTTCGGTGGGCTATCAGGCCACGGGGCTGCCGGGCGCTTATCCGGCCAAAGTGTCTTGGAGCGTGGACGGTGTGAGCGGCGGGGAAACGGTGGGCACCAATCTCATCCTCACGGCCGGCGGCGCGAATGGGGTCGTTCCGACGGTCCCGCCGCAGGTGGCCGCGCCGGTGCTGTTGCCGGCGCTGTCATCCGCCCTGCCGGTGAGCGTGACCATCACCGACGCCACGCCGGGCGCCGTGATTTATTACACGCTGGACGGCACCGCGCCGACCGCGGGTTCCATACCCTACACCAGCCCGGTGCCGCTGACCGCCGCCGGCGTGCTGCGCGCGGCGGCCTTCACCAACGGCTGGACGCCCAGCATCGCGGTCTTGGGCGACTACGTGCCGGTGCTGACCACCAACACCGTGGCGGTGACCAACGGGATTGCCGCGAACGACACCATCCAGCCGGTGGTGACCCTCACCGCCACGCCGCAGGGCAAGGTGAGTTGTTACGCCGTGGTGGAGACAATTCCGTTTGGGTTGACGCCGTCCGCTTTGTCGGGCGACGGGGTTTGGGATCCGGTGGCGGGCGCCATCCGCTGGGGGCCGTATTTGGACAACCTGCCGCGGGTGTTTTCGTTCAATCTCGGCGGCGCGACGGGCACTTATCCGTTGTCCGGGTTGGTGAGCGTCAACGGGTATGGCACGGCCACCGGCGCGACCAACGTCCAGATCAACACCAGCATCATCGGGTCGCCCCCGCAGATTGGCACGCAACCGGCCAACCTGGCCGCCCTGACGGGTGGCCCGGCGCAGTTCACGGTCGGCGCGTCCGGTTCGACGCCGCTGATCTACCAATGGTATTTCAACACCAACACACCCCTCTTCACCCCCTCGACCATCCCCACGCTGACCCTGTCCGAGGTCACCACCCAGTCCGCCGGGCGTTACTCGGTCGTGATCACCAATTTTTATGGCGGCATCACGAGCAGCCCGGCATTGCTGACGGTCGTCACCCCGCTGGTCAGCAACATTGTCGACAACGTCAACGGATCGGTGACCCTGAACTTTGTCGGACTGCCCAACGTCACCACCCGCATCTGGGCCACCACCAACCTGACCTTGCCGGCCGGCTGGCAGGCCATTTTTACCAACACCACCACCACCATCAACGGCACCTGGCAGTATATCGACACCCACGCCACCGGCTATCCGGCGCGCTTTTACCGCTTCTCGACCCCGTAGTTCAATTCAATTCACGGGGCAGGGACGGCGCGCTGCGCCGTCCCCGTCGCCGAGCGTCGGGCGACGGAACCGCCCCCCGCCCGACCCACAACCCACTCTGTGTGCGCCGCCCGTTTGTCCCCTTCTCAAATCCTGAAATCACAAATTCCCAATCCCTTCCCGCCGGCCCTTCGACTTTGGCCTGTCGCGTCGAAACAGAGCGAAGACGGACTTGTCGCGCCGTAGTCCCGCCCGGCGGGACGGAGGCGGAACCTTGGACCTTTATCACGGGGGTAGGGCGTGTCACTCCGTGCGCGCCGTCGGACTTGCGGGCAGGTCATCCGCCAGCCCCTAAACCACCTGCGAACCGCAAATCCTTTGGAGTGCGGTGACATGTCACCGCTTTCAAATCGGGAGGACACGTCCTCTCGTTGCTAACCGTGATCATCCGCCAACCCCTGACCCACCCGAAAACGGCGGACCATATGGAGTGCGGTGGCAATCCCGCTCCGCGCGGGAGCGACACCGCTTTAAGTCAACTCGCTCCCTCAGCGGGCGCAAACAATTTTCGTGACCGGGGGGCGGCAAACGATATCATGGGCGGGTGACTACAACGGAAGCGATCAGCCTGCTGGAAGCCTATCGCGCGGGCAAGGTGCCGCGCGAGCAGGTGCTGCAGGCATTTCAGGCGGCCCCGACGGCCAACCTGGGGTTTGCGCAGGTGGACACGCACCGGGCGTTGCGGCAGGGGTTTCCCGAGGTGATTTATGGGGCGGGCAAGACGCCGGAGCAGGTGGTCAAAATCGCCACGAAGCTGCTCGAACGCGAATCGCGCGTACTGGTCACCCGGGTGGATGACGGCCACGCGCGGGCGATGCGGCGGAAGTTCAAGCTGGCGGTGCATCATAAGCTGGCCCGGTGCATCACGGTGGAGAGCAAGCCGCTGGCCAGGCGGCCGGGGCTGATCGCGGTGATTTGCGCGGGCACAAGTGATTTGCCGGTGGCGGAGGAGGCCGCCGTGACGGCCGAGATCATGGGCAACCGGGTGGAGCGTATCCAGGACGCCGGCGTGGCGGGCTTGCACCGGATTTTGAGCCGGCTGGAAACAATTCAATCGGCCAATGTGTTGGTGGTGGTCGCGGGGATGGAGGGCGCGCTGCCCAGCGTGGTGGCGGGGCTGGTGTCGCGGCCGGTGATTGCGGTGCCGACGAGCGTGGGGTACGGGGCGAATTTTGGCGGGGTGGCGGCGCTGCTGGGGATGTTGAACAGTTGCGGCAGCGGCGTGACGGTGGTGAACATTGACAACGGCTTTGGCGCGGGCTACGCGGCCAGCCAGATCAACCGGTTGGCGACGGCATGAAAACTCTTTATCTCGATATCTTCAGCGGCATCAGCGGCGACATGTTTCTGGGGGCGTTGATTGACCTGGGGGTGGACGCCCGGCGGCTGGAGCGCGAACTGGCGAAGTTGAAAATTGACGGTTACCACCTCCACACCGGCCGGCAGGAGAAGAACGGCATCAACGGCGTGAAGTTTGATGTTCATTTGGAGCATGATCATGACCCCGGACACATGCATGCCCATGAGCATTCCCATGAACACGGGCATGGACATGAGCATGAAGAGGAACGCACCCATGGCCACGAGCACGGACACAGCCACGTCCATTCCCATGCACATCACGGGGCACCTGAGCATCGTCACGAGCACGAGGAATCCCGGACGTTTGCCCAAATCAAAACACTGATTGCGAAGAGCAAACTTTCGCCGTGGGTGAAGGCGAAAGCCACGGCGGTCTTTAAACGACTGGCCGAGGTCGAGGGGAAAATCCATGGGCAGGCACCGGAAAAGGTCTCTTTTCATGAGGTCGGCGCGGTGGATTCCATTGTGGACATCGTGGGCGCCTGCATCGGGCTGGAGCTGCTGGGCAAACCGCGCGTGTTGGCGGCGCCGGTGGTGGAAGGCACGGGCTGGATCAACTGTGCCCACGGACGGTTCCCGATCCCGGCCCCGGCGACGCTGGCGCTGTTGGGCGCGCGTGGCATCAGCCTGACACAATGCGCGGAACCGCATGAATTGGTGACGCCCACCGGCGCGGCGTTGCTGGCAGAATTTGCGGAGGGCTTCGGCCCCATGGACAACCTCGTGGCGGAGCAAATTGGCTTTGGAATTGGCACGCGCGACAACCTCACCCGTCCGAACGTCCTCCGGGCCGTGCTCGGCCGGGCCGCCGCCGCCGCCCCGCACGACTGGGAAACCGACCGGGTGGCGGTGTTGGAGACCAATTGCGACGACATCAACGCGGAACTGCTCGGGCAGTTCGTGGAAACCGCCCTCGCGGCCGGGGCGCTGGATGTGTTTTACACGCCGGTGCAAATGAAGAAGAACCGGCCGGGCGTGCTGCTGACCATTCTGTGCGCGGAGGCGGAGGCGGACAGGTTTTCCGAGCTGATCTTGCGGGAAACCACGGTGTTCGGAGTGCGCCGCACCCTGGCCGAACGGCGGAAATTGCGGCGGGAATTTGCCGTGGTTAAAACCAAGTTCGGGAACGTCACGGCAAAAATCGGCCGGTTGGACGGGAAGATCGTCCAGGTGGCGCCGGAATTTGAATCGTGCAAGAAGCTGGCGCTGGCGGCCAAGGTTCCCCTGGCCCGGGTCTATGAGGCGACCCGCCGGGAATTCAAGGCCCCAAAAGAATGATAATTTGTGCTTGCATCCAGGGCGACTTCGGCTTATTAATTAGTCGAGTCTATGGTCGGCCAATGAGCCGATTTGCTTGATGCTTATAATAACAGCTATGCCACAACCGACGAGGGTGTCTTGAGCCGCCCTTACCCCCCACGTAATTCGTCTCCTGCCTCGTTCGTCCGGGTCAACGGGAAAATCCGCGCCCGCGAAGTCAGGGTCATTGGAGTGGATGGCAAGCAACTCGGGGTAATCCAGCTCACCGAGGCCTTGAACTTGGCCCGGCAGCACGGGGTGGATTTGGTGGAGATCGCCGCCGCGGCCACCCCGCCGGTCTGCCGCTTGGTGGATTTTGGCAAGTACCGCTACGAACAGGCCAAAAAGGAGAAGGAATCCAAGAAGAATCAAAACGCCTCGACCGTGAAGGAGGTCCAGTTGAGCCCGCGCATTGATCCGCATGACCTGGGCATCAAGGTCTCCCACGCGATCGATTTCCTCTGCGAAGACATGAAGGTGAAGGTGGCGCTCAAGTTCCGCGGTCGCGAAATGGCCCACACCAACGTGGGCTTTGACGTCATCAATAAATTTATCACGGAAATCTCTCCGTTCGGGCATCCGGATTTCCCGCCCAAGCTCATCGGCCGGGGCATCAACGTGATGATCAGCCCGCTCCCGCGCAACAAGCGGGCCAAGAACCCGCGCCAGCTTGCCGACGGCACGGTTCCCGCAAACACCGCCAAAACCCATGTGCCGGACGAACCTGACGAAGATGACGGCGAACCGCCGGCGGTGATGGTGTCGAATGGGCCGGACAAACCGCCGGACGGGTTTGCGAACAATCCGTTCACCAGCTTGGACATCAAGGGTTGAGGGCCTCTGGTCCCGCCCCCCAGTCCCGCACCAATGCCGGAAATTCACAGGCCGCGCAGACGGCGTTGGAAGTGCCGCAATAATCCCGGACAATTTGCAGCAACCCCTGCTGGGCGGCCGCCCGGCGAAATAGCAGACTGCGCCCCACCCCCAACAACCGCTGGCGGGCCAGCTTCAGCACGGCATTGTCCTCCGCCGCCGGCCACGCAAAATAGCGTTGTTCGATGACACGAAGCAGAGCCTCGTTTTTACCTTCCACCGCGCGCACCCACAGCCACGGGAGGATGACATTCACCGCCAGATCCGTCAACCGCGCCTCCCCCAGCAGGGGCTGCGAGGCGTTTAGGCGCGGCGAACGCAACGTCCAGTGCCAGGACCAAAATTCATCGGGTCCGCCCGCCATCAACGGGCGCAAGGTTGAAATCAACTGCGGGTCCGGCACGGTGGCCGTGCACCAGTTTTCCAGCCGGGTCGGGAGATCGCCGGCCGCCAGCCAGTGCGCGGCCAGGGCCAACCGGCGTTGGGGATGATTGGCGGGGCGGAGCCCGTGAAACTTCCAGATCGTGCGCGGCAGCAGGCAAGCGTGAAACGCATCCCGTTCGCGCCACCAGCCATCCCAGGCCCGGCGCAACCACGAGTCACCGCATTTTTGGGCGCGGGTCAGGTCATCAGGCAGCAGGCCGCCCACCCCCAGCAACCGCGTCTGCAAACCCAGGACCGTTTCGGCTCCCGCCTGCCAGCGCGACCGGGATTCCGCCAGGCTTTGCATGGGCCAGACATTGTGCTTGTAACCGAGGCCGCGAAACAACCCCTCCCAGAGCGCCTGTTCCCAGCCGGCCTGCCGGGCGCGTGCGCGAAGTTGCGTCGCCTTTGCCTCCAAGCGCACCCGGGCCGCATCCCGCAGCAACCCGGTCAACCTGGCCTCGTCCAAAGCCCGCAAGGACTCGCCACAACGGCCCTGCCATTCCGCGGGCAGCGTGCGGAGCGGCAGATTTTCCAGCGACAAGGCCAGTTCCCCGAGCGGCGAATCCAGATAATGCTTTAATACCAGTCCCGGCGGGGTGTCCGCCGCCGCGGGGGTCTCATCCCAAAGCACCTGAAGGATGACATTTTGAAATGCGGGGTTCCGGTCATGACCATGGCCCCGCCAGCCGCTGGGGCGCAGGTCTACTTCCACATCGCCGGAGCACGGCGGCTCGCCGCCGATTTGCAGCACCGCCGCGCGAAAATCCGGCCCGCCCTCCACACTGACAAAGCCGGGATGCAACACGCGGATGGGCTGACCGGCGGCGGTTTGGAGCTTGTCCCGGCTGAGGCGCTGATGCTGCCAGATGGATTGCAACATCCGTTCGGTGGGCCGGTCCTGCAGGTCGCCCTGTTCGCGGAACATGGCGGTGCGGGCGGTGGCCACGCGCCGCAGGGCATAAAAGCTCTCCGTATGCGAAATCATTCTCCCAATGCTTTTGCCTGGTTGTCACAGAAAGTCAAGCTCGGGTGAACGCAGGTTTCCGGCCCGGGTGTGGGACAAAGTACTTCATCTGCCTTCATCCGGTTCTGAAATAGGGCCCTCGGAAATTTTCCTTCTCCCCGGGTGGCAGGGCCGAGATGAGGGGGAAGGGATCAAACCCGGACGGCAATTTCATGCCGCATTTGCTTCCCCCGCCCTCACGCCGGTTCGGCGGTTTCCAAGAAGCCCTGCAAATGCCGCACTCGCGTGGGGTGCCGCAGTTTCCGCAGCGCCTTCGCCTCGATCTGCCGGATGCGCTCGCGGGTCACGTTGTACATCTTGCCGATTTCCTCGAGCGTCCGCTCGTAACCATCCAGCAGGCCGAAGCGCATCTCCAGAATCTTCCGTTCGCGTTCCGTCAGGGTGGTCAGCACGTCGCTGAGCTTTTCCCGCAGCAGGCTGTAACTCGTCACGTCCGACGGATTCTCCGCCGACTTGTCCTCGATGAAATCGCCGACGCTCACGTCGCCGTCATCGCCCACGGGGGCGTGCAGGGACACGGGCTGCTGCGCCATCTTGAGGAGGGCGTGGATGCGGGCCACGGGCATGTGCATCTCATCTGCCAACTCCTCAGGCGAGGGCTCGCGGCCCAGTTCCTGCGTGAGCTGTTTTTGCGCCCGCCAGAGCTTGTTCATGATCTCAATCATATGGACCGGGATGCGGATGGTCCGGGCCTGGTCGGCGATGCTGCGCGTGATGGCCTGGCGGATCCACCAGATGGCGTAGGTGGAAAACTTGTAACCCCGGCGGTACTCAAATTTCTCCACGCCCTTCATCAGGCCGATGTTGCCCTCTTGGATCAAATCCAGAAAGGACTGGCCGCGGTTGGTGTACTTCTTGGCCACCGACACCACCAGGCGGAGGTTGGCCTCCGCCATGTGGGTTTTGGCCTTCAAGCCGCGGTCCGCCGCCGCCTTCAATTCGACAAACGCCTTGTAGAACTCCTCGCGGGGCATGCGCACGAACTGTTCCAACGTCTGAATCTTGGCCTGTTCGGCCTCGATGGCGGCCTTCCGTTCAGTCGTCGGACGTTGGGTTTCCAGTTCCTGGAGGTGCCGCAGGCTCGCCTGGAATTTCTCGTGGATGTTTCCGGCCACGATGATCATCTCCTCGACGACCTTCTGCTTATAATAAAATTTCCCGAAGAATTCCTGCAGTTTCACGCTCATCTTCTTCAGCTCGTGCTGTAGTTCGTCCTTGCGGGTTTTGTGCGGGGTCTTCTGACACGCGTAATACGTCTCATCCACCTTCTGATCAAATCCGCGGACCTTCTTGATGAGCTTGCGCAAATCGCGCAGGTGCCCCTCCCGGTTGGCCACTTTTTTGTCCACAATCACCCGGTCAAACCGCTCCTTGGGCGGCTCGGACAACAGTTTTTCCGCGATGGCGATGTGTTCCTTGGCCGTGAAGCCCAGGCTGTATACGATGGCCTTCATCGCCACCTCGGCCTCTTCAATGCGCTTGCAAATTTCCACCTCCTGTTCGCGGGTCAGCAGCGGCACCTTGCCCATCTGGTTCATGTACATGCGCACCGGATCATCCAGAATCTCCAGGCGCGAATCCTCCTCCTCCTCCACCTGCGCGGATTGTTCCGGTTGCTTCGTGCGCTCGGCCCGTTCCGCCTCCGCCTGGTCCATGACAATTTCCACGTCCAACCCCCGCAGTTTGGACAGCAGCGCATCCAGATCGTCCGGGCTCAAATTGTCCGGCAGCACGTCATTGATGTCGTCGTAGGTGATATAACCATGTTCCTGCGCCAAGTGCAGCAGGGTCTTGATGGTCTCCGTCATGTCCACCGTCGAGACCGTGGACACCGCCGGGGTCACCGGGGCGGGCTTGGACGCCGCCGGAGTTTTATCCTTGGCGCCGGCTTCCAACGGTTTGGCGGCCTTGCTGGAAATGACAAAACGCTTGCGCGGCGAGGGGATTTTCACCTCCGCCTTCTTAACCCCATTCCGTTTTGCTGCGGCGGACGCGCCTTTGGGCGTCGTTGGTTTTCGATTCGACATAAATTATGAGACCGGATACTGGCGCTTTGGTTCAGAGTTATTCGGGCTGCTCCGCCTGGCGAAAGCGCTGCTCTAACAATGTTCAACGAGTTCACTTGCCGTGAATCTTGGGAGCCTTACGAACACCAGAAGACCTACGCAGAGTTTATTCTAATCAAGTTGGCGTTAATTTCAAGCATAATCGTCACGCTGCCGTAACTTTCCGCCATAATGGCAAAGGGCGTTCCGGTCCGATGAGCGGGCTTCACCGGCGGAACTATTCCGGGCTAATAAACTGTCAATCAACGGTTTGACCGGCTCGTAAGCTGACTTTGGCCCGCACGGCCGCGAGATCCCTCGCAATTTGCGCACTCAATCCGGCCGTGGAATCAAACTTTTTTTCCTCCCGCAACCGGTCCCCAATTTCAATTTCGAGTTCCTGTCCATATAAATCACCGTTGAAATCCAGCAAATGCGCTTCCACCCGCAATACCGGCGCTGGCGAGCCCAAAGTCGGCCGACTCCCGATGTTCAGCGCCACTCGGTAAGCCTGTTCTTGCACCCATGTCCGGCCGGCATAGACCCCGTGAGGGGGCAGGCACAGACCGGTGCTTTCCAGATTGGCCGTGGGAAAGCCTAGTTGCCGGCCCAAGCCATCACCGGTTACCACGCGACCCGCCAGCGCGTAAGGCCGGCCCAGCATCTCTCCGGCCGCCGTCAGTTGCCCGGCCTGGATGAAGTCGCGGATCCGCGTGCTGCTGACCACCTGGCCGTGAAGCGTGACGGCGGCCAAGCCGTGAACAGCAAACTGCAATTCCGCCCCCAAGGCTTCCAGCAATGCCACCTGACCGCTGCGCCGATGCCCGAACACAAAGTCCGCCCCCACACAGATGCTGTGGAGCGGCGCGAGGGCCCGGGCCAGGTACAAAATGAATTCCCGGCCGCTTTGGCGGCTGAACGCCACGTCAAACGGGATCACCAAGGCGGCATCCGCACCGAGCGCCGCCACCGCGCGGAGCTTCTGGGGCAGGGTGTGGATCAGGCTGGGCACACGTTCCGGCGCGACCACCGCATTGGGGTGCCGGTCAAACGTCAGCACCAACGCCAGCGCCCCCTGCCGGCTCGCGTCCTTGAGGGTCTGCCGGATGATTTGCTGGTGCCCCAGATGGACACCGTCAAAAACCCCGATGGCCAGGCACACGCCGCGCCCGTCCCGCTGTAACTCTCTGGCTGCGCCGATAATTTTCATGGGTCAACCGCCGATGGCCAGCTTCAGAAAGGGGATCACTTTCATTTCCAACTCCGACAAGGTCAGTTTTAACACCGCTTTCAGTGTCAATGCCTGCGCCACGTCGAACTTGCCCGAGGCCGTCCGGCGCAAGGTGGTCAGATGGGCTCCGCAGCCCAGTTTCTCCCCCAGATCGTGCGCCAGACTGCGGATGTAAGTGCCTTTGGTGCAGGCCACGCAGAATTCCCCCAAGGGCGGCGCGCAGGTGGTGAAGCGGAAATGATAAATATGCACCAGCCGCGGCACGCGTTCGATTTCGATCCCCTGCCGCGCCAGTTTGTAGAGCGGCACCCCGTCCTTCTTGATGGCGGAGACCATGGGCGGTGTTTGCATCAGATCCCCGACGTACCCGGCGGCTTCTGCGTTCAGTTGTTCCAGTGTCAGCGGCGGAACCGGCCGCGTGGCGGTGATCTCGCCATCTGCATCATGGCTGGCGGTCGTCTCGCCAAATTTGATCGTCCCTTCGTACACCTTGTCGTCCCCCATCAGCCGTTCGGACAACTTGGTGGCGCGGCCCAGTACGATGATCAGCAGGCCGGTGGCGTTGGGGTCCAGCGTCCCGCAATGGCCGACTTTTTTCAGTTCAAACCGGCGGCGAATGGCGGCGACCACGTCGTGGGAGGTCGGACCGGCGGGTTTGTCAATCAACAATGCGCCGTCAAGTGGGCTGAATTCTTGCATGTAATTATTTCACGACGAGCATCGCCTTTTTCAAGGCGGCGATCACCTTGCGCTGCGCCGTCAGCGGGTTGCCCGCGATCCGCGCCCCGGCGGCCGCCGGATGGCCCCCGCCGCCAAACTGCGCCGCAATCTCATTTACATTGATCCGGTCGCTTTTCGACCGCAGGCTGATCCGCGTCAGGTCCGGCGCCAGTTCCTCAAATACACAGGCCACGACGACTGGTTCAATCGCCCGGAGGTGGTCAATCAAGCCCTCCGTATCATTGCTCACCGCCCCCGTGCGGGAAAAATCCGCTTGCTTCAACCAGAACCACGCAATCCGGTCCTCCGCCGTCAGCCGGAATTTGTTGTACAACAACTTGAGCAACCGGACCCGGGACAGGGGGAAGGATTGATAAACTTCGTCGCAAATCTTCGCCAGGTTCGCCCCGCGGGTCACCAGTTCCGCGGCAGCGTGAAATGTCCCCGGCCGGGTCGTCGCATATTGGAACGACCCCGTGTCCGTCGAGACCGCCGTGAACAAGTTGTCCGCCATCGGCCGGGTGATCGGCCAGCGCGCCACCTTCAGCAGCCGGTAAATCAGTTCCCCCGTGGATGGTTCCCGGGCCGACACCCAGTTGATGTCCCCGTACCGCGTGTTGCTTTCATGATGATCTATGTTGACGAACAGCCTGCGATCCCCGACGCGGCCCCCCCCCCCGCCCCAACCGCTCAAAGCTCGCGCAATCCGTCGCCACCACGCAGTCAAACTGTTCCCCGGGATGGGGCTGCTGAAACATTCCGGACGGATCCAGAAATTTCAATTTCGCCGGGGCCGGATCCTCATTCCAGCAGACCACCTGCTTGCCCTCATTTTGCAGCGCCATCGCCAAGGCCAGTTGCGAACCGATGCAGTCGCCGTCCGGCCGGATGTGCCCGACGATGCAAAACGTCCGGTGTTCGCGCAGCGCTTCCAAGATCCGGTCAATGACTTTGGGGTGACGTTTCACACGGGTGTTGGGTTGTCGCCGTGAGGTTCGGTTTTTTCCAGTTCCTCAATGATTTTCATCACGCGGTTGCCGCGTTCAATGGAATCATCCACCACAAATTTCAGCAGCGGCGTGTATTTCAACACCACCGCCCGCGCCACCAGTGACTGGAGCCGGATCCGGTGCTCATTCAGGAGTTGCAAGGACCGCTTTTGCTGGCCGGGATTGCCCAGAATGCTGACATAAACCACGGCGGATTTCAGATCCCCGGCCAGGTCCACGTCGGTGACGGTGATCAACCCGGCGTCGTCCACCGGAAACTCGCGCCGGATAGACTCGCCAATCTCGCGCTTGAGCAATTCGCGCACTCGTTCATGTCGGACACCTGGCATGGCTAAAAATGGGTTATCGGATAATATTCGCCCGGAGCCGCCTCCAAGGGCGGTCTGGCAGGGTCATAATTTGGCCGCCACTTTTTCCAGCGCGTAGCATTCAATGAAATCTCCCACTTGGAAATCACTGTAGCCCTCGATGCGGATGCCGCATTCCATACCGGCCCGGACTTCATTGACTTCATCTTGGAACCGGCGCAGGGACTGGGTGATGCCCTCGTAAATGATGTCTTTGCGGCGACGGACCCGCACCTTGCCCTTGACGATGCGGCCGCTGTTGATCATGCAACCCGCCACCGGCACGCCCTTGGACAATTCAAACACTTGGCGGACCTCCGCCGAGCCCACGACCACCTCCCGCACCAGCGGATCCAGCAGGCCCGCCATCGCCTCCTTGACCTGGTCAATCAGCTCATAAATGATCGCGTACAACTTGATCTGCACCTCCGCGTGCTTGGCTTTTTCCGCCGCCGTGCTGTCCAGTCGCGTGTGGAACCCCAGGATGATCGCCGCCGAGGCCGAGGCCAGGGCCACGTCGTTTTCCGTGATGGTCCCCACATCGCTGTGAATGACCTCCAACGAAACCTTGTCGGACTCGATTTTATTCAACGCCTCGACAATGGCCTCCACCGAACCCTGGGTGTCGGCCTTGACCACCACTTTGAGCACCTTGCTCTGGGTGGCCGCCAGCGTGGCAAAGAGATTTTCCAAGGTGACCTTCTTGTCCTCCTGGCCCCGGGCCTTGTTCGCCAGAAAACGTTGCTCCGCCAGTTCGCGCGCGGCTTTTTCATCTTCCACCACGCTGAATTCCTGGCCCGCGTCGGGCACCCCGTTCAAGCCCAGCACCTTCACCGCCACCGATGGCGCGGCTTCTTTGAGCCGTTTGTCCTCTTCGTTGATCAGCGCCCGGACCCGGCCGTAAAATTCACCGCACAAAATGATCTCGCCCACTCTCAGCGTCCCTTTGCGCACCAGCACCGTGGCGGTGGGACCGCCGGGTTCCACGCCGGATTCAATCACGTTCCCTTTCGCCCGGCGGTTGGGATTGGCCTTGAGTTCCAGCAGTTCGGCCTGCAGCAGGATCATTTCCAGCAGTTTGTCCACCCCTTGTTTGGTCAGCGCCGAGACATCCACGAAGATCGTGTCGCCGCCCCAGTCATCCGGCACCAACCCCTTGTCCTGCAATTGCTGGCGGACTTTCATGGGGTTGGCGTTGGGATGGTCAATTTTATTCACCGCCACCAGGATCGGCACCTTGGCCGCCCGCGCGTGGCTCAGGGCCTCCAGCGTCTGTGGCATCACGCCGTCATTGGCCGCCACCACCAGCACCACCAAATCGGTGACGTTGGCCCCCCGCGCGCGCATAGAGCTGAAGGCTGCATGGCCCGGGGTATCCAGAAAAGTGATCTGCGCCAGCTCGTTTTTCCGTTCGGGATGCGGCACCGAAATGGTGTACGCCCCGATGTGCTGGGTAATGCCCCCGGCTTCGCCAGCGGCCACATTCGCCTTGCGGATGACATCCAGCAACGACGTTTTGCCGTGGTCCACATGCCCCATGATGGTGACCACCGGGGCGCGCGGCTTCAGTTCCTCCGGTTTGTCCTCGAAATCCAGTTCGATCTTCTTCTCGGCCGCATGCACCATTCCGCCGCCGCGCTCGCGCTTTTCCACCTCAAACCGGAAGCCGTATTTGGCGCAGAGCTGCTGCGCGATTTTTTCGTCAATCGCCTGGTTGACATTTGCGAACACCCCCAACCCCATCAGGTCGCCGATGATTTTGAAGGGCTTTTGGTTTAGTTGTGCCGCCAGCTCGCGGACCGAGATGGGCGGTTTGATGATAATGAGTTCCCCGCCGGCGGGCGCGACAAACTTGGGCTGGGCCGGGGCGGCGGCCTTGGCAGGTTCCCGGGCCGGGGCCACACCCGGACGTCCGCCGGGTTGAGGCCGCTGGCCCGACCGGTAATCATGCCGGACAGCCTGGAGGGAGTGGCTTTGCCGGGCCGGCGGTAATCTCACCGAGCCGACCTTGTCGCCCACGCGTGGTTGCGGGCGGGTCGGCAAATTGATGCGACCTACCAGGTCGCCCACCTTGTGGACCACGGGGGCCGGGGGCGCTGGCGGCGGTGGCGGCGGTGGCGGGACCGGGGCCAGCGCGGGGGACGGCGCGGACACCGGGACCACTGCCGTGACCGGGGCCGGAGGGGCTTGGGGCGACGGCACTGCCGCCGGCGCGGTGGATTCGGGTTTCGCTTCCACCACCGGTTCCGCGGCTGCCTGGGCCGCCGGTTCCGCCATCGGAATCGGGGACGGAACTGGCGATGGCACGGGGGCGGCGGGCGGCGGGGCGACCGGCGTGACTGGCGGCGGCGGGGCGGTGATCAGGACGATTTTCTGTTCCGTCACCGGCGGCTTGGGGGCCTCAGCCGGTTTGGGGGCCAGCCGGGCGGCCAGTTCCGGACGGTCTTTGATCAGCTCTTCTTCGAGATATTCGGCGCTGATTTTATCGAGCGAACTCGACGGCACCTTGGCGGCGGTGATGTTCAACGCCTTGGCCTTGGCCAGGATGTCTTTGTTTTCCAGGCCAAGCTTCTTTGAAATGTCGTATATCCGAACGGGCATATGTGTCTTTCACCGTGTCCGACCCAAATGTGAGGTTTGCCTTCATGGCTCAGCTCACCGTCTGCAACGTTTTTCTTCCGGGTACCATAACCCAATCAGGGGTTTCCGACGGCATTTCCATTTTCGCGGGCGCGGCGGTCCGCCTCGGTCTGGGCGGCCGTCAAAATCTCCGCCGCCTTCTCCCCAATCTGCGGGATGTCCGCAATGTCGCCGGCTTCCGCCGACAATAAATCCTCCATCCGGGTCAGCCCGGCATGCACCAGCGCGTTGGCCTGTTCCCGGGTCACTCCGGGGATGGCCGCCAGCAGCGCCACCGCCTCTGCCACCTTTTCCTCAAAGCCTTTTGTAACGATGTGTTCCGCATCAATGTCCACCTCCCAGCCGACCAGCCGGGACGTCAGCCGCGCGTTCTGCCCGCGTTTGCCAATCGCCAGCGACAACTGATCCTCGCTCACCAGAATCTTCACCCGGTGCGTTTGCTCATCCGTTTCAATGCTCTTCAGCTTGGCCGGCTCCAGCGCCTTGGTCACAAACATCTTGATGTCGGCGGACCACGGGATCACGTCCACTTTCTCGTTGTTCAATTCCCGGACAATATTCTTAACCCGCTGGCCGCGCATTCCAACGCAGGCCCCCACCGGGTCCACCTTGTTGTCCCGCGAATACACCGCCATCTTGGTGCGGAACCCCGGCTCCCGGGCGATCCCCTTGATCTCAATCGTCCCGTCGTTGATTTCCGACACTTCCAACTGGAACAGCTTGATGATGAACTTTGGGTCCGCGCGCGACAAAATGATTTCCGGGCCGTGGGCGCCCTGCTCCACCGCCTTGACATAGCAGCGGATGCGCTCGCCCACCTGGTATTCCTCTGTTGGCACGCGCTCGCGGTTGGGCAACAGCGCCTCGTATTTGCCCAGGTCCAGAATCACGTCCGACCGTTCAAACCGCCGCACCGTCCCGCTGATGATGTCGCCCACCCGGTCCTTGAATTCCGTGAAAATCAGCGCCTTTTCAGCCACCCGGATCTTCTGCATCAACGCCTGTTTGGCGTATTGCGAGGCGATGCGCCCGAAACCCGTCGGGGTCACTTCCAGCTCCAGTTCTTCCCCCACCTGCGCCTCCGGCCGGATCCGCCGTGCGTCAAACACCGATATCTGGTCGTGCTTGGAAATCACCTTCTCCGACACGATCAGTTTGGCGAACGCCCGGATGTCCCCGTTCTTCTGGTCAATCTCCACACGCAATTCGCGCGCCGGACCAATCGCCTTTTTCGCGGCGGACAACAAGGCCTCCTGGACAGCACCGACCAGGACATCACGATTGATGCCCTTTTCACGTTCCCAGAATTCCAGCACGGCTAAAAAATCAGCATTCATACGACAACCGCTGGCTTTGCATCCGGCGAACAAAAAAGTCGGAGATGGTGATCATCCGACTTCGCGCGCTGGTCAAACCAGAAAACTCTACCGTTAGAATGATGATTATAGAAGTTTGCCTCCGACCGTCAAGCGCAATTGCATGGCAATTTCCGACCATTGGATTAATTGCGCCGAAGGGACACGGCCCGCGGTTTGGGTGCCGGCCGCGAGCCAGGCAGCGGGCATTATTTTTATAGTCCCTGCAAAACCACTTATTTCGAATCCGCCCCGATGAAATCAATGGGTCGCGAGTCCAATTTGGGAAAAATCACAATTTTTGCCCCCCTCGGCGAAACTTGGGCGGATCCCGGCAGCACGCCCAAAGCCATGGAAGGCGCACCCGGCCAGGTTGGTGTTGGATTCCAACATCTGTACGAGAGCATGAGGGGCACCACTTCTGGCCCCACTTCTGCCATTGACTCCTCACCCCAAACCCGGAGAATGTCGCCAAAGACAACAGCCATTATGCACCCCTCACCTTCCGCCCGCCCCGCCCCGTCCAGCCACCCTTGGCTGCTGATCTGCCTGGGGTTCCTGCTCGGCGCGATGCTCGCCGGCCTTTGGTTCCATCACCCCGCCGCCCGTCCGGCAACGGCCGGGCTTTCCGCCCCGGCCCAAAAGCTGCTTGGTCAGCTTGCCTCACCCGTGGCCATCCGCTTCTACGCCTTGCTCCCGGCCGGCATCGATCCCGTCCTGCCGCCGTATGCCGGACGCGTGGGCCAACTGCTTGACGCCCTGCAGGCTGCCGGCGGCGGCAAAGTGTCCGTCACCATCTTGGACACCCCCGCCGAGGCCGACGCCGCCAGCGCCGACGGTGTGCAGGCGTTCAACTTGGACAAAGGCGGTGCGTGTTTTCTGGGCCTCGTCGTCGCCAGCGGCAAAAATCACGAAACGTTCCCCCGTCTCCAGCCCGAATGGGAACCGGCTTTGGAAGCCGATCTGGCCCGCGCCATCGCGCGCGTGGCCGCCGCCGCCGTCCCGCCCCCGCCCCCGCGGGAAATCGCCCCGCCGGACCCGGAAATCATCGCCTCCATCCACCGCCTCATCCCCGACTTCAATGCCACCTCCGAGCAGACGGCGAACCAGATTTTCAGCACGGAGTTCTTGAGGGAAATGGCCGACGCCGGCACGGAGAGGGAAGCACAAGTGGACGCCGCCCAGGAACAGGTGACCCGGGCGCAGGCTGGCGGCAGCCCGGTCGAACTGGAGACCGCCCGGAAAAATCTCGCGCAGGTGCAGTTGGCGCAGGCCGACAAGATCAAGCTGATCGCCGCCCGCCTGCAAACCCGCCTGGCCGTCTTCCACCGTCTGAAAGCCGCCGCCAGCACTTCCAAATAGGAGCGCCACCCGGCGGGAGCCGCGACCTTGCCTGGCACGCAGGTTATAATTGCCTAACCATGAGCCCCAAACGAAACCCGCCCCGGAGCGGGAATGAGTACATCCATGGTTATTCGGTGCGCGAGGATCAGCGGCTGTGCGACCAAGCGCAAACGCTGGCGGAGTTACTGCATCACGACACCGTCTATCCGCCCGGCAGCCGGGTGCTGGAAGCCGGCTGCGGGGTCGGTGCCCAAACGGTCATCCTGGCCGGGAACAGCCCCGGCGCCCAGTTTACGTGCGTTGATGTTTCGCCCGCGTCGGTGGACGCGGCGGCAGCGGCGGTGCGGCGTACGGGGCATTCCAATGTCGCCTGCCAGGTGGCGGACATTTTCAAACTGCCGTTCCCGAAGGCCGGCTTTGACCATGTGTTTGCCTGTTTCGTCTTGGAACATCTGGCCGCACCGGCCATAGCCCTGCGTTGTTTAAAGGCGGTCCTCAAGCCGGGCGGGACGCTGACGGTCATCGAAGGCGACCACGGCTCGACGTTGTTTCATCCGCACAGCGACGCGGCTTGGAAAACCATCCATTGCCTGATCAACCTGCAGGCGCAGGCCGGGGGCGATGCCCTGATTGGCCGCCGGCTGTTTCCGCTGGTGCGCGCGGCGGGTTTTCGGCGCGTCACCGTTTCGCCCCGATATGTCTATGTGGATGCCAGCCGGCCCGCCTGGGTGAAGGGCTTCACCCGCAACACGTACATCGCGATGGTGGAAGGCGTGCGCGAACGAGCCTTGGCGGCCGGGTTGATTGACCGGCGGGCTTGGAATCAAGGCATCACCGAACTGAAAGCCAGCGCCGGGGCCGGTGGAGTTTTTTGTTACACCTTTTACAAGGCGGTGGCGGTGAAAGAATGATCACCGCAGATGGAAGCCGCCACGGAAGATGACCTCGGCGGCAGTGACGATGAAGAACACGGCGCTGACGACGGCGTTCAGGCGGAAGAAGGCGAGGTTGATCCAGTTGAGGTTGCGGCGGCGGGCGATCCAGTGTTCCAGCACCAGGCAGGCCACGATGATCAGCCAGCCCACCGTGTAGGCGATATGAAACCGGCAGAGCAGGCCGAATGCCAGCAGCACCCCGCACATCACCAGGTGCGCCAAAAAGGCCGCCGACAGCGCGTTCTTGGGCCCCCAGGCCACCACCAGCGAATGCAGGCCGTGGGTTTTGTCGAATTCATAATCCTGCAATGCGTAGATGATGTCGAACCCGACCAGCCACAGGACCACGGCCGCCGAGAGCGTCAGCATCTGGACGATTTCCAGCCCGGAAAGATGGCCCCCCTTCACCGCCAGCCACGCGCCCACCGGCGCGAGGGCGAGCGCCAGGCCCAGATAAACATGCGTGTAATCGGTGAACCGTTTGGTCAGCGAATAAAAGCAAATCACCACCAGCGCCACCGGGGCCAGGTGAAAACAGAGCGGGTTGAGCAGATAACTGACCGCCAGAAAGCCGGCGGCGGAGGCCGCGCAAAACAGCATCGCGCCGGGCAGGGAAATCTGGCGGGCGGGCAGGTGCCGGCCGGCGGTGCGCGGATTCAGCGCGTCGAATTTGCGGTCCACAATCCGGTTGAAGGCCATGGCGCAGGCGCGGGCGCAGACCATGGCGGCCAGGATCAGGCCGAAGGTCCGCCAACCGGGCCAGCCCGGATGCGGGTAATCGCGCGCGGCCACAACCATGGCCGCCAGCGCAAACGGCAGCGCAAACACGGTGTGCGAAAACCGGATGAACGAGCCCCACTTTTGAACGGTCGCCCACATGGCGGGTTATTCCGGCTCCGCCGACCAGCGCGGCACCAGGTTGTGCGCCACCCCCAGATGGTCCAGCACCCGGGCCACGACCGTGTCCACGACTTCCACGATGGTTTTCGGCCCGGCATAAAAACTCGGGTTGGCAGGGATCAGCGTGGCGCCGGCGAGGAGCAGCAGCTCGAAGTTGCGGACGTGAATCAGGCTGAGCGGGGTCTCACGCGGGACGAGGATGAGCTTGCGTTTTTCCTTGAGCACCACATCCGCCGCCCGCAGCAGGACATCCTCGCTGTAGCCATGCGCAATCCGGCCCAGGGTGCCCATGGTGCAGGGGATGACGACCATGGCATCCGGCGGATTGGAGCCGCTGGCAAAGGGTGCGTTCATGCTTCTCAGCCCGTGGGGGGTGACACCCTCGGGGAGGTGCAGGCCCGCGCGCAACTCGGTGGCGATGACCTGTTGGGCGTAATTGCTCAATACGACGTGGATTTCGTGCTGGCGAGGGTCGAGATTGTCGAGCAGCCGCTGGGCATACAGCGCGCCGCTGGCTCCGGTGATGGCAACGAGAATTTTCAATGGCTGCGACGAGTCGCAGGCGGAGTATGGCCCAAACGAACGGCGCAAACAAGCCGCCGATTGGTCCCGGACAGCGAGGGGCGGTACGCCTGCACGAAGAGTCAATCAGGTACGGTGGTTGGGAGGCACCCCGGACGCCCCAAAAAACGAAACTGTTATTTTGGTTATTTATGGTTATTTATGGTTATTTCCACCCATCATTTGAGTTGTAACATATTGTATTTAAACATCTTGAGTTGATTTTTGGAAAACCACCGGCCGGAGCCGCAGCGGATGCCGCCCACACCTCATCGCCGTGGCCATCCGTGGCCCTGTCACACCCGCCCAGTAGAAGGATGATCCGGCGATTGGTCCCGCACGGCGGGAGGCAGATTGCCGGTCTGTCCTGCCCGGCGGGAGGCGTTACGTCCGCGCAAGATGCTGATACGGCGCAGGTTGTGTGACGGGCTTGGAGGCGCACGTTTGTCCTCCCAGGGTTCCTTTGATGGCCACCGTTTTGATGGCTTGGACATCTACAGCCGGTCGCGCAGTCACGAGACCAGCGCTCAATCCCCGGGGGCAGCTCTGCGCAAGGCTATCGACAAAGTCGGAACGTGAGCAAACGCTACGCGGGGTGGGGCTTCAGCCTGCAAACCAGGCACAGGAGGAGATCGCTGGACGGCAAACCCGAAGGGCCGGGGGGACGAGGCGGTGGCCGGATGTGGGGACGAGCCCCACCCCGACTTTGTCGGCAGCCTTGCAGCCCTGCGCCCGGGCGAAAAGTTTTCTTTGTGCCTTTCATCCGGCCTGCTTAAAATATGGGGGATCGGGGAATCGGAACATTGCATGAGCCATAAATGGAAATTCTTTCGGGCGGGCGGTTTTGACCAGGTAAAACTGGAGACCGGCGCGGACCTGGCCAATTTGGACCAGCTCGACCAGAAGCTGTGGGTGGCGCTGGCCTGTCCCACCACGGGCCTGGAGTTCGACCCCAAAACCCTCGAACTCATAGACACCGACCATGACGGAAGGGTGCGGGCCGGCGAGGTCATCGCCGCCGCGAAATGGATCACCGGCCTGCTCAAGAATCCGGACGATCTGGTCCGGCCGGCGGACGCCCTGCCGCTGGCGGCCATCAATGACGCGGTGCCGGAAGGCCGGCAATTGCTCGCCTCCGCCCGGCAAACGCTGATTCATTTGGGCAAGGCGGACGCCCCCGCCATCGGCTTGGAGGACACCACGGACACGGCGAAAATTTTCGCCGCCACCCATTTCAACGGGGACGGCATCATCCCGGCGGAGGCGGCCGAGGACGAGGCCACGCGGGCGGTGATTGCGGACATCATTGCCATGCTCGGCGCGGAGACCGACCGCAGCGGCCTGCCGGGAATCAGCCAGACCCGGCTGGATGAATTTTTTACCGAGGCGCAGGCGTACTCCGACTGGTGGGCGCGGGCGGAAAGCGACCGGGAAATATTGCCGCTGGGCGAAGCCACCGTGGCCGCCGTGGCCGCGCAACGGGCGGTGCAGGCCAAGGTGGATGATTATTTTTCCCGCTGCCGGCTGGCGGCGTTTGACCCGCGCGCGTTGCCGGCGCTGAACCGGTTGGAAACCGAATACCTGCCCCTGGGCGCGAAGGACATTACCGCGAACGCCGCCGAAGCGGCCGGCTTCCCGCTGGCGCAGGTGGCGGCGGGCAAACCGCTGCCGCTGGTGGAGGGCGTGAATCCTGCCTGGTCCGCCGCGCTGGCAACGCTTCGGACCCTGGTGGTGCAGCCATTGCTGGGCGACCGGACCGATCTTACGGAAGCGGACTGGCAGGCGCTGGGCGCCAAGTTCGCGGCGTTTGAAACCTGGTCCGCCACCAAGGCGGGCGCCAAGGTGGAACTCTTGGGCTTGCCGCGCGTGCGGGCTGTCCTGGCCAGCCCCGCCCGGGAAACCGTCGCCGCGCTCATCCTCAAGGACAAGTCGCTGGAGCCGGAGGCGAATGCCATCGCGTCGGTGGAAAAGCTGGTGCGGTTTTACCTGCACCAGCACAAGCTGTGCGTGAATTTTGTCAGCTTCAAAAACTTCTACAGCCGGACGCAGCCGGCGATTTTTCAGGCCGGCACGCTCTATCTGGACCAGCGGAGCTGCGACCTGTGCCTGAAGGTGGATGACGCCGGCCGGCATTCGGTGATGGCCGGGCTGGCCGGGGCGTATCTGGCGTACTGCGATTGTGTGCGGAAAAGCACGGGCGAAAAAATGAGCATCGTGGCCGTCTTTTCACAGGGTGACGATGACAACCTGATGATCGGGCGCAACGGGATTTTCTATGACCGCAAGGGCCGGGATTATGACGCGACCATCAGCAAGATCCTCGCCAGCCCGATCAGCCTGCGGCAGGCGTTCTGGTCGCCATATAAGAAGCTGGTGCGGCTGATCGAGGAACAGGTGGCCAAGCGGGCGGCGGATGCGGATGCGGATGTGAACAACACGCTGACCACGGTCGCCACCGCCCCCGCCGCCGCGCCGACCAAGTTGAAGTTCGACCCGAGCGTGATCGCGCTGATCAGCGTGGCGCTGGGCAGTTTGGCCGCGGCGTTTGCGGGGGTGCTGGCCTTTCTGGGCAAATTTGATCCGTGGGAAATGCCGTTTGTCTTCGGCGGGATCATGCTGGCCATCTCCGGTCCTTCGCTGATTCTGGCGTTCATCAAATTGCGCAAACGCAACCTGGGGCCGATTCTGGACGCGAACGGCTGGGCGGTGAACGCCAAGGCCAAGATCAACGTGCCGCTCGGCACGAGCCTGACGAAAATCGCCAAACTGCCGGCGGGTTCGACCGTGGACGTGGCGGGGGACAAATTTGCCGAGCACAGCGCCCGGTGGCCGAAGTTCCTGATGACCGCTTTTGTCATCTGGTGGATTTACGCCTTTGTGGATGAAACCGGGGTCCTGTGGAGTTTGTCGGAGGGCAAGTACGGCCATGAGACCGCCGACCAAATTCAACGGGCCAAAGCCCTGAAAGAAGCGGAGACCAGCGGCAGTTCCACCAATTCAATTCCGGCTTGGTGGCAGTTTTGGGTCCATACTGGCGGCAGTTCGACCAATACCCCCACCACCCTGGCTTTGCCCGCCAACGCGCCGGCGGGGAAATGATTATCGACACCGCCAACAAAATTTCGCCGGGATTCGCTGAACCGCGCGCAGCGTCCCGGAGTGCGGCGGCCCTCCGCCGCTTTGGCCGGCAATCAATCACATCCAAAGCGGTGTCGCGCTCCGCTTGCCACCGCACTCCATATGATCGCAAGTGAACCACGGGTTCAGGCCGCTTGGCCCGGCCCATTTTTCCTTCATAATTCATAATCCATCCCGGCCCCCATGCCCCGCGAAACCTCAGCCGTCCGAGCCGCCCGCACGCGCGAAATTATCACGGCGCTGCGAGCGGCGTATCCGCAGGCGCATTGTGAATTGAATTACCGCAATCCGCTGGAGTTGCTGGTGGCCACCATTCTGTCCGCACAATGCACGGACAAGCGGGTGAACCTGGTCACGGCGGAGTTGTTCCAGAAATACCGTTCGGCGGCGGATTATGCGCAGGCGCCGCTGGCGGACCTGGAGGCGGCGGTGAGGACGACGGGGTTCTTCCGCAACAAGGCGAAGAACATTCAGGCCTGCTGCCGGCAATTGCGGGAGCGGCACGGCGGTGAAGTGCCCCGGTCCATGGCGGAGCTGACGGCGCTGCCCGGAGCAGGGCGCAAGACCGCCAACGTGGTGCTGGGCAATGCCTTTGACATCAATGTGGGCGTGGTGGTGGACACGCATGTGGGACGATTGTCGCAGCGGCTCGGGCTGACCTCGGAAACGACGCCGGAAAAGATCGAGCAGGATTTGATGAAACTGGTGCCGGCGTCGCAGTGGACCTTGTTCAGCCACTGGCTGATCTGGCACGGCCGCCGGCGGTGCGCCGCGCGCTCGCCGGATTGCGCGGGGTGCGAGGTGGGGAAATGGTGTCCGCGCAAAGGGGTGGAGGGGGAAAGGCTGAAGGCTAAAAGAGAAATGAACAGGGGAAAGATACATCCGCCCTCATCCCGGCCTTCTCCCCCAGGAGAAGGGGAATCTTTGGCAGATTTGCAACAATGCAAAGGTGCCAGCAGCCCGATGGTGGAAGGCGAACGAAAGCCAGAAATGCGGCGTTCGGCCGAGAGGCCGCAACGGGGACAATGACATGGACTGGTTATTAATCCATTCCGGGCGGCAACGGGCCGCGATTAACATGGCGGTGGATGAGGCGCTGCTGGAGGCCATGCCCCGGTGGCGGCGACCGGTGCTGCGGTTTTACGGCTGGACCGAACCGGCGGCGACGTTTGGGTATTTTCAGAAATACGCCGAGGTCGCCGAACGGACGCTCCTGCGTCCGCTGGTGCGCCGGCCCACGGGCGGCGGGATTGTGCCGCATGACGCGGACTGGACGTACAGCCTCGCTTTCCCGGCCGGTCATGACTGGCATCAACTGGCGGCGGTGGCGAGTTACCAGCGCGTTCACGAATGGATACAGGCGGCCTTCGCCCGGTTGGCGGTGGCCACGGAACTGGCGCCGGGCGCCCGGCACACCGCGCCGGGGGCCTGTTTTGAGGGGTATGAAACATCCGATGTGCTGTGGCGCGGGCGCAAAATCGCCGGGGCGGCGCAACGGCGGAACAAGCTGGGGCTGCTCATCCAGGGTTCGGTGCAGCCGCCGCCGGTCAACCTGGCGCGGGCGGAGTGGGAGCGGGCGATGGGCAAGGTGGCGCAGGAGCGCTGGCGGATGGAGTGGCGGGAACTGTCGGCGGAGGCTGAGTTCAATGACCAGGTGGAGGCATTGGTGACCGGGAAATATGCCCGGGCGGAATATAACCAGAAACGGTAGGGAGCACAGGGCCAAAGGCCCGGACCCTGGGTTTTGATCCCAAACATACGCCTCGTCCTATTTCACAGGGGATCATGGTGGATTGACGTCAGAAGCGGCAGGGAATTGTTCGATGATTTTTCCACCGGCATCGGTCCGCCAGGCTTTTTGCAATTGCCAGGGGCGGTCCGGGGAGGTTTTCACGGTCACATAATGATAAAGGGCCGGGTCGCCGTTTTTCTGAATGGAGATCGTCCGGGTGGCGGGATAACCGGCTTGCGCGACTTCCGCCTGCATTTCATCAAGCGCCTCCCAATTGCGGTCAATCCAGATATAACCGGCTTCGGCTTTCGCCCAGCCGGGCAGCCGGCCCTGGTGTTTCAGGTCCTCCAGAAATTGGCCGGCCGCCAGCCAGAGGGATCCGCCGGGCTGTTGCCGCAGCCAGACTTGAACGCGGGCGGCGCCATCCGGGGCCGGAGGAGAGTCCATCAAACCGAAGGTCTCCACCAAGTCGAACTGATCCCGGGGCCGCGGTTCGGCCGATTGACGCTGGAGATACAGCGTGTGCTTGGGAAAATTCATGGTGACCAAATGCCGCGCCAGGAAGCGCAGGCCCAGGATGTTCTGTTGACCCAGCCAGAGGCCCGGCGGACATTTATGCAAGGCCAGATTGGTGTAAGTATCACCCCCAAACGAACCCCGACCGAACAGGACCGGGTGCCCAAACGTGCCCAAGTCGGTGTTGGATCGGTTGGTGACGACGGACCGGGGTTGTTCCCGCAGTTCCCGCCGGAACAGCCCGACGTTCAATGCTCCGTCGGTCCAATCGCCGGTATCGAGTCTGAGACTGGCGCTGGGCTCGTCAAAAAAATCAGCATGGGTGCGGACCTCGCCCCAGGCGGTGGTCAGCGGAAAGGCCTGCCCCCAAGTTTCCGCGGGCGGACGGTCGGGATCCAAAAACCGCATTTTATCGGCCTGAAAATCCAACTGCACACAGTAGTGTTTCAGACAGTCCAGGCCGAGAATTCCCATGACCCGGCGTCCAGGGCCCGCGATGGACTGCAGGTCATCGGTGTAAACTTCGTCCCCGGTCAGCAACCGGGTATGGTTCAGATAAAGGGCGGGCGCCTGGTAAACTCCGGCCGTCGCCACCCCCAGGTAGCCATACCAGATGAAGGTCCGATGCAATCGCTTTCCCAACTTTGTTTCAAGTGACTTGTCCAAAATGGTGCCGCTGCAGCCGTTGTCCACCACGAACAACAAGTCCTGTCCGTCCTCCCCCTGGAGCGTCAGCAACAAATGATCGCCCCGGCCGGCCCCGGGATTGAAGGCGGCTTCGCCGGGCAGTTGGGGCCGGACCGCCTCCGGCGTGGCGCAGGAGCATAAGCCCAAGGCCAGCAGGCAAGGGAGCAGGGGCCGGATCAATCTCATGGCATAACAATGGCGTCAGCCAGTCACCCGGAGCAACTTGAAATTGAGGGAAATGCGAGATTCAGGTCGTCGCTCAACATCTCATTCATGCATTTACGCCCGGGCGAAAAGCGGACGGATTATTTTCGGGAAGGTAATTCGTCGGGCGTCCTTCAACGGAGCCGCAGTGGCGGGTTGCGTCGGGCGGCTGTTCCATGCCAGCATGGGGCGTGAGCAAAATTGTCGGCATTGATTTGGGCACGACCAACTCGCTGGTGGCGACGGTGGATTCGGGCATCCCGCTGGTCATCGCGGACGCGGCGGGGGCGCGGCTGACGCCGTCGGTGGTGCATTACCCGGCGGCGGACCAACCGCCGGTGGTGGGCCGGGCGGCCAACCGGGTGCGTCTGATCCGGCCAGCGGAGACGGTGTATTCGGTGAAACGGTTCATGGGCCGGCGGGCGGCGGACCTGACACCGGAGGAGTTGCAGGTGACCTATCCGGTAAACACCACCGGCCACGGGCCGGTGACCTTTCCCCTGCACGGGCAGAATTTGACGCCGGAGGAGGTTTCCGCGGAGGTTTTGAAGCAGCTCAAGCTGACGGCCGAACAGTATTTTGGCGAGCCGGTCACCCGGGCGGTCATCACGGTGCCGGCGTACTTCAACGACGCCCAGCGGAACGCGACCAAGCGGGCCGGGGAGCTGGCCGGGTTCACCGTGGAACGCATCCTGAATGAACCGACCGCCGCGGCGCTGGCCTACGGGTTGGACAAGCTGAAGGAAAAATCAAAGATCGCGGTTTATGATCTGGGCGGCGGAACGTTTGACCTGTCCATTCTGGAACTGACCGAGGGTGTGTTTCAGGTGCTGGCCACGAATGGGAACACGCGGCTGGGCGGCGATGACCTGGACCGGCGGCTGGTGGATTACTTGATTGAAAAAATCGCCGCGGCGGGCGGGCCAAAGCTGTCGGCGGACCGGCCGGCCGCCGATGCGCTGGTGCAGCTTTCGCGGCTCCGCGAGGCGGCGGAACAGGCGAAGATCACACTCTCCACGGAGACGCGGACGGAGGTCACCCTGCCGTTTCTCACGCCGGAGTTCAGCTTTTCCCTGGCGCTCACCCGCGCGGAGCTGGAAGCCCTGACGCGCGACATCATCGCCCGCACCCGGAACCATTGCCTGCGCGCGCTGGCGGACGCCAAGCTCGAGGCGCGGGCGCTGGACCAGGTCATTTTGGTGGGCGGCCAGACCCGGATGCCGCTGGTGCGGCAGTTGGTGAGCGAGCTGTTCGGGTGCGCGGACTTTGAGGAGACGCGCGGGGGGTTGCGGCTGGGCAGTGATTATCACCGGCCGGCCGGCCCGCAATTAAACACCGGGCAGAACCCGGATGAGGCGGTGGCCCTGGGCGCGGCCATTCAGGCGGAGATTCTCGCGGGCGGTTTCAAGAACGTGCTGTTGCTGGATGTCACTCCGTTGTCGCTGGGGATTGAAACCTTCGGCGGTTTGATGAACGTGCTGATTCCGCGGAATTCGACCATTCCTGTGAAGGCCGGGGAGATGTTCACCACGGCGGTGGACCACCAGCGGTCCATGCTCATCCACGTGCTGCAGGGGGAGCGCGAGCGGGCGAAAGACAACTGGAGCTTGGGCCGGTTTACGCTGGAGTTTGACCCCGCGCCGCGCGGCGTGGCCCGGGTGGGGGTGCAGTTTGAAATTGACGCCAACGGCATCCTGCACGCGCTGGCCCGGGACATCAAAACCGGCCGGGAACGCGTGGTGGAGATGAAATCCGCCGTGGATGTGGCGGACGAGGCCGTGCAGCAGATGGTGGAGGAATCGGTGGAACACGCTTTTGAAGACCTCGCGGCGCGGCGGTGGATTGAGGCGAAGTTGAAGGCGCAGGCGGTGCTGGCCGCCACCCGGGAGGCGCTGGCCGGCGGCGCGGCGGAAATGGAGGCGGGTTACGCCGAACAGATCGCGGGCGCCGCCGGGGCCGTTGAGGCCGCGCTGGCCACGGAAGCGGAAGGCGGGGCCGGTGATCTGCCGCGGCTGCAGGCCGCCATGGCGGCGCTGGATGAGACCACCAAACCGCTGGCGGAATTATTGATGGACCGCGCGATGGAGGCCTTGTTGCGCAAACGCGGGCTGATTCAATGATCTCCGCACAGCCACGCCAACAAGGGCGCGACCACCAGGGCGGGCAGGAAGTTGGTCAGTTCGACCTTGCGCAATTGGAAGATCACCAGGCTCACCAGGCAGGCCACCAGGCCGGTGGCGGCATTGACCGGTTCGAGCAGGTGATGCGCCGCGCAAAACGGGACGGCCAGCCTTTGACACGCCAGCGTGAGGAGGCCCAGAATACCGCAGATGGGAAAAGCGGACAGCGCCACCGGCCAGCCGAAAATTCGCACAAAGCCGGCCATGGCCAGCGCATCCATCAGCGACTTGGCAGCCAGCAGATGAAACCAACCCGTGCAGCCGTCCTGGACCGCGCCCAGCCAGCCCAGGGGGGCCGCGCCGAACAACACCAACCCGGCGACCAGCCCCGCCACCGCCGGTCCGGGCGGTTTGGCCTGGGCCGCCGCAATATATTGGCCGGCCAGCCGCCCGAGGCGGTTGGACAGCCGTTGGAACCCGAGCAGTTTGCCCAGCCAGAAACCCAGCACGACCGCCAGAAAGGTGAGCAGCAGGTGCTTGAGTCCGTTTCCAAAACCGGCGCCCAGATTCTGCCAGACCTGCCAGCCGCCGGCGGCCATGATGAATATGCCCAGCGCGGCGCGGAGCTGTTCCTGGGTGCGGGCCGGGAGCGGCTCGCGCCGGATCAACCCGAACAAGGCGCCCAGCAGGATGCCCAAGGCGTTGAGAAATGCGCCGTTCATCCCCTGACTTCAAAGGGCCGGCGGGCAAAGTGCAAGCCTGAAATTTTTTGCGCCCGGCGGCAAAGCCTGTTACGAAGTATGAATGTCTGATGGCCAGCCAACCGACCGCCGCCCGTGGGCCTGGATTCCCAGCCTCTATTTGGCCGAGGGCCTGCCGAACGCCCTGACGCTGGTCGTGTCCGGGATCATGTACAAAAACCTCGGGCTGACCAATGCGGCGAACGCCTTTTACACCGGCTGGCTCTATCTGCCGTGGGTGCTCAAACCCCTGTGGAGCCCGGTGGTGGACCTGTTGCAGACCCGTCGGCAATGGATCTGGGCCATGCAACTGCTGCTCGGCGGCGGGCTCGCCGGGGTGGCGCTGACCATTCCCACCAGTCATTTTGCGCAGTGGACGCTCGCCTTTTTCTGGCTGGTGGCGTTTAGTTCCGCCACCCATGACATTGCGGCCGACGGGTTTTATCTGCTGGCCGCCACAGAACAGCAACAGTCCTTTTTCAGCGGCATCCGCAACACCGCCTACCGGGTGGCCGTGATCTGCGCCCAAGGCGGGATGGTGATCCTGGCCGGCAACATCCATGATCGCACCGGGGACTATGTCCGGGCGTGGGCGGTCGCGTTTGGCACCATGGCCGGCCTGCTGCTGGTCCTGGGGCTGTATCATCGGCTGATTCTACCCCGGCCGGCCGGCGACCATGCGGATGGCCGGACCCCGTTAAAGCCGGCACCCTCGCCGGCCGGGTCCTTTGGGCAGGAGTTTCTGTTGACCTTCGGGAGTTTTTTTAAGAAACCCCGCATCGCCCTCCTCCTGATGTTTCTGCTGCTGTACCGGCTGGGCGAGGCGCAGCTCGTGGGGGTGGTGAAGTTTTTTTTGCTGGACCCCCGCAACCGGGGCGGGCTCGGCTTGGACGACCAGCAGGTGGGGCTGATTTACGGCACCCTCGGGGTGGCGGCGATGATGGCGGGCGGATTGCTCGGCGGCTGGGTGGTGTCCCGGCGGGGCCTGCGTTACTGGCTGTGGCCGATGCTGCTGGCCATCCACCTGCCGGATGCGGTCTTCATCTGGCTGGCGTACGCTCAACCCGCCGGCCTGGGCTGGATTGCGGCGGGGATGATGGTGGAACAGTTCGGCTACGGTTTTGGGTTCACGGCTTTCATGATGTATATGATTTACATCGCCCGGGGCGCACACCCGACGGCGCATTACGCGGTCTGCACCGGGTTCATGGCGCTGGGCATGATGGTGCCCGGCCAGTGGAGCGGCTGGCTGGCGCAAGCCCTTGGCTACCCGCATTTTTTTGTGTGGGTGATCCTGGCGACCATTCCCAGCTTCCTGGTGGCCGCCCGCCTGCCGCTGGAGCCGGAGTTTGGGCGGCGCCGGCAGACGATTTGATTTGCTTTGAACGGGCCGGGCTTACCAGAATCCAAGTTTACATGAGAACAAGCTGTTGCCGTTTTATTTGCCGGGGAATGTGGCTGTTGGGCGTGGCACTGACGCTGTCCGCCGGCGCCGCCCCGCCGGCCCCGGCCGCCGCGCCCGACACCCAACCGCCCGCCGGCCGGCCCCGGCGCGCGAGTTTCATCGTCATTCAATGCGACAGCCTTGGTTATTTGGATTTAAGCTGCAACGGCCAGAAAAAGTTCACGACCCCGAATCTGGACCGCATGGCGGCCGCCGGCCTGCTGTTCACGAACTTCGACGCCCGGGGCGCCGACGGCCCCGCCGCCCGGGCCGCGCTCCTGCTGGGCCGGGACCCCGCCCGGGCGAACGCCTGGCTGACCCCGGACGACCAGACGGTCGCCCAGCGGTTAAAGGCGGACGGCTACCACACCGGCCTGATCGGAGAATGGAATTTTGGCGGGCCGGAGACCGGCAACGCGCCGTGGCAAAAGGGGTTTGACGAGTTTGCCGGGTATCTCACGCCCGAAGACGCGGAAAATTATTACGCGCCGTTCATGTGGCGTTACGCCCCGCTGAGCATTTTAAACACCAACACCCTCAAATTTGAGACCTACGTCGGCCGCGAAGGCCTGCCGGCCAATGCCAACGGCAAGCAGGGGATGTATATTCCCGACCTCTATGCCAAGGCGGCCCTGGCCTTCATCAAGAGCAACCACCCCCGAAAGGACAACCATTACCAGCCGTTTTTTCTCTGGCTGAACCACCCGGTCCCGCGCCCGAACCAGGCGGAAGCCGCCCGCACCGGCGACGGCCTGCAGGTGCCCTCCGACGCGCCGTTCTCCGAGGAAGCGTGGCCCCGGCCGGAACGGAACAAGGCCGCCATGATCACCCGATTGGATGCGGACATCGGCCGGCTGCTGGACGCCTTGCAAACCAAGGACCTGAGCAACAATGTGGCCGTCTTTTTCACCAGCGCCACCTTGCCGCGCAAGACCGGCGGCCTGGACCCCGCCTTCTTTCCCAGCGTGGCCGCCACCAATGATGTCCGGCTGCCCATGATCGCCTGGTGGCCGCTGCACTTCCCCGCCGGCCGCGTGAGCACGCTGCACTGGACCCCGGGCAATTTCCTGGCCACCGCCGCCCAGATCGCCATGACGGAATACCCGACCAACGAGGTGGAACCCTCCGTCCTGCGGGCTTTGTACGGCCTGCCGCTGACCAACGCCCCGGCCAAGAATTAAGGGGTTTAATTCCCCCGGCCCGACGGTGGCGTTGCGCCCTGTTCGCGCCGCTCTTCCACCTGCCGGACGGCGAACAACATCCACACCACCGCCAGCAACACCCAGAGGATCAGTGCAGCCGCCACGATCCACGGCCAGCGGTAACGCCGGGGCGGGGGATTGGGGGAAGGCTCGTTCATGACCGCAAGGTAACCCAAATCCGCCGCTTGGAAAGCAGTTAAAGGCTGCACCCCCGAAGCGACAGATTTTTGGCCTTTCCAATTCGGCAATTACTCCGCGATTTCCTTTGTGAAACCATGCTGTGATGGCCACGGATGCGGCTCAAAATTTCACGCTCAGACCGACCGCCACCGCCATTTTCTTTTGGCGTTCGTCAAACGAAAGAAAATGATCCGCCCCCCGCTCCACGGCGGAGGCGATGTGCAGCAAATCTCCGCTGCGGCAACCGATGGTTTCGCCATGGGCCGCCCCGGCTTTTTCGGCGGCGCGCAACACCGCCACCCAGTCCAAGGGCGCAGGTGCGATCACGGTCCCGGCCCGCAGATCGGCTTCCATCTGTTTCAGTTGCATCCGGGCCTGGTGGGAATCAATCAGTCGGTGAAACACGGCCAGGCGAAGGGCATTGCGCACTTCCAAACGATGCCAAGGTGTGAACGGCAGGGCCGTGCCCTGCCGCCCCAGGAACGCCGCCGCCAGCGGCGAACTCTGTTGCTGGAGGTAGAGGGCGACAATGAAACTGGAATCGGCGTAGGCTTTCAATTTCAATAATCGCCGCGGAGTTCAGCAAACAGTCCGCTCATCGCCTTGTCCGAAAGGACTTTTTCCCCGAACACCTTCCGCAAGCGCCGCGTGATGTCCGGCATTTTCGCCCGGGTGGTTTTCCGGCGTGAGACCGGCAGCAGACGGGCGACGGTTTCCCGGCGTTTGGTGATGGCCACTTCTTCACCGTCAGCCACCCAGGCCAAAACACGGCTGAAATCGTGGCGCACGTCGCGTATGGAAGCGGTTCGCATGTGTCACAAAATGTATCACCATCTGGGAAAAGTCAACCCCCTTTTTCCACCGACCGAGAAGGAACGGGGCGGATTCAAGAGCCGGGGCGGGGAGGGCTCGTCCTCATAGTTTGTTTGATCATATTGAAAACGCGGGGACGAGCCCGTTCCCGCCCCGGGGATCAACGGAGGTCGTCAACGCGATGCGGCGATCCTTGCCACTGACTGCCGCCTTTATGGGAGTTGGATGGAAATTTCCTTGGATCCTCCTTTTCCCTTCCCATCCAGCCCGGCCGTGGCCGGTATCCCTCCTTTCCCCCGGGTTGGTTTCCGGTTAGTTTGGGTGCCGACGTTCCATGCAAGACGCCAACATCCCGGAGAATCCAGCCGACCCGGCCCCCGCCGGGTCGCCTTATGCCATTTTTCAGAACCGGGATTTCACGCGGTTCATCGGCGGGCGGCTGGCGGCCACCCTGGGGTCGCAAATGCTGACGGTGGCGGTGGATTGGGAATTGTATCAACGCACCCACTCGACCCTGGCCCTTGGCTTTGTGGGGCTGGCGTTCATGGTGCCGATGATCCTGTGCACCCTGCCGGCCGGCCATGTGGCCGACCATTTTGACCGCAAAAAAATCATCCAAGCCGCCAATCTGCTCATGGCCGCGACCAGCCTGGGACTGGCCGCCATTTCCTGGTGGAACGCGCCGGTGGCGTGGATCTACGCCTGTCTGGTGGTGCTGGGCGTGGCGCGCACCTTTCTGTGGCCGGCCACGGCCGCGTTTTTGCCCGGCCTGCTGCCGCGGCATCAATTCGCCCGGGGCGTGACCTTCAACAGCGCCGCCTTCCAGCTTTCCTCCGTCCTCGGCCCCGCCGCCGGCGGCCTCCTCTATGCCGCCACCGGTCACGCCGCCCTGATCTACCTGCTCAATGTGGTGGCCGCCCTGACTTTTTTCGCCCTGATGTTCTTCATCCCCGGCCGGCCCGCCGCGCAGGAACGCCAGCCGGTCACCCTGCAAACCCTCATCGCCGGCTTCAACTTCGTCTTTGCGAACAAGATCATCCTCGGGACCATCACCCTGGACCTGTTTGCCGTCCTTCTGGGCGGGGCGGTTTCCCTGCTGCCGTTCTTTGCCGGCGACATTTTAAAATCCGGCGCGGACGGCCTCGGCTTGTTGCGGGCGGCCATGCCCATGGGGGCGGTTCTTTGCGCCCTCTGGCTGGCCCACCGGCCGCCGCTGCAAAAGGCCGGGCGCGCCATGCTCGGGTCCGTCGCCATATTCGGGCTGGCCACCATACTGTTCGGCCTGGGCAACCGTCTCTGTCTCGGCCGCTGGCTCGGGCTGACGGCCCTCCCTCATGCCTTTTGGTTTTGGTTCGCCTTCGCCATGCTCGCCCTTTGCGGCGGCGTAGACAACATCAGCGTGGTGGTGCGCCAGACCCTGGTGCAAATCCTGACCCCGGATGAAAAGCGCGGGCGCGTCTCGGCGGTGAACAGCCTTTTCATTGGCACCTCCAACGAACTGGGGGGCTTTGAATCCGGGTTCGTGGCCTGGCTGGGCGCCGGCGCTTTTGCCGCCGACCCCACCGGGGCGATCTTCTCGGTCGTCACCGGCGGCATCGGCACCGTGCTGGTGGTGCTGGCCGTGGCCAAAATTTGGCCGGAGATCCGGCGTTACGGCAAACTGGCGTGAAGGGGGCCGGTTTTGACCGCGGAGACCGGGGAAAAGGCTGAAAGCTGAAATGCTGACAAGCTGAAATTGAAACAGGGGATTTGTGACCACGGGGACACGGAGGCACGGAGGAAAAAGGCCGTCACCCGTAAATCCCCTGACTTGACGCGGGCGGCGGCGGGGGTATTTTCCCCCCATGAGAAAGATTGCTTTGGGATTGCTGATGGTCACCCTCGCGGCGGGCGGCCTCCCGGCCCAGGACACCGCCACGCAGCAGGAGATCGACAAATTGACCGGCACGTTGCAGGACCTGACGGAAAGGCTGGACGCGCAGGACAAGAGTTTGAAAGAATTGGAACGCCAGATTTCAGATTTGCGTGACAAGGTGAACACGCCTGTGGCCAATAACAGCGCCAGCGCCGACGACCTCCAGAAGCTGGCCGGGCAGGTGAAGACCATTGACCAGAAGCGCCAGGATGACCGCGAGTTGATTCTCGGGAAAATCCAGGAACTGGCCAAACTCGTCGCCAACGCGCCCGTCGCCGCCCACCCGCACCACCCCACCGGTGACGCCCCGGTGAGTGACAACCCCCCGGCCACGGCCGGGACGCAGAAAGAGAAGGGGTATGAATATAAGGTCCAGGCCGGCGACAGTCTCACGGCCATCGTCCAGGCGTGCAAGGAGAAGGGGTTGAACATGACGCTCACCAAGCTGTTGAAGGCCAATCCAGGCATGACCTCCAGCACGCCGCTGTATGTGGGGAAAACGATCTTCATCCCCGACCCCTCCGCCAAATAGGCCGCCGTGCCCGATAAGCGGGTTTGACAGACCGGCCGATTAAACCAGAATGGGCGGCATGATGGCCAAACGAGTGATTCCGTGTCTGGATGTGCATGACGGCAACGTCACGCGGGGCGTGCAGTTCGGCAAGGCCGAGGCCGGCGAACTCCGCAACGTGGGCGACCCGGTCGAACTGGCCCTGCGCTACAACGAGCAGGGCGCGGATGAAATGGTGTTCTTCGACATCACCGCCAGCGCCCACGGCCGCGCCACCATGGTCCAGGTCATCGAGCGCGCCGCCGACCAGTGTTTCATGCCCCTGACCGTCGGCGGCGGCCTCAGATCGGTCGAGGACATGTACGCCATGCTTCGCGCGGGCGCGGATAAAATCAGCATCAACTCCTCCGCGCTCGCCACCCCGGACCTCATCCGGCAGGGGGCGGAAAAATTCGGCAGCCAGTGCATTGTGGTGTCCATTGACGCCAAGAAAATCGCGCCGGACCAATGGCGGGTTTTCTCGCACGGCGGCCGCCGGGACACCGGCCTGGACGCCGTGGAATGGGCGGTCCGCGCGGTGGCGCTGGGGGCCGGCGAAATTGTGCTCAACAGCATTGACGCCGACGGCACCAAGGCGGGCTTTGACCTGGTCATCACCCGGCGCATCAGCGAAGCGGTGGGGGTGCCGGTGGTGGCCAGCGGCGGGGCGGGCACGCTCGAACACATGGCCGAGGTCCTGCAGGCGGGCCGGGCGGATGCCGTGCTGGCCGCCAGCATCTTCCATTACGGCACCTATACGGTCGGCGATGTGAAACGGTTTCTGGCCGGCAAAAACATCCCCGTGCGGTTGTAACGAAATGGACGTCAATAAGATCCAATCTGCGTTGGCCGAGGCCAGGGTCCGCCGTCGCTGAAGCCATGGCGGACAGAGAGGGGGAATGGTCCGCCGGTGGCTGGTAACAACTTGTGACGGCATTGGCCGGATATCATCCGGCCGGGCGCCGACAGCCGCCGGCTGTTCGCTCTCACTTGGGGAGAGGGTTCGCCACCTCATCCCCGCCGCAATTGAAGAAGTTTGTGCGACGCACCTTAAAACCTCCCAACGGCGCCTGTTGACGCCGTGGCGGTTTTCTGTCAGCATTGGGCCATGCTTGCTGAGTCCGAACCATTCCCCCTCACGCGCCGCACTGGGTTTGCGCGGCACGCAATATCTAATCAACCAATAATGCAATAGGAGACAACCCAATGTTGAAGACACTTAGTTTCGCAGTGATTGCCTTGGTTTTATTCACTTCGTGCAGCACGGTAAGACAATCCTCATCATCCGGGGATGCCTCCCGTAAATTGAAGAACGCTCCAGTCCCCAGCGCGGGTTGCGGCAAAGCGCTTGTGGATTTCAAAAGCGGCACCTACACGAACACGATGACGAGCGCCGGTCTTACCCGCCAATACATCATCGACATTCCCCCCAATTACAACAAGAACAAACCTTACCGTTTGATTTTTGCCATGCATATGATGGGCGGGAACATGAATACGATGGTGAAGAATAAATTTTACGGACTCAAGACCTATGCGGAACAGGATAATGTCCCCGTCATTTTTGTGGCGCCCCAGGGATACACCGATCGTTCCCCTTGGCGGGGGAGTGATGATAAAGACCATGTTTTCTTTGGCGACATGCTGGCGCTGTTCAAGGACAAGTTGAGCGTGGACACCTCCCGCGTATTTTGCTGCGGCTTTAGTTTTGGCGCGATGTTCACCTACTCGCTCTCGTTGGAATACCAGAAAGACCTGCGCGCCGTTGCCTGTTATGCGCCGGCCAATTGGAACATCTATCTTCCCGCCGACACGCACGAACGCCTTGCGTTTTATAGCACGACCGGCACCAAGGACGGCACTTGCCGGTGGATCAACTCGGATGAGCGAAAACAAGGCGGGAAATATTGCGTCCTGACGCACCTCGAAGACAACGGGGTTAAAGAACTGCCCGAAATACCGCTCGCAACCACCCCCACCCATGTGACCACTGAGTTCAAGGGGTGTCCGAAGGAATATCCCGTGGTATTTGGCTCCTTCGTGGGTCCGCATACAGAGACTGCGCGGGATCCGGGATCCAGTGTCAACTGGATTTCAAAAGAGACCTGGGATTTCTTCATGCGGTTTTAGAGCATTTCCATAAA
>Ga0302320_10002549_pt1 | contig 42862 bp, 45 predicted proteins | sample Bog_T0_3_FD_202130 | JGI IMG/M metagenome (GOLD analysis project Ga0302320, IMG submission 202130) | Peat permafrost microbial communities from Stordalen Mire near Abisko, Sweden - Bog_T0_3 | ecosystem: Environmental > Terrestrial > Soil > Wetlands > Peat | place: Sweden: Abisko, Stordalen Mire... | reverse complement strand
ACACGCCGGCACAACCTACAAAAATGTCGTGTGCGGTCCGACGAATCGGGATCATATGGGCGACCATCGCCGCGGTCGGGGCGCCACCGCGCAGCGCGAATGAACGGACTGCCGGGACGTCCTCCTCGCCGAGCGTTTCGATGGCGTACCGAAACTGTGCCTCGGAATGGGAGTCATTCAGGGAGACGCGGTCCCGCGGGCGCCACGATACATAGCTTCCCATGGTTTCCATGAGTTGGTTTGCAACAACCACCCGACCGCGATTGTCGAGTACCAGCGCCGGCAGACCCAATAGTTCAAGGGCTTCGCTCGCGGCGCGCGCGCGCTCCAATTGAAGTCTCGCCGACATGAGCGCGCTGCGCGCGAGATGCGGCCGAAGCTGATCCAAGTGCCGGATCACTTCCACCGGGACGGGTCCGTCTGCAAACCCGCGCTCGACGCTGAGTACCAACCAATCATTCGTTGGGAGGAGGACTCCGGTAATCGCGGTTCGACCCAGACCGTGCGGGCGATAGAAATCTCGAATTGTGGGGTCGCTATGCAACTCTTCGGCGGAGAATATGTCACATTCGGTCAAGAATCCGGCATGCGCGGCAGCGACGACGCGCTCGCGCCGCCGGTCACTGAGCAGCCATCCTTCCGCCACGTAAGTAGCGAGATCAGCGTGGACTCGCGTTGACGCTGTCCAACGCAATACGCCAGCCGTGCCGTTGGCTGTGAAGAGTACGCCGCCACGAGCATTGGCCAGCCGGGCGAGCTCATCGAGAACACCGGCCCACAGGTCGGGCGCGAACGCGCATTCGTATATCCGATCAACCAGTTCCTGGCTCACGCTGCTATGTCCCCTCTCCCCGCCTGGACCTCCTTACCATACCGCATTGGCGTCACCGTCGTCTTCCAGCGCCCCGCCTGCACCACCGAGGCTAGATCGATGTTGAGCGCGAGCAACCCTAGTGTTTTTGTTTGCCGCTGACGCTTCAGCATCGTATTCTGAATTGGGTTGATCGCGAGCGTGCCGTCCGGACACCACATGGTCACGATGACCATGCCAAGATCGGTGGGACACGCCCTTGACGCGATCGGCGATGTGAGCAAAGAGCGATGACCAACGACTCGACGCGTCCATACCGCACATTTCGTGACTTCTATCCGTTCTACCTGACGGAACACGCGAATCGCACGTGTCGGCGACTGCACTTCATCGGCTCCTGTCTCGTCCTTGCAGTGCTTGTTGCGGCCGTGGCGACCACCCGCACTCGGTTGCTTTGGTTCATCCCCGTCCTCGGCTACGGTTTCGCGTGGGTCGGCCACTTTGCCTTCGAGAAAAACCGACCCGCGACGTTCCGCTACCCCCTCTACAGCTTCATGGGCGATTGGGTGATGTTCAAGGATATGTTGATCGGCAAAATTCGATTTTGAAGCAGCACAGCGCTGGATTTCGGATCGCTATTGTCGACAGAGAATCGACTTCCCTCCAGTTCAGTTTCTTTGCCTCGAGACAGCAACCCGATCGCTTTGATCGAAGTCCGGACCCCATAGGCGCACAGTAGAACGAGTGCGCTGATTGCAGCAACGTGAGCCGCTTTCACCGCGGCAGCGCGAGTCTTCAAATACGCGCTCCGGTCAGGCCCCGATCAACGATCGCCTCCAGGATGGGCACAAGTCCTAGGCCCAGCTCGGTCAAGCTATATTCGACCTTCGGCGGGACTTTATCGTATTGCCGGCGATCTATCAGCCCACGACTCCGCAGCTCTTTCAATTCACGACTCAAGACCCGCGGCGTCACGGGCTTGCCAAGCGTGCGTTTGAGTAAAGACTTTCGCATCTCTCCGTAACGATACTCCAGAACGGGCAACGCAAACTCCACGCACAGAGTCGGAATCACCCGGACTACAGGGGCGCCTTCAGGGGCCTCGGTATCCCGACCGTGAGAGATCGGGTCATACGGGCGGCAATGTAGCAGGCGCTGGAGCCGATCTTCGAGGCCGGGTCCTACCCGACCTCCTAAGGCTTCGACTGCCCACTTCCTGCCCCGCGCCCACTACAGCTGCCCGCCGAACGAACGCTCCGCCTACTGCTTGTCAAACACCATATCCGCTTCCGTCATCTTTCCGCTCGCCAAGAAATCCATCTGTCGGAAATTCATCGTCTTGCCGTCCTTCGCGACGGTGCGGACGCTATGTCCGACGACCTTGCCGGCCTTCTTCTGCGTGCTGTTGACCGTGAATTCATCGACGCGCTTCACGGCAATCGTCTCGTAGAGCGGATTTCCCGTGATCGGATAGTCGAAGCCATCGTCTTTGAACGTCGACGTGGCGGTCGACTCCGTTCCGTCGGCCGCGACGGTCTTGACGGTGAGGAGGATGCCCTGCTTCGTCTCGGCATAGCTGCGGATCTGGCTCTTGGGGCCGGGACCGGGCTTGAAGCTGGATTTCGCGACGTTCAACTTCCATGCGCCGATGACCGGATCCGCGGCAAACGCCGCGACGGCGAGGAACGACAGCATGGCGATGAGCCAGGACTTTTTCAGCATGGTTTTCATGGCAACTCCCCTTCTCGATGTTCTTGATGACAATACTCGGGCGTCTCGCGCGTTGCTAATGCGACGCGTTAGCGGTCGCTGCGCCGGCGACCTCAGTGTCGAATGATGCACCCACAATGACGCCCGATCAACGGGTCGAGCCCGAGCATCGCCGATCGTCGCGCTGAGGCGCACCGGCAGCGGATTTTGGCCAAGAAAGCGCTGTTGTCACAATCGACAGGGGCAGTTCCACGGCCGCCATTCGCGCAGTCGCCGCTCCAATATCCGGCAAAGGTGCTCTGGCGAACAGACTGCGCGCAGCCCGAATCCCAGAATGGCGTCCAGAGAACGGGCGACCGCACAAACCACGGCTTACGCCGATAGAAGCGCGATTCCTCGTAATGCCAACTCCACTTGAATTCATCAGGAGACCCTGCCATGGGCTATCAAAGCTTCAACCCTGCCACCGGTAAACTCGTCAAGTCCTTCGAGCAAATAACCGACGCGGATTTCGAGACCAAAATCGCGACCGCGGCCGCCGTCTATCAGATCTGGCGTCACAAACCCTACGCCGAGCGGGCGACGATCGTCGCCAAGGCGGCGGAATTATTGAAAACCAAGGTCGAGGAATTTGCGCACATCATGACGATCGAGATGGGCAAGCGCATCAGCGAAGCCCGTGGCGAAGTCGAATTCAGCGCACGGATCCTCGCGTACTATGCGAAGAACGCGGAGAAATTCCTGGCACCGGTCAAGCTGCATCCGACCATCGGCGAAGCTCATATGGAAAGCAGCCCGATCGGCGTAATTTTCGCCGTCGAGCCTTGGAACTTCCCCTACTACCAATTGGCGCGCGTCGCGGGCCCGCATTTGATGGCGGGCAACGTGATCATGGTCAAACACGCAAGCTGCGTGCCGCAGTGTGCGATTCTCTTCGAGAAGCTCTGGATCGAGGCCGGCGCGCCGGCGGGTCTTTACACGAACCTGTTGATTTCCCACGACCAAAGCGACTCCATCCTGGACGATCCGCGCATCAAGGGTCTCGCGCTCACGGGCAGCGTCGATGCCGGCCGCAGTCTCGCGGCAAAGGCGGGCAAGAATCTGAAAGTCTCCTCGATGGAACTCGGGGGTAGCGATGCTTTCATCGTGCTCGAGGACGCCGATCTCGAACACACGGTCAAGTGGGCCGTTTGGGGCCGCATGTACAACACGGGTCAGACCTGCTGCGCGGCCAAGCGGTTCATCGTCGTCGAAGCACTCGCGGACAAGTTCCTCGAGAAATTCAAGGCCGCCCTCGCCGCGCTGAAGCCGGGTGACCCTTTGGACGAGAAGACGACGCTGGGTCCTCTGTCGACCGAAGCGGCGCTCGTGGGACTCTTGCAGCAGGTCGATGAGGCCGTTGCGAACGGTGCCAAGCTGCTGCTGGGCGGCAAGCGTATCGACCGGCCGGGCTCTTACATGGAGCCGTCGATCTTGACCGACATCACGCCCGAGAATCCGGCGTTCCGAAAGGAGTTCTTCGGTCCGGTCGCCTTGTTCTTCAGGGTCAAGGACGAGGAGGCGGCGATCGCGCTCGCGAACGACTCCGATTTCGGCCTCGGCGGATCGGTCTTCACGCGGGACGCCGCACGCGGCAAGCGGGTCGCGAGTCGCGTCGAGACGGGCATGATGTTCATCAACAACATTTCCTGGTCGGATGCGGAGTTGCCGTTCGGCGGCATCAAGGACTCAGGGTATGGGCGCGAGCTCGGGAATATGGGCATTCAAGAGTTCGTCAACAAGAAGTTGGTGCGTTCCGCGCATCTCGAGGCGCCCGTCTGACCGTCTGCGTTTGACGTTTGACGCCGATCGGGGGACTTCCATGCGAGACCCTCGATCGGACCCTTCCGCTCGAGCATCCCAGACAGGGAGTCCATCCATGTATGTCAATGTCGCTGTCTTGAAGGAAACGAAGCCTCATGAGCGTCGTGTGGCGCTCGTTCCCTCGGTGGTCGCAGGACTCGTCAAGCTCGGCGCGAAACTGCACATGCAGAGCGGCGCGGGCGAGGCCATCAAATTGGCCGATGCGTCCTATCAGAACGTGGAGTTTTTGCAGAATCGGCATGCGCTCGTGAAGGATGCCGATATCGTGCTCGGCGTGAATGCGCCCTCGCTCGATGTCGTCGCTGCGATGAAGGAAGGGGCGATCCTCGTCTCCTTCATTTATGAACATCAGGATCCGGCGCTCGTGCAGCGTTTGCTGGACCGGAAAATCACCACGTTTGCAATGGAGCGAGTGCCGCGGATCACCCGCGCGCAGTCGCTGGACGCCCTGTCGAGCCAGTCGGCGCTCGCCGGGTATTATTCGGTGCAATTGGGATCGACGGCGCTGGCGCGCATCCTGCCGAAGATCACGACGGCGGCGGGCGCGATCGGGCCAGGACGCGTCCTCGTCATGGGCTTGGGGGTCGCCGGACTCGAAGCGGTTGCAACCGCGCATCGCCTGGGAGCCGTCGTCGAGGGTTACGACGTGCGGCCTGACACGAAGGAACAGATCGAGTCTCTTGGCGCCACTTTCGTGGATACGGGCGTCGACGCCACCGGCAAGGGCGGTTACGCGCGGGAACTGACTCCGGAGGAGAAGACCAAGGTGGCGGCTGTGCTCACGAAGCACCTGCAATCCTCGGACCTCGTGATCACGACGGCGGCGATTCCGGGCAAGGCCTCGCCGAAGCTGATCAGCCGCAAACAGGTCGCAGGCATGAAGGCCGGCACCGTCATCGTCGATCTTTCCGCCGAGGGCGGCGGCAATTGCGAGGACTCGAATCCGGGACATACCGCAGACGTCGGTCTCGTTACGATCCTGGCACCCTTGAACGTGCCCTCGCTGCTCGGCGAGGACGCAAGCGAATTGTATGCCAAGAACATCTACCACCTGCTCGAGCTGTTCGTGAAGGACAACATTGTAACGATCGACTGGACCGACGAGGTCCTGGCGAAGACCTGCCTCACCCACGCGGGCAAGCGCACGCCGGATGCGATCGCCCCCGTGAAACCCGCGGCACCGGTCAAACCCGCCAAACCCGCTGCGAAAGTGGCCTGACTCCAAACCCCGGGAGATCTTGATGAGTTTTTCAATCGCCGTCGGCGGCTTCATCGCCTGTTTTATCTTCATGGTCACGGCCTTCGCCGGGTGGATCATCATCGGCCGCGTTCCCGCGATCCTGCACACCCCATTGATGTCGGGATCGAACTTCGTGCACGGCATCGTGGTCGTCGGCGGTATCTTCACGCTGCTCAACGCGACGACACCGCTCGAACAGGCGATCGGCTTTTTCGCCGTCCTGCTCGGCGCCGGAAACGTCGCCGGAGGTTTCGCCGTGACGCAGCGCATGCTCGCCATGTTTCAGCCGAGCGCGCATGGCGCCGGCGGCCACGGAACGGCACACAAGCCGAGGCATGCCGCTGCGGTGAAGTCCGCGCGGCCGCGCGCGAAAAAGCCCGCCGCAGCCAAACACGTCTGAGGAAACCCATGCTCATCATGATCTCCCAGTTGGTGATCGGTTCGGTCGACCTCGTGGCGGCATTCCTGCTCATGTATGGCCTCTGGCGCATGGCATCTCCGGTCACCGCACCGTCTGGAATTCTGGTCGCGGGGGTCGGCATGCTGTGCGCGGTCGTCGCGAGCTTCTTGTACGTCTTTACCGTCGATGCGACCGTGAGGCCGCATCTGCCCGTCAATGTCGGCCTCGCCGCGGCCGCGCTGGTGTGCGGCGGCGGAATCGCCTGGTGGAGCGGCCGGAAGGTCCCGATCACCGCGATGCCCCAGGCCGTGGCGCTCTTCAATGGCATGGGTGGCGGAGCCGCCGGTGCGATCGCCGCGGTGGAACTGTTCGGCGCCAAGACACACGGCTCGACGCAGCTCCTCGTCACCTTGCTCGGTGCACTGATCGGCTCGGTGTCATTGTCCGGATCGATCATCGCCTGGGCAAAGCTCGATCAAATCCTCAAGAAGCCCCTGCATGTCCCCGGCCTCCAGGTGTTCAACGCGAGCGTACTGGTCCTCACCCTCGCGGTCGGTGGCTATATCGTGTTCGTCGCGGCGGCGGCGATGACCCCGCTCCTTCCGCTCGAGAGTCTTTACGAGATCTTCTTCGGCGCCGCATTGGTGTACGGCATCTTGATGACCCTGCCGATCGGTGGCGCGGACATGCCGGTCGTGATTTCGGTCTACAACGCCTTTACCGGCCTCGCGGTCGGACTCGAGGGATTTGTCCTGCAGAATCCGGCGCTCATGATCGCCGGCATGCTGGTCGGCGCTGCCGGCCTGCTGTTGACCCTGTTGATGGCGAAGGCGATGAACCGCTCCGTGGTAAAGATCCTGTTCTCGAGCTTTGGACCCAAGGCGAAGCAGAAGCAGGGCGCGATCAAGGGCAGCCTGAAACCCGTTCAAGCGTCCGACGCGGGCATTTTCATGCGCTATGCCAAGTCCGTCATCATCGTCCCGGGCTACGGCCTCGCGGCCGCCCAGGGCCAGGGGAAGCTCTATGATTTCGTCAAAGTGCTCCAGGCCGCGGGCGTCAAAGTGACGTTCGCGATCCACCCCGTCGCGGGCCGCATGCCGGGCCAGATGGACGTGTTGCTCGCCGAGGCCGGGGTTCCGTACGACCTCATCAAGCAACTCGCCGACGTCAACGACGAGTTCAAGACCACGGACGTCGCCCTCGTGATCGGCGCCAACGACGTCGTCAATCCTGACGCCAGAACGGAGAAGACTTCGCCGATCTACGGCATGCCGATCCTCAACGCCGATCAGGCGAAGAAGTGCTACGTGATCAAGCGTGGCGACGGCAAAGGCTATGCCGGCATCGTCAATCCGCTGTTTTATGCCGACAACAGCTACATGGTGTACGGCGATGCGGCCGCCGTTTGCGTCGCGATGACCGAGGCGGTTCGGGGCTTGGGTGCCCCGGCGGCGGCGGCCTGAGCGAGCGCGCGTTCCCAAACCAACTTGTCAAGGAGCTATACAATGACCAAAATGCATGCGGCGTTCGTCGAACATTTCAAGCAGGGGCTCGTGCTGCGCGAAACGGACATTCCCACGCCTGGCCCCGGCCAGATCCTGATCAAGACCGAGGCCTGCGGCGTCTGTCATACCGACATCCACGCGGCGAGCGGTGATTGGCCGGTCAAGCCGAATTTGCCGTTCATTCCGGGCCACGAGGGCATCGGCCGGGTCACGGCGCTGGGATCCGGCGTGACCACCATCAGGGAAGGCGACCGCGTCGGTGTCCCTTGGCTCCATTCGGCCTGCGGGCATTGTGAATACTGCTTGACGGCCTGGGAGACGATTTGCCCTTCGGAGCAATTCACCGGATACAGCGTGAACGGTGCCTTCGCGGAATATCTGATCGCGGACCCCAACTATGTGGCGCACGTGCCCGCCAATCTCTCGGCCGCGCAGGCCGCGCCCATCATCTGTGCGGGCATCACGAGCTACAAAGGCATCAAGCAGACCGAAGCGAAGCCCGGCGAATGGCTCGCGGTTTCGGGGATCGGCGGCCTCGGCCATCTCGGCATCCAATACGCGAAGCACATGGGTCTCAAGGTCTGCGCCGTCGACATCGACGAGGGCAAGCTCGCGCTTGCGAAGACGCTGGGCGCCGATGCGACGGTCAACGCCAAGGTCGGCGATCCGGCCGCAGCGGTCAAGAAGCTCACCGATGGCGGCGCTCACGGCGTCCTGATCACCGCGCCCTCACTCGGCGCCTTCAAACAGGGCGTGGGCATGACGCGCAAGCACGGCATCTGTGTGCTCGTCGGGATCCCGCCCGGTGACTTTCCCGTACCGCTGTTCGACGTCGTCGCCAATTGCATCAGCATCCGCGGCTCCTTCGTCGGCAATCGCGAGGACCTCGCGGAGGCCCTGAGTTTCGCGTCGGAAGGCAAGGTCAAGGCGGATATCGAATTGCAGCCGCTCGCCGCGATCAATACCGTGTTCGAACGGCTCGAACACGGCGACGTACCGGCGCGCGTGGTGCTGCAGTTCGGATGAACGGCGCGACCGCACTGCTCGATGCGAGGGAGATGGCCGAGGCGGATCGGCTCACGGTCGAGGCGGGCACTTCGATATCGCGGCTCATGGAAAACGCCGGGCGGGGCGTGGCGCAGGAAATCATACGGCGCTGGGCCGCACGTCGGGTCGCGGTGCTCTGCGGACCCGGTAACAACGGCGGCGACGGCTTCGTCGCAGCGCGAGTCCTCGCCGACGCCGGCTGGAACGTGACGCTCGCCCTGCTCGGCACGCTGGAGCAATTGAAGGGCGCCGCGCGCGAGCATGCCGAGCACTGGCGCGAGAACATCGAGCCGCTGACGCCGGCGGCGATCGACGGTGCAGAATTGATCGTCGATGCCCTGTTCGGGGCCGGACTCAGCCGGCCCCTCGAGGGCGCGGCCCGGGAAACCTTGGCAGCAGCGGCGGCGCGCAACGTCCCCATCGTCGCGGTCGACATTCCGAGCGGCGTCTTCGGCGACACCGGAGAGAATGGGGGCGGGGTCGCGTCCGTTCTGACGGTCACCTGTTTTCGCAAGAAGCCGGGCCATCTCCTGCAGCCGGGGCGCAAACTTTGCGGGGAGCTCCTCGTCTCGGACATCGGAACTCCGGTCGAGGTATTGAATCAAATCGAGCCCAAAACCTTCGAGAACGATCCCGCGCTCTGGCTCGCCGCGCTCCCACGACCTGAAGACGGCGGCAACAAATATACGCGCGGCCATGCGCTGATCTCGGGCGGCTATCCGATGACGGGTGCGGCCCGCATGGCCGCTCGCGCGGCAGCTCGTGCGGGTGCCGGCCTCACGACCATCGCCGTGCCCGACGTGGCGCTGCCGATCTATGCCGCGGCATTGACGAGCGTGATGGTCACACCGCTCGCGCAGCCCGCGGATTTCGTGGGCTTGCTCGACGATCCACGGGTCACGGCGTGCCTCATCGGTCCGGGCGCCGGCGTCACCGAGCTGACCCGCACGCGCACGCTCGCGATCCTGAGGGCGAGACGCGCGACGCTCATCGATGCGGACGCGATCACCTGCTTCAAAGACGCTCGCTCGATGCTGCTCGATTCGATCGATGGCCCTTGCGTCATGACGCCGCACGAGGGCGAGTTCCAGCGCCTCTTCGATTCGAGCGGCGATAAGTTGACGCGTACTCGGCGCGCTGCCGCGCTGAGCCGTGCGGTAATCGTCTTGAAGGGCAGCGACACGGTGATCGCCGCTCCCGATGGCCGTGCGATCATCAACGGCAATGCACCGGCCACGCTCGCGACCGCGGGTTCCGGTGATGTGCTGAGCGGCATCGTGCTGGGCCTGCTCGCCCAAGGCATGGACCCGTTCCTCGCCGCCGCCGCCGGGGTGTGGCTGCATGGGGCGGCAGCGGCGGACTTCGGCCCGGGCTTGCTCGCCGAGGATCTGCCGGATTTACTGCCCGCGGTCTTGTGGCGCCTGCGCGGGCCTTGACGGCTTGAGGCCGGGAGACGGATATGCATGCGATGGTACTGAATCGATTGAAGACGCCGCTCGAGTGGACGGAACGACCCGAGCCGCAACCGGCCGCTCACGAGATCCGAGTTCGCGTGCTCGCCTGTGGCGTATGTCGCACCGATTTGCACGTCGTGGATGGCGAGTTGCCGCATCCCAGGGTCCCGATCATCCCCGGTCACGAAATCGTCGGCCGGGTCGATGCGCTCGGCGGCGCCGTCAAGGGCTTGGAGCTCGGCGAGCGCGTCGGCATTCCATGGCTCGGGCACACCGACGGCACCTGTCCCTACTGCCTGATGCAGCGCGAAAATCTCTGCGACCATCCGATTTTCACGGGGTACACCCGCGACGGCGGCTACGCGACGGCGGCGGTCGCCGACGCGCGCTTCGCGTTCCCGCTCGGCGAGAAGGGCGAGGATGTGTCGATCGCGCCGCTGCTGTGCGCCGGGCTCATCGGCTGGCGCTCGCTCGTGATCGCCGGCGACGCGAAGCACATCGGATTCTATGGCTTCGGCGCCGCCGCGCACATTCTCGCGCAAGTCGCGAAATGGCAGGGACGCTCGGTCTACGCGTTCACGCGAACCGGCGACCACGCGACGCAGGCCTTCGCGCGCAGTCTCGGCGCGGTCTGGGCGGGCGGCTCGGACGAAATGCCACCGCAGCCGCTCGATGCGACCATCATCTTCGCGCCGGTCGGTGCCCTCGTCCCTGCGGCGCTCAAAGCCGTGCGCAAGGGCGGCAGAGTAGTTTGCGCCGGCATCCATATGAGCGAGATTCCAAGCTTTCCCTACGACATCCTATGGGAAGAACGCGAACTCTTGTCGGTCGCGAATCTGACGCGCAAGGACGGCTTGGATTTCCTGAAGCTCGCGCCGCAGATCGGGATTAAGGTGAAGACCACGCGCTACCCTCTGCAGCAGGCCAACCAAGCCCTCGCGGACCTGCGCGCCGGACGATTCGAGGGTGCGGCGGTGCTCACACCTTGAGGATCCTTACGGCCCGGCCGCCGGCGTGGCGGTCGTCGCCGCGGTCGTCGCTGCGGTCGTTGCCGCGGCTGTCGCCGCGGTCGTTGCCGCGGCTGTCGCGGTCCTGGGCGCAGATGCGAAGAGGCCGCCGAACACCCAGATGCCGAGCAGCGCAAAGAACACGCAGCCAATGATCACTTCCACGGAACTGACGACCGCCGCGGGGTGCACGCGATCGGCCGGCACACTCGCGCGCCAAGGCTGGACCGGAGCACGCTCACCCGGCAGCAGCGCGAGCAGGCGGCGCACGATGAGGTCGGGCGGTTCTTGCGGGGGCATCCCGGACGGCAGCGCGGCGATCAGCGCACTCATTTCACGAACCTGTGTTCGGGCCGATTCGGTGTCGAGTCGCGCCGCGAATTCCCAGGCGTCGATCTCGCGGCGCGCGAGCGCCGACAGCACGGTGAGCGGCATCCCGCCCGGCTCCTCATGGATCGATGCGTGGAGAAAGTCGCCGAACTTTGCGAACGGAGAAGCCAGCGGTGCCGAAGTGCGCATGGGTCGCGAGGAGGGCCGATCGCCGCGAAATGGCGGTGTCCACTCGGCACTCTCGATTGCGAGCATATCGAGACCCCGCGCTCGCGTCGGTGCGCTCGCGCGCTTTCGCGTGCGAGCAACGAGTTCGATAGCGAACAGACGCGCAACGATGGCGAGTCTAGGATTCTGTCGCATGAGCCGACCGACCTTCAGACAACCCCGCCCGGAGAGCGCTCCATGAATATTCCAACCCTCGTGACGCCGAAAGCCTCATTGCGGAGCTGCATCCTGGTCGCGACGCTCGGCTGCACGTCGTTCGGTGGGTCGCTGCCGGCTTTCGCGGCACCGAACGAAGCGGCGGTCGCGAAAGGCTGTCTCGCGGATCTACAGGCCTTCGACAAGATCTTACAGAAGGACGGCTATTGGGTCGGCGGCCCCGGCTACGGCTACGGCGTGCCCGTGTTCGGCTATGGTTACGCCTACGGGGGCCGCTACAGCGATTTCAGCGGCTACGCACGCGGCCGGCCCGGTTACGAGGTGCACACCTTGGTCGCAGCGGCGCATATCCTCGCGCAGAACGACGCGCAGACGGCATGCGAAGTTGTCTTGACCTCCGCACGCACGAGCTACGCGACCTACCTCACCGAGGTTCACAAGGGACAATTGCCACCGCCCGATGTCGTCGGATGGCGCCGTCAGCAGATCGAGACGGCGGTGCCCGTGATGGTCAACGGGGTCGCCTATCGTTCGGATCAGTTGATCGGAGCCAGCGTCATCAACGGCCAAAACGTCGATCTCGGCAACGTCAGCGACATTCTCTTGAGTCCGCAAACCGGGAAAATCGCCTACCTCCTGGTCGGTCACGGCGGCATGTTCGGCATCGACGAGAAATACTCGCCCGTGCCATGGACTGACTTCAAGTCGGTCTCGGGTTCGAATCTGCTCGTGCTCACGGTCACGAAAGCCGCCATGGACTCAGCCCCGCTCGTGCGCAAGGATCCGGTCGATTCCCCAGCGCAGAACCAGAAGGTGGATGCCTATTGGGCGGCCCATCCTCCGATCGCGATGAACTAGCCCTGCACCGCACCGGCGCCGAGCATTCGCACCCTGACCGGCGCAACACCCGCGTCGATGCCGGCGAGTTTGAGTGACTCGGCGATGCCGCAGACGACGGCCGACTGCACGCCGGCAGTATCCGCGAAATGATCGACGCCGAAATACAACTGATACGAAAGGAGCTGTCCCACGTAGCCGCACGCATAGGCGCTCGGCGTTCCGTGAACTGCGATGCCCTTGATGCCGCGCGCGGCGTCCTGCAGAAGCCCGATGACCCGCACCGGAGGCACCTCCTGACCGATCGTGATGGCGACCATGCAGAGCACCGGTTCGCTGAGATGCCGGTGATTCGTGACGATGGCCTTGGCGATGACGCTGTTCGGGATGATGATCGTATCGTTGGTGGCAGCGCGTAGCCGGGTCGCGCGCCAATTGATCTCCATGACCTCCCCCTCGACATTGCCGCTGAGGGTGATCCAATCACCGGCGCCGAACGGATGCTCCATGTTGATCGCAATGCCCGAAAAGACGTCCGCGAGCGTGTTCTGCAGGGCGAGCCCCAGCACGATCGCGAGCACGCCCGACGTCGCGAGCACGCCCGAGATGGGTTCCTTGAGAACGGTTTCGAGGATGCCGACGAACGCGACGACGTAGACGAGTCCGGAGGCCAGATCCGCGAGCAGGCGTTTGGCGTGGGGCCGGTCGTCGTTCGGAAACACCGTTCGGCGCAGCACGAGCTGCAGGCAGCTCTTGACGAGCCACGCACCCAGCAGCCACCACGCGACCGCGAACAGTTCCAACGGAAGGTGCAAGCCGGTCGGATTGCTTTCGAACAGATAGCGGCCCAGCGCGTTTCCGGAGCGTGGAAACAGGGCTGAAATGAACAGCAGGAGGCCGCCCCCGATGAGCAGCGAACGATAGGTCCTGAGCTTGGGCGTGAGGCTGAGCAGCACCATCGCGCCTGCGCCCAGCATCAAGCCGACCTCGATCCAGCCCAAGCTCACGACAGACCCAGGCTCACATCAGACCCGGGCTCACATCAGAACAGACCGGGCAGGTTCGCCGTCTCCGGCGCGCCGCGCCAATAGCCGTTGCGCCCATAGTGGAGGTACGTGGCGGACTCGGCATCCCGATCGGGGAGCGCATCGGCGTCGTACGGCGGCGAATCCTTGATCGCTTGCCGGCTCAATGCGAGCGTGACCTGGGATTCCGACCAGCTCACGCGCTCGATCCATTCGGGCGACACCAGCACGTCGTGTCCCGCCCACCAGTTGCCGGTCTTCGCGATGAGATAGCGCACCGACCAGGTGTGATCGTCGATGAGGAACCCGTCGACATGACCCAAGTCGCCGTCGGTCGCGCGAATGTGGTAGCCCTTGACGGCCTTGCAGCTGCGCAAATGCGGATCGCCGTCGACATCATCGGCCGAGGGAGCTTTGAGATAGCCGTCGTAATTCGACGGCCCCATGCCGGTCAGCATGGTGCACGGATAGGCGTCCCCGCCCCAGAGACCCGTGCCTCCCCAATAATAGGGATACCCGTAATAGCCCAGATAGCCGCGCTCGTACTGCCGTGATATCGGCCGCTCGGTATCGACGCTTGGGCTGTTGCGGATCTGCTCCTTGGTGATCTTGACCGGAACGCTGTCGCCGAGCGAGGCGATTTCCCCGATCGAATAGGGCGAGATCAGCACCTCGCGGCCGCCGAGCCAGGCGCTCGTATCGACGACCAGATAGCGGATCACCCAGGCTTCGTCGTCGAAATAGAAATCCTTGGTCTTGCCGATGACGCCGTCGGTCGCGCCGATGGGCAGTCCTTGCAGATCTTGTACGTTGCGCAGCATTGCGGTGTCTCCGGTTGGGAATGGGCGGATCGAGCAGCGGATACTGCACCGTCGGCCCTGCCGGGTCTGTTCGATGACGTACTGTGCGGCGCACCGACCGTGATCTCGCCGATCACCGCGGCACGCGGAGCCGAGGGACGAAGTGCGGCGAGCGTCGCCGCAGCGGCGCCGTCACGGAAGCCGCGAATATAGCGCATCGCTCACCGGCGCCGACTGGGCCGCGATTTCTGCGAACAGCGCGAGCGTCTTCTCCGCCTCCTCGACATCGAGACGCGTGATCGCGAAGCCGGCATGGACGATCAGGTAGTCTCCGACGGCGGCTCCGTCGAGCAAGGCGACGGAAACACGATTCAGTGGACCCGCGTGACCATTTCGACCCGGATCAGGTTCATCTCCTCCCCGGCGATGACTTGTGTGTGAAGCGAGCCGCATTCGGCACAGATCAGGCAGTTCGCGAGCACCCGCGTTTCCGCGGCACAGGACAGGCAGCGCACGACTGCGCCGACAGACTCGACGACCAGCGCGGCGTCGGCGGCGCAGGTCGCGCGTCGCATCACCCCGAACGCGCTCGCGAGATGACCCGGATTGACACCGGCCAGAACGCCGATTTGCACGGTCACCTTGACCACAGATCCACGCAGCGCAGCGATTCGCGCGACTTCGCCGAGTAATGCCTCGCAAACGGACCATTCATGCATGCGGACAAGGCTAATGGCTGGGCTCTCGCCCGTCCGTACACCACCGCACCGACGATGAGGCACGCGCGATGCTATCAATTCGCCTCCGCAATGCCCCGGCGGACTATCTAGGGTGGCAGCGTGGCCGCCGCCAGCGACAGCGAACCCGATACGAGAAGATCACTCGCCGACTCGCCTACCGCGATGTCGTACGTTCCCGGATCGACCCGCCAACGATGGGCTGCAACGTCCCAATCGGCGAGCAGGCGCGGATCGACATCGACGCTCACGCGCCGCCGCTCGCCCGCAGCGAGTTCGACGCGCGACCATCCGAGCAGGCGCTCTTGGGTGCGGTGGGGGGCGCGCGTGAGATAAAGCTGTGGGACATCGGTACCGGTGCGCGAGCCGATGTTTTCGACGAGGAAGCTGGCGCGGGGTACAGCACCGGTGTCGAGTTGCAGATCGCGGAGCACAAAGCGTGTATAGCTCAAGCCGAAGCCGAACGCGAACAGGGGCCGTGCGCCGGTCTTCGCGAACCAGCGATATCCGACGTCGGACCCTTCTGGGTAGTCCACGTCGAAGAGTCGGGTTTCGGGCAAGCCTAGGCCCGGCAACTCAGGGCGCGGCAGCTGGCTCAGCGACTTCGGGAACGTGAGCGGCAGTCGGCCCGAGGGACCGACCTTGCCGAACAAAACCGCCGCGAGCGCCGCAGCGCCCCGAATACCGGGGTACCAGACCTCGAGCACCGCGGCCGTAAGATCGAGCCAGGGCATCGCCACGGGTCCGCCCGTCTCGAGGACGACGATGGTATGCGGATTGGCGGCGGTGACCGCCGCGATCAACGCATCCCCGCCGTGCGGCAGCCGCAAGTCAGGCGCGTCGAAGCCTTCGGTCATCCACTGTGTTGCGAACACGATGGCGACGTCGGCCTTGCGCGCGGCGGTCGCCGCCGCGGCCGGATCGTGGCCATCGACGTAGCGCACGTCGGCATGGGGTGCCTCGCCGCGGATCGCCGCGAGCGGCGCGGAGGGCATGTACATGACGATGCGCTCCTGCGCGAGCGGACCCGAGCCACCGACGAGATCGAGGAGCGCCGGTCCGCCAGGCGGCGCCACCTGTGAGGAACCCCCTCCCGAAATGACCCCGACGTCCGCATGGCCGCCGATCAACACGATGCGCCGAACCCCAGGCGAGAGCGGCAGCAGCGCGCGCTCGTTGCGCAGCAACACGATGCCCTGCTCGGCCCCGCCCTGAGCCGTCGCGGCATCGGCCGCGAGATCGAGCGGCGTGCGCCCGGGCGGGTGATCGACGAGACCCACCGCATGCATTGCCGTGAGGATGCGAAGATCCATGTCGTCCAGGCGCTTCGCGTACGCTTGGTTCGAGCGCACCGCCGCCAGCAAGGGTGCGCCGAAGAACACCTCGGGGTCCAACTGCTCGCCCGACTGTTGATCGAGTCCGCCGAGCGCAGCGCCAAGCCCATGCACCGCGCCCCAGTCGGACATCACCCAGCCGCGGTACTGCCAGTCGGCCTTCAAGACTTGATTCAGGAGGACGTCGTTCTCACAGGCGTACACCGCGTTGATGCGATTGTAGCCGCACATGACGGCACCGGGCCGCCCGCGCTCGATCGCCAACTCGAACGCGAGCAGGTCGCTCTCGCGCAAGGCCGCCTCGCCGACGCGTGCGTTCAGCACGTGCCGGCCGGTTTCCTGATCGTTGATCACGAAGTGTTTGATCGTCGACACGACGTGCTGCGCCTGCGTAGCGCGGATCGCCGCGCCCGCGAGCGTGCCGGCCAGCAGTGGGTCCTCGCCAAGATATTCGAAATTGCGGCCGTTGCGTGGGTCACGCGCCAGATTGACGCCACCGCCGAGCAGGACGTTGAAGCCGATGCGCCACGCCTCTTGTCCGGCGACGGCACCGTTCGCCTGTGCAACTTCCGGATTCCAGCTCGCCGCCGTCGCAAGCCCCGACGGCAGAGGCGTCGCGCCGTCATGGCGTAGCCCGTTGACGTAGGCCACCCCCAAACTCGCATCGGTCTCCTTGAGCGCCGGCACGCCGAGCCGAGGTATGCCCGGCACGTAGCCGGCGCCCGCCAGGGCATCGGCGGGTATTACGGTGTGAGATGCGTCCGGCAGCGCCATGACGCCGTGCACGAGCGCGACTTTCTCTTCGAGCGTCGCCCTCTCGAGAATACCCTGCGCCCAGCGCAGCGATGCCTCCGGCACCTCGCCGCGGTAACCGCCGTCGGTACCCTGCGCGAGTGCGCCATGGGTGGCGAAGAGCAGCCACGGCAGCGTGAAACAGAAGCGGAAGCGGCGCGGACCCATGGCGGAAACCTATCCCGTTGCGTGACGAAACCCGTAGTCTACCCGTCACCCTGAAGCCGAAGGAGAACTCCCAACCATGCATGACGGCAGTCCGTTGCTGCTGATCGCATTCCTCATGGTGGCGCTCACCGCCGTGACGAGCCTCGCGGCGCGTCGCCTGCACCTGCCGCAGTCGATCCTGCTCGTGGTGGTCGGGGCTGCGATCGCTTATGCGCCGCTGTTTCCGCGCGTGACCCTGAAACCTGACCTCGTGCTGCTCGGCCTGCTGCCGCCGCTGCTCTATTCGTCGGGCGTCGGCATGAGCTGGCGCGGCTTCAAGAAGAATCTGCGCGCCATCATGCTGCTCGCCGTGGGCTGCGTGCTATTCACGGCGACAGCCGTCGCTGCCGCGACGCACTGGCTGCTGCACTGGCCGTGGGCCGTCGCGTTCGTGCTCGGCGCCGTCGTCTCGCCGCCCGATGCCGTCGCTCCCATGGCGATCGCGCGACGGCTTTCCGTGCCCAAGCGGATCTTGACCGTGCTCGAAGGCGAAGGTCTCGTCAACGACGCCACCGCGCTGATACTCTTCAGTTTCGCCGTGCTCGCGGTGGGCACGGGCGGCGTCTCGCTCGTCAACGCCGGCGGCACTTTTGCCGCGGTCGTCGTCGGCGAAATCGCCTGGGGGCTCGCGCTCGGTGCGGGGGTGTTACACCTGCGTGCATGGACGCGCAATCCCGAGGTCGAGATGATTTTCGCGCTGCTCACGCCCTTCGCCGCGTTCTGGCCGCCGCATTTCCTCGGCGGTTCCGGCGTGCTCGCCGCGGTCACGGCGGGCCTTTACACCAGTTGGAACGGTCCGCGTTTGATTTCCCCGGCAACCCGACTCCAGGGATTCTTCGTCTGGGGTCTCACCGTCTATCTCGTCGAAGGCATCGTGTTCTTCTTGACCGGCCTGCAAACACGCGTCGTGCTCGAGGCCCCCGACGCCGACGGCTGGAGCCGCATGCTGACGGCGGCCGCCGTCACCACGCTCGTCGTGGTGGTCGTGCGATTCCTCTGGGTCTTTCCCGCAACCTGGGCGCTCGGAGCGTGGCCGCGTCGCGGGGGCGATCCCTACGTCAAACCGACGTGGCAGGAGACGTTTCTCGTCGCGTTCACCGGGATCCGCGGGGTCGTATCCCTGGTTGCCGCCCTGTCGGTCCCGGAACTCATGGATGGCCGCGAATTTCCCGACCGGGACCTGATCCTGTTCGTGACGTTCACGCTCATCGTCGTGTCCTTGATCGGTCAAGGCGCGACATTGCCGAAGCTCATCGAATTCCTGCAGCTCGATGTCGCCGGCCGGCGCGAGGCCGAGCGCGCCAAGCAAATCGAGGTGAGCGCGCGCATCGAGGGAATCGAGGCCGTGCTGCGCCGTCTCGGCGAACTCGAGGCGCAGGGGGCGGTCTCGCGCACGGTCGCCAATCTGCGTCGCCAGCACGAGGAACGGCGCATGGATTTCGTGCTCACGGGCGATGCGGCGTATGACGGCGCACCCGCTGAAGACTCGGCGCGGATCCAGGTGCAGCTGATCGCCGCCGAACGCGCGAGCATCGCGGCGCAGTTCGCCGCGGGCAAGCTCACCGACGAGGCGCGTCGGCGCATCGAGCGTGAGCTCGATCTCGAGGACTCGGCCGTGAGGCACTCGGCCGACAGCGCGACGGGACGGGGCTTCGAGGAAATTTGAACGGCGTACGATAGCGAACCGACCTGAGCCGGTACTGCAGCGTATCTTGCGGTCATCGGCTTCTTGCCAACGAGGATTTCACCCGTGGATACTTCCGCGCCTTTGCCTGGCTTGACGCCCACCGGGCGTGATCTCAGCGCCGCTCGCTCCTTGATGAAGGCCCATTGGCTCGCGTTCTTGGCGAGCGGCGTCGTCATGGTCGGGCTCGGCGTGCTCGCCGTCATCTTGCCGAATGTTTCGTCATTGGGTGTCGAATTGGTCGTGGGTTGGCTGCTTCTCATAGGCGGCTTCGTGCGAGCCGTTCACCTGATGACGAAGGGGCATCCGTCGGGCTATTGGTGGTCCGTGCTCGGTGCCGTCGCCGCGATCGTACTCGGCGCGTGCCTGATCTTCATGCCATTGCAGGGTGTGATCACCCTCGCCGTCGTCCTGGCAGCCCTGTTTGCGATCGAGGGCATCGCGGCGATCTTCGGCGCCTTCGACGTCAGGCGCCGTGGCGCGCAGTCGGTGTGGCTCATCGTGAGCGGCATCATCAACCTGGGGCTTGCCGTGCTGATCTGCTTGCAATGGCCGAGCAGCGCCGTTTGGATCGTCGGCCTCTACGCCGGCATCAACCTCATCTTCATCGGCATCCCGCTGATCGCGACGGCCCTCGCCGCGCGCCATTCGAAAGCGGCCTGAATCAGCCGGCGCGCAACCCGAGCTGCGCCTCCGCGTCGAGTGCGCCCGCGGACATCGCGGGCGAATCCCGGTATCATGACCTGACGATTGGACACTCTCGAAGGACGGTCGCGGTCGATGGCGATCTGGTTTCAAGCCTTTGATGTCGCGCAGCTCAATGCACGCCGCGAAAACTCCTTGGACGACCTGTTGGGCATCACCTCCAGCGCCTCGGGCGACGATTGGCTCGCAGCAACGATGCCGGTCGATCAGCGAACCCGTCAGCCGTACGGATTACTGCATGGCGGAGCCTCCGCGGTGCTCGCCGAATCGCTCGGCAGCTTCGGCGCCAATCTCTGCGTCGACCCGACCAAGTTCCAGTGTGTCGGTCAGTCCTTGACCGCGAGCCATGTCAGCAGTGTGACCGAGGGCATCGTATGCGGTACGGCTCGCCCCAAACACCTGGGTAGGCGCAGCCAGGTCTGGCAAATCGAGATTCGCAAAAGTGACGAAACACTGATTTGTTTGGCGACGCTGACCGTCGCCGTGCTCAGCGCCCGGTAAGTCAGTCAACGCCCCCGGCGGGCAGCGTACCGTCGAGGTCGCGAGTTCATCGACCCGTGTGGGGGCCTGAGGACGCGGCCCACCGGTTTCGGGTGGCCTCTTGAAAGGACTGTCTCGATACCGCTACGCTTGCGCACCGGCAACCCGCGATCGTCGTCGAACTCATTCGAATAACAGAACATCAGGGGATCCCATGACTCAGATTCCCCCGTACGGCATGCGCCCGATCTCGTTCGCGGCCGGTGTGCTCGCCCGGGCATTTACTCGCTCCAGCTCAATTCGAACTTCTTCACTTCGGCCGCCTGTGATAGCGCCGCCGTGACCGTACCTACCGAACCGATCGCCAAACTCGGCAACATGAAGCTATCGGGTGAGGCCTTTGCCAAGGGGCTGGATACGCTCGTCTACAGCGTGGGAACCAAGGCCTATCGCACCTCGGGTCAGGCTAGCGTCGTCTACCTCGGCAGTGGCTGGATGGAGTCTGAGTTCAACATCTTCGGCGACGGCGGTGGGGCCGAGGCCTCTTTCAACAGTGGTACTTTCATGCACGTCAAGATCGGCGTCGGCAGTTCGACCACGAATGCTCCGGCATGCGCATCCAATGCAGGCACCACCGGAGAAGGCAATGACGTCCTTGGGCTCCTGCGCCGGCACGGGTGGACAACAACCCTTTATCGAGTTCAATCAATCGAACTGAAGGGACCCCCGCACGGGATCGGCCTTGAATATCACGTGCCCCGCAAATCCTCTACGAGATCGATCGTCCAATGGCTTTGAACACCTGGTGGTTGTTTCTGATGATGACCTTCGTGGTCTCGGCGACCCCGGGGCCCAACATGCTGCTCGTCATGAGCAGCAGCGCACGGTTCGGTTTGCGCCGATCCGTCGCCACGATGGCGGGCTGCATGACCGCGCTGCTCGCGATGTTCAGCCTGTCGGCCGCCGGTTTGGGGGCCATGCTGCAGACCTTTCCGCACGTGTTCAACGGGTTGCGCTGGGTGGGCGCGGCCTATCTCGTGTATCTCGGCATTCAGACGTGGCGCGCGCCCGTGCAGGCGGACGAAACGGCGGTGCCGCAGGCGCTGGAACCGCGGAGCACTCCGGCGGCGCTCTATGTACGCGGCCTCCTGGTCGCCGCCAGCAACCCGAAGGCCATCCTGTTCGCCGCCGCGTTCCTGCCCCAGTTCATTCATCCTGAGCTGCCGAAGCTCCCTCAATTTCTGATCCTCCTGGCGACCTTCGCCGTCGTCGAGGTCGCTTGGTACGCGATCTACGCGAGCGGCGGCCGCAAACTCGCCGCGTTTCTCCGCCGCGCCTCGGTGGCCCGGGTGTTCAACCGGGTGACCGGTGGTCTCTTCGTCGGGTTCGCCGTCGCCATGGCGGAAACGAGCGGCTGAGGCACATTCCCCCCTCCGGAATCGGTCTCCCACGGTTTTGACAGCGAGCCTACGAGCGAGCCGCCTCGCGATCCGTTCACGATTTGTTCCATCGTCAGTTGTACCAGAGGTTTGCGCGGCACTTCGTGCAGTCCGCAACCGTGCTGTTGGTCTTGTAGGGTGTCTTTTTGTGCACGCCGCGACCGCCGCAGAACACGCACTGGTGTTCGCCGGTGGCGGCGTGCGCCCCCGGGAGCGTGTAGTACTCCCGCTCCGAGGGAAAGAGGAAGCACCTCCGAAGGCTGGATAGCATTATCACCGTCGCCGCCACGAATATGAATTCGGCGATGACGGCCGGTGCTGGATCGGCGCCGAGAGTGAAACGCGTCATTCCAATCTGGCTGCCGCAAAAGCTCGCCGATAGCAGCATGGCGATGCCGGCCGTGATTCTTTGCGTCTGCTGCCGCTTCGTATGCCGGTTCTGTTTCGCAGCCTTCCATGCCTCCAAAGCAGTCAGCGCTTCGGCAATTGGGAAGGTTTGCCGAGAACCACCAGATGGTTCGCGCCGGCTGCCGTTGCGATTGGAATTGCCATTGCGATTCCTGATCTCCCGCCCGCAATTTCCGCAAAGCCGAATTCCGGCAGCAAGATCCGCACCGCAGTCGAAACACTTCATGATGTCGTCCCTAAGGTTCTGACAGATTTCAAAGAACACTCCATTCATTACCGCCGTGCGGCATGGCGCGATCGGTCACCGAGCCGGCGGTCCTAGCTGCACCGGCCACTAGTGACCGTCCTCCGGCGAGTAATGCAAGGCCTGACCGCAGGTGACGCAAAAGTGCTCCCGCATGAAGGTGCGTTGCATCAGGCCGCGGGCATGGATCCACGAGCCCCCGCGATGCGGGCAGGTTACGCGAGCCGGCCTGACGCATTGACGATAGACCAGAACGTGAAATGAAATGCCATGGGGCCTACTCCACATCTGCTGATACTTCAGCGCTTCAGCATCCGGTCATGTGCCACACGACCCTCTTCGGAGCGTGCGTCTTCCGGTCCCTGAAACCTGTCTTGAATTCGTTGGGTGGAAAACTGCGCGAGCTTCGAGGCCGCAACGTGATTCGATTGCTCGAAGTATTGCTTGGCGAGAGGAATTAGCTCGAAGATCGAGCGAAAGACCGCGGCTTCGGGCGTCAACAGGTAGCAGACGTTGTGGTAGCGCAAGACACAGGCGGTAACTCTCTTGTAATTTTGCGCGACAGCGTAGCCGGCAATTACGCACTGAAGCATGTCTTTGAGCCGAATCTGTCGTTGCCACGCATCCCTGTGATGCGGCTTGCCGCCGGCATACTTGTATTCGACGGAAATCAGCCCGGCCCCATACTCGAAGACAGCGTCCGGCTGTGCGGCAATTTCCCCATGAAAGAAATTCTTGCGATCCTTTTCGGTGAACAAGGTTTTCAACCGCACGTTACGGAGCAAGGGCAACGCGCGTGTTGGCAGGTCCGGTTCCTGCTGGATCGCGTTACCGTCGAAGAAATATGCCTTCGTTCTGACGCCGTAAATCAAGGATTGATCGTGCCAAAGTGCCATGGGCGATACTCAGAATGCGCTGTTCTTGTTTTTGGCGTCCGCGACGGCCGCCTGATTTTCCCGGCTCTTCAAGAGCTGGGATAATTCGGACTGCGCGTCGCGATCCACGTATGACAAGGTGTGATTGCCGGAAAACGGCTTATCGAACACCAATTGCATGTCGGCGCCAAACGTCCAAGTGTATTTGCCGTCCCCTATATACTGCGCATCGAAGGCTCCTTCGCTGCGTCCAAACGAGTCACTCTTGACCGGCTGGCCATATTTGGTCGTAATCATTTTTCGAAACCGCTCTTCGGTGGCGGAATATTCTGGGAACTCGTACTGAGCGAGTACGAAGCGCGGTCCCATGAATATCAAGTCGAGCTTCGAAGCGGCCGGCAAACCAATGTGGGTCGCGTCATAGACATCCTCGGACGCCGTCGAAGAAAGCAACCGGCCGCCCGCATGCTCGATTGCAGCACGCAAGGTCGCTCTGTTGGCGTTCCGCAAGGGGAGATCGAATAACGTCAATTCGGCGGCGTTCGCGAGCGTAGCCCAGAATGCCAAGGCAACAAATGGCAGCAAATGGGTCTTCATAGCTTGTCTTCCAATTGTCGAAAGTGTCCAATGTCTATATCGGCGGCGACGGGCGCATCCGGCGCGTGAACGGTTGATTCAACGTCGCGCAGCTTGGCCGAATCGGGGCGTGAACGTCGTCCGGAGCGTTTCGCAGACTCGCTGGTTTGCGGAGCGGAATTGATGATTGGCGATTCAATGGCCGGCTTGACCGTCGAGGCCACCTGTTGAACGTTACCGGTCGGCATTGCGCGACGTTCGGGTGACGGCTCGCTTTTCGGCAGTGTGCCCATGTGAGGAGGCACCGAATCCCGTGTATAACGGCCGTAAATCATTTTTTCGGTGGGCCACCAGCAAATGAGAACGATCGAGACGGCAACCATACAAACGGCCGCCTTCAGCCATGCTCGCGCCGAGCGCAATAACCCACCGTGGGTTTCGCCGACGACGCCTTCCAACGTGAGATCTTCCGCGATTCCCAACCATTGCGATGCCATGAGTGGCCTCTTGATGAGTTCTGCCGACCGCGTGGTCGTTCAGTCAGCCGACGTGAACGTCGGCCAACGAGTCTTTACCGGCCCGTGACCTTCGAGTTGCCCAGCCCCGCACTGCTGCATTCACGCGCGGCATTAGGCCGGCTGCTGCATGCGAGCGCCGGTGTACCGGCCGATCAGGAAATAGCTCGCAGAAACGGCTCCGACGACTCCGATCATCAAATCGAATGCGATGGCCGTATCGCTGTAGAGCTTCATGGTAGTCACGGCGAGCAGGATCAGCGAGGCCAATCCGCCCCAAACGAAGCTCATCATGACAATCTCTCCCGTTAATCTTGAGTCTTGGCCACCGTGCAGGTGGTCTAGGTGCACAAAGTATCCACTTTGATTTGCGTCGTGTCCGTGATCTGTGCACGCAAGTTGTCGTCGCGCGAAAAACAATACGCGCATTGTCGCATCGGGGCGGGAAACCCCTAGATTCGCCGAGTTTGCTGCCGGTGCCGTGGTGCGGAGCGAAATGGGTCTTGCGCATTCCGCGTGACGGCGCAAGGGCTCAGTCGGGGTGCAGGACCCGAGCGCATCGATCGCGCGCGCGCCGAGCCGTGAAAATCGTGCCGCTCGTCCGGTTGATGAGCCGTCGCTTCGCGAGTTGGGCCCCTGTGTCTTTTCGATGCCGGCGACCGATCCCTCGGGGCGCAGCGCCCGGATAGAGCGGAATCACGCGGGGCGCCGCCGCCGCGATCAGCGGAGACGGGATCATCTGCGACGCGACGAATAGGACCATCCACGTAGTCGTTCTGAACATTGACGCAGTCACTCTTGTCAATGCGTGGCCCATGAATTCCCATACCCCACGAGCCCTACCGAAACGAGGATCGTCGCGATGCCGAGCAGCACGACGCTCAGGGTCCGCCGCGGGACGCCGCGCCATTCATGCAGCAAAAACCCCCAGCCATTCGACACGATGATGATGAAGGCCATGTGCAGGATCCATGAACTCGCGCCGTTCGACAGCTTGCTCGCGCCCATACCGTAGAAAAAGAACTGCAGGAACCAGATCGTGCCGGCGAGCGCCGATAGCGCGTAGTTCGCCGCGAGCGGCGACTTGGCGTTGCCGTAGTCGTGAAAGGTCCGGTTGCGCCAATTGAGCAGCACGCACCAGATGAGATTGGTGGTCAGGCCGCCCCACAGCACGACGACGAACACGACGTTGTTCTGAAACAGAGGATTGGTGCCGCGCTGCGTCGCAAGATGCGCCATGGACTGGCCCGCCTCGATGCCGAAATTGAAACAGGCGGAGAGGATGCCGGACACCGTGGCTACGCCGAGACCGCGGTAGAGGTTGAATTCCGCGACGCTCGCCTGCTTTTGCTCCGTCGATAGCTCCTGTTCCTTGAGCATGCCCGCGCGGCCGCAGATCCCGATGCCGACGAGGCAGACGAGGACGCCGAGCAGCACGAACTGGCCGCCCGTGCTGTGGAACAGCGCGGAGAACGTCTCTCCGCCGATACCCATCCAGTCACGGTAGATCGGCGGGATCATTGCGCCGAACGCGGAGCAGAAACCGAGCGCCACGGACATGCCGAGCGACATGCCGAGGTAGCGCATCGAGAGGCCGAATGTGAGGCCGCCGATGCCCCAGAGCAAGCCCATCACATACGTCCAGAACAGCGTCGCGGTCGGCGTCGCCTGGATGATGTCCATGAATCCCGGGACCGTGAGGGTCGCCGTCATCCAGGGCACGATCAGCCACGAAAACAGGCCACCGACGATCCAAGCGCTCTCCCACGACCAGCCGCGGACCTTCTTGTAGGGCAGGTAGAAACTGCCCGAGGCGAAGCCGCCGATGAAGTGGAACAGGACGCCGAAGAGGACGCCCATTCAGGTGGTCCTCACCGGAGTGCCCGTCACTGGGCCGTGAGCCGGTAAAAACGCAGCGCATTGTCGCTGAACAGGCCGGCGCGATCGTCCGCCGCGAGATCGGCGACGATCTCGGCATAGGCCCGCCACAGCCCTTCATACGAGGAATGCAAGCCGTCGATCGGGAAATTCGAGGCGAACAGGCAGCGACGGGGTCCGAACGCATCGATCGCCTCACGTACCAAGGGACGCAGGCTCGCCACGGTCCAGTGGTGATCGAACATGGCGAAGCCGCTCAGTTTCGCGGCGACGTTGCCGCGCGCCGCAAGCTGGCGCAGGCCGTCGCGCCAGACTTGCCGTGCCTCGGGGTCGTTGCGGTCCGCGCACATGCCGGCGTGATTGAGGACGAACGTGATGTCCGGATTGGCATCGATGACCGCGAGCGCATCGGCGACTTGCGACGGGTAGATCTGCAGATCGAACGACCAGCCGAATGCCGCGAGGCGCCCTAGATTCTCGCGCCACAGCGGCTCGCGCATGAAATGTCGTCCGACGTAGTCGTACCGAGGATCGGCGTGCACGTTCAAGATCTGGCGCACGCCGCGCATATTCGGGTAAGCCGCGATTTCCTCCAGCCGTCGGCCCGCGTCGGCGTTCGAGAAGTCGATACCGGCGACGATGCCGTGTGGGTGGCCCGCATTCGCCGGATCGTCGGCGAGCGCCTGCAGCCAACGCACTTCTTCTAGTGCGTTCGCGGGGTTGGCCTCCACGTTTACGCTCGCACGGACGCGAATGCGGCCGGCGCCGCGACGCAAGGCGGCGACGTCGAAGCGGCGCGGCAGCAGGCGATTGTCGCCGGAGTAGGCGACACCTGGGTCCGTGAGCCACGGCAGCGCCACCGCCTCGAGGTTCCAAAGGTGCACGTGCGCATCCGTGACCACGAGCGCCTCGCCGGTGACGCCGGCGCTCACTGCAGGTTCACGAACAAGCCGCCGTCGACGAGGATCGCGGCGCCGGTGACGTAGCGGGCCATGTCGGATGCGAGGAACACGACGACGCTCGCCACGTCATCGGGCCTGCCGAGGCGTCCGAGCGGAATGCGTCCCTGCATGAGGCTGAGCTTCTCGGGCGACGCGAGGTCCTCCTTGTTGAGGTCGGTCGCGATCGTGCCCGGCATGACCGAGTTGCAGCGAATCCCATAGGGCCCCAGCGCGATCGCGCAGGACTGCATGAGGGAATGCACGCCCGCCTTGGTCGGCGTGTAATGCGTCTGCATGCCGCCGCCCACGAGCGCACTGATCGAGCTCGTCGCGACGATCGCGCCACCATGCCCTTGCGCTTTCATTTGCCGCGCGACCGCCTGGGTCACGTAGAAGGACCCATGCAAGTTGACTTCCATCGTGGTCCGCAGCACCTCCGGCGGCATATCGAGAAACGCGTGGAACGGACAGATGCCGGCATTGCTCGCAAGCACGTCGACCTTGCCGAACGCCTGCAGCGCGGCCTCGACGAGCAGTTGGCCGGTTGCGGGCTGGGCGATATCGCCTTCGACGGCGATCGCCCGGCGGCCCAGGACCTCGATCTGCGCAACGACCTCCTCACTCGCCGCGTCGCGCGCATAGGACGCATCGTTGGGCCGCCAATAATTGACGACGACGTCTGCGCCCGCGCGGGCGCTCTCGACGGCGATCGCGCGGCCGATGCCGCGGGATCCGCCGGTCACGATCACGACCTTGTCTTCGAGCAGCATGGGATTCACCGATCAGTGCGTGTAGGGACGGTTGAGCACGCAATCCGGATTGAGGCGCACGCCGAAGCCCGGACGATCCGGTATCTTCAAGCGCCCCGCAACGGGCACGGGTTCGTCGAGGAGCAGCGGCGTGAACATGGGCACGACTTGGTCCGCCTGCGGAGCCATCATGAGAAACTCCGCGAACGTGCTGCTCTGGCGCGTCACGACGAAATGATAGCTGTAGACGCTCGAACCGTGCGGTATCACCGGCACGCCATGGGCGTCGGCGAGCGCGGAAATCTTCAAGAGCTCCGTGAGGCCGCCGCACCAGCCGACGTCGGGTTGAATGATATCGCAGCAGCCCATGTCGAGCAGCATCCGGAAGCCCCAGCGCGTCGCCTCGTGCTCGCCCGTCGTGACGAGCATGCCGCGCGGCACCCGACGACGCAGTTCCGCGTACCCCCAATAGTCGTCGGGCGGCAGCGCCTCCTCGATCCACTTGAGCCCGATCTCGTGCGCCGCCTGCGCGAGGCGCACGGCATAATTGAGGTCGAGGCTCATCCAGCAGTCGAGCATGAGCCAAAAATCCGGGCCGATGCGCTCGCGCATCGTCCCGAGTTCCTCGAGATTCTTGCGCAAGCCCGCCTCGCCGGACGCGGGACCGTAGTGCAGGGGCATTTTTCCGCCGATGAAGCCGAGTTGCTGCGCCAAATCGGGTCGCGCGCCCGTCGCATAGAACTCGAGTTCGGGCCGAACCGCACCCCCCAACAGTTGATACACCGGTTCCTCGCGGATCTTGCCGAGCAAATCCCAGAGCGCAAGATCGACGCCCGAGATCGCGTTGAGCACGATGCCCTTGCGTCCGTAGTAGAGCGAACTCAAGTACATTTGATCCCAGATGAGTTCCAGGTCCGTAACGGCCCGACCCTCGAGGAAGCGCGCGAAATGCTTCTCGACGATAAAGGCCGCGATCTCGCCGCCGGTCGTCACCGCGAAACCGATCGTGCCATCGCTCGCTTCGACCTCGACGACGAGCGTCCCCAGCACATTGATCCCGAAGCTTTGCCGGCTTTGCCGGTACTCAGGGTACTTGCTCATCGGCGTGCAAATGTGGTCGTCGATCCAGTGTCCGGCACTCTGGTCGTGATAGTCGGCACCGCCGCCGCGCCCGGTAAAGGCCCGGACTTGTTTGATTGTCGGAACGGGTTTGCTGGTCGCCATGGGTTTGCCGGTGGGACTCGAATGGATCATCGGGTTGGGCCTGGGTCGGTGCTCGAGGGTCGGTTCTCAATACGTCGTGCGGCCGCCCGAAATGTCGAACACGGCGCCCGTCGCGAACGAACAATCCTCGGTGGCGAGCCAGCAGATGGTCGAGGCGATCTCGTGCGGCTCGACGAAGCGGTTCATCGGAATCCGGGTGAGCATGTAGTCGATCTGCGCCTGCGTCATTTGCGAGAAAATGTCGGTCTTGGCGGCCGCCGGCGTCACGCAGTTGACCAGGATGTTTCGAGTGGCGAGCTCTTTTCCCAAGGACTTGGTCAGCCCGATGAGCCCCGCCTTCGACGCGCTGTAGTGCGACGCGTTCGGATTGCCTTCCTTGCCGGCGACGGAAGCGACGTTGACGATGCGGCCATAGCCGTTCTCGAGCATGAGCGGCACGATGGCGCGGCACGTCAAGAAAGGTCCGACGAGATTGACCTCGAGCACCTTGCGCCACACGGCGGGCTCGAGTTCCCAGGTCGGCGCGTTGCCGCCGGTGATGCCGGCATTGTTGATGAGCACGTCGATTTTTCCGAACTCGGCGCGCGTAGCCTGTGCCGCCGCCGCGACCGCCTGATCATCGGTGACATCGGCCGTCACGGCGCTCACGCGTCCGAGTGCCGCAAGACTCGCGCACGCCGTCGCGAGCTGCCCCGCATCGACGTCCCACAGGGCGACGGCGCCGCCGGAGCGCAGCACGCGCTCCGCGACCGCGTAGCCGATACCGCGCGAACCGCCCGTGACGACCGCAACCCGGCCCTTGAAATCCAATTGATTCATGCTCGATCCCTTGTGGAACTCATGCCAGGCCTACAGAAACGTCGCCGGCACGGTGCCCTGCCGCTGCTCGCCGAGTCCGGCAATGCCGACCCGCATGGTTTGCCCCGCCTTGAGATACCGCGGCGGCTTGAACCCCAAACCCACGCCTGGCGGGGTGCCGGTGGAGATGACGTCGCCGCTCTGCAAGCTCATGAACTGGCTGATGTAGGACACGAGATGCTGTACGGGGAAGATCATGGTGCGGGTATTGCCATTCTGAACGCGCTCGCCGTCAACCTCGAGCCATAGATCGAGTGCCTGCGGATCTGGGATTTCGTCGGCGGTCACGAGCCACGGGCCGATCGGCGCGAAAGTGTCGCACCCTTTTCCCTTGTCCCATTGCCCCCCGCGCTCCAGCTGATAGGCCCGCTCCGAGACGTCGTTGACGACGCAATAGCCGGCAACGTGATCGAGCGCTGCGGACGCTGCGATGTACTTTCCCGGCTTGCCGATCACGACACCGAGTTCGACCTCCCAATCGGTCTTTTCGGAGCCCAAGGGAATCTCCACATCGTCGTACGGTCCATTGACTGAACTCGTCGGCTTGAGGAACAGGATCGGCTCGCTGGGAATGGGCATGTTGGACTCGGCCGCGTGATCGCTGTAATTCAGGCCGACACAGATGATCTTGCCGACGCCGGCGACGCAGGCACCGACCCGCGGCCTTCCGCCGATCGCGGGAAGCGAGGCAAAATCGATGCCGCGCAAGTCCGCGAGCCTGCCAGCCAGCAACGCCGCGCCGCCGACGTCATCCAGGTGGCCTGAAAGGTCACGCAATTGCCCCTCGGCGTCCAGCACCGCGGGGCGTTCGCGACCACGATCACCAATTCGCAATAATTTCATCGAGGCTCCTCCTGCGCCGGCGAGGCCGCGCGCACCGAACTCATGGGACCGCCATAGTACCAAGCGTGGCAGTAACGATGGATATGACGGTCGCGGTACGGGGACACGCACGGGTCGGCGGGATCATAGGCCTCCCGGAGCGTACCGTCTGCCGGGTTTCGGGATCCTCACGCGCCGCGGCGAGCCCTTGAGCCAGATCGCGCTCGAGTTCATCGAGTGCCTGCGCGGTTACGGCACATCGATGAGCCAGGCGCAGGCCTCGGGTTGACGACGTGGTCCGGCCGGCAAGGTCTGTATCTCGCGGATCACGACGGGCTTGCCAGCACACCTCGATTCCGGTTATAAGAATCGGAATTCTAATTTCCGCGGCGCGCCCTCGCGGCGCCCGGGGGATCGCGCCCGCGCACGGGGTGTATTCGCCTGAGGTCTTCGATGAAAACGACGGTCAAACGCGGCGTGAGCCTCTACAGCTTCCAGGAAGAGATGTTCCTCGGCCGGATGGATATCGAGCAATGCGTCGCGTTCGCGGCATCGATCGGCGCCAAGGGCATCGAGATCCTCCCCGAGCAAAACATCGCGAGCTTTCCGCACGTCGACGACGCCGAGATCGACCGGTGGAAGAATTTGATGGCCAAGTACGGCACGACATTGACGTGCTACGACATGTTTCTCGACACGAAAGTCCGCAAGGATCGCATTATGACGGACGACGAGCAGGTCGCGTCGATCGTTCGCGATCTCGAGCTTTGCAACCGCTTCGGCATCCGCAACATGCGCATGCTGGTGTTCATCCGCCCGGAAATTCTCGGCCGGTGCGTGCCATACGCCGAGGAACTCGACGTGCACATGGGCGTCGAGGTGCATGCGCCGTGGCACCTCGAGCATGCCTGGATTCTGCGTACGGTCGAGGAGGCCGAGCGACTCGGGACCAAACACCTCGGGATCCTGCCCGACATGGGCATTTTCATGAAGCACTATCCGCCCGTGTACCGCGCCCGATTCGAGCGGCAGGGCGCGCGTCCCGAAGTCGCGCAGTTCATCGTCGATCAGCACGAACAGAAAGTCATGGCCGAATACACGATTTACGAGGTCGCGGTGAAGATGCAGGGGAACAAGGCGGAAGTTGCAATGGCGGAAACCCTGCGACACGCGCCGTATGCCAATCCCAAGCGGATTTGCGAATATATTCCGTACTTTCATCACATACAGGCCAAGTTTTACGAGATGAACGAGGACTGCATGGACCCTTCGATCGCCTACGACGAGGTGATTCCAGAACTCGTGGCGGGCGGTTGGGACGGCTATCTGTCGAGCGAGTACGAGGGCAACCGCTGGATCCAGGACGCTCATGAAGTCGACAGCCGCGAACAGGTTCGCCGGCAGCACGTCATGTTCGACCGACTGATCGGGAGTGCGGAATCCACACGCGGCAGCGCGGAATCCATTCGGTAGAGGACTAAGCTCCGATGTTCGACAAGTATCTGATCGTCGACGGCACGCTGCGCAATACCGGGTCCGCCGATGCGCCGACCGGCTTCGCGTTCGAAGCCAAGCTCGGCTATTACCGCGGCATCGGTCTTTCGATGATCGAGGATCTCGCGGTATCGATCGACGGGGAGGCGATCCCGCGCGAGGCGATCCGTTTCGACGAGGGGCCGGGTCCCGTGACGCTCGACGAAATGGAGACTTGCTATGCGCGCCGCTGGGCGTTCGGCGCGAGGGCCACGATCAGCGTCGCACGCACGGGCGGTTTCCCGCCCGGCGAACATGCCCTTTCCCTCACGGAAAAACTTCGGGTGTCCTACCTGCCGTTTCCTGCGCTCAACAGCGACACAAAAACACTGAGCGTCGGCGCCTGGGAGCCTGCCTGAATAAGTTTCGTGGCCGCGAACCCAATTTGATCAAACAGACGCCTGGCCGGTTCGCGACCCCAACGGCCGTTCTCGGAGCCTGCCCGGCTGGGTCGCCTCCTTCAGGTCCACGACCAGAAACGCGAGCGCCATGAGCCCCAAGTCCTCGATCAGGCGACTCCAGTCACCCTCCCCGGCCCCGCTCTCCGGGTGTGCGCCAAGCCCGAGATAACGGGCGAGGCAGCCGTAGACCACGGTAAAGATCGTCGTCGCGGCGTGGTCGGCGTCAGGATGATGGAACTCGGTCTGCCGCTCGAGCAGGAGCAATTTGAAATCGAGTGCCGTTTGCAGGTACGACCTGCGGCCCACCGAGGCGACGAGGGGATCGCGTGCGCCTTGCTGCATGAATGCCGACAACAGGGCCGCATTGCGCCGCAAGAAGATCGCGAGTTCGCGAACCATGGCGGGCGCGAGCTCCCGGAGCGGCAGGGAGTCGCGTCGGATGCGATTGAGCATCACCGCGAACTCACGGTCGAGCGACTCGAGCGCGTGGGCTTGGACCACCCGGATCAAGTCTTCCTTGCTGTCGACGCGGCAATAGATCGACCCGATGGACACACCGGAACGCCGGCTGACCTCGGCAAGGGTCAGTTGCTGCAGCCCATCGGACTTGAGTATCTCGACGGTCGACTCGATCACGCGATCGAATGTCTTACGGCTGCGGTCTTGTTTCGGTGATCGGGCGAACCCTAGGTTCGTATCGTCAGGACTGTTCGAAGCCATTCAGCCGACTCCCCCGCTGCTGAGCAACATCCTTGAAATATACCATGGCGTCTCTCGTCGCCAGGGGGATCGGCGCCGTAGACTCGCGGCCACGACAACGGCAGCGTCTACAACGGCGCACGCGACGTGACCGGCTCGCCCTCGCGCAGGTGTCAGCGCGAGGTCTATTGACTCACGCGAGCGACTCGGAGAACAGCGCCAGCATCCGGGACCAGGCCTTCTCGGCTGGGGCCCGATCGTAGACGCGGGAATCGGGCGGGCACCAACCGTGCTGGGTGCCCGCATACACCTCGATTTCCGCCGGCAGGTGCGCATTGGTGAAGGCCGTCCGCAACACACCCTTGTCCTGCGGCTCCTTCTTATCGTCGCTCTCGGCAATGGCGATCAGAAAATGCGCGTTCATACTCGGGATCAGCAGGTGCGGGCTGTCGGGTTTGTCGGTGACGAGGCCGCCGCCGTGAAATGTCGCGCCCGCGCCGATGCGGTCCGGAAACGCCCCCGCGGCGCGCAGCACGAAGGGACCTCCCATGCAGTAGCCGGTCGTTGCCAGTCGCCGCTTGTGGTCCACGCTGCGCTGTCCATCGAGAAACGCGACGAACGCCTTCGCGTCGGTCGCGGCGGTTTCAGGGGTCAACGAACCGGCGAGACCCAAGAGAGCGTCACGCGTCGCGGAATCGTTGAAATCTGGATTCGGAGGAGCCGTCGGTGCCTTCTGCTTGCGATAAAACGGATTGATCACGAGGACCGCGTAACCGGACTCCGCGAGGCGCGTCGCCATCTGTTGAAACGTCGGGCGCAAACCGAAGATGTCGGGCCAGATGAGCACGCCGGGATGCTGTCCCTGCTGCGGATGCACGAAATAAGCATCGGCAACGCCGTCAGGCGTCTTCACATCGACCGGGCCGCCGCTCGTCTCGACCGCATTCGCGATCTTTGGTATTGCCGCTGCGAGTCCCGCACCCAAGGCCATGGCACCGAACTCGCGGCGCGTCAGATCGAGAGAACGCGTCGCAAACTCTTGAAAATCGTCTCGTTCACACATGCTTGGATCCTGCGAGTGGCGGCGAATATGCGTATTGAAATGGCTTTCGAGAAAAAGTTCAACGGGCAATCGAAACCCGGTCGCGCGGGCGAGCCGCGTCGGCGATGCGGTCAGGCGGCGTCCGGCTGAGCCTCGGGGGCCGCCCGTTGGAATGCGCCCAGCACTTGGCAGCGCTGGTATACCGCCATGACGGTCGGATACTCCTCGAGTGGCGCGTGAAACCGAAGTGCATTGAAGACCTGCGGGATCAGGCAGCAGTCCGCCAGCGTCGGCGTGTCGCCGTGGCAATAGAGGTCGGAGCGCGCCGGCGTCGACAGCATGCGCTCGAGCGCCGTCAGCCCATCGCGGAGCCACCGTTGATACCAGGCGTTGCGTTGCAACTCGTCGATCCCGAGATCCCGCTGCAGGTACTGGAGCACCCGCAGGTTGTTGAGGGGATGAATGTCGCAGGCGATCGTGAGCGCGATGGAGCGGACCCGCGCCCGGCCGGCGCGGGTATCGGGCAGCAGCGGCGGAGTGGGTTGCAGTTCCTCGAGATATTCGAGAATTGCGAGCGATTGCGTCAGCACCAGCGCGTCATCTTGCAGGGCGGGCACGAGCTCCAGAGGATGGATCTGGGTGTACGGCGCCCGGTGGTGCTCGCCCCCATCGCGCAGCAGATGCACCGGAATCGCGTCGTAGGCCAAACCCTTGAGCTCGAGCGCGATTCGGACGCGATAGGCCGCCGAACTGCGGAAGTAGGTAAAGAGCGTCAAGGCGCCCATGTCTCACTCGGCCGATACGATCGCCACCGGCCGCGCCGGCAATACCGTCGCCGTGGCGTTGCCGAAGCCGATCCGCCGCCGGCCCGCGCGCTCACACCAGGCCCGCAGCACGACGCGGTCCCCATCCTCCAGAAATGTGCGTGTTTCCGCGGAGCCGACCGCGATCGGCTGCCGTCCGGCCGCGGTCAGTTCCAGCAGGGAACCCGCTTGCGTCGTCGCCGGACCCGACATCGTCCCGCTGCCGAACAGGTCTCCGGGCCGCAATTCGCAGCCATTCATCGTGTGGTGCGCGACCATCTGCGCGATCGTCCAATAGGCGTAGCGAAAGTTCGAGAGCGCAAGGCGTTCCGGATTTGCGCCCCGTGTGCGCATGGCCGCCGTCTGCAAGGACACCTCGAGTTCGATGTCGAAGGCGCCCCGCAACCCGGCCGCGGGATCCTGGAGGTAGGGGAGCGGCTGCGGGTCGGCGGCGACACGCTCGAACGGCGCACGGAACGGTGCCAGGGCCTCGATCGTAATGACCCACGGAGAGATGGTCGTCGCGAAATTCTTGGCGAGAAACGGCCCGAGCGGTTGGTACTCCCAGCCTTGAATGTCCCGCGCCGACCAATCGTTGAGCAGGCACAGTCCGAAGACGTGGGATTCCGCGGTCCCGATGGGAATCGCGCTCCCGGGGGCGTTGCCGCGCCCGACGAAGATGCCGACCTCGAGTTCGAAGTCGAGCCGACGCGTCGGTCCCACCTCCGGCACCGCCGCCTCGCGCGCGAGGCGCTGCCCGACGGGACGATGAAAGTCCTGCCCCGAGACACGGATGGTCGAACTGCGGCCGTGGTAGGCGATCGGAATCCACCGATAGTTGGGCAACAGCGGATTGTCGGGGCGGAACTGCTTGCCTACGGTGGCCGCATGATGAATCGATGCGTAAAAATCCGTGTAGTCACCGATCGTGGCGGGCAGCGCGAACTCGATTTCGGACTGCGGCACCAGGTGGTCCGCGAGTTGCGCCTGCGCCCGCGATCCCGCACGCAGCGCCTCCGACAAATAGGCGCGCAGCACGCCGGCCGCGTCCTGTCCCATCGACATCAGCGCGTTGAGGCTTGGCTCGCCGCAGGCATCGAGCACCGCCTTCACGACCTGCAGCGCGGGACCGCCGTCGCTGCGCGCCCGCACCGCCGCGCCGAGCGCGCGCAGATCCACGACTTGATCGCCGATGGCGGCCCCGACGCGGAAGGGTTCGCCGCTCGCCGCTCGCCTGAATACTCCGAGGGGCAGATTTTGGATCGGAAAATCGGTGTCCGATGCATTCGCACTCTCCACCCAACAGCGGAGCGCGGGATCGTGCGTGGCATTGACGCTTGGCGTCATCGCGCGGGACCGCGCGATGGGGAGAAATTCTTGGGCAGCGTTTGCCAGCACGCTGCGTAGTCTTGCTGCAATTGGGGCAAACCCAAGGCATGCGGAGTCGGGCAGATGACCGCCCGGGTCTCGAACATGAAGGCCATGGTTTGATCGATGAACTCCGGGCGCTCGGTATCCGCGCGACTCGCCTTCTCGAAGGTGGCCCGGTCCGGTCCGTGGCCGGCCATGCAGTTGTGCAGAGAGGCGCCGCCGGGCAGAAACCCCTCCTCCTTCGCGTCGTACTTGCCGGCGATCAGTCCCATGAATTCGCTCGCGACATTGCGATGAAACCAGGGCGGACGGAACGTGTTCCGCATGACCAGCCAACGCGGCGGAAAAATGACGAAATCGATGTCATCCACGCCCGGCGTGTCGCTCTGCGATTGCAGCACCAGGAAGATCGACGGATCGGGATGATCGTAGCTGATCGACCCGATCGTATTGAAACGCCTGAGATCGTACTTGTAGGGTGCGTTGTTCCCGTGCCAGGCCACGACGTCGAAGGGCGAATGTTGGATGCTCGCGGCCCACAGCGATCCCGCAAACTTCGTGACGAGTTCGAAGTCGCCTTCGACGTCCTCATAGGCGGCGACCGGCGTCTGGAAGTCCCGGGAACGCGCGAGGCCATTCGAGCCGATCGGCCCGAGGTCGGGCAGGCGAAATACCGCACCGAAATTCTCGCAAACATAGCCACGCGCCGCGGAATCCACGAGTTCCACCCGAAACCGCAGACCCCGTGGAATCACGGCGATTTCGAGCGGCTCCACGTCGATCACGCCGAGTTCCGTCCGCAAGCGCAGCCGTCCGTGCTCCGGCACGATGAGCATCTCGGCGTCGGAGTTGCTGAAGAAGCGCTCGCGCATCGAGCGATTCGCGACATACCAGTGGATCGCACACCCGCTCTGCGCGGGACTCGAATGTGTGCCGCCGACGGTGACCAATCCTGCGACGAAATCACAGGGCTCCGCGGTGAGCGGCAGCGGACTCCAGCGGAATTGATTGGGCGAAGCGAGACTCACGTCGAACGTCGACTGGAGATTTCGGGCGTCGACGCGCCGATAGGATCCGTGCATCGCCGCGGGACGGATCCGATACAGCCACGAGCGGCGGCTCGCATGGCGCGGCACCGTGAAGGCCGTGCCCGAGAACTGCTCCGCATACAGGCCGTAGGGACAGGATTGCGGCGAGTTGCGAAACGCCGGCAGCGCACCCGGCAACGCCTCGGTGGCGAACTCGTTGCAGAACCCGCTCTGATAGGCATCGCTCATGGTCGGGCTAGGTGTCGGACGGGGCCTTGATCACCCCGCGACGAATCTGATCGCGTTCCATGCTGACGAACAGCGCGCGGAAATTGCCCTGGCCGAAGCCATCGTCGCCCTGACGTTCGATGATCTCGAAGAAGATCGGCCCTATGAGCGTTTCCGTGAAGATCTGCAGCAGGAACCGGCCGCCCGCGCCGTCCAACAGGATGCCTCTCGACTGCAGCTCCGCTACCTTCTGACCGTGGCCCGGAACCCGATCCTCGAGCATCTCATAATAGGTGTCCGGCGGCGGGGTCATGAACTTCAGGCCGTTGGCCTTCAACCGGTCCCAGGTGGCGAGGATGTCGTCGGTACCCAGCGCGACATGCTGTATCCCCTCGCCGCGATATTGCTGGATGAACTCCTGGATCTGATCGAGCTGGCCGGTGCCCGTCTCGAATTTCGACTCGTTGATCGGGATGCGGATCTTGCCGCAGGGTGCCGACAAAGCGCGACTCGTCAGGCCCGTGTACTCGCCCGTGATGTCGAAATACTGATGCTCGCGGAAATTGAAGATCCGGTGATAGAAATCGTAGAAGTAATCCATGCGGCCCTTCGCCACATTGTGCGTGAGATGGTCGATCTCCCGCAGGCCGGCGTCGCCGCCCTGCGTCGTGGCGGCCGTCTCCGGCACGAAATCGATGTCATAGATCGACGGGCCCGTGTGGCGATCGACCAGATAAATCAGGCTTCCGCCGATGCCCTCGATGGCGGGAATATTGAGCTCCATCGGCCCCACCGTACCCATGACCTCCCGGGCGCCCGCGGCGACGGCCGCACGCAGCGCGGAGCCGGCGTCCTTGATGCGAAACGCCATGGCGCAAGCGCTCGGCCCATGATCGCGCGCGAACTGCTGCGCAAGGCTGTTGGGCTCGGCGTTCACGATGAAGTTGATGTTGCCCTGGCGGTACAGGGAGACGTCCTTCGAGCGGTGGCGCGCAACTCGAGCGAATCCCATGACCTCGAAGAGCCGGCCGAGCTCCGCCGTATCGGAGGCGGTGTATTCGACGAATTCGAACCCGTCGGTCCCGAGCGGGTTCTCCCAGGTCGATGCCGGAACCCCAGGGGAAGGCGCCGATTCTTGCGGGTCGATTGCGGTCATTGAATCTTGCCTTCCAGGGACGATGGAGGCATCATCTTAAATAGTTGCGCTTGCAACTGTCAACGTGAGATCGCGCCGTGAGCGGAACCGCAGGCTTGCCCGTGAAATGGCCGATGGCTGATGCAAAACATCGTCCGGATAGCCTGCAGCTCGAGCATTTCGTCCCCTTTCGCCTCAATCGGCTCGCCGATGCCTTGAGCGTCAATCTCTCGGAGATCTATCGCGATCGCTTCGGCCTCGACATTCCCGAATGGCGCATCCTCGTCACCGTGGGCCAACGCGAGGCCTGCACGGCCCAGTTCGTCGCTGCAAGCACCCGCATGCACAAGACCCGTGTGAGCCGCGCGGTCGCCTCGCTCGAAGCCCGCAAGCTGCTCGTGCGCACCGTCAACCGCACGGACGGGCGGGAAATGGCGCTCGAGCTCACGCGGGAGGGCCGTCGCATGTACGCGGCGCTCGTTCCCCTGGCCTTGCTCCGTGAAAGCCAGCTGTTGTCTTGCCTGTCGCGGGCGGAGCGCGTTGCGTTTCTCGCCGCCGTAGCCAAGCTGGAAGCGTCACTCGCATTGCGGCACGACGAATGAGTGCACACTATGGATGAGTGCCCATCATGAATGATTGGATCATTTCGCAGGATTGGCAGGCCTACACGCCGGCGGAACACGCTCTGTGGGACACGCTCTTCGCGCGCCAGGTGGCGCTCCTGTCGACCCGCGCCGCACCGGCCTTTCTCGAGGGCCTCGACATGCTGCGCATGTCGAAGCCCGGAATCCCGGATTTCTCCGAACTGTCCGAGCGCTTGCACAAGGCAACCGGGTGGTCCGTCGTCGCCGTCCCCGGCCTGATTCCCGAGGCGGCGTTCTTCGAGAACCTTGCGAATCGGCGCTTCGTCGCGGGCCGCTTCATTCGAAAACCCGAGCAGATCGACTACCTGCAGGAACCGGACGTCTTTCACGATGTCTTCGGCCATGTCCCGCTGCTCGTGCATCCCGTGTTCGCCGACTATATGCAGGCCTATGGGCAGGGCGGTCTGCGCTCCATGCGCTACGGATCGATCCATCGGCTTGCACGCCTCTATTGGTACACCGTGGAATTCGGGCTGATACGCGACGGCGCCGGACTCAAGCTGTATGGCGCGGGCATCGTGTCGTCCGCGAGCGAATCGCGCTTCGCGATCGACGGCGACTCGCCGAACCGTCTGCGGTTCGACCTGCGGCGCATCATGCGCACGAAATACCGCATCGACGACTTCCAGCAGAATTACTTCGTCATCGACAGCTTCGAGCAGCTGCTCCGGGAGACGCTGGATACGGATTTCGGGCCGCTGTACGCCGAACTGGAAACACAGCCGGAGATTGAGATCGGCGCCATTCTGCCGGGCGACCAGGTGCTCACGCGCGGTACGCAATCGCACGCGGCAGGGAAAAGCGCCGCGTACCCTTAGCTCGTCGCGATGCCGCGGAGGAAGACCTGTACGGCACGTGACACGCGGGACGCAATTTCATGCGCGGTCGGCGGCGATGCGATGCCGAGCAGCCTTTTTTCGTAGAGTCCCGCCCGGAGCAGATGCAAAAAGAGGTCCGCGTCATCCTCCGCATCGATGCTGCTCACGAGCCCATCCTGCGTCCATGCCATGAGCCTGCCGGCGAGCGCGAGCTTGACCCGCACATGACCCTCACGATAAAACGCCGCCGCCATAGAAGGATTGCGATGGCCTTCGGCCACGATGCCGCGATACGCGAGCTTGGACTCGGTGGCCAGGTAGAATTTCAGAACAATTCCACCGAACTCTTCCAGCACCTCGGACGGCGTCCCCTCGATATCCTCCAAGTGCGCCGCCACGACGAACTGCCTCGACACGTCGGCAATGACCGCTGCGAAGAGTCCTGCCTTGTTGCCGAAGTACTTGAGAACCGTCGCTTTCGAGCCGCCCGCGAGCGCCACCACGTCGTTGAGGCTCGTGCCCGCATACCCTTTTTTGAGAAAGAGCTTGCGCGCGACCGCGAGAACCGTGCTGAGCCGCGTGTGCGCCTCCAGGCCGCGGCGATTGCCCTCCCGAACGGTGAATTCGTCGGTCACGCTGGATACGGACGGCCGGGCGGCGCCGCGGACCAACCGCGCCCTCGTCATCGCCACCTCACGACGCGGTCGCTGCTCGCTCGGCGCTGGTCTCGGTCTCGATGAGTCTGTCGAGCACACGCAGAGTCCGAACGCCGGCGGCATCGCCGGACAATAAGAACGAGCGCCGGCCGCCTCCGGAGGAGATGTTCGCCTGCTGTGCTTCGAGCATGGGCAGATCTTCCGTTTCGAACGGAACCTTGAGCCTTTCGGCCTGCTCTTCCGCCAATTGCGCTCCGAGTTCGCCCATGGATCGCGGAAAACAGATGCCGAACCAATAGTGAGTCGTCGTCGCAGTCTCGGGCGTGAAGCAGTGCGCCTGCCGTACACCACGACCTTCCGATCGCGGCTTGCCGGCCAACACACCGCCGCCGAACAACATCATGTTTGCCGGTGCATTCCAGCGTACATCCATCCACCGGTCGACGAGAGCATCCCGCGGCACCCCCATGGCATCGGCCAGGGAATCGGGAACGTGATCCTCGAACGTCGCGCGCTTCGACCACACGACGTCGCCTTCCTGCAAGCACTCGAATTCCCCTTTGGAGACGCCGCCACCGCCGAGCGTGGTCGGATGCAGGTACGCAATGTGGCTGAGGTCCAGGATGTTTTCGATCTCCAGAACATAGTTCGACCGCACATGCAGATAGCGCTGCCCCGTGTAAAATTCGGCCGGATCCTGGAAAGAGAAATCCGGGATCGAAGCGGTATCCGCCGCGGCCGGGTCACCCATCCATATCCAGAGCATGCCGTGACGATCGGCGAGCGGGTAGGATTTGACCCGCGCCGCCCGCGGAACCGCCCCATGCGGATTGCGCACGCACTCGCCGAGGCCGCTGAATGCCAGTCCATGGTACCCGCACTGAACGACTTCGCCATCGAAGGTCCCGAGGCGCAGCGGCGCCTGGCGGTGCGGACACCGGTCCGCGAGCGCCCTGACGGCCCCGCTCGTTTCGCGCAGCAGAATCACCGGCTCATCCAGCAGTCGTCTCGAGAGTATCTGCCGCTCGCCGAGTTCGGCGGTCCATGCGGCGACGTACCAGGTATTGCGCAGATATTTCATTCGACCTCCCCTGACCGACCGGCGATGCTTGATGTGTCCTGACGGATCAGATTATGCTACGAGAACGCCCGGCGGGGGTAAAATTCCGTCGGCAAGCACGGCGTGTGATCCAACATCGAGAGGTCGCGAATGAATCAGCGATTTGCGCTCGCCTTGGTAAGCCCCCTTTTGCTGGCGCCTGGGGCAGTTACGTGGTTTGGGAGAATCGGGGCTTTCATGAGGGCCACGCAAGCGAGACCGGTTACGTGTTTGACAGCGGGCGCATGACCCCGGTTAGCCGCAGCGAATTCGATCACATCAGCGACACACACTACCTTGTGCACGACTTTAACGTGGGAACTGGTACAGGCGGCGGCACGGCGACGGATACCGAGGACTGCATCAAGATCAAATGACGGCCCGGCGTTTGAGGGCAGGTCGGAATTCGTTGCCGTAACGACCATCGAACAACGGCTTTGACGGGTCCGTGAGCGCCGATGCGTCCGGCGTCATCGTCACGCCGGTGGGAACTCGATCTCGGGCCCGTCCGCGATCTCGCTCGC
>Ga0302320_10002547_pt1 | contig 42885 bp, 41 predicted proteins | sample Bog_T0_3_FD_202130 | JGI IMG/M metagenome (GOLD analysis project Ga0302320, IMG submission 202130) | Peat permafrost microbial communities from Stordalen Mire near Abisko, Sweden - Bog_T0_3 | ecosystem: Environmental > Terrestrial > Soil > Wetlands > Peat | place: Sweden: Abisko, Stordalen Mire... | reverse complement strand
GCAGCGCAGGCGAAAGCCGGTGCGTCCGCAGACACAAGAAGTGCCCAGCACCTCAATCCGGTCGCGGGTGCGAAAACGTAGAAGCGGTACACATTCGCGCTGCAAGCTGGTGTAAACCAACTCTCCGGTCACGCCCGTTTCAATGGGAAGACTCTCCCCGCTCTCGGGGTCGATGACTTCGGCCAGAACAAAATCTGGGCCATTGTGATGCATACCGGCCTGCTCCGGACATTCGCTGAAAATAATTGGCGCCATATCTGCGTTGCCCAGGCCTTCGGTGGCACGCGCTCCGAAATCCTGCTCCAGCTTCTTGCGTACCGAAGGGATGCCGGCCCCCGGTTCCGCCCCGCAGAACAATTTCTTCAATCCCAGGGTGTGCGGTTCCACTCCCGCTTCCCGCGCATACTTTGCAAAATACGACGCGTACGACGGAGTGCAGTGCATCGCATTTGCGCCGAGCCAAGGGATCACGCTTAAGGCTTTTTCCGATGCGCCCGTTCCCAGCGGAACGAAAACCGCGCCGATCGACTCGATCGCGTCCTTCGAGGCGAGGCCTGCAACAAACAGAGTCAAGCCGATGGCATGGGCCACCACATCGGTTTTCCTGCAACCCTGGGTATAAAACGATCTCGCGGTGAGGCGTGTCCACGCCCGGGCGTCGCGGCGCGTAACCCCGACAAAGCTGGGTTGGCCGGTCGTGCCCGTCGAACTGTGCACCCGAATCACGTTGTGCCAGTCGGCCGCGATGTGCCGGCCGAGCGGTGGCTGGGAAGCCTGGCTCGCGCGCAACTCTTCCTTGGTAGTAAAGGGAAACCGCGCCAGGTCTCGCAGGTTGCAACAGTCTTTGCGGCGTAATCCGGCGCTGCGGAACTTTTCCTGGTAGAAGAGCGAGCGGGCAAACAGGTAATCAAGTTGGCGCGCCAGTTCGGCCTCCTGGCACTGCCGAATCTGCTTCGGACTAGCCGTCTCGATGTCGTGATCGAGATAGTCGTGACGCCTCATGGCCCCGGGACCCCACCGCCGATCGAACGCTTTCGCTTCTGGGAAATCGCGGTAGCCAGTCTAGCGAACGTAAGTTCCAATATGCAAGCATTTCAAAAGAAAACGAAAGACTACCGATGAAAGTTACTCAAGTCCCGTCGCGTGAGGCGCAATAGTACTAGCGGCCTATCGATTGTCGGCCTGGTATTACTCTGAGCAAAAGGTAAATTCTTCGCGTTGCTTGATATTGTTCCACAAGAATAAAGGCTGCGACGTTCCGTAGAATTTCCCATTGGTGGACTGAACCAAAGCCCCATAGGGAGCGGAGTAGCCGTACGTCGGGTCGAACATGTGAGGCGTGGTCAGTTTGCCGGCTGGGGTGATTTTGAAGACCGTTCCACAGTCACCGCCGCAAGGATCGGCGCTGATCCCGCCTTCCGACGTCGTCCCGTAAAAGTTCCCGTCGGTGCCGAACACAAGCCCGCCGAAGGGCACGGAGGGTCAGTGCAGTTAGTTTTAGCGCAGAAGCTGTAAAGTGTCGTCAGCGTTCCGGTGGGAGTGACCTTAAACACCGTGCCCTCACGCGAATTCTTCCCTGCTCAAAAAGTCATTCCGGATTTCCTCGAACTTGCGGTATGCTGCTCTTGTTCAGCCTTTGGGCGGTTTTCGGTTTCAGCATACTTCTGGATTGACGTTTGTACCGTTTTTGTACCGCCGCCCCGGCACACAGGTATTTCTGGCACTTCTGCCCTCTTGAAGAATCAATAGCTTATGTAGAATCAGTAAAGTTCGCTCCCGCCGCCTCCACCATACAACTTCTCATTTCAGATCGTATCTATAATTCTTTTCTGCGATTGCCCGACGCACCCGACTCTTCGTCGCCATATAATCCAGTAAATGTCTGAGCTCGATCATTCTGCAATGCTCGCAGTTGCGTTGGCGGAGGCCCGCACAGGACTGGCTGAAGGGGGCATCCCGATCGGAGCTGCGATCTTTGATGCTGCGGGGAAACTCGTCGGCTCGGGTCACAACCGCCGCGTGCAGAACGGGGATCCATCGCTGCATGGCGAGACTGATGCGTTCCGTAATGCAGGTCGCCAGCGTAGCTATCGCAATCTCACCATGGTGACTACGCTTGCGCCGTGCTGGTATTGCAGCGGGTTGATTCGCCAGTTTGGCTTTGCCGCGGTGGTGGTCGGCGAGAGCCGCAATTTTCAGGGCGGGATGGATTGGCTCCGTTCTCTCGGAGTAAGAGTCATTGATCTCGATTCCGAAGAGTGCGCGTCGCTCTTGGGCGAGTACATCCGCAACAATTCCGAAGTGTGGAACGAGGACATCGGCGAAGAGTGAACGAGATGCGCAAACACGCACGAAGCAGCGGCCCATGACATTCGTTCACAGGCGTCGAGTAGCGAATTAGAAGCTGAACTGCAAAGTCATCTGGACCTCCCGCGGAAGACCTATGATTTTGTTAACGGCACCGAGCGAGGCCGGACAGTTGTAGAAACTGGAATTGGTTTGAGTGGGGCATGGACTGGGCAAGGGCGTGGTTCCGGCCACTGGGAACTGGTTGTAGTACTGGTTCTGCGAGACATCGTCGATGGGAACGTCAAAGCTGGCGGTATTGGTGACGTTGAAGACGTCGAAGCTGTATTTCATGGTGACGCGCTCGGTAAGTGACGTCATCTTTACCAATGAAATGTTGGCCTGTCTTTGCCAGGTTTGCCGGAAGATGTTGCGCTGGCCGGTGGTGAAGTTGGTTTCGAAACTGTCGCCCGCAGGAATGGCTCCTCCGAGATCACCAGGATTAAGCAACGGCAGAGTGAAACAGCTTGGATTGAGCGCGGTCTCGTTTGGGTTAAAGTACGCATTGGCGCCGGAATAACTGGTGCGCGCACTCTTGGCGGTACAACCCGGTGCCAGCGGCACGATGGGATTGGTAATGCCATCGTAGACGCTGTAGAAGATACTGCCCACGGCGCCGGTGTAGTCGATCACGCTGTAAGGTTGCCCACTCTGCAAAATCGCGTCCCCGTGTATGCTCCATCCGTTCGCAGCCTTACCTTTCAAAGTCGACGCGGGAAAGAACTTCGGCAATTCATAGTTGTAGCTGAAGTTGAACACGTGGGTTCGGTCAAAGTCAGAGGATCCATAAGCCGAGCGCAGGTTCAACGGATTGTTGCCGTTGAAGAACAATCCCATGCCGCTTTGCTCATCCAAGGCGTGGGAATAAGTGTAGGAGAAGCCGACCTGCAATCCATGGCTCATGCGTTTCTCAACGTGAGTCTGCAGCGCGTTGTAAGCCGAAACGCCGGCTGCGGTATAGCTTTCCGATTCCGCGGAGTATCCGAGGTAAGGAACGCGCAGGTCTACATTGCCGCCCTCGTAGTTCGCCACCATCTGTTGGCCGTTCGGCAAATTGATGGCGCAGGCGTACGGCGACGTTGTACAACCCGGCGTCTGCACTGTATAGCCGTAAGTATAGGACTGCGGATTCTGAGAATTAGGATGCAGGATATTGGTCGGCGAGGCGACGCCAGGCTGGTTGAAAGGAATGGGGATCACTCCATGCCGGCCAAGATTGCCGACGTAGCCGATCTCGATGGCAAGGTCATTGCGCGGCTGCCATTGAAAGTCGAGCGTGTTGTTGATGGTGTATGGCAACTTATTGGCGCGGTTATAGGTAGCGAAGGAAAAGAGCTGCTCCCCGTCCAGGATTCCCGCCTGTATTCCGACTCCGGGCGCAGTGGTATAAGGCAGGTAATTGTTGACGTCCATCGGGTTGCCAGTCGGGACGGGACCAGGAGTCGGACCCCACGGGCTGGAAAGCGAGTAGTTGGGAACGCCAGCGATGCCGGCGGGACAAGTTGGAATGTAGTCCAGGTAATAGGTAATGGATGGCGCGGCGAGAGGATCGTTGCCGCAAGACTGCGCGTTGACGTAGGGTGGAGTCTGGTTCACACCGAACGGTCCGCCGTTGATTACGCCTTCTGCGAATCCCGGTGAGAGATACGAGAACAGTTCGCCGCGGTCATAGTAGAGTCCGGTTCCGGCGCGGACGACGAGCTTGTCGTTGAATTTCTTCGGGCTCCAGGCGACGCCCAGGCGCGGAGCAAATCCCCATTGCCGCCCGGTCAGAGTAGTGTTGCTGACACCTTTGGTGGGAAACAGCTTGTTGTTGCCAGCAATGATTATGCCGTTCGACGTAAGTGTATCGGTGGCGTCGTCATAGGAATAAAGCGAAGGATCGAAGTTGTAAATGCGGCCGTATTTTTCGGTGAGGCCGCCATCCCAATCCCAGCGCAGCCCGGCAGTCAGGCTCAGATTCGAGCGGAACTGGAATTTGTCCTGAATGTAAGCGCCCGATTGCCCGGCTCGAAAATAGCGATTGGCATTTCCCTGCAAGAACTTTGTGGTTGTGAAATCGTCGTTGGTAGTAACGAAGCCTTGCAGGAACTGCCCAAAGTCCGCGGAGGCAATAATGCCCTGATTCGTTCTCTCATCGCGAGTATTGAGCTGTGTGTAGGAGTAGCTGCCGCCGAAGGTGAAGGTGTGCTTGCCTTTCATCCAGATGGCGTTGGCGGAAGGCATAATGCGATTCTGAAATACTCCGGTAAAAGCTCCCTGAGAAGCCGCACCCTGGCCGATATTGAGAAAGTCGTTGGGCACAGGGGAAGATCCGGTGAGAATATTCACGATGCTGATTCCCGGGAAATAGGGCGAACCGAAAGTATTGATGTTCAACTGCTGCGGGCTGAACGGCTGGGCGATCGTGCTGTAGACTTTCTCGCGAAGAGCGCCGAGGACCTCGACAACGCTTAAATTCGGTCGCAGGTTTTGTGTGTTCGTGAGTGAAGCGACCTGACTGCCGGCGTCGAGATGCTGCGTGAATCCGGCAACGTTGGAGTAGGCGTAAGGCGCGCGGGTGGGGTCGAGCTGGAAATAGTATTTGGCTGAGAGCGTGTCCTTGGAACTTTTATTCCAGTCAAGATCTACCACCGCCTGATGCGCCAGAAAATAGGCTGTGCCGGGAATGGTGGCGTCTTCTGGAAAATCCGGGGACGGGGTGACGCCGTTGGAATATGGAATCAGGTACTGGCCGTTGGGAAACTGATATTGAAAAAGGGCCAACGCGACCGGGCTGATCTGCGTGGCAGGATTCGTGATTCCGGCTCCGAAATCGTTATTGGCGAGGGCGGCCAAACAACCAGCGAAAGTTGGACTTTGACGATTGACGAAGCCACAATTCGCCACGGGTGATGACAGATACGCGGGGTTGAAATCAATGGGCACCATTAGCCGCGAGAGGCCGATTTCCTGATCGGAATCGTGCAGGTGCTGGTAGCTGACATATCCGAACAGCTTGTCTTTGATCAACGCGCCGCCGACAGCGCCGCCTACGGTTTCGCGATGCAACTGCGGCACCTCGTCGTTGGCGAGAATAATATTGGGGTCTTGCTTGTTGAAGAATGGCGCGGCGTTCAGCCAGTCAGTGCCGCGATGCCAGTAAGCCGTACCGTGAATGTTGTTGGTTCCGGAAGCGGTGCTCATGTCAATGTGCGCGCCGCTGGTCGAGCCTTGTTGCGCGTCGTACATCGACGTGTTCACGCGCACTTCTTGAATAGTTTCAGGCGCCGGACTTGGCAATGCCTGACCAACCGAGAGGTACACAGACGCGGTGCCCTGGACGGGGGCGGCGTTCGTGCTCGCGACTCCGGCCACACCGGTATTGTTCACGATGCGGGCCGAGGCCACCTGGCTGGTGCTCTTGCCGTTGAATAAGTTGCTGGCGTCAACGCCATTCAGCAGGAAGCTGTTGCTGGTGTCGCGCTGGCCATTGGCCCAGATCGGCTGATTGCCCAGGCCGCTGTTGGCGCCCGTGCCACCCGGCAGTTCGGCATTTACTCCGGGAGAAAGAATCGCGAGTCCCGTGAAACTGCCGGTGGGCAGCGGCACGGCGTCGATCTGCTCTTTTTCCAGGACGTAACCGTTCGTGGTGTCGACCGCATTCATCAGAGGGGTCGCGTCTACTTCAACCACCGTGCCTACTTTGCCGACGGGCAATGTGGCATTGACCGTGGCGGTTCGGTCGGCCTGCACCGTGATGGAAGGAACTTTTTCGCTTTCAAAACCTTCGTGAGTGAATGTGAGCGTGTAGGTTCCAATGGGCAGATTCACGAAGTCATAGCTGCCATTCGCGTTGGTCTTCTGAGTGCGCGTGAGTTTTGTCTGGTCACCGACGATTGTCACATCGGTGTTGGGTAGAAGGCTGCCGGTCTTGTCGGTGACCGTGCCTGTGATTCCGCCGAGCGTTTGTTGAGCGTGGGCCTCGGGCGTGAAGACAATCAGCACGATAAAAAGAGCGAAGAGGAGAATGACGAATGCAGTTTTCTTGTTAAGGGTTTTCTCGTTAAGCGTTTTTGCGTTAAGCATGGATGACCTCGTGCAAGTCTGTAAGCAAACTCGTGCGCGACCGCATGCCGGTGATCAAAAAGCCAATCTGTTGGTTACCGATGTTGGCGCAGAACTGGTTTACCCTGCGCTTCCGCAAGCCCATATGATTGACACAAGAATCTACGCGAGTCGGCTGCGGAACGAAAGGATTATATCCAGTAAAAATTTCTTTGCCACATATTAGATATTTCTATCGGAAGGATATTCTTGTCGCACGTTTCGTCGCTCGATATTCTCTGAACGCTAACGTCACTCAGTTTTCTGTCGCCCACGAAACCAGAACCACGCTAGTCCCGCAGCCAGGTAAGCGAGATAAATGTAAGGCAGCCTCCCGTAAGGCCCCTCCGGCACTGGATAAAAGTTCCCCACGAGCGCCAGCAGCATCGCAATACCGGCCAACCAGGGAATGATCTGCGCCGCCGGACGGTAAACGCCATGGGTGCGCAAGTACCTGGGCAGGGCGACGCAAACTAACGCATAGGCGACGATGAAGCCGTAGGTCGCAAGCGATCCCAGCCAACCGTAGACATCCAGTCCACTCGCTCCGCGGGCCGCGAGCACAGCCGCGGGAAGCACGGCCGCAATGCCGGTGAGCATGACGGCGCGACTGGGCGTCTGATTCAGGGCATGAGTGGCGCTCAGAGAGCCGTGGGCAAGCCCATTGTGCGCCATCAACAGCAACACGCGCGCCGCGGCGGTAATGCATCCGAGGGTGCAGGCAAATAGACTCACCAGCGCTCCAATATCGATCAGCAATCCCAGCACGCGGCTGCCCGCCACTTGAGCCAGCACACGCATCGGAGCCTGGCTTGTACCCAGGTCTTGCCCCGCGGCGTGGAACCCCAGCACTTCCGCATACGCACATATGGTGAAAAAAGCGCCCGCGAGAATCGCGCTTGTGATCACCGCACGTGGAATCGTCCGCAACGGATCGCGCGCTTCCGAACCCAGAGCCGTCGAACTTTCGAATCCAACAAAACTAAACAGCGCCAGCACCAGGCCAAGGCGCAATCCACTGCCAGTCATGCCGCGCAGATGAAGCTCGTCCTGATCCCAGTGCCAGCCATGGCGCACCAATAACAAAGTCACCAAGATTACAATCACGGTGACAGAAACTGCTTCGATCCATAGCATCAAGCGCGCCGAGATCTTTACGTCGCGATAGGCAATCCACATCGAAACGCCGGCGACGAGCAAAGCCAGCAGCACCGCGGAGTAGCCACGGCCCGTGGCATCGCGCAGCAAAAGATTTGCGTAGTGGTAAAAGCCGCCAATCACGCTCGATCCTGTCGCCACATAGGCCAGCAAGAGACTCCACGCGACGGTTGCGGCGAGCCAGGGAGGCAGGGTCAGAGAAGCATACGTGTACAACGAGCCGGGAGACGCTGAAATGCGCGCATAGCGCCCGATGCAGAGTGCGACCAGAACTACAGCCACGGTCGCGAGCACATAGGCAAGCCACGTGCCGTTGCCGGCGAGAGCGCAAACCAGCGGAATAGTGGCGGCAGGCGAAGTTGTGGGAGCCATGGTGGAGACTGATTGCGCCAGTGTCTCCATGGGAGAAAGGATCCCGCGGCGCAAACCATAATCCGTCGTCGTCCCGGACTGTACTGGAGCGGTTTGCATTATTCGGGTTTCCTTCCTCAAGTTGAGGTGGGATTGTACAACACGATGGAATGTGATCAGCGGAGCGGTATATTTATCTTGTGCCTTTTTGCGGCGCTCTGGCCGCCGTTGCTCGGAGGAAGAACACTCCATGAAACCTGACAAAGACTTTTTGCGCAGCCTTCCCAAGGTTCTTTTGCACGAACATTTGGATGGCGTGCTGCGACCGCGGACTGTGATCGACTTGGCAAAGGACGCGGGTTATGGAGAGCTTCCCACCGCGGATCCGCAGGCATTGGCGCAATGGTTTCACCGCGGCGCGAACCAAGGGAGTCTCGCCAAATACCTGGAGGGCTTCGCGCACACGATCGCTGTTATGCAAACGGAGGAAGCTCTGGAGCGGGTCGCTTATGAACAGGCCGAGGATCTTAGCAAAGACGGCGTGATTTATTTCGAAACCCGTTTTGCGCCAGTCTTCCACACGCAGAAACAATTGACCCACCAACAAATTGTCTCGGCGGTCTTGAAGGGGCTGGAACGAGGCCGCAAGGATTTTGGGATTTCCTCCGGATTAATTATCTGCGCCATGCGCAACCGGCACGAGTCGCTGGAAATGGCCGAGCTTGCTGTGGATTTTCGTGCCCGCGGTGTGGTGGGATTCGATCTTGCCGGAGAAGAAGGCGGTTATCCTGCGAAGAAACATGTTGACGCTTTTCATTACATTCAACGCGAGAATTTCAACATCACGATTCACGCCGGGGAAGGCTATGGAAAGGAATCGATCTGGCAGGCGATCCAGTATTGCGGGGCGCACCGGATTGGGCACGGAACGCGCCTGATCGACGACATCGCCGTGGTAGATGGCAAAGCGGTTAAGCTGGGCGACCTCGCGCAGTACGTGCTCGATAAAAGAATCCCGCTGGAGATTTGCCTGCTCAGCAACGTTCACACTGGCGCCACACCCAGTTTAGCTGAGCATCCCTTCAAGATTCTCTATCAAGAGAAATTCCGCGTCACGCTTAACACAGACAATCGCTTGATGAGCGATACCACCATGACGCAGGAGTTTGAAGCAGCCGCCGAAACATTTGGATTATCGATGGACGATTTCGAAAAGATCACCATTAATGCCATGAAGAGCGCTTTCCTGCCTTACAAGCAGCGCATTGATTTCATCTATTCGATCATCAAGCCGGGCTACGCGAAGATTCGGAAGTCCGCGAGTCCCTCAAGTTAATCCCGTCAACCAGATCAAGTCGACAATGTTGCCAACGTTTCGGCGAGCACGAGCGTGCCTCGGGCAATATCCTCGGGCGATGCGTATTCATCGGGGCGGTGACTGTATCCCTTGCGGCAGGGAATGAACAGCATGGCGACGGGAGCGATGCGCCCGATAAAGAGCGAGTCATGATAGGCGCGGCTCACCATTGAGAGAAACGTGAACCCGTGCTTCCTGCAGGATTGGGAAAAGGCTTCGATCACGAGTGACGCGCAGTCTCCTGGAGCGTCTGCGTTCAACAACTCGGCATGAATGGCAACCTGCCGCTTTGCCGCCGTCGTGCGACTCGCATTCTCCAACGCCAGCATCACAGCGTCACGCCGCGCGAGATCGGTATCGCGGATGTCTACGCTGAGATGAACCTGGCTGGGAATACTGTTGACCGCGCCGGGAAACACTTCGCAGATGCCGACAGTCGCAACTGTATCGACTGCTCCGCTTGTGCGGGCAGCGCTCTCAATCGCAAGAATCAGTTCGGCCGCGGCACAGAGAGCATCGCGGCGGTCGGGCATCAAGACTCCGCCGGCATGTCCGCCCGAGCCCTCGATGACAATGCGAAGACTTGCCGGCGCCGCGATCTTCGTCACAATTCCCAGTGCGACGTGCTCGCGTTCTAACTGTGGACCTTGCTCAATATGCAGTTCCGCGAAGGCTTTGTAGTAGCCGCGCATCAATTTCACTTCTTCGAGTTCCCCTGCAAACCCCGCACGCGCGCGAACTTCCTCAACCGACGTTCCATCTTTGTCCATTAGCTTTCTCGCCAGATTCGCCGAAAGAGTGCCAGACAGAAGCCTGCTGCCGAGACACCCGATTCCAAAGCGCGTCGGTTCTTCAGCGGTAAAAACAAGTAGCTCAATCGAATGTTTCGGATGAAATCCGCTGCGCTGCAGCGCACGGATCGCCTCGAGACCTCCCAGCACTCCGACCACGCCGTCGTACTTGCCTGCGTTGGGAATAGCGTCGATGTGCGAGCCCGTGCCGACGACTGGCGCGGCCGGGTCCGAGCCATTCCAGCGAGCGAACGTATTGCCGATGGCGTCACACCGCACCGCGAGCCCGGCTTCCTCGCAGCGCGCCTTCATCCATGCACGAGCTTTCAGATCCGTCGGCGTGAAAACAATTCGCGTCACCGCGGGAGCGTCTGAGTCAGAAAATGAAGCGAGCGCTTCGATTTCAGCGAGAAGGCGGTCGCGATCGATCTCAAGATTCATGGTTGCTGACTCGCCCAGGGATGGCGATGGAAATCTTTGTAGATAAGATATTTTGCAGGCACCTTGCCAATCGCTCCAAACCACTGCGGGCACCACGGTCCCATCCAGATGAAATCGCCCGCCGTCACGGGATACCACGAATCGCCGAGCCGGTAGATTCCGCCGCCCTCGAGCATGATGAGGCCGTGCTCCATCACGTGCATCTCGACCTTGCTCAGTGCTGCTCCGGGCCGATACACCATCGTGTTCACGGCGAAGTCAAAGTTCATCTCGTCGGGGAGCAAACATTTCACTTGCAAGCCTGGATCGTCGTCGAGTGGATGCGATGCGATTGCATCTTCACTCGATACAAAAAACTTTGGCGGCTCAACCGAATCGAGCGCCTGATAAAACTTTTCGATCACAGCCACGCGGGCCTTGCTCGTGGCTGCCACTCGATGACTCGCACCTTGGGGAAGATAAGCATAGCCACGCGGGCCGACATCGTTCGCTTTGCCGTTCACTTCCACTTTCACGCCGCCCTCGATCACGAAAACGAAGCGCTGCGCCGCCGTGCTGCCAAGTTCTCCGCCCGCCTCGAACTCGGCAGTATATTCGGTGAATTGTGCGCCCATCGCCGGGCCGATATGCACAATCGCCGAGCATGCTTTCATCCCGGGCAGAGCGGTGCGCACAAAAGTGTCCGCAGTCAACAGAAGATGATTGCGCTGATGGGCGCTGCGCGTTTGGCCAAGATTATGCACGGCATATCCTCTCTCGAATTATGCGCGAGGCGGCAAGCTGATCCAGCAAATGCAAGCCGCATTCAATCGCCATCTCTACATCCTGAACCGCAACGGATTCTGCAGGATCGTGGCTGATGCCGCCGGGAGTTCGCAGAAAAATCATGGCAGCGGGAATCTTCTCGGCCAGGATCATAGCATCGTGACCAGCGCCGCTCACCATGCCGTGGGGCGCGGCCCCTGTTTTTGCGATTGCGCGCTCGATTTCAGAAACCAGAAAAGGATCCATTGCAACGGCAGGTTGCCGCAGGAGTGTTTTCCACTGCGCTGTAAGTCTTCGCCTTCCGGCGATTTGCTGTGCCTGCTCAACGAGATCTTTCACCGCGCGAATTCGAATCTCGTCCGAACCGTGGCGAACGTCGAGAGTCAATCGCGTCTCCCCGGCAATCACATTGGTTGCTCCCGGCTTGGCTTCGATCTTCCCTACCGTCGCGACCAAGCCGGTTACGCTTCGGGCCAGCTGCTCGACGGCGCTAATCCACTCTGCCGCTGCGGCAACAGCGTCGTACCGAAGATGCATCGGAGTTGTACCAGCGTGATTGCTGCGGCCAAGAAATATGAACTCTAGCCGGCTCTGCCCTGCGATCGATTGAACCGCGGCAAGCGGCAATCCAAGTTCTTCCAGAACCGGTCCCTGCTCGATGTGAAACTCTATGTATCCGAAGTAATCATCGCTCAAACGCGCTTGAGGAATCTCGGCTGGATTTAAGCCGAAGTCTTCAATCGCCTTTTGCACAGAAATCCTTCCTCCGTCCTGAACCTTCAGCACCTCGGCATCGAGCGTTCCCACTAGAGCCCGGCTGCCGATGAACGGAGTGCCGAAGCGAACGCCCTCTTCCTCGGAAAACCCGACAATCTCGATTCCGAATGGAAGCCTCCACCCGTGTAGAGCTTCCAACAAGCTAACCGCAAGCACCACTCCGAGAACGCCATCGTATGCTCCCGCATTTGGAACCGTATCCAGATGAGAGCCGAAGAGCAGCTTCGGAGCCGCGGATTGAGCGGCTGGATACGATGCGCGCAAATTCCCGGCGGCATCTAGGCGAACCGGAAGACCGAGAGGTTCCAGCCAGCACGCGATTTCGCGGTGGCAGTCGCGCATTGGCGAAGAAAGAAACGTTCGCCGCGTGCCGATCTGATCTTCGGAAAACGTCGCCAGCCTTCGGCATCGAGCAATCACTTCTTCCGCGCGCTCGCGCATTTCTGTGGTCGTCATCTTTTGCACAGTCGGGATTTATGCACTCAGGCCTCGCGGATGAGTTTCGCCGCCACCCATCCGATGACAACCAGGGCAACCAGAATTTCCCAGCCATACGCGTTTCCGTAAGTTGCCACGGGAAAGTGATTGCTGATCATGATAAAGACAACAGGAACCGCCATAAAAGTATTGTGTTTGGAACGTAGCTTGGCCTGCGCTCCGAGCGACGCATCGAACTGTGTGCCCGCCGCAGCCGTAGCAATCATCTTGCGCTGGGATGGAAGAATGCGGAACCACACGTTGGCCGTCATGATGGTTCCCAACATTGCCCCCACGTGGATGTAAGCTGCGCGTCCGCTGAACACATGCATCAATCCACAGGAAAATGCCGCGATCATGACCAGAGAAAATCCCGCAAATGCCGCTTCCGACTTGCCCAGAGGCGACCTTGCCGCCAGATCGTAGATGAGCCAACCACCCACCAACAGGGCGAGTCCGATCGCAATGCCGGCTGCCTGGGAAATATTAGCCACGTCGGTGTCAATGAGGCCGGCACTGGAATAATAAACAAGGAAGAGAAGAACCATTCCGCTCAGCCAAGTCATCAACGCTTCCCAACGGAACCAGCGGACCTGCTCGGGTAACACGCCCAACGACTTCTGTTTCGCGACCGCATAGAAACCACCGCTGTGCACCATCCACACCTGCGGCGGCTGTCCGCCCGCTCCGGTTGCCTTCTCCGGTCTTCCGAATTGGCCGTCCAACCATGTGAAGTAATAGGTCTGGCCAACCCACATGATCGCCGCGAAAACGTGGAACCAGCGCACGCTCAGGTTGAGCCATTCACGGATTGAAGAAGTCAACTCGTTAGCTCCTTGGCGAACGATCTTGCACTCAGCTTCCACGGTAAGTCGTGTAGCCGTTCGGGCTGAGCAACAACGGAATATGCAGTTGAGTCTCGCCGTCCCTAACGCGAAACGTAACTTCGACGACGGGGTAAAGCGCTTGAATCTTCTGTGTGTCGTAGTAACTCGCGATGTCGAAAGACAAACGGTAGGAGCCCGCGGACAACTCTTCGCCCTCGGGCAGCAATTGGGAGCATCGGCCATCCTGGTCCGTCCGGTCCGATGCCACCCCGCGCCACCCGGAAGATTCTTGCTTCTCTAACCGCACAGGCACATCGCTTGCGGGCTTACCGAGAGCTAGATCGAGAATGTGTGTTGAAATGCGTTTCATCCCTGAAGCCATTTTCTCAAGCGAATCTGTGTAATCTGCCGCTGCTGTTCGGCCGCTTCTTGGAACTCAGTTCCAGGATCATTCTGCAGCCTTTGTCTAAGGGTTTCCAGCAACTCCGTCGCCGATCTTCCCGTAGCACACACGATGAAGATACGCCCGAACTTCCGTTCGTACTCGTGATTCCCCTTCGCCAATGCGATCTTAACCGCATCGCCAGCTTCCGCGACCTCTTTTTGTTCTTGCTTCGCCCAAGCCAAAGACGAAGTCCCATGAGTCGCGGAATTGGGTGAAGAATTGAGCGCGGTCGACTCGCCAATCCGCGGATGGCTCTGGAAGGCTTCTATCCAATCAGATTCGTTCAGCTTGTACCACGCATCGTCGGAGGCAGCCATTAGAGCAGCTTCGTCTTGGAACGGTCTTCGAACTGTCATCTCGCGAGCCCACGCCTTTGAGCCGCAACACGGCAAAATCTGCGCCGCGGCCGCCTCGAAGGAAGCATCATTCCAGCGTGCCAGAATTTCATTCATGCCTTTCCGTCCGCGCTGAGCAGGTTCAGAAATTCGGCGACAAGATTGCCAGCCACTGCTGCGCGATATTTTGCCGTCGATCGAATGTCATCGATGGGCCGAATTTCTGCCACAGCCATCTTCTTTGCCGCCAAAACCAGCGATTCGTCAATAACCTTCCCTCGCAGCATCAACTCCGTCTCGCTCAGGCGCAGCGGAACCGGCGCCACGCTTCCCACGGCAATGTGAATGTCTTCAACCGTTTGGCCCGCCATTCGTCCCAGTGCCGCGATGCATACTTTCGAAATTGCCTGAGCATTGCGGCTCCCAACTTTTCGCGCGTGACAAACATATCCTGAGAACCGCCTCGGGAGGCACACAGCTCGAATCAATTCGTCAGGCGCAAGCTTGGTCTTTTTGTAACCGGCGTGGAACCCAGCGTAAGGAAGCCGGCGCTCACCCCGAACCGATATCAAAATTAACTCCGCATCATAAGACAGAAGCGCAGGCAATGAATCCGCGGCCGGCGATGCATTCACGATATTTCCGCCGAGAGTGCCGCGATTCTGATTCGCAATTCCGCCGGTCCAGCGGGCAGCGCTCACGAGCATCGGAAATTCGCGGCCAATGACTTCATGTTCGCGAATATTGGTGTAGGTGCATCCAGCGCCCACGCGAATTTCGTTTGCCAGCACTTCAATGTTCCGCAACTCAGCAAGATTCCAAATACTGAGGAGCTTGCGAGAGGCCAGCTTCCCCGCCGCATACTGCACCATGATGTCAGTGCCCCCGGCGATCGGGAGCCATTCGCCCGGACTTCGCGCCAGCAGCCCGACAGCGGCCTGCAAGCTGCCCGGAGCAACCAGTTCGTAATCCTTCGGATCGGACCTCATTCAGGCCTCATGACGATGCCGCCGTCTCGCGACCCGCCGCTGTCGCAATGGCTTCGAAGATCTGCAGGTAGCCGGTGCAGCGGCACAAATTGCCGGAGAGTCCTTCTTTTATCTCTTCCAGCGTGGGCCTTGGATTCTTGTTCAAAAGATGCGATGCGGCCAGAATCATCCCTGGAGTGCAAATGCCGCACTGCGCACCGCCGCATTCCAGAAAAGCCTCCTGCAGCCTCTGCGATCCTGCACTTGCATCCAGCCCTTCAATCGTGACGATGCTCGCTCCTTGCGCCTGCAGCGCCGGAACCATGCAGCTATTCACCAGCGTTCCGTCCATCAATAGCGAGCAAGAACCGCATTCACCCTCCCCACATCCTTCCTTGGCGCCGGTCAATCCGAGTTGTAGCCGCAGCACATCCAACAACCGTTCCATAGGGAAGGCCTGCACAGTCTTTTGCTCGCCATTCACAGTGAATGAGATCTCCGACTTACTGCGAGCTTCCAGGGAAGCGCTCATCGAATTACGCTCGCAACGTCGCTTTTGTCCCGAAGAGACCGCGCTGTGATCGCGTCGTAAATATCCTCCGGCATCAGCGGAATCGAATCGAAGCGCACTCCTAACGCGTCTTCAATCGCATTCACAATTGCCGGCGCCGGCCCATCCATGGGAAGCTCCCCGATTCCCTTAGCGCCAAAGGCGCCGTGGACATTCCCCAACTCTTCGAAGAACACTCGAATCGGCGGCAGGTCGCTGGAAGTCGGCATGATGTAGTTTGTCATCTGATTGTTCTGCATGCGTCCCTGCTGCCAAATTACTTTCTCGAACAATGCGAACCCAATGCCTTGCGCGACTCCGCCCACAATTTGCCCGATGGCAAGAACCGGGTGAAGCACTCTGCCAACTTCCTGCAACGCAACGAAGTCGTTCACTGAGACGCTATACGTCGTCAGGTCAACCGAGACTTCAGCAACGTAAACCGCCCATGAATACGCGGCGTAGGCTTCGCCTCGATATTTTTCATCGTCCCAGAAGACATCGGTAGGCGGATCGTATTGCGCCCACGCACGGAGTTGACCATGAGCCGCAACGTAGGCCAGGCATGCGGCGCGGAATTCCTCCGCCGAATACGAATCGCCGAGCATGCCGCTCAACTTCAAAGTCTGATGGATCCCTCGCGCCGCGGATTCCACCAGTTTTCCCACCACCATCACCGTGCGCGATGCAACCGTGGGACCGCTGTTCGGCACCTCCGTCGTATCGGGCTGCGCAATGGCGACGTCTTCATAGCGCAGCCCCAGCGCTTCCGCTGCGATTTGGCACAGAACGGTTTTCGTCCCCTGGCCAAACTCCGTGCTCGATACCAGAACGCGAATGCCGCCGTCGGCGCAACCTTCCACGCCGACCACAGAACTCAGGTAGCGCTCGCCCGAGCCCGTAAATCCCGCACCGTGAAGAAAGGCTGCGATCCCAATCCCCTTCTTCGTCGCCCCGGTTCGATTCTCGATCGCGAACTCCTGTTTCTTCGTTTGATACTCCGAAACGCTGATGGCGCGATCAAGTAGTTTTCCAAGATCGATCGGTTCGCGTACAACCTGTTCCGTGGTGGTCGTCTGTCCGGGCTGCAGAAAATTCCTGCGCCGGATCTCGACCGGCGAAAGCCCGACGACTTGCGCGATTCGATCCATGTGCCGCTCCATCGCAAAAATACTCTGGGGTGCGCCGAAACCACGAAACGCTCCGTGCGGCGGCGCGTTCGTGGCGACCGCCTTCGCGCGGATTCGCACACTAGGCCAATAATACGGACCGCCGGCATGGATGGCGCCGCGAGAAAGAACTACCGAAGACAACGTAGCGTACGCTCCTCCATCAATCGTGAACTCGATTTCTCCGCCGAGAATCTTGCCATCCCTGCTTAAGGCAGTACGATGGCGCGTGCGCGAAGGATGCCGTTTCGTCGTAGCGGCCATATCCTCCGCGCGGTCGTACACGATTTTCACGGGCTTCCCAGACTTCATCGCGAGCAGTGCAGCGTGCCCCGCGATCATCGATGGATAATCTTCCTTCCCGCCAAACGCGCCTCCGGTCTCCATCTGCACCACGCGAACTTTTTCAGCCGGCAGGTCGCATAAGGCCATCAAAGCCTTGTGCACGTAGTACGGACACTGCAAAGAGCCCCACACTGTGACGCCTTGCTTCGCGTCGTAAGCGGCAACCATCCCGTTATTCTCTATGTAAAGCTGCTCTTGCGCGCCGGTCGAATATTCGCCCTCCACGATGTGGTCGGCCTTCGACCAGGACTCATCCACATTGCCTTTTTGAATAAGGTAGGTTTTGAAAACATTGTCCGTGCCCCAAACAATCTCAGAGCCGCGCTCACTTTCTTCCATCGTAAATATCGCGGGCAGAGGATCGTATTCGATCGACACCGCATCAACCGCTTTCCGTAGAGCGTGGCGATCCGGGTGGGCTAACAACAGCACAGGCTCTTCGGGATGGTTAATCGAATCGCGCGCCAGGCACGGTTGATCGTCTCCGATGAGCGCGATGCAATTCTTTCCGGGAATGTCCTTCGCGGAAACAATCACAAACTCGTTCCACGCGATGCCAGGTTTGAATGTGATGTCCCTGATTTTGCCGCGAGGAATCTGGCTGCGAACCGTCGCGCCGTAAAGCATTCCCGGCAAAACCATGTCGTCGACATACACAGCTTTTCCGGTTACCTTCTCGCGTCCCTCTTTGCGCGGAACCGCAGTGCCGACGATGCGTTCATGGTTCATGATTAAACTTCGTTTCGAGGCGTGATCCGTCGAAGCGCGACGATGCGATAGTGTATACGACAAGCTCGACTACTTTGCGCTTATCGCATGCATGGCCCGAAACTCCCGCCCAGCAGGCTTTCCCGGAAACTCGCCTTCCAGGAACACAGGCTTTCCTCTCAGATAAGTGGCCTTCACGACTCCGCGAAGTTTCTCACCCATGTATGGAGAAAGTGGATGACGATAGTGCAGTCGTTCTTCAGTCACCACAAATTCACGCTCGGGATCGAATACCACGAAGTCGGCGTCGAATCCCGCCGCAATGCGTCCCTTGGGCATCTCGCAGCCGACGAGCCGCGCGGGCGCCGCGACCATCCAGCGCGCAATGTCGAGCAGTGTAAATCCTCGATTGCTAGCCTCTGTCCACATTAGTGACAGTGCAACCGAAAGACTTGATATACCGCCCCAGGCGGTTCTGAAGTTGCCTTCGTCGAGCTTCTTCATTCCCGGCGGGCAGGGAGAATGATCGGTGACCACCATATCGATTACTCCATCCCGCAGCCCTTGCCACAGCCGTTCGCAATTGTCGCGGCTGCGGATTGGTGGGGCGCACTTGCACACCGTCGCTCCATCTTTAATAGTCTCCGACGTCAAATGCAGATAGTGCGGACAAGTCTCAACGCTTACTGCAAGCCCTTGGGATCGTGCGGTTTTCAACTCCTGCAGCCCTGCGCTCGCCGAGAGATGAACTATGTGCAATCGAAATTTGTACTCGCGGCACAAGGATGAGAGCAGACGGATCGCCGCCAGTTCCGCTTCCTCCGGACGCGATTGCAGATAGGTCGAATAGCGTCGCCAATCGGCATCATTCAACTTTTCTGTGGCAGCGTCGATCGGTCCGGGCAGTTCTGCGTGCACCAGCAACGGTAGGCCAGTTCGCGCGACACCAGGCAACGCCGCTCGCAGTTGCTGCTCCGTGACCATCGTAAAGCCATCAATGCCGGGATGAATCAGAAAGCATTTGAACCCAGGCACGCCCGCGGCAGCAAGTGCTTCGATCTCGCCCTGATTGTCTTGCACGACCCCACCCCACGCGGCCCAGTCTACGCGGCATCGCCCCTGGGCAGCTGCACGCTTCGCATCGAGAGCGGCAACCGTGGTCGTCGCCGGCAGGCAGTTCAGAGGCATATCCACCAGAAACGTGTATCCTCCGGCAGCGGCAGCGCGTGTCGCCGTATCGAACCCCTCCCATTCCGCGCGTCCGGGATCGTTGATATGCACATGCGAATCCACCAGCCCAGGAAGAATCGCCGCATCGCCAAAATCCAGCGTCTCGAAATTATTGGGAACTTGATCGGGAGAAACCACGCCCTGAATCTTCTCTCCTTCCACAAGAATCGCCGCCGGCCGAATTCCTTCCGGAGTCACCACCCGACGCGATAAGAAAGCCTGCAACGCCAAAATATTTCCTCCACTGAAAACTCAATACACGAAGCTCAAAAGAATATTTTACGAACTCCCGGCTCCCAGCTTATACTCCCTTTTCAGCGAAGCGGCTGCGCAACGGTCCATGTCGACGAAGAACGTGCTCGCGGGTTCGCGGATTGCAGGCCTGGGCATACTGTCGCCGATCGGGCGATAACAAGGCAATCACATGGACAATCCTTTCATGGCGCGCGCCATTCAGCTCTCGATTGAAAATGTCCACTCCGGACGCGGCGGCCCATTCGGCGCGGTGATTGTGAAAGACGGCAACGCGATTGCCGAAGCCGCGAACCAGGTTACCGCGACAAACGATCCGACGGCGCATGCCGAAATATTAGCCATTCGCGCAGCCTGCGACCAACTCGGCGCCTTCGACCTGCAGGGCTGCGAAATTTACACTTCCTGCGAACCGTGCCCCATGTGCCTGGGCGCAATCTATTGGGCCCGCCTCGCGCGCATTTATTTTGCCAGCGCCGCGGCAGACGCATCCCGCATCGGCTTTGACGATTCCATGATCTATCGCGAGATCGCGCGGCCGCTTAACGAACGTACGATCCCAATGATTCAATTGATGCGCGAGGAATCCCTGGCAGCCTTTCGGGCATGGGAAGCGAAGCCCAACAAAATAGTCTACTGAGAAACGATTTGATCGCCCGCTACTTCAAGCTCGCCGAGAACCACACCTCTGTGAAACAAGAGATGCTCGGCGGCCTCACCACGTTCGTCACCATGGCCTACATAGTTGTGGTGAATCCACAGATTCTCGCGCAAGCCGGAATGCCGCCCGAAGGCGTGGTCTTCGCGACCTGCATTTCAGCCGCGGTCGCCACGCTTGTGATGGGACTCTACGCCAACTATCCCATCGCTCTCGCGCCGGGAATGTCACTGAACGCCTACTTCACATATTCGGTTTGCATGGCGATGCACGTTCCGTGGCGAACGGCACTCGCGGTCGTCTTCTGCTCGGGCATGCTTTTTTTAGTTCTAACAGTGACGAAAGTCCGCGAGCAGATCGTGAACGGCATGCCCGATTGCCTGAAACATTCCACCGCAGCAGGAATCGGAATGTTCATTGCATTCGTCGGCCTTCGAAATGCCAAGCTCGTCGTGGCCAACCCCGCCACATTTGTAGGTCTCGGCAGCTTCTCCGACAAAGAAGTGCAGACCGCTTGTTTTGGGCTCGCCCTCACGTTGATCTTGATGTCGCGAAAGTTCCATGGTGCAATCTTGCTCGGCATCTTCGGCACCGCTCTTCTCGGAATCCTTCGCGGCATCACGAACTGGCCGGCCGCAATTTTCTCCATGCCGCATCCGTCGTCCACATTCCTGCAACTGGATTTTCGCGGCCTCACTCATCTCGGCCTGTTAGAAATAGCGTTTGCATTTCTGTTCGTGGATCTGTTCGACAACGTGGGCACACTCGTGGGAGTCTGCGAGCAAGGGGGTTTCATCAAAGACGGAAAGATTCCGCGCGTTGGCCGCGTGTTGCTGGCCGATGCCGTAGGCACAGTGTTCGGCGCATTGACGGGTACATCCACGGTCACCAGCTACATTGAAAGTGCCGCCGGAGTCGCAGCGGGCGCGCGTACCGGTCTAAGCAATATCGCGGTCGCCGCGCTGTTCGTGCTGGCGGCGTTTTGCTCACCTCTGGCCACGGCGATTCCCGGTTATGCCACAGCTCCAGCTCTGATTCTTGTCGGTGTGCTGATGTCGGAATCGATCGCGCAAATCCAGTGGCGGGACTTCACGGAAGCCGTCCCAGCCTTCATCACCATTCTCGCCACACCACTCACATTCAGCATCGCCACCGGACTCAGCCTCGGTCTGATTTCCTACACGGTCGTAAAGCTCGCGGCCGGAAGATTTCGCGAGATCAACACCCTGGTGTGGATTCTCACCGTTCTGTTCATTCTTCGCTACGTATATCTTGCCGTGGCTTAGGCGCCCATATTGGAAGAAGAAATGATCATGACATTAAAACTTCGCGGCATTGAGGCCTGCGTGTTCGACGCCTACGGCACGCTGTTCGACGTCAACAGTGCTGCACGCGCGGCTCAGAATTCTTTGGGAGAGAAATGGCAGCCACTCGCCGAGTTATGGCGCTCGAAGCAACTGCAATACACCTGGCTGCGCGGCCTCTCCGGTCACCACGCAGATTTCTGGCAGGTCACGGGCGATGCTCTCGACTTCGCCCTCTCGACGCTGCATCTCGACGACCCGCCTTTGCGCGCACGCCTCATGAATCTGTACCTGACACTGGACGCTTATCCGGAAGTCCCCGACACATTGAAGCGACTGAAAGCAGCCGGGATGAAGCTCGCGATCCTCTCCAATGGAACGCCAGCAATGCTCGCTGCGGCAGCAGCCAGCGCAGGCATCGGCGAATTGTTTGATGAGATTTTGTCTGTGGAGGAGGTGAAGGTCTACAAGCCGCACCCTTCGGTCTACGGTCTGGCCTGTAAGCGGCTCAGAGTTGCTCCGCCCGCAGTCTGCTTTGTATCTTCCAATGGCTGGGACGCCTACTCCGCCAAGGCGTTCGGCTTTCACACTTTGTGGTGCAATCGCTTCAACCAGGCGCCCGAGCGAATTCCCGAAACACCTGACGCGCAAATCAGAACTCTCGCCGAAGTGCCCGACTTCGTTATCCCGCAAAAATAGATGTTGTTATCGAAATCCAAACTTGACAACGGCTCACAGCCGACCGCAGGAGAACTTGGTCTCCTGTACTCCCGTAACCCGCGCGCCGCTGCGTCCCGCTCCAGCCGTGTGTATATTTGAAAATGATTTGTGCTCGTGCTCGAAAACATCCCGCTCGCGCCCCTCACCACCATAAAAATTGGAGGTCCGGCGAAGTATTTTGTCGAAGCCAAAACCACCAGTGAAGTGCAGGAGGCGATTGCATTCGCGCGCTCGCGTGATTTGCCTCTTTTCGTTCTCGGCGGCGGCAGCAACCTGGTAGTCGCCGACGCCGGTTGGCCGGGCCTGGTGCTGAAAATCTCGATTCAAGGAATCGACCAACAGAGCGGGCACGATGAAAACGGTAAAATTCTTTTCGATGCAGGCGCCGGCGAATCCTGGGATAAGTTCGTCTCTCACACCGTGATCGCACGCTGTGCCGGGGTCGAGTGCCTAAGCGGCATTCCCGGCAGCGTCGGCGGCACACCTGTTCAGAACGTCGGCGCCTACGGCCAGGAAGTCGCCGAGACCATTGCCTCGGTTCAAGTTCTCGACCTCAGCGATAATCAGATTAGAGAACTTTGCCCCGAAGCCTGTGAGTTCGGCTATCGCGCCAGCATCTTCAACACCACCGAGCGCGGACGCTTCGTCGTTCTCCGCGTCAGCTACGCGCTCACTCCCGGAGGCAGCCCGCGCATCGCCTATACAGACCTGAAAAGGCATTTCGAGGGACGCGAAACTCCTCCAGATCTAGCCGAAACGCGTGAGGCCGTGCGCCACATTCGCGCCCTGAAAGGCATGCTCATCACCTCGGGCGATCCGGATAGCAAGAGCGCAGGCTCGTTCTTCAAGAACCCTGTGCTCTCGGCAGAACAGCACGAAGATCTGAAACAGCGCGCCGCCGCACGAGGACTAACCGTGCCCAGCTATCCCGCACTCGAGACCCGCAAGAAAGTTTCTGCGGCGTGGCTAGTCGAGCGCTCCGGATTCGCTAAAGGATTCGGTTTTGGCCGCGTTGGCATTTCTACCAGGCACGCGCTCGCAATCGTGAATCGTGGCGGGGCCACCGCCGCCGATGTCCTCGCCTTAAAACAAGAGATCCAGCATCGCGTGGAAGAAATCTGGGGCGTCCACCTGGAACTGGAACCGGTTATGGTGGGCTTTTAAGGCGTTTCACATTTTCCCCGCCCCATTACCTCAGATGTTCCCACTAGCGACTTGTCATTCCGACCGCAGCTTTCCATTCCCGAAGGGGATGGACAGCGGAGTGGAGGAACCTGCTGTCCTCCACTAAGCTAACTCGCAAGTGGGCGCTCTCCACTCGTTCTTCCCAAAGAAATACCTGAACAAATAACACTCTCCGGCGGTCTTCATGATAGAGGTCAAGCGATTGGTGGCGGGAGAGGCAATCCTGAACGAAGCCGTGACGGTGCCGCGCAGCCAAGACCGAAGTCGAGACAGCAGTCAGAATGAAGTGCTTGAAGATCTCGTCCGGCAGCACTCGCGGCTCGTCTACCGCATCGCATATGCCGCGCTCAGAAGCCATCACGATGCCGAGGATGCGACCCAGGAAACGTTTCTCCGTGTGTTGCGCTACAGCCACAAGTTACCCAGGGTGGATGACCCGAAGACCTGGCTGGCGCGCATCGCATGGCGAGTGGCAGTCGACCGGAGCAAGCAGCGTGGCCGCAAGCGGGAGGTTCCGCTCGAGGGCCCCGAGAAGCCGGTTGCGGAAGTGCTGTCCGCAGACGCCTCGGCGGACGACGCTATGCAAGGCTCGCAGGTCGGCGCAATGCTCGAACGTTTGATTGTGGCTCTACCGGACAAGCTTCGCGACCCGCTGATCTTATCTGCACTCGAAGAGATGTCGCCGCGCGAGGTAGCTGCGACGCTAGGGATCAATGAAGCGGCAGTCCGGTCACGAGTCTTCCGCGCACGCCAGATTCTGAAGGAGAAACTCGCTGAGCTGGTGGTGAAGAAGTAAAGGTAGGAAACATGATGGATAGCAATCCAAGACCGGCCAATAAAAGCCAGTGTGATCCGGAAAAGGACGCGCTCGACCACAAACTTGATGCCACACTGGCGAAGTTCACAACGGCCGACCCGAGAGCTGGACTGGAAGATCGCATTCTAGCGACTCTGCGGACCGAACAGGAGCGTGCAGCGGAGCCTTCTTGGTGGCGATGGCCGGCCATCGCTGCACTGGTAGCAATGATCGTGGTGACCGTATTCGTCGGATGGAGATCGCGAAAACCGGTGCAGAACATCGCCGCGCAGCATCCACAAATCACCATGCAAACTATTGAACGAGTTAAGACGCCGGTTGCGACCAACAGTGAAAGAAGCTCGATTCCTCTTCACGAGCCATCTGAAAGGCGGCTCAGACCACGCACGCTCAGCCGCCCGGCAGCGATCGCAGTCCCCTCGCCGAAGCCTGATCAGTTTCCTTCACCGCAGCCGCTGAGCCAGCAGGAGATAATTCTGGCGGACTACATCAAAACTTATCCGGAGCACGCCGCGCTTATTGCGGAAGCCAGAACCGACGAACTGCGGCAGGACAGCGCCGAAGAAATGGACGATGCTCTTTCCGGGAGCAACCAGAATTCACAGCGGAACAAGTAGAAATACCCGCACAAATTAAGGAGAATAACAATGTTCAAGAAAATGATTTTAGCGGCGGCGTTGATTCTCACACTGACGACTGCAGGAACCGGCAACGCATCCGCGCAGGAATCCAGCACAGCGAAGGCAGCTTCTGAAACCGAGAAGTCCGTAAACGCTTATCGCCTCGACTTCTCCGTCAACGAATTCGAAGACGGCAAGAAGATCAACTCCCGGCAGTACTCAATGAACCTGAACTCCGACGAACCCGGCAACGAGATCAAAATTGGAACGCGGGTTCCGGTCGAGTCGAAGCAAGGTGAGTTCAATTATCTCGATGTGGGAACCAGTATCTGGTGCAAGATCGGCGAGCGCGCCAACGGTTTGCCCATGTCGGTGCGCGCCGAAATCAGCAACTTCGCCATGCCCGAGCAGCAAGGCCAGCAGGTTCGGCCGGTGCTGCGTCAACTATCCATCAAAGCCAGCACGGTAGCGCAACTGGGAAAACCGATGGTAGTCGGCAGCGTGGATGATCCCAATTCGAAGCGGCAGTTCCAGCTGGAAGTTATAGTGTCGAAGTTGAAGTAGGCCGTGTGAACCTGCAGCCCGTGGGGGCGCGGGCGACTTGCTCGTTCCCCCGGCGAAAGCTTTGCGGTTCACTCCCCCGACGGTTTCTTCTCTTCCTTCGTCTCACCTTCCATCATCTTCCGCAGCGCCCGATTGATGCGCGTCTGGTATCCGCGCCCCGATGTCTTAAACCAGGCAATCACATCAGCGTCCAGCCGCAGTGTGACAGGCTTCTTGATCGGTCGGTATAAGACCCCCACATTCCGAAGCAAAGCATAGCTCCGCTTCGGCTTGGCATCCTCTGCTACCGCCTGCAAACTGATCGTTTTGGGGTTCTTCTTGGTTTTTGGGCCCTTTTGGGCCCTCGTCCGTCCGCCCTTGTAAACCGCTTTGGATGGTCTCATTTACAAGGATTATACATACATTTCGATCCTTACGCGATTGGCTGTACAAAGTGCTCTAGTTTGAACATTTCCCGACTTTGTCAGCGTACATCGAGCAAACGGCGCCGCCCCAGTTCGTGACCCCAGTTTCTCGATTGTGACCCCGTTGCGATGGGGTGAGGTGCAACGATCCGGCTCCGGCGGCGCCTCAAGCTACTCATCGGCAAGTCTTGCCGCCTCTTTAAATATCTTCACAAACATTTCCCGCGTGAGCTTTCCAGTCTGCGTGTTCTGGTTCGAAGGATGGTAAGAGGCCAGTAACACCTTACCATCGGGTAACCGGTAACTGGCGCCATGTTTGAAGAGAAAATGTTTGAAAGGATAATTTTTGAAAACAGAGCGCTCTTCTCTGGCGAACAAGCCACGCCGTTTCACGTAGTTCAGATAGGCATCGAAGCCAATCTTACCTAACGCGACCACAACCTTTACCTTCTCTAATCCTGCGATCTCTCGGTCAAGAAAATGCGAACACGCTAACAACTCTTGAGGAAGCGGCTTGTTGTCGGGCGGGGCGCAGCGGACCGCGGCTGTGATGTACAAGTCTTTCAGCGTGAGCCCATCGTTGCGGTCGGTCGCGTTGGGTGGCTGGCGAATCCCGTTTCATACAGCACAGGGAACATGAACTTGCCGGAGGCATCGCCGGTAAACGGGCGTCCAGTGCGGTTGGAGCCGTGCGCACCGGGAGCCAAGCCCATGATAAGAACTCGCGCGCCGGGATCGCCGAACCCAGGCACAGGCTTGCCCCAGTATTCACAGTCGCGGTAAGCGCGGCGCTTCTCGTGGGCAATCAGTTCGCGATAGGCGACGAGGCGTGGGCAGCGCGTGCAGGCAATGACTTCGCGGTTGAGAGCCGTTAGCCAATTGAGATTATTGTTACTCACGTTATTGCTTGTAGATATTCAGTCATTGAGCGGCTACTGAGGCCGGGCCCCGCTGCCCCGAGCTGGTTTCGGCTGAGACACCGGCCGGAGTTTGCTTGTTCGGCGGAATTTCCGTTCCGGTTGGGTAGATGAGAATCCGCACCGTACCCCACGCGCCATCTGAACCGGCGTCAGTCTGTTTGCCAGCTCCAAATGTCTTCAATTGGCTATCGTCGAATCCGAAATTTTCCACCAGATACTCGCGCACCACCATGGCCCGCGCTTCCGTCAGTACTAAATCTTTCTGAGTATCACCCGCCATCCCGGAGGATACAACCACCACTGCAAACCCAAACTGATTATCGCGCAGGAACTCGCCGCCGGCGTTGAGAGATTTCTGGTTCTTCAACTTGGCGGAATCCTGTTTATCGAAAAGCTGCTTGGCCGAGTAGGTAAACTCCTTCGTCGGTTCACCCTGCGGAAGGCGTTCCACTTCATTCTTGGCGAGCTCGGCTGAGTCCTGATAACCGCGGCTCTTGAAATAACCGCGCAGCAGGAAGTTATGCTTCATGGCTTCCATATTTTCCTCGAAGTCGGTAACCCCAGCCTGCGCGTGGACCATCGTATCGCGCATCGCACTCGACGTCTGTTCGAGGTTGGTGTAGAGCTGTTTATCATTCACCAGCGCTCCCGCGGTTCCCTGCCCTGCGTTGATCTTGGCGCTGATTGAGTTGAGATTTGCGGTCGCCTGCGTGGCATTCTGAATCGCTTGCTGGCTGCTGTCCAGAATTCCGCTCATCTTGTTCAGCAGGTCCGACATTTCCAGTGGAGGCTGGCTGGCGATTGTGTCGCCGTCCCAGACGCCGGCTGCCTTTGGAGATCCAAACGAGATCGCCAAATATTGGTTACCCAACAATCCCTCCGTTTCGATCGAGGCCACAGAATCCTGCTTGACGATCTGATGGGTCGATTTGTCAAGATCCATGACGATCGTGACCTTGTCGCCGGGTTTGTGAGGTAACTGAATGTCGTGCACTGTTCCCACATGCACTCCACCCACCCGCACGTCTCCTCCCGCACCGAGACCCACGACGTCATCGAATTTTGCCTTCAGTTGGTAGGTAGAGGTGAAAAGATATTGCTTACCGCCGATGACGAAGATGCCTGCTATTAGAATTGCCAGGGTCGCAATGATGAAGGCGCCCAACCGCACCGATCTCGACATTGTGTTCTCCTACGAATGCTTTAGAAATTCCCGAACGAACTCGATTTCACTTTTCTGAAGGTCTTCAAAACTGCCTTGAATCACTACGTTTCCCTTATCGAGCAGCGCGAGACGGCTGGCAATGGTCTTTGCGCTGTGCAGATCGTGCGTCACTACGATGAAAGCGACCTGATGTTCCTGCTGGAGCTTGAGGACGAGGTCGTCGATCTCCCCGGAACTGATGGGGTCAAGGCCGGCGGTGGGCTCGTCGAGCAGTAGAATATCCGGCTCCAAAGCCATCGCGCGCGCCAGACCTACGCGTTTCTGCATGCCCCCGGAAATGTCGGAGGGCATCTTCGCCAAGGCGCCTTCCATTCCCACCTCCGCGAGCAACTCTCTAACCCGGACGGCACGATCGGATTTCGACATCTCTTTTTTATGGTGCAACAGCGGAAACTCTACGTTCTGTTCGACAGTGAGCGAATCATAAAGCGCGGCGTGCTGAAACAGGAAGCCCATCTTCTTTGTGATTTCGCCCATGCGGTCGATCGCCAGGCCGGCGATGTTCTGGCCATGAATGAGAATCGATCCTGCGTCTGGCTTTTCCAATCCGATGATGAGCCGCAGCAATACGCTCTTGCCCGTGCCGCTGCGCCCAAGCACCGCCAAAGTTTCGCCGCGCTTTACATCGAGATTAATTCCGTTCAAAACTTTTTGCGTTCCGAACGACTTATGCACGCCCTGGACGGCAATCGCCGCTAAACTGCCGCCTTCTTCGGCCCCCGTCCGCATCGTTGCGGTTTGATTCGGAATTTGGTCGATTGTGCTCATAGTAGTTTCGCGACTCTGACCAAGACTTACGGGAACAATATGATGATCAGCTTCACCAGCACGACATCGGCGAGGATGACGAACAGCGAAGACAAAACCACCGAACTGGTAGCGGCACGGCCTACGCCCGCCGCACCTCCCTGGGTTCGCATTCCCTGGAAACATGCGATCAGGCCAATGATCAAGCCGAATGCCATCGTCTTGAAAGTTGGAGGCAGAAAGTCGCTGAAGCCGGCGCCCTTGAATCCGTTATTGATGAACTGATGGAACGATAGTGGCTCAGACAAAGCCTGCGTCACCCAGCCCATGATCAGTCCGGAAAAATCCGCAGCGAGCGTCAGCAAAGGCAGCATCAGGATGCAAGCCAGGATGCGCGTCGCCGCGAGTAGCCGGTACGGATTCACCGCAGATGCTTCGATCGCATCTATCTGCTCGGTCACCTTCATCGACGCCAGTTCTGCGCCGATGCCCGCGCCCACGCGCCCGCTCACGACCAGCCCGGTGATGATGGGGCCCGTCTCATGAATAATCGAGAAAACGATGGCGGCTGGAAGCAGCGACTTCGCTCCAAAGCGAGTCAGGCTGAAGCGAGCCTCCATCGAGAGAACAATGCCGGTAGCCGCGCCGGCCAGGGCAACCAACGGCAGAGACATTGATCCAATCTCATCGAGTTGCCGAAATAATTCGCGGAATTCGAACGGCGGCGTCACCGCGGCCCGCAACACGTTCCAGAAAAATATTCCCAGATCTCCGAACCATTCCAAAAACTGGGTGATCAGACCTTTGTTGGGAAGCGCGGCAGACACTGGCAGGGCTGACGGCTCAGGAACAAGAACAGGCATATTCGCAGCTGCACTGAGGCCAGGGTCGATCACGGGTTTGCTCCCGGACTGGGCGCCTCGCGCGTGCTGTTGAGATGCATTCGGGAAAGCAACGAGTGCGGTCCGCTGTAAACAAACTCGAGAGCCATATTCCCGCCCACGTATCCCAGCATGGTGTAGTTCCCAATGCGAAGCGCATCCTTGGCGCTGTAGCGGCCGGGATACCACGCATAAACGGCAGTCATCGTGCCGGCATACGGCGCGATGAGCGCCGGGAAAGAAAACACACGGTGGCCGTCTTTGCCCTGGCGTGCTGTAAGGGTTGAGATCACGGCATGGCGCAATCGCGGCGACACGCCCCTGCACTCACAACGGTAGTACAACGTGTCTTGCCTGAAGGCTTGCGCCAGCCCGTAGCGCGCAGTCGTGCTGATCGCCGCGATGCCGAAATCGGACCCAAACCGCCTGCTGTAACCACCTGCGCCTTGCTTCCACTCCGGCGGGGTGTTGTTTGCCTGACTAATGCCAGCCGCGAAGGCAGCGCCGGCGATGGGGTACGGACCAAATGCGTCGAACAAGTAGTTGTGAAGTTTTATTGCCTGTGTGGGACGCGTGTATGTCAAATCCGCCGCCACCGAAGTCGTGGTGGCAGTGGTGCCCGGGGAATCTCCCAAATCGGCCAGCGCTTGCGCGTTCACCAGCGCCGAGTGGATGGCACAGGCCGCGATTGTCAACAGCAAGGCGCGACGCATTTTCATATCGAGACTCGCTCTGTAAATCCCACCAGCCTCCGGCAAACCATTTCTATTCAGACCGTAAGCGGGCAGGGCCCGTGGTCGCACTCGCAGGCAATCTCTACTTCGTTGGATCCCGCATCCTTACAGCTCTGACCGCAGTATTTGTCGCCCGCTTGCGCGAGGCACAGGCAGGGTAGATGTGCACACTTCACTTGCTCATTCGTGGTCATCGTAAGTTCTCCTTTTCAAAGATTGTGTCGTTTCTTGTCTTGCCGTCCATGTCTGGCGGCCTAAATCTTGCGATCTACGTTCGTTTCATCATCCAGCCCATCAGAGCGCCTGCGGCGATACCTAATGCGAAGGGGCCGCAACCGTCAGCAGCGGATTTCGCTGAAGGCGCTCAGTCGTGTCATTCAAAAGTTCTTCGGCGGCATCGCCACCTTGTTTTGCGGCGCGCTTCACCACTCCCGCGCCATCGTTGATCGCATCGGCAACTGCGTTCGTCGCGCACGAAGCCCGACGAGCCGAATCTGCGATGTGTCCAGCCGTTTCTTCCACAACCGCTTGTGACATGATTCGCTCCTGTGCCCTGGCGGGCGGCTATTGATGCATACTCTAGATCCGACGTCTTTTGTGATTCCTGGCCCGAGCATAGTGCGCGCCGTTACGCCGCCGCTTTTGTCTCAACTACCGGCTGGACCTGCACCAGTTCTTCAAATAAAGAGCGATAGTGAATCATGGATGTTCGCAGCTCTTCTGTGGTGGCCTGGTCCTTGCCAACCCGCAGAGCGATGGCATGGGCGGCCCTGTAGTTTTCCACGACGCGGGGATGATCGACAGAAATATCGGCGCTGCGTTGCTCGAAATCGGTGACGGGATAGCCGCGAGCCTTCATTACAGACGAAACGAGATCGTCCGCTTCGGCAACTGCGCCTTCAGGAGAATCGACGAACCGAGATTGCACGGACTGCCAATTCCGGGAAAAGTTCTCACTTTCCGCACGATCAAGATCGCGAAGGTTGAGCCTTTCAACCCGCTCTTTGCGATCTTCCAAAGTTGCCTCAGCTTTTCTCTCTGATCCATGCGTAAGCACAGCGCGGTCGTACTCAGGGCCGAACTTTTGCCGCAGGTCAGCCGTGGTATTCCTGCGTTTGTTTCGCACAATCATCCAGGCGATCAGGGCGATGATCACGATCACCGCGGCGGCGATTACTATCAGCTTAGGATCCTGCAGATTCAGGTTCATTGAAAGCCTCCGATACATCGGCAATTTCGGTCTAACTTTTGTTCACGAGGTCGGGCGAAGATCGCTCACCAGCGTGCGCGTGTCTCTTGCTTCGATCTGCGCTGACACCAAGAAATCGAGAATGCACGACACACTTAGTTCAGAATGTGCGGATGTTCAGATACGTCCGATAACCAGCAGGATGACAACGATGAGAAGAACCAGCCCTAAGCCCCCCGTCGGGGCATAACCCCACGACCTGCTATGCGACCAGCGTGGCAGCGCACCGACCAGCGCCAGAATCAGGATCACGATCAATATTGTTCCAAGCATGTCTTGCTCCCTAGTCCTTGTGATTCAGATGTGGTTTCTATTGGATAAGCATTCCACGGATACGTCCTGCAGTCTGTGCAATACGACTCACTCTCCGAGAGCGCCCGAAAGGAAAGCGGCGCGAGTCCCGAAGAGGGAACTCGCGCCGATTAGGGCAAACTTAAGGTGTCGAATCAACAGCGTTAAAGCGTAAAGCTGAGTTCAAGGTTAACGCCCGGGTACATCGGGTTACACAGGTAATACACGCCGTCTATCTCGATCACATAGACATTTTGCGTGTAGAGCCAATTGCTCGGCCACATGCCAACGAATCCGAACGTATAACCGCCGTATTGAAAGCGGTGATTGTTGTAATCGCCCTGGCTGACGCGGAACGTGTGTTGCTGTCCGAAATTAGCCTTGTAGCGGTCCGCGGGAATGCGGTTCGTGTTGCCAGCGGCGTGCTGTTCGGGCTGCGCGTTCTTCTCGGCGGGCATCGCCTTATTCTCCTCCCGCGCGTTTTTCTCGGCGGGCATCGCCTTATTCTCTTCCTGCGCATTCCGTTCTTCCGGCTTGGCGTTATTTTCCTGCCGCGCCGCAGGTTTTTCCTCCGGCTTCGCAGCGGGCTTTGAGGGTTCTGCTTTTTTCTCGTCCTGGGCAGGCTTGGCTTTATCGTCCTGCTCGCGATCCTGGGTGAACGCCGGAACTGCTGCTCCAAGCGCTAAAGTTAGAACTGCTGTGCTAAGAACTCCTACTAGTTTCATGGGTGTTGCCTCCATTATCGATTCGATCAATTACGAATTCTTGCTCTACTGCAAGCTTCCTGTAGTCGCATTCACCGGGCTGCCGATGGCATCGCCTGACACGAGAAGTTCCACTCTCCGGTTTTGCTGCCGGCCGGCGGAGTTGTCGTTGGAAGCTACCGGCAAAGTATTGCCGAAGCCTCTGGCGCTAACGGAACCCGTGGCCACGCCTTCCTGCACCAGATAATCGCGCACCGAGCCGGCGCGGTTTTCAGACAAGGTTTGATTCATGGCATCTCCGCCGACGTTATCGGTATAGCCGCCGACTTCGATGTTGAGTCCGGGATAGGCGAGCAAAATGCCGGCAACTTTTGCCAGCTTCTCGCGCGCACCCGGCTTCAGTGAGAATCTTCCGGTGTCGAACAGAACATCGGACATGCTGACGATGAGTCCGCGCGCGCTGTCGCGAGTCTGCAGAATCGAATTCAACTGCTCGGACAACTTCGCGCGCATCGCCGCTTTGTCGGTATCTGCCTGCTGCGCAGCCAACTGAGACTGCTGGGCTGCCAGGCGGGACTGTTCGGCATCGGCCTGGGCCGCTGAAAGCGCCGTTGCCGACGCAGCCTGATTCGCCGCCATGTCGGATTGAGCCTTTGCGTTTGCCGCTTGAGCATCAGCCGCATCTGAGCGCGCTCGAACCGCCTCGGACTGTGCCTGCGCTTTATCCGCCTGAGCTTGCGCCGTGTCGGATTGAGCTTGGTCCTTCTGCTGGCGAGCGCTTTCTGCATCCATTTGCGATTGGGCCTGCGCGTCCGCTGAACTCTGGAGTTCGCTGGCCTGGCGCATTTCGTTTTCCTTCTTGACTGCGATTTCGCGCGCATCTTCCGCAGTCTGCACTGCTTCACGCGAGACTGCGATCAACGGCTTGCGGTCCATGTGTTTGCTGATGGCATAGCCATCCGCGGTATTCATCAACTGGACGGCATGCTGGTAGCTGCCTGTCGCGTACTGCTCGGCTCCCTCCGACTGAGCGATGCGCAAAGCATTGCGCGCTTCGAAAAACTCGAGCGGCAACTTCGCATTCAACACCACGGGATCGAACTTGTAGCCGGTAGGAAGGTATCCGCCGCGCTCCATCAGTTCATATTTTGCGTTGACTGCCTCGCTGGTTCCCTTGGTGTCTTCGCGAACTACGTTCTCGAGAACCACTGCATTGCTCGGCTGCCGGACCGCATAATAAGGTTCCGCGGTAACGATCAGCGCGAAGGCCTGAAGGTCTGTGGTCACGTGCAGTTTGCTACGGTCGTTGTCGCCAACTAATACTTCGCCCAGGTTGACAGCCCGGCCTTCGGGCGAAATCGCCCACAAGACGTAGGTCAGATACTCGTTGCCGAAGGTCGTGGGCCTTTGCAGGTCGCCGAACTCTGCTTCAATCTCAATCGATCCCCGCTTGCTGTTTACTTTCGCCCAGCCATTGGCCGAAGGCATTAACGTGGTGCCGGCAAAATCGACCTTCGAGCTTCCGCTGCGGTGCTCATAGTTCACGGCCTGTACGCTGCGGCTGACGACTACTACGCGGAACGTCGGCGTCGAACTCATGTGTTCCACTTGAACCGTGGCTTGAGAATTGGTCTGAGCTGCTGCTGGCAAACTCAGCGCCACGGCCGCGACTAACAACAAATTTTTCTTCACACTATCTCCTTGTGGCAGGTTTCTGCCGTGTTGCGGTTTCTTTGAACTTCAAGCGTGCGGCGTGTCTTGCAGACAATGCCGTATCTCATCCTTTTCCGAGACGGATACCGGACAGAGAATGAAACAGCCCAAAAACATTCAGCAGCCAAAGCACGACCGCGATGACCACGACGCCGTTCAAAATTGATTTAATGGATGACTGCATGGGGATGAACCGATTTACCAGCCACAAAAGAACACCCACCACAATGAGAACTTCCAGGAGTTGAATTAAAGGCATGATTTTTGACCTTTCCTTGCTCTCAGGGAAACACCTCTTTTATCCGGCTGAGGAGTTAAACCTGTTTTTCTGTGTTCTGGAACTTTTAGGGTCGAATCGTGTGCGCCGCAGTTTCGGGACGCACATGCGAACCAGAAATGCTGTTTGGCTGGATGTGGCCACCTCGCCGGAACTCATGATCCGGCCACGAGCGGCCTAAGAATGAGAGCTGCGAATCAGCGTCCGCCGCTCGGTGTACACACTCAGGAGTATCAAGAATGACAGGTGTTGACTTGCGCGTCTGAGCAACATAGCTCACATGCGGAGATTCAGGTTTTCGTAGCGCCGACCGCCTGCCCTGAGTGAAGTCGAAGGGAGCTCGCCGGCTGTTCGTCGCATCCCATGACGGCCTCCCTCACGTCGGCACTACGTAGCTTCACATTTCTTACGGTCGCTGCCGGCGCTCGCAACTTCCATTGTTGTCCAGCCAATCGAGTAGAGAGCGCACGCTAGCCCGAGCCAGAGCAATGGAGCAATCCGCTGCGCCGTAATAAATGTTCAGTGTGTCACCATCGGCGTCCATCGTATAACCGCACGGAAACACAACGTCGTCAACATCGCCGTGCCGTTCATACTCGGCTTCCGGCCCAAAAATCCACGGGTCGCCTCGCAGCACGCATTTCTCAGGATTCTCCAGCTCGAACAGCGCCACTCCCAGCCGATACAAACAGCCCGAAGGGGTTTGCCGCACTCCGTGGTAGAACGTAAGCCATCCCCTGGAAGTCTCAATCGGCGGCGGCGACAAGCCAATCTTGTTGGCGTCCCACCATGCGCCGCGTCGCGCTTCCAGCATGAGGCGGTGCCGTCCCCAATAGCGCAGATCAGGTGAATAAGAAATCCACATGTGCGCCCCAAGATTGGTTGCGGGCCGATGGATCAGCGCCCAGTATCCATTGATTCTTCGCGGCAGCAGCGCCGAGTCCTTGTCATCCGGCGGCATGATCACGCCATAGCGCTCGAAGGTTCGAAAATCTTTGGTCAGAGCTAGCGACACTCCGGGACCACCTCGCGAGTACGACGTGTACGTGACCACATATTGCTGCAGTTCCGGCACGAACGTGATCCGCGGATCTTCAATCCCCCAAATCTCTTCCGGGAAATCCTTCGCATCCGGCATCAACGTCGGCTCGCTATCAATTTGCCATCCATCAATGCCATTCGCCGAGCGCGCGGCACACAGATGCGACAATCCGCGCCGATCTTCCACGCGGCAAAGCAGCAGGGTAGTTCCATCCGCCAGCAGCGTCGCCCCCGCGTTAAAGACACTATTGATGGAATACGGCCAATCCTTCTTACTCAGAATCGGATTGGCGGGATGCCGATGCAACAGCGGCTCGTAGCGATTTCTCACCATGCTTACAGGTTCTTGCGTGTGGATTGTCATGAATTGATTTCCATTTGTTCATCCTCGTGCAGCGATCGCATTTCCAGAAGCGCCATTAAGAACGACAACGTCGATTCCGCGCCCTGGTTCTGATTGGCGCGATCAGGATGCAGCCCGTCGCGGCATCCGCCAGTCACGGAATCATAGAGAGCAACTTGAAGATCGTTGTCGCCTAGAAACCAGTTGAAAGCCGACCAGGCTCGGTCGCGCCAGCAACTCTCACGCGTGATCCGATAAGCTTGCAGGCACGCAGACACCGCGCCCCCGGCCTCAATCGGCTGTTGATCGAAACGCGCTCTTTCACCACCCTGGCGATAAAACCCTTGCGACCCAATGGGCACAAAATGTCCATTGGTTCCCGAGCCGTGGCTCTCCGAGCGTTGAGTTTCCATAAGCCAATCCAGCGATTCCAGTCCAGCCGAAACCATGCGATCATCCCCGCCAGCCGAACCCACCAGCAGCATAGCCTGGGGGAGCCTCGCGTTCCCGTAGGCCGCAACGTCCTCAAACCACTTCCAATCCGGACGCCGGATCGACTCATACATATCCAGCAATCTCCCAGCCAGCACCGCTCTGACTTTCTGCGCGTCCCGATCGCCGGCGTATGAGTCGAGATATTCCTGAATCCCAAGCAATCCGTAGGCACAGGCGCGAGGACTGTAAAACTCCACCACTGCGGGCAGCGAAAACTCAAACAGACGCCCGGCGGCGGACCTTAATCCCTGATCCCTCGACCGCCCGAGCACAGTTCCCAGTGCCCACAACGCGCGCCCGTGGCTATCTTCCGAACCCTCAGTCTCAATCCAGCGGCGATCGTAGCCGAGGAAGTTTCTGAATCTGCCCTTCCCCGCATTAAACGCATATTCCAGGAACGACAAGTACCGGCAAGCGGAATCCTGGGTTACGGAATACGATACGGAATTCGATACGGAATTCGATTCGGAGTTCGATATGGAGTTCGATAGCGAGTCAGCAGTCACGTCGGCTATTGGTGGTTCAGAGCCGGCAAACTTTTTCTTCTCCATTTGCTCCAGAAGCACCGCCAGAATGAGAGCGCGGGCATTGTCGTCAGTGGTATAACCCTCGCAGCGGTTGGGCACGGTGAAGATTGCGTGTTGCAGCATTCCTGTGTCATCAGTCAGCCGATGCAAATGATCCAGTTTTAACGTTGTCAACTGATTCAGCGATTTAGGAATTGCGCCGGCCGAAAACTGAACGCGTGGAGCCTCCATGCGATCGTTGCGCACATGTGAAAAACTTTCCATGTAGCCCTGCGCCACTCTTTTCCACACCATCTCCCGCGCGAACTGGTAAGCGCGTTTCCGCATGGCGTGGCGTATGGCGGGCGTATCCAGCAATTCAATGGTCTTCTGTGCGATCGCATCCGGATTTTGAAACGGGACCAGCGCTCCCCGGCCGTCGTCCAACAGTTCGATCGCGTGCCAATACGGAGTCGAAATGATCGCCTTCCCCGCCCCCAGCGCATACGCCAGTGTTCCGGAGACCACCTGCGCTTCATGCCGGTAAGGAGTGATGTAAATATCCGCGGCGCCAATGAACTCCACCATCTCCTCGGGAGCGACAAATCTGTCATGGAAAATTACTTGCGATTCCACGCCCACTTCCTTGGCCAGAGCCTGAAGACTGGCTCGATACTGATCTCCCTCGCGGCGCAGAATATGAGGGTGAGTCGCGCCCGCAATGAGGTAAACAACGTTCTTGTGCTTCGCTAAGATCTGCGGCATCGCCTGAATTACGTTCTCGATTCCCTTGTTCGGCGAGAGCAGTCCGAATGTCAGTAGAACCGCTTTCCCTTCCACACCAAAGCGGTCTTTATAAAAATTCGGATCGAGAAAAGGCAGATCCGGAACTCCGTGAGGAACCATATCGATCTTGCTGCCGGGAATTTTGAACACTTCCTGCAATATCTGCGATGACAGCTGGCTCATCACGATCAGCCGATCCGAGAGCTCTGCGATCTCTTTCATCACCATCAGTTGGTCAGGATTGGGCTCACGTAAAACCGTGTGCAGCGTGGTCACTACCGGCATCTTCAGCTGCCGCAGCAAATGCAGAATATGGCTTCCCGCCGGCCCGCCGAAGATTCCATACTCATGCTGCAGGCACACCATGTCGATATTGTTGAAGTTCAGAAACTCGGCCGCTTCCTGATAGGACTTCAAGTCATCCTGCGAGAGCGCCCAGCGCACACGGGCGGGATAGTCGTACCCCTCTTCGATATCGTTGACCGGGAGCGCCAGTAATCGGGCTGTCCCGTATTCTGCCGCAATGGCTGCGCACAGGTCGGTGGTGAAGGTCGCGATTCCACATTGCCGCGGAAGATGATTCCCAATCACCGCGATCCGGCTCGGCAGCGACACTTTCGTGTGCACTCGCGGGCGCGGGACCGGAGCTACCTCTAGCAAGAGCGGGCGCGGACTGACGATTTCCAGAGCGTGATTCGGAAATACTGTGATTGGCATCGCCATGTTTTCTGCTTCTGATGAGAACAATTGATGCAAGATGCCCTCTTTCACGGGGGGCGCACAAGTCGCACTTGAGGTTGGACTAAAGTTTTGTCTCTATGCCAGTATTCAACGAAAGTAGATTTCTGAACTGGTCAAAATTGATCAGCGCATCCCTTTGCGACGGTGCAGTATGCGGGTGTGGACGCCAAGAAAGACGAGGCTCTCGCCGTTCAGTGCCCCACCTGCGGCGCCAAACCAGGAGAGCCATGTGAACTGGTCACCGGCCAGCCCCGCAGCACGCCCCATCGAGACCGGCGACTGGAAGCCTCGGAAACTAACAAGTCCCAGTGACTCAAGGGGATTTCTGGCAAGACTGTGCAGAATTGCTCATTCTCGGGTTGCACTCAAGTCCTATAATCAATTTCTATGGCGCAGTCTGCCGCCGTCCCCAAACACCGCGGGTTCGATCCCAACACTTTCCTCGCCACCATCGGTGACGGCAGGAAGATTCTGTCTGTCGAAAAGAAACGGATGATCTTCTCGCAAGGAGACGCGGCGGACGCGGTGTTTTACGTTCAAAAAGGCAAAGTAAGGCTCACCGTCGTATCCAAAGTTGGCAAAGAAGCGACCATCGCCATCGTCGGCGAAGGGAACTTTTTTGGCGAGGGCGCTCTGGCTGGGCAGGTCCTGCGCATGGGTTCCGCCGCGGCCATGACCGATTGCGAGATTCTGCGCGTAGATAAAAAAACAATGATCAGCGTCCTTCACCGCGAACCCGCTCTGTCTGAGATGTTCGTGGCTTATCTGCTGGCGCGTAATATCCGTTACGAAGAAGATCTCGTCGATCAGCTGTTCAACTCCAGCGAAAAGAGGCTGGCCCGCGTCCTTTTACTGCTTGCTCGTTTCGGCAAAGAAGGTACTCCCGAAACCGTAGTCCCAAGGATCAGCCAGGAGACTCTCGCCGAAATGGTTGGAACCACGCGTTCGCGAGTCAGCTTCTTCATGAACCGCTTCAGGAAACTAGGCTTCATTCACTATGCCGGCGGAGAAGAAGGCGGGCTGCAGGTTCACAGCTCCCTGCTTAATGTCGTTCTGCACGATTAAGCGCCTCCACGTATGCGGGTTCCGAATGCCCCGAATGTCCCACGACCTTGATGTTTACGCTCTCCCACTCGATCGGGAAAAAATAACGCAGGCGTCCTGGTTCGGTGGCCTTGTCCTGCCGGTGGCCGCACGATATGCAGATTGCTCCCACTGTGCTGGTCTCAATCTCTCTCGAGATTTCATTCTCGCGTACCCCAAGCGATCCGGCAATGACCGGACCGGAGCACACGTCGCACGTATAAGCGGAAAGGTGAAGGTATTGTTTTCTCATCGATGCCCTCGCAGCACTAAACAGATCTCCCGCACATCCTAGACTTTCACGATCTGGACTTCTGGTCATTATTGCTCGATTGCTCGCCCTACCATTCGTTTTCCCGCTCCATCTGCTGCCGACCTCGACTGATCAATTTTGAACAGATTGGCGTGAGGCCTGCCTGTATACCTATCTTTCATGGTCACGAATAGCACCCTGCTTTGCATCCACAAAGACCCGGCACAACTGAGTTCGTTAAGAGAACAAGGATACGACCTGGTGACCGCGACGAATGGGTCCGAAGGTCTGCGGCTTTTTATGTCGCGGACTGTCGATGCAATCGTGGTCGAGTACCATCTCGGCCTTCTCGATGGCGCAACCATCGCAACCTCGATCAAGCAGGTTCGGCCAGAGGTTCCTATCATCATGCTGGCCGACAACCTTGAATTGCCTGACGGCGCTTTGAACTCTGTGGATGCGGTCGTGACCAAAGCCGACGGAGCACACTTTCTGTGGGCAACCGTTCACTTTGTTCTGAATGTGAAGCCGACTCTGCCTCAGGAACGAAAAGGAACAACCGAGAAGGCGACGCGCTTGAGTCTCATCGCCAAATCCGGGAACGGGCTGGCCAGGCGGCATCAAACTTTGGAAGGCGTGAATAACGAAAGGGAAAGCCCTTTTTCGCCAAGAGTGTGGCGAGGCATCCGCGATGGGACCATCCAGTTTTGATCGCCTTCAGTTGATCTTCTTCAGTCTTCGCTGATCCAGTCTTTGCTGCTGGTCCAGTTTTTGCTGATCTGGCCATCGCAGAAAGTTGGCCTCTGCGCCCTTTCCAGATATCAGTCCAGACGCAGGCCAGCGACTCACAACGATCAAACTGTCATACTCTGGAACGTCCGCTGAATAGATTGATCACAAGAACTACCAGCGCCACCACAAGCAACAAATGGATCAGCCCTCCCGCTATATGCAAACTGAATCCCAGAAGCCACAGCACCAGCAGCACAACAAAAATTGTCCAAAGCATATTGTTCTCCTTGTTATCCAGCTTTGATAATTCTGCCCATTTGCGTTCACAAATACTGAGCCGGATTGCTCAATTGCGGGAAATTGCATTGCTACCTGTTGCATCTCTTCGCGTGAGACCAATTCCGGAGTGAGCAATTCAGACCAGCTATTGTTCCAGGCTTGCGAGATCATGACTCCAGAGACGAGTTCTTCTTCTCTCTCTTTCAGGTCCTCTGAACTAAGTCAGCCATCTGAAGTTGTTTCTCCTTAGTTCCAAGTTTCGAAAGGAATCATTCATGAAAAAGACAATTTCGCTGGTGTTGATAAGCTTGATGGGCATGGTTGGAACATATGCCTTTGCCGGTTCCGACCGGGAAGAAACCGTTGATCGCATGCAAAAATCCGTCGACGTTCTGCAATCGATCATGTCGACGCCCGACAAAGGCATTCCGGAAGAAGTGTTGAACGGCGCAAAGTGCATCGTCGTAGTGCCGAACCTGCTCAAAGGCGGCTTCATCATTGGCGGCAAGCACGGACGTGGCGTGGCTTCCTGCCGCACGCCTGAAGGCTGGAGCGCTCCCGCATTCGTCTCCGTTGGCGGCGGAAGCTGGGGCTTGCAGATCGGCGTCGAAGGCGTCGACCTGGTTATGCTGGTCATGAACGACCGCGGTTTGCAGCATCTGCTTTCAAGCAAGTTCGAATTGACTGGTGAAGGATCCGTTGCGGCAGGCCCAGTTGGCCGTCACACGTCCGCTGGCACCGACATTTTGTTGAACACAGAAGTGCTGACTTACTCGCGCTCGAAGGGCGCATTCGCCGGCTTAACATTGGAAGGCGCAGTAATCGAGCAGGATAACGACTCCACTCGCGCCATTTACGGCCATCACATGATGTTCCGCAACATTCTTTCGGGCAAGGCTTCTACGCCTGCAAGCGCTCGGGAATTTGTGAAAGCTGTCTCCGAAGCCGGACACCAGGCACACGTTGCCGAAGCAAGATAAAGACGGCAAATAAGTAGTCGCCTCAGGAGCTGTGGACTCTTCGAGATTTATCGCTGACCGGGGCCGCGCAGGCTTCCGGTCAGCTTTATTTTTTGCGCCGACGTTGACCAGTCCGCCAGCATCTTGTGATACATCTACTTTCACGAGGCCGTCACGGCGCGAGGCAGGGCGATTGCATCACCTTCAAATACCACACAGCGCTCGGAGAGTGGAATGAGCACCAGGAACCACGTACTGGCGCTTATCTTCTTAATGGCTGTGCTGGCGTTCACCGTCTTCGCGGCGAAACGGCTGCTGTTTAGAACCAGTCCGGCCGCGAGCGGCGCGGCATTGCCTCCGCATGCAGTGAGTCCGGCTACAAAACCGTCTTTGCCGAAACCCAGCGCCGCAGTGGCTGCGCCGTCTACGGCGTCCTCGTCTCCAGCGCCTGTTACCGTTGCACCTGCCGCTCCAAAGCCTGCTGCCCCTACAAGCCCCGCTCCAGCACCATCCACTCCAGCACACACTGCTCCGACTCCAACCGCTCCAACTCATACTGCTCCCGCACCTTCTGCTCCTGCACACTCTGCTCCGGCGCGTGCCACTCCAGCACCAACTCCTAAGACGCGAGAAAAAGTATCAACTCCTGCTGCGAGGGGAACGGTCGCCGCTCCGCCGAAAGCGCCGCCTCCTGCGGCGAAGCGCCCTGCTGCCGTTGCTAAGAATCGTCATTCAGAAGATCGTCATTCAGAGAATCCTCACTCAGAAGTTCATCACTCAGAAGTTCATCACTCAGAAGTTCATCACTCCGAGGTTCATCCTTCGGAAGATGATCGTCCTCAACTGCGGTTTGGGTCTGGCGTTCGCTTGTGGATTCAGGTCACCGCCATTAACCGCAAGCCGGGCGGGAGCTTTACCTTCCGCGGAACTCTATTGCAGCCAGTCACCCTGGCGAACCGGAACCAGCTCAACCCCGGCACTGGCGTCGCCGGGTCTGGGACAGCAGACAATGGACACGTCCATGTTCAGGTCTCGGGCTTCACCATCGCTGGAGCAAACTACGAACTCATGGATGCGGGCGGATCCAACGGGCGCTCCGGAACTGGACTGGCAGTCGAACTCGATCCCGGCAAACTGCTGGAAGTGTGGCTCGGCTCGTCGTCGGTTTACCGGAAAACCGCAGCAAAATAAATTTCGGGGGCCGCTCGAGATTTGTGCCTCTAGTGTGGGCGTCAGGGTCCCAACAGGATATACCCCCCTCCCCCCCGGGATATTG